>Ga0210394_10001061_pt1 | contig 47338 bp, 44 predicted proteins | sample IncBWC12MmetaG_FD_160121 | JGI IMG/M metagenome (GOLD analysis project Ga0210394, IMG submission 160121) | Forest soil microbial communities from Barre Woods Harvard Forest LTER site, Petersham, Massachusetts, United States - Inc-BW-C-12-M | ecosystem: Environmental > Terrestrial > Soil >...
TGAATTCGGTCTGCAGCACGCCACGGGCAATTTTCAGCGCGGCAATGCGTTCGGTGGCGGAAACCTCCTCGACCCTGACGCCGACGCACCAGGGCAGGAAGTCCGGGTAACGCGCCACATCATTCACCAAGGCAAACATTTGTGCCGGTGTATAGACGACCAGAGCGCTGCGCTCGACGACCTGCATGCGATCATTCTCCGGCAAAAGCGCGGGCGCCGCCATCGCCGAATCGGTAGACTGAGGTCGCGATGCAAACCACCGACAAGTTGCCACCCATCGCCGTCAATCGCAAAGCGCGCTTCGATTATTTCATCGAAGAACGCTTCGAGGCCGGCATTTCCCTGATGGGCTGGGAGGTCAAGAGCATGCGCGCCGGCAAGGCGCAAATTGCCGAGGCTTATGTGTACGTCAAGAGCGGCGAGGCGTTCCTGTTCGGCGCCCACATCAACGCCCTGAATTCAGCGTCCACCCATGTCGATACCGACCCGACGCGGACCCGCAAACTGCTGCTGAATCGCAGGCAGCTCGATCACTTGATCGGGGCGGTCGAGCGCCGCGGCTACACCATCGTGCCGCTGCAGCTGTACTGGAAGGACGGGCGCGCCAAGCTCGAGATCGGCCTGGCAAAAGGCAAGAAGCAGCACGATAAGCGCCACTCGGAAAAGGATCGCGACTGGCAGCGCGACAAGGGCCGAATCATGAAGGCGATGCGCCGCTGAGGCTAATTGGTCGGCGCGCGCCAAACAGCGTAAACTCGTGCTTCGATTGGGGCCGACCGGTTTCGACATGGGTTGCGAAACTGCAGGTGCGTACCGAGGTGCAGGTTCCTCGTTAAACCATTTGCAAACTTATAGTTGCCAATCAAGACAACTACGCTCTAGCCGCCTAATCGCGGTTGAAACCTAGCCGGCTCGTGCTGATGCGAACGGTTAGGTGTAGCGCTCATCAGATAGTGGAACACACGTGCCTGGGGTGTGTTAAACGAAAAATTACCGGGCTGGCTGCGCGCTTTCCCTGCCCGTTGGGTAGTGTGCGGTGAGAACAATAGACGCGGCTACGTACGTAGATCTTGTAGCGTAGGACTTATGGACGGGGGTTCGATTCCCCCCGGCTCCACCATTTGGGACTTCCGGCGGCATCCGCAGACGTCCAAAGATGGCCGTAAAAGTGATTGAATATCGATGATAATCAGCTACTTCCACGTCCACTGACTGCCAAAGCCCACAGGAGACAGCAACCGCTTTCTGTTGGTATTATTGTTGGTATCTCGGCATCTTGAGGCAGAGGTACCAACAAATGTCGCTAGGCATCCATCGGCTGACAGAGAGCGCGGCACGCAATGCCACCGCCGCTGAAAAGCCTCAAAAACTTTCCGACGGAGCGGGGTTGTACCTTCTCGTCGAGCCCTCCGGCGCAAAGTACTGGCGTATGGCCTATCGCTTTGCTGGCAAGCAGAGGCTGCTCGCCCTGGGCGTCTATCCGGAGGCCACGCTGAAGGCTGCGCGCATCGCGGCGATGGAAGCACGAGAGAAACTACGCAACGGCATTGACCCCAACGAGTTGCGACGATTGCGCAAGACCACCCAGCAGGAGTCCTTGGCTAATAGCTTCAGCGCGATAGCGCTCGAGTGGTTCGCCAAACAAAAACCTGCTTGGGCAGAAACACATTGCACCAAAGTCAAATGGATGCTCGAGAAAAATCTTTTTCCTTGGATGGGCAGCCGACCAATCGCGGACATCACGCCGCCAGAGTTGCTGACGACGCTGCGTAGGATCGAGGGGCGCGGCGCGATCGAGACCGCCAAGCGCGTGAAACAAGTTGCCGGACAGGTCTTCCGCTTTGCAATCGCCACCGGTCGTGCGCAGCGCGACCCCTCGCAGGATCTCCGCGGTGCCCTCACGGCTCCGGTCAAGAGGCACCTGGCCGCGATCACCGATCCAAAGGCAGTGGGACCGCTATTACTCGCCTTGGATGGTTATTACGGCAGTCATGTCGTTCGCGGTGCACTGCGGCTCGCACCGTTGACGTTTGTGCGACCAGGTGAACTCCGTCAAGCACGGTGGGCGGAAATTGATTTCGAGGCTATGGAGTGGCGCCTTCCTGCGGAACGAATGAAAACGAGGCTGCCACATATCGTCCCGCTGAGCACGCAGGCGGTAGAAGTTCTCCGCGAGCTACATCCCATCACCGGCCACTCTGAGTACCTATTTCCGAGTCCTCGCTCGCCTCGCCGTCCAATGAGCAATAACGCTGTGCTTGCCGCTATGCGCCGACTCGGCATCGAAAAAGACGTGATGTGCGGGCACGGATTCCGCGCAATGGCGCGCACAATAATGGACGAAGTACTTGGTTATCGGGTGGACTGGATTGAGCATCAACTAGCGCACGCGGTCAAAGACGCAAACGGACGCGCGTACAACCGCACCGCGCATTTGGAGAAACGGAAGGACATGATGCAGGGATGGGCAAACTATCTTGACGTGCTCCGCGAACGGGCCGCTGGTGGCAACGTGGTTGCAATTAGGGCTGCTGGTTCCTAGAGATAGTGTGGCGACAAGGGTTCTCAGGAGCGGATCGTTCCGGACGCAGGAGTCTTGCAAGGTCAATGTAGAACTGCCCGAGCTCAACGCTTCGCGGCGGCGCTGACAACGCATCATCGGACCCAAGGAGAGAGATCATGCAATTCCGCACGCTGGGACGAACCGGCATCAAGGTCAGCCCTTACTGCCTGGGCGCGATGATGTTCGGCGGACAGGGCAATCCCGACCACGACGACTGCATCCGCATCATCCACAAAGCCTTGGATTTCGGCATCAACTTCATCGACACCGCCGACAGGTATAGCGGCGGCGAGTCGGAGGAGATCGTCGGCAAGGCGCTGAAAGGTCGGTGCGACAGTATAGTGCTGGCTACCAAGGTGCACGGACCCATGGGCAAGGATCCGAACCAACAGGGCAATTCTCGACGCTGGATCATGCAGGCGGTGGAGGCATCGCTCCGCCGCCTGCAGACCGACCACATCGATCTCTATCAGATCCACCGGCCCTCGCCCGAGACCGACATCGAGGAGACCCTTTCGGTCCTCACCGATCTGATGCGGGCCGGCAAAGTGCGGGCGATCGGATCGTCGACGTTTCCTGCCTCGGAGATCGTCCAAGCTCAGTGGGTCGCGGACCGCCGCGGCCTGGCGCGCTTTCGCACGGAGCAGCCGCCCTACTCGATTCTGAATCGCAGCACCGAACGGGAGGTGCTGCCTGTCTGCCAGACATACGGGATGGGGACGTTGGTCTGGAGCCCCCTGGCGAAAGGTTTGCTCACCGGCCGCTACCGCAAAGGACAACCTCTGCCTGATAGTTTGCGGGTCAAGAACTTCCCCCAGCAGATGGCCAATGACCGCAACCTCGACGCAGTCGAGCGGCTCGTTCCCATTGCGCAGGCGGCAGGGTTGCCGCTGACGCACATGGGGATTGCCTTCGTGATGGCCCACCCCGGAGTGACCTCGGCGATCCTCGGCCCGCGTACGATGCAGCAGCTGGATGATCTACTCGCCGGTGCCGACGTTGTCCTCAGTGACGAAATCCTTGACCGAATCGACGAGGTCGTTGCGCCCGGAGCAGATTCCGGACCCATGGGCGCGATCTATGTGCCGCCGTCCGTCACCCACTCAAGCCTGCGGCGCCGTCCGGTCGCTGAACGCGCTGCCACTTAAGTAAATGAACGCCAAATTCAAAGGAAATTCTCCATGGCGCCGCGACAAAGTTGGCCGCTGCCGGAAATAATCGCAACCTTCGGGACGTAGGGGTCGCAGGTTCAAATCCTGTCACCCCGACCATTGATTTCATTAGAGTTTTTCCATCCTTACCTGCTTACGGTTCCAGATCCGCGAGGCTCACGGTTCCAAAAACGGTTCCAGTTTCAACGCCGGAAAATCACGCGAGATTTCGGCTTTCCTTGGATGCCTGCGGACGAATCGGAGGGAGGACTGTTAACCTCATTGCTGTACTTCCCGCAGCGATATCACAATGAGCAAGCAGAGCCAGGATGCGCTCGCGTCAGTCGAACGCGTCGTTTTTCAATCCAGCAAGCCGGTTGTGGTCGCGTTGACCGGCGGATGGGGCGAAGGCAAGACGCACTTCTGGAAAGAAGTTGTGGTCCCCAGCCACCCGGGCAAAAGGCCCGGTTACGTTTCAGTTTTTGGCGCAGAGTCCCTCGCCGTGATACGCGAGCGGGTCGCGATGGCCGGTTCCCATCTGTCGGACCTTGCCGAAAGCGGCATAGTCCCCGAGTGGCTGCAAAAGATCAGCGGGCCAGTTGCGAGCGGAGCGCGAAAGGCTGCAACTTACTGGGGCGCAAAGTTCGGTGTCTCTGACTCAATCGCTGTAGAGATGCTGCAAAGCTTTGCTCTAAAGCCGGGCTGGGTCATTTGCCTCGATGATGTCGAACGGCTCTCCGAAAAGGTCGGCTTCGAGAATTTCCTGGGCTACGTCACCGAGTTGCGCGACAAGTGGAAGTTGAAGGTGGTCCTAATTTACAACAGAGAACCCATCGACAAGGACGCAAAGAGCCCGTTTCACGTGTATGAGGAAAAAGTGATCGACCGCTCGATTGCTTTCGCGCTTGATTTGACCGATGTCGTCGATCTCGTTTTCAAGGACGTACGAATTCCAACCGTCGATGTCTGCGGCGACGTGATCAAGAGATGCCAGGTGCTGAGTCTTCGAAATATTCGCATCCTGGTCAAAGCGCGCAACTACTTTGAGGAGGTCTCTCACATACTGGGCGTTGACGCGGAGTCTGAATACCTGCGCGCCGCCCTCGCGTCGCTGTTGTTGTTCTCCTACATGAAGTTCTCAAGCCAGAAGCCCGATAGTCTGACGTTTGAGATGTTAGCCAAGCATTCGGAGTGGGAGGATCGGTTTCGCAAGGCAGCCGCGGAGGGGGGCGGAAAAGATGTGCCGACAGCTAGCCTAGCCAAAGAGTTGCTCCAACAGTACCAGTACACCGTAACTGACAATATGGATCGACTGCTCATGAGCTTTGTGCAGACCGACGTACTCAACGCCGATGAACTTCGCAAATTGCACGCTCAATATCAAAACGACGAAATCAAGCGACGGGCAACAAAGCAACTGCACGATGTGTTCGACACGTATTACCACGGTACGATGCGCAACAATCCGACGGAACTCTGTGACGCATTGGAATCGGCGCTCCCGCCGTACTTGCCGTATATCCCAGCGGGAGAGTTGGACTTTTCCCTTGTTGTTCTAAACGCTTTTGGGAGAGGGGCGAAAGCGAAAGAGATTTTCGACGACTTCAAGCGCATCCGCGGACGGGACTTCGAGCAGCTTGACCCTCACGATATCCTCATGACGGGTCCGTACTCGTACGCCCCACTCAAGAATTATTTGCAGGCGCTTAAGAAGGGCCAAGATGTTGATCAAAGATCGATTGAGGCGGTTATGGCGAGCGCATTTGCAAATCGTTTCATTGATTCAAATGACGGCGCCCGTCTCGCGGAGTTTTCCACTGATGACCTTGTGGCGTATTTATTGACTCACGATCAGCCGAAGGTGACCTCAAAATTAGCGGTTCTCGCGAAGGACGCCAACACCAAGGTCCAGGCGCTGGCTCTCGGCGCGGCTGAGAAGATCGCGGCAATCAGTCCGCTGAATCGGATGCGCATGGAGGGAATGGGATTGCTTCGCAAACGCGACCCGTAGGTAATTTGGTGGGCCGTGTAGGGATCGAACCTACGACCAATTGATTAAGAGAAGCCTTCTCGATTACTCATTTTATCCTTATAGAACAATTACTTACGTCTCTCCAGCTGTGCCACGATTTGCCGATTTACCCTGCGATAAGGCTTTGAACTTGTTGCTACCAGGTAAGTGCAATAGCACAGGGATCAGTGTGATGCCGAGTAAGAGAGCACCCCAAGACCTCGGTGGCCACCCCACTCCGGCATTTCTCCAAATCAGTGCTGTGAATATCTGCGCTGCGCTGATTCCGGATCAACTGTACCGGGCTGCCGATACGTCCGCTGCGGAGCGATAAGCAACGTTCTCGCCAGGGTACGCGGCGATCGGTCTTTCCGTCTTCACAGAGCATTCAAATCGGAAAATGACCCGGTTGGGTTTCTATTGTGATCCAACGAAGTTCCGTGAATGCATCTATGCCGGCTTGACCGCCAAATCGGCCGTAGCCCGACCCCTTGAGGCCACCGAATGGCATCTGCGCTTCGTCGTGGACCGTTGGCCCATTGATATGACACATGCCGGACTTAATTTGTCTCGCGACCCGCAATCCCCGCGCGGTGTCCTTGGTAAACACAGCGGCGGACAGTCCGTAATCGGTGTCGTTGGCTAAGCGGATGGCATGCGCCTCGTCTAGCGCGCGCACGATCGCCACCACCGGACCGAAGCTCTCTTCGCGGAACAATTTCATGGATGGCGTGACCTTGTCGAGGACCGTGGCCGGCATCAGAACTCCGCTGGACGCTCCGCCGTTTACTGTCGTCGCACCGCACCGAACAGCATCAGCTACAAGCCCTTCCACATGCTGAACGGCTTTGACATCGATTACGGCGCCCAAGGGGGTTCTCCCCTCCCGCGGGTTTCCCGTCGTCATGGTCGCAACCTTTGCCTTGAATTTCTCGACGAATGCATCGGCGACACCTTCCATGACAATGATCCGTTCCGTGGACATGCAAATTTGGCCTTGATTCATGAAGGCCCCAAAGGCAGCGGCCTTTACGGCTTCGTCCAGATCGGCGTCATCGAGGACCAGCAGCGGCGCTTTGCCGCCCAATTCCAGCAGCGCTGGCTTGAGGTTTTGCGCGGCCCGCACCGCGACGATACGGCCAACCGCAGTCGACCCGGTAAAGTTGATGCGCCTCACGGCTTTGTGATCTATAAGCGCCCCGACGATGTCGCCGGCATCCTTTGGTGCGTTGGTGATCAGATTGACGATCCCGCCAGTAAATCCCGCCGCGATGAAGGATTCGATGATCAGGGAGTGAGTGCGTGGGCACACTTCCGAGGCCTTCAATATCACCGTGTTACCGCAGGCGAGCGGCACGGCGATCGCCCGCACTCCCAGGATAATAGGCGCGTTCCAAGGTGCGATGCCAAGTACTACCCCCGCGGCCTCCCGTATCGCGAGGGCCAGACAACCTGGCCGATCCGAGGGAATGACTTCTCCCGAAATTTGCGTCGTTAGGGAAGCTGCTTCGCGAATCATCCCCGCCGCGAGCATTATATTAAAGCGCGCCCAGCCCTCCGTACTCCCTGTCTCACCCATCATCGCCTCTATGAATTCCGGCGATTGGCTTTCCAACGAGCCGGCGGCGCGGTTCAGCATGGCCCGGCGTTCGTTCGGCCCGCGCGCACTCCACGCGGGCAACGCCGCCTCGGCCGCGTCTGCAGCCGCATTCGCGTCTGCAACCGTAGCGGCAGCCGCCCGTGTAGCAAGTGTGTTGCCAAGAGAATCGTGCCGTTCAAAAAATGCACCGCTCTGGCGAGCTTCTCCGCCGATCAGCAGAGGAACCGTCGATGTCATACATTTCTCCTATATTACGTATGCTATTGAGCTTTGGTGCTTCAGAGCAAACGTCCTCCTGAGACCGTCTTGGTGCAACCCGAAGGACAATAATAAGACTCCCGACTTAGTACGACCGCTGCTCAAATTTGAGACCAGTAATGTTACCGGCGAGTGCCGTCAGAACAGAACCAACATCCACACGTACTGTCTGGCCCCGAGTAGCGGCAGTCTGTGGTTCGATGCCATCACCCCGAAGGGTGAAGCGCGATTGTCACTATGCTATGGAAGTGACGAATATGTCAATTACATGAGCGGCAAGAGGTGACTCGCCACGCATCAAGAGGCAGGAAACCTTCGTGCAATCGTGCGGATTTCGACTGGGCGAACGCAGTATTGATGTGGTGAAACATGACAATTTGCGCTATATATAGACGGGATGGCTAAAAAACTACCACTACCGAAACCTGTCGAGCAGCAAGTGACGCCGGCAAAGCGGGACCGAACTCGAGCCACTTTGATCAGAGCCGCCTTCAGCGTATACGCACGTCAAGGTTTCGATGCCCCGACGATTGATGATTTTATTGATGAGGCTCAGGTCTCGCGCGGGACGTTTTACAACTATTTTCAGACACGGGAAGACTTGATGGCAGCGGTCGCCGCTGACTTGGCGACCTTCATCACGAGCCGAATCGAATCGGCAGGTACTGTGCGCGACCCCTTGGAGCGAATTGCCATCGCGGTTCGGTATTTCGTTACTCTCGCAGCGCAGAATGAGATACGCGGATGGGTGCTCGCCAGAATGATTCCGATAGTCGGTGGTCCGTTGACGAATGCGATGAGCGAACACATTCGCGCAACTATGGAGGAGGCTGTTGCAGCGGGGCGAATTCGTCTGCGCTCAATATCGGCGGGAATCGATCTTGGCCTCGGGATGATAGCGATGGCGATCCGTCACAACTTGTCGCGGCGAGCGGCGCCCTATCCTGCCGAGCTTGTATGCGCTATGTGCCTTCAAGCCCTCGGCGCGTCGATCAAAGACGCGGACGAAGTATCCCGTCGCCGTCTTCCGCCACTTTCAGTGGATGAAGGTAAGCCAATCGCTGAGGGCGGCGATGCGCCTGAATCACTACCCGCCAATGTGACTCGGCAGCGGCCTGGAAGACGCCGAAGACTGCCGCTTGGGAATCGCCAACAAAAATCCCCCGCCCTGGCGCGTTGATCAGTTCCTAAAAGCCGACAGACCGGGCACCTAAATTCAACTAAGCCGGTGCATATTTGGGCATTCGGGCAGCAATGTACTACACACCAGGATCAAGCGTCGCTCGCGTGAAAGCCTCCACATTGTCCAACAGCCTGTCGAGCGCCGCCGCCGCCCTGGTCTCATCTCCCGCAGCGATTGCCCGCGACACCCCGGCGTGAAGTTTGGCGATTTCGGGCATATCAGCGGCTTCCTTGTTGTGCACGTACCAGAACCGTCGCGACAGCGAGTTCATGAGCCGCATCGCGCCGGCGGCGAAATCATTTCTTGCAGCCTGAAGACATAGTTCATTGAACGCGCGATCGATGCGCATGAACGTTTCGTCGTCCCCAGACTTTGCTGACCGTTCGAACGCGCGGGCAAGCTCGGTAAATTGCTTTCGCTCCTGCGGGCTCGCTCGTCGCGCCGCGCTGCGCGAAACGACCCGCTCTACCTCTCGCCGCACTTCCAGCAGCCGCAATTGACCCTTCACGTCGATTTCGGAAATGAATAGTCCGCGACGCGGTAAAATTCTGACTAGCCGCTCGCGCGCTAGACGCTGCAGCGCCTCACGTATCGGGGTTCGACCAATGCCAAGCCGCTCTGAAAGCATTTGCTCCGAAACGACAGTTCCAGGTGCCAGAATCAGGCGCACGATCAGTTCTTCAAGATTGATATACGCCCGGTCGGTCAGCGTCTCCGGGGACACAACGTTCTCTGCAACCTTGAGGCGACGCTGCTCGGCGCTGCGCGTTACGCGCCGCCTTACAGCTGGCGGCGATTTTCCACGAGACTGAGAAATTTCTCATACTCCTTGTCGTCGACTGAATAACTGTGCTCGTCGTCCGGAAAGCGGCCCTCCTTTACCTCCGCCACGAAGTGTCTAAGTCCATTCACCGCCACTTCAGTAAGGTTGGCAAATCGTTTCGTGAATTTTGGCTTAAAGTCCACGAACGCGCCCAACAAATCATATGACAAAAGGATCTGGCCGTCCGTCCCCGCGCCCGCTCCGATACCAATCGTAGGAATGTCGAGTTGGGCGGAAATCACTTTTGCAATACGTGCGGGCACCGCTTCGAATTCGAGCATGAAGCAACCTGCATCCTGAATCGCAAACGCGTCCCCTAGAATCGTCATCGCCGCCTCGGCGGTTCGACCCTGGATCCGGAATCCGCCCAGCATCGCGATCGTGTGCGGTGTCAAGCCAATATGCGATGCGGTTGGGATACCGGCATCCACCAATGCCTTCAGGATATGCGCCTGAGATTTTCCTCCCTGTGGCTTTACTGCGTCGCACAGTGCCTCCTGCATGAAGCGCGTGGCATTGGCCAATGCACGGTCGATCGTGTTGTAACTCTGGTATGGCATGCAGCCGAGCACAAACGTATGCGGGGCGCCCCTCCGCACCGCCTGTGAATGCAGAATCATCATATCCATCGTCGCGGGGATCGTGTTGGGATGACCGTGGCAGGTCATAGCGAGCGAGTCACCTACGACGCAGACGTCAACAGCTGCCTCTTCTGCCCACTTCGCAGACGTGTAGTCGACTACCGACGTGTAGACCATCTTCTCGCCGGTCTTCTTCGATTTGCGAATCTCAGAGATCGTCCGCTTCTTGCGATCAGTCCCGGTCTCGACCATGTTTTCTCTGCGTTGTCAGTGATATCTCAGTGATATGGTATCCGATCTGATTCCTCCGAGCATCTGGATCGCCAAGTATGCGACGTTCGCGACACCTCTGTTCAGGCTCGAGAGGTGCGTTGCCGGCTTCCGCCACGGTCAGATCCGGCGTCAGAGAAAGTTGTTCGGCCAGATCATGGTGCGCCACATGTGTGCGGACGCCGAGCCATCAAAACCCAGCCCTTCCTTGGGCTCTTTGAAGTGTCTTCCGATAACATCGGTGAACTGTTCAGGATCGATGGACCAGTCATCTTGAAACGCGTACATGTCGTAGATCGTGATTAGCCGCGACGTCATGTACCAACGATGTGCACGGGCTTCGTCGTGCGCCTGACGAATATAATCCGGCAGCTCATGGTCAGCCCCAAAAAATTGATTGTACGCATCCGGGTACCGGAAACCGACCGATTCATCGGCAAAGTAACGCAATGCTTGGTGATACTTGATGGCCCAGGCGACTTCTTCGCTGACGTATGGGGCCACCAGCTGCGCGCTCCAATAGCCATGATCTGTTCGCAGAAGCGCACCGTTCGAAATGTCATGCAACAGGCACGCGATGACAATCTTTTCATCTTGCCCTGCATCCAGCGCCGTCTTAGCGCTCTGCAAGAGATGCCGGAAGGGGATCTCGGCGAAGCGCAGTCGAAAAAAATCCAGCAGCTTCGGCGCCTTGGGCATACTCGCCAGCGCGGGATTGTCGCCCATCATGAAAACGCAGTTGGGTCCAAGCCGCCTCAGCATCTCTTTCTCATCGCTAGTAACTCCCGTGCCCAGACACGCGATGGGCTGCGGAACTATCATTCGCTCTCGACCTCCCTGCGGGTACGGGTGAGAGAATTCACCGTCGGAAGACGGTTCGGTTCGTTTTAGCACAGGCAGTACAAGTGTCTGAACATCCGCGTCTAGCGGTCGAGCATCGTGTTTTCGAGGATAAGATGGCCGACGGCCGTGTTGGATGCCGGCACGTGATAGAAGCGATGGATCTCCCGGACCGCCGAATCGAGGGCGCCGCGCATGATCAGCCACATTACGAGTTCGATGCCTTCCGACCCTGCTTCACGGATGTAGTCAATTAGGGGGACGCGCGCCAGAGCGTCAGGATCTGACACCAGTCGATCCAAAAAGCGGCGATCGAATTCTTTGTTGATGAAACCGGCCCGCGGACCCTGCAGCTGATGGCTCATGCCTCCGGTACCCCAAATATGAACCGTAAGGTCCTCATCGAAGGAATTGATCGCACGGCGGATCGCCTTACCAAGCTGAAAGCAACGGTGACCCGACGGTGGCGGATACTGTATGACGTTCACTGCAAAAGGAATTACGCGACAGGGCCATTCAGACGGTTGACCAAACATTAACGACAGGGGAACTGTCAGCCCGTGGTCGACGTCCATTCGATTTACAATCGTCAGGTCGAAGTCTTGTTGGATCACCGACTGCGCAATGTGTGCCGCCAGCTCCGGATGTCCAGAGATTGTCGGGATGGGGCGCGGTCCCCAACCCTCATCAGCCGGGGCGAAGCGCTCGGCGCAGCCGATCGCAAACGTGGGTATCATCTCTAGACTGAAAGCTGAGGCGTGGTCGTTATAGACGAGGAAAACGACATCCGGTGGATTCGCCGCGACCCAGTGTTTGGAGAATTCATAACCCTTGAACAGCGGCGCCCAGTACGGTTCTGACGACTTGCCGCTATCCTGCGCCGCGCCGATTGCCGGAACATGAGAGGTCGCCACACCTGCTGTAATTCTGGCCATCAACCGTTCTCTTTGATAGGGAGCTTGTCGTTGGGGGATCGCCCACCGCTCAGCATCATCTTCGTGTATTGCTCCTGCGTCATCCCGGTCATAAGTGCGGCCGCGTACACGAAGCTCTTGCCGTCGGTGGAGAAGATCTTGGCCAGGAAGTAGATATTGCCGCCAAGCTCGATCATCCGGTTGTAATCGCGCGCTATTACGGCCTGCTTCTGTTCCTCGGTCATCGGCCACTCGGCGAGGTATCCGCTCTCGTCCTTTTTGAATCGTTCCCGGTTCTGCGCTTTCATGAGCGACATGCAGAACATGTTGAGGTGATAGCCCTTGCGAGCTTGGTCGGCGTCAAAGACCGTGGTGCCCGGGACGTCCGAGTAGGGTTTGTTAGGTCGCACGGCAGTCTCCCAATAGAAGGGCTTCAAAGCGCCGCGTAGGCTTCGGGTGCAGAATTCTCGCCAACAACCTCAGAAACACTCCCAGGGAATTGACATTACCGTCAATATTGTACCATAGTTCATATCGGTAAGTCGCAGCTAGAGATTCGTCATGGCAAAGTATTGCTCAAGATTGAAACTCGATGAGCTCGTCGCCATCGACGTCCATACACACGCGAACATCTCGACGCGCGTCGCCCGCGATCCGTGTTCCATCATTTTCGACGAAGCGATGGCGAAACACTTCAAGGCGGCACCGCATCCGACGATTCCCGAAGCCGCGCAATATTATCGGGAGCGCAAGATGGCCGCGGTCATATTCACCGTTGACAGCGAATCGCAAATGGGGCACCAGCGAATCGCCAACGAGGAAGTTGCTGAAGTTGCGGCAGAGAACGCGGACGTGCTTATCCCCTTCGCGAGTATCGATCCGGCTAGGGGCAAGATGGGCGCACGCGAGGCGCGACGACTGATAGCCGAATACGGGGTGCGCGGATTCAAATTCCATCCGTCAGTGCAAGGCTTCTACCCGAATGACCGCAAGGCATACACTCTTTACGAAGCCATTGCCGAGGCCGGCCTGCCGGCACTCTTCCATACGGGACAGACTGGCGCGGGCGCGGGGACCCCTGGCGGCATGGGCATCCGCCTCAAATATTCGAATCCAATGTACCTGGATGATGTCGCAGCCGATTTTCCCGATATGCCGATCATCCTAGCCCATCCTTCATTTCCCTGGCAGGATGAGGCTCTAGCCGTTGCTAGTCATAAGCCCAACGTGTACATCGATCTGTCTGGCTGGTCGCCGAAATATTTTCCGGCGAACCTCGTGCAATACGCCAACACCTTGCTCAAGGACCGTGTTCTCTTCGGCTCAGACTATCCTTTGCTCACCCCTGATCGTTGGCTCAAGGATTTTGCGCAGCTCTCTATCAAGCCGGAAGTACGACCCCGGATTCTAAAAGACAACGCCGTAAGGCTTCTCAAACTAACAGAATGTACTGCTTGAGTAAGACCTGAATCTGGTCGCTCATCCGATAGTCCAGATATTCAATATCCGGATTTACCCTTTGGAGTGAGCGAGAATTCGAGAGCCGGCATCAGCTTCCGCTCGGCAAAACGGTACGCGCCGTCGGCTTCAAGCTCCACAACATCGACCTGGTCACCGATCATTAGGGAACCGGTCCCATTCTGCGTCCCATTCACTGCGAAGGCCAAGAGCAGTGAGCGAACCTCAAATCGATTGCTACCGATTGCGCGCACGCGCACTTCAAGAGCGCTATGTCGTGAGATATGGCCAGACCGTCGGCGCGAATCGAATATGGCAGCAAAAAGCTCTGCTATCGGGCCGCGACCGCGTGTCTCCCCGCGGGGCGTATGCAACAGTGCATTCTCCTGAAAGAGTTCGCCAACCGGCTCGCCGCAATCGATTCGGGAAGTGAACTCGGCCAGCAAAGTCGACATCGCTATCCGTAAGGCGCTGAGTTCAGATGGCGAGGGTAGAGACATGTGTGTTTAATCCTTCAAAAAAGTGACGCATCTTCAGATGCGGCGGTCCGCGTGCTTCCAATACTTATTGCGAATCTCCGCCTTCAGTACCTTACCCGCAATGCTGCGCGGCAGGGCTGCCCAGAATTCGATTCTTTTAGGCGCCTTGATACTTCCCAGCCTTGCCTTAGCGAATTCGATCAGATCGGATTCGCTAACGCTCTGCCCAGGCTTGAGTTCCACAACGGCGCTGACCGCTTCGCCCCATTTTTCATCCGGCACGCCGATTACGGCGCAGTCTTGGACGGCGGGATGGCAGGCAAGTACCTGTTCGACCTCCGCGGAATAGACATTAAATCCGCCGCTGATGATCATGTCCTTCTTGCGATCCACGATGAACAAATAACCGTCCTCGTCCATGTATCCAACATCGCCCGTGTGGTGCCAGCCGAATAATGAAGCCTCGGCCGTCGCCTGCGGGTTCTGATAGTACCCACGCATCACCAGATTACCGCGAACCACGATCTCCCCACTCTGCCGGCGCGCCAGTAATTTCCCGTTGTCGTCCATGATCGCAACACGGGTGTGCAACGACGGCCGGCCGCAGCTCGCCAACCGTTTTTCGTTTACGATGCCATTCTCGACCAACTCCCACGGCGGCAAGTATGTACAGGTGGCGGGGGCTTCGACTTGACCAAACATCGTGGTCATCACAGGACCGAACACCGCGATCGCTTCGCGCAGCTTGGCGACGGACATGGGGGCCGCTGTATAGAAGAAATACTGGAGTGACGAATAGTCAAATTCACGCACCTTCGGGTGGGAGAGCATCGTGTAAATGGCGGTCGGCGGCAGGAACAGCGTGGTCACGCGGTGTCTTGGGATCGCCCTCATGACAGCCTCGGCGTCAAAACGCGGAAGAATGATATTTGCCGCACCGGCTGCCGTCATTACAAGAGCGAACGAACCTGCGGCATGCGCCATGGGCGCCACGACCAAGTGGACTTGCGGGCCTCGTAGCGGAAAGCACGTATGGAAATTGCCTATAAACGTTTGCCAGGTGAGATTTGACGCCATAACACCCTTTGGGCGCCCGGTCGTTCCGCCCGTGCTGGTGAGGGTTGCGAACGTGTCGCTTCGCGCGCCCCGCTCCGGCGCGAGACCCTGAACGTTCGCGATCCACTCTTCGAGGCAGATCGAGTCGGCGACGACTCCATCAATGCACACGTAGGTTCGAATCTTCGGGCACGCCACACGAAACTGCGCGACCTGCTCGGCGAGGGTGCTGTGAAAGAAGAGTACCGCCGTGTCGAGCTGATCAAGTACGGAAGCGTTCTCGGCGGCCGCATTGCGGAAGTTGACCTTTACCCAGATCCCTTCCGCCCTGAGAATTCCCAGAACGCATTCAAACGCTGCGGCGCAGTTCGGGCTGACGACTGCAGCCTTATCTCCGAACGCGAAATCCGCGGCAATCAGCGCCTTTGCGATGCGGTGCGAACGATCCCGAACCTCCCGATATGTCTGCGAGGTATCCCCCATGATGAGACAGGCGCGTTCGGGATTGAGGTCGGCGCCACGATCAAAATAATCGATGAGCCGCATCGTGAATTTGTCCTCGGCACCCGCAACCGAAACGCCGACATCCGGAACAGAATCTGCCATCTGCATTGTCATGCAGCCTTTCCCGTCAGCTCTTGGCGGACGAGCGCCGCTCCTGCACTCAGCGCAGTCAATTTTGCAAATGCCAAATCCCTCGACATGAACTTCAATCCGCAATCGGGCGCCGGCATGAGGTGCTCGGGCCCTACGAATTTGAGTGCATGCCGGATCCGGACCGCGACCTCTACAGCCAATTCCGGCACGTCGGTCGACAAATCGATGACACCCAACACGATCGTCTTTCCAGGGAGATCGCGCAGCACGTTCAGGTCCAGGCGAATTTGTGCCGCTTCGATAGAGATCTGATCGACGCTGCTGTCCGCCAATTCGGTGAGAAAATCGTAGTGATTGGGTTTACCGACACGAAACCCTGTCCCGTACCCGAAGCACAGATGAATCGCCGTCTGCGTTGACAAGCCTCGCAGCGCGCGGTCGATCGCCTTGACACCATATCGCTTCGAGGCCGCCAGATCCTGCCGTAACCAGGGTTCGTCGAGCTGGATGACATCGGCACCAGCCGCTTGCAGCGCATGGGCTTCTTCGTTGACGGCGTCAGCAAAGTCCATGGCCATTTCCTCGTCGTCCTTATAATACTCGTTCTTCGCCTGCTGACTCATTGTGAACGGACCTGGCAGCGTGATTTTTGTTTGTCTCTTGGTGCTGCGCCGTAAAATCTCCATGTCCCTGACTTCGACGTCCCGGCTCCTGCGGATCCGTCCGGTCACTCGTGGAATCGCGATGTTCAACCCCGGCTTGGGGCTGATGGTATGGGGATTGTCCAGATCTAGCCCCTCGAGTGCAGTGGCAAAGCGGTTTGAGTAGCTCTCTCGCCTGATTTCACCGTCTGTAATGATGTCAATTCCCGCGTCTTCCATGTCACGAATCGCCAGCAGCGTGGCATCGTCCTGGGCCTTCTCCAGCAGAGGCTCCGGCACGCGCCAAATTTCCCGCGCGCGCACACGTGGTGCGCCCACCTTGTTCAGCTTCTCGCGGTCGATCAACCAGTCGGGCTGTGGGTAGCTGCCCACCACCGTCGTTTGCAGCAGTTTGCGTGTATCCATGGCCTCAATCCTCGTAAGGTGCCGGGCTCGATCAGGTTCGGATCATGTCGAACGAGCTGTTAGAAAGATCTCAAAACCGACCAATGACGGGGCTGCCAAGAAGCAGTCATCGCTTGCTGGAGGTGCGCTTAGCCGCCGTCCAATTATTGAGATTCTCGCGTGCTACGCGCATCTCTGCGATGTCGTTGTCCGCGGTCACCCGCACCTTGCTCATAATTTCGCAGTTCAACCCGTTGGGATCATTGAAATACAGCGAATGGAACACCCCATGATCGAGGTACATGTGCTCCACACCGGCCTCGTGCAATCGCCGACGATATTCGTCTATGACCTCGTCCCCCTCCACTTCAAGCGCCACGTGGTGATCGAGACCGGTTTCAGGTTTGAACGTCCTGTCCTTGAACACTGCCGGACAGTCGAAAAACGCAATGCAGTTTCCATCGCCCATCTCGAAAAAGAGGTGGCAATACGGATCAGGCCCTTGCGTAACCGGGTTATCGTGCATCACGACCGCGGCAACGAGCGGCATTTTCAAAATGTCTTCGTAGAAATGGCGCGTTTCCTCCGCGTCGCGGCAACGGAAGGCGTGATGGTGGATATGTCGAAGCTTATTGTTCGCTCGCCGTACCCTCGCCTCCCGTATGTTGACCGGATCTAAGGCGCTTGAGCCGGGTGCCTGCGTGGCTGAGATGTGTTTATCCATTGCCCCCTCCTCGGGAAATGCAGCAAGTTCGAAGGGCTTTCCACGCGCCAAGTCGCCATCGCGCGCTACCCTCGCGGCGCGCGCGGTTGATGCCGCGGCCGCCTCGGGAGTGCCTCGCAGACATCGCGGACGCTCATGTTGCTTTTGGCCTCAAACGCCTACTTTCTCTGAATGGATAACTTGCCACATAAATGACATTTATGTCAATATCTGGTGCACATAGCGCTACACTGCATCGCGGGTTTCAAGTCGACCCCGCGGAGAAGTAGGCGACACGTTCGGAGCCACCACCACACGACGCCTACTTGATGACAACGAAGTACGGGAGTTCAAACACGATGAATATATATCGCGCGGAGATTATCGGCTCCTTGTTTCAACCGGACTATTTGAAGCAGGCGCGAGTGAAACGCGCCGGGAAGAACGTCTCCGCCGATCGCAAGCCATCATCCTCCGTCGCTGAGACTGAGAAGCCCTCCAACCTGCAAGGCGGGACGTTGTTATCGGCCACCGGTGGGGCCAAGAGTTCGTCCGCCGATGAAACCGAGAGGCTGTCCGCCAGAGAGTACAAACGCATAGAAGATCGGGCCGTCAACGAGGCGATCGCTCTACAGGAAGACCTCGGGCTCGACGTAATCAACGACGGCGAACAGCGGCGCATCAATTTCGCGAACCGCTGGATTACCGGCATGGACGGCGTGTCGCCGATCCCGAGTATTCCCTTCAAGTGGCGTGGTTCGCTGGGGGAGATCGAGGTGCGCTGGCCGATGACCGTCACGAACAAGATTCGACGACGCATGCCCGAAACGCTGGAAGAATTCACATACGCGCGGGCGCGCGCGTCCAAGCCCTTGAAGGTGACTCTTCCAAGCCCCTTGTTGCTCTCGGCATTTTATTCAGCCGAGCACTCGGCGAGCGCCTATCCGGATCCATTTGAATTATTCGAGGACGGAGCCGAGGTCATCCGGCAGGAGTGCATGGAATTAGCTGCGGCCGGCTGCGAATACATTCAGATTGACTGTCCCGAACTGACATTTGCGGGTGATCCATACGTGTGCGAGAACTTTCTCGCCCCGCGAAACATCTCTGCGGATCGCTTCCTAAAGGAGGGCATCGCGTTGCTTAATCGCATTGCAGATGTGCCGGGCGTCAAATTCGGCATGCATATATGCCGAGGCGGCGGCGGCGCAAAGAGCCACTTCGCGGAGGGTGGCTACGAAGCAATCTCTAAGGCTGTGTTTCGTGGAGCGCCGAATTACGACGTGTTTCTTCTGGAATACGATGATTGGCGCTCAGGCTCCTTCGAGCCACTGCGCGACGTTCCGACGGACAAAGCTGTTATCCTCGGACTTATTTCCAATGTAGAAGCGCTGGCCAACGAAACTCGGGAGAATCTAGCGGGCAGAATCGATGAAGCCGGCCGATTCTTTCCGAAGGAGAATATGGGCGTGTCGACCCGCTGCGGTCTTCTAGGGGCACCTAACTTGGATTTCCAGTCGGCCAGGCTGCGTTTGGTGGCCGAGGTCGCTCGTTCGGTCTGGTCGTGATGCCGATTGCGTGACATGTGATTGGGCGCGCCAGCCGCGAATTGCCCTAGAAGGTCCGCGCAGCAATGACGGAACCTAATTTCCTCCCTCTCTCGACTTACGAGGAACTGCCCGCTGCGGTGATGCGGCAGCGGCTCGACGCCTTCGAGGCGCACATGCAAAGGCGTCGCACGGTGCGGCAGTTCTCGGACCGTCCGGTGCCGCGGTCGATCATCGAGAAGTGCCTGTTGGCCGCGGGCACCGCACCAAGCGGCGCGCACCAGCAGCCATGGCATTTTGTCGCCATCTCGGAACCGTCGGTGAAAGCCCGGATCCGGGTCGCGGCCGAAGCCGAAGAGCACGATTTCTACAATCGACGTGCGCCTCAGGAATGGCTCGACGCATTACGCCCCCTCGGAACGGACGAGCACAAGCCTTATCTAGAGACGGCGCCGTGGTTAATCGCGGTGTTCCTCCGGCGGTTCACCCGCTTACCGGACGGCCGTAAGCTTAAGCACTACTACACAGACGAGTCGGTTGGAATCGCGACCGGCTTTCTGATCGCAGCGGTGCATACTGCAGGGCTGGTGTCACTCACACATACACCGAGTCCGATGGGTTTCCTGACCGAGATCCTCGGACGACCGAAAGATATTGAGCGACCATATTTGCTGCTTGTCGTCGGGTATCCCGGCGAGGGTGCGTGCGTTCCAGACATCGCCCGCAAGCCACTGGCGGAGATCGCCACCTTTCTCCCACGCTGACGCCGATGTAATGGTGATCAGTACCGATATTGGTCGGTCTTGTACGGGCCTGCCTTGTCAATACCGATATAGCGGGCCTGAGTGTCGGTGAGTTCGGTAAGGCTGGCATTGAGCTTCTTTAGCTGCAGCCGTGCGACTTTCTCATCGAGGTGCTTCGGCAGCACATACACACCGACCGGATACTTACCGGTGTTGGCGTATAGCTCGATCTGCGCCAGCGTTTGATTGGCAAACGAAGAACTCATTACATAACTCGGATGCCCTGTTCCGCACCCCAGATTAACCAGCCGACCTTCCGCCAATAGGATGATGCGTTTGCCATCGGGAAATATTACGTGGTCGACTTGCGGCTTAATGTTCTCCCACGCGTACTGCTTCAGACTCGCGACATCGATTTCATTGTCGAAGTGGCCGATGTTACACACGATAGTGTTGTTCCTCATGCGCTGCATGTGCTCATGAGTGATCACGTGGAAGTTGCCGGTGGCGGTGACAAAGATGTCGGCTTTATCGGCCGCATAATCCATCGTCACTACGCGGTACCCCTCCATCGCTGCTTGCAGCGCACAAATGGGATCGATTTCGGTGACCCACACCTGAGCGGACAGGGCGCGCAGCGCTTGCGCAGAGCCTTTGCCCACATCGCCGTAGCCAGCCACGACCGAGATTTTGCCGGCAATCATCACATCCGTTGCCCGCTTGATGCCATCGACCAACGATTCGCGACAACCATAGAGATTGTCGAATTTGCTCTTGGTGACGGAGTCGTTGACGTTGATGGCCGGAAAGGCCAACTGTCCGGCCTTAGCCATCTGATACAGGCGCTTAACACCCGTGGTGGTTTCCTCGGACACGCCGCGGACGGCCTTCAACCGCACCGAATACCAATGAGGATCCCGCGTGAGCGTTGCCTTAATTGACGCAAATAGAGCAATCTCTTCCTCGCCGCTAGGATTGCCGAGAATCGCGATATTTTTCTCCGCCTTCGCCCCCAAGTGCAGGAGCAGGGTCGCGTCGCCGCCATCATCCAGGATCATGTTGGCATGCTGACCGTTGGGCCATTCGAAGATCTTGTGAGAGTACTCCCAATATTCTTCGAGCAATTCGCCCTTGTACGCGAACACGGGAGTGCCGCGCACCGCGATTGCCGCCGCCGCATGGTCCTGTGTCGAGAAAACATTGCAGGAGGCCCACCGCACGTGTGCGCCGAGTGCCTGAAGCGTCTCGATCAGAACCGCTGTTTGAATCGTCATATGCAATGATCCGGCCACGCGGGCGCCGCGCAGCGGCTGGTGCGCCGCAAATTCCTCGCGGATTGCCATGAGGCCTGGCATCTCAGTCTCCGCGATCAGGATTTCCTTTCTGCCCCAGGCGGCCAGCGCCACATCGGCGACGCGAAAATCTCCACTGTCGGGTGTGGCATTGGACTGAATAGCAGCGCTCATAAGTGTTCCTTGAACCTAGATTCAATGTCGGTATGTCAATTCGCTGTTGTCACGTGCTACGCCGTCGCGGTTGCTTTCGTGCCGGCATCCGCCGCGAGTTGGTCTGCTTTATCGGTGCGCTCCCACGAAAACTCGGGCTCGCTGCGGCCGAAGTGACCATACGAGGCGGTCTTCTGATAAATCGGCCGCAGCAGGTCGAGCATCTGCACGATGCCTTTGGGACGCAAATCAAAGTGATTTTGAACCAACTCTTCGATCCTCTCGTCCGACAGCCGGCTCGTGCCGTAGGTGGTCACCATGACACTGGTCGGGCGCGCGACTCCTATCGCATACGAAATCTGAACCAGGCATTTGCTAGCAAGGCCCGCGGCGACGACGTTCTTGGCCACATAGCGCGCAGCATACGCGGCCGAGCGATCGACTTTAGAAGGATCCTTACCTGAGAAAGCTCCGCCACCATGCGGCGCAGCACCGCCGTAGGTATCCACAATGATCTTTCGCCCGGTGAGGCCGCAATCTCCTTGGGGCCCCCCGATGACGAACCGACCCGTCGGGTTTACGAGGTACCTCGTTTGTTTGGTGATCATGCCAGGCGGTAGAACTGGTTTGATGAGTTCCTCTATCACAGCTTCGGAGAGCGCCTTATGTTCGATACCTGGATGATGCTGCGTGGAGATCAGGACGGTGTCGATGTCTTTCGGCTTCCCATCGACATACCGAATTGTCACTTGGCTCTTGGCGTCCGGTCGCAGGAATTCGAGTCGTCTCGAGTGTCGTAACTCGGCCTGGCGTTCCATGAGACGATGCGCCAGGTGAATCGGAAGAGGCATCAACTCTTCTGTCTCATCGCATGCGTAGCCAAACATCAAGCCCTGATCGCCGGCACCTTGCTCGAGATTCAAGCCGCGACCTTCATCGACACCCTGAGCGATATCCGGCGATTGTTTGTCGTAGGCGACAAGGACCGCGCAGCCTCGATAGTCAATGCCGTAATCGGTATTGTCATAGCCGATTCGCTTGATGGTTGCGCGCGCCACCGACTGATAGTCCACCGTCGCATTGGAGGTGATCTCTCCGGCAAGAACCACCAGTCCTGTGTTGCACAACGTCTCGGCGGCCACACGCGAGTGTTTGTCCTGCGTGAGGATGGCATCCAAGATGGCATCCGATATTTGGTCCGCAACCTTGTCCGGGTGGCCTTCGGAGACCGACTCGGAGGTAAATAGATAAGTGTTCGACATGCTGCGACTCCCGTGGAAGTGACCTTGAGTAACGCGCCGCTAGGAGTTGGCGCCGGCCAGCGCCAAGCGCGCGTTGAAATTCTGTTGATATCGATTGTAAAAATCCGAGCGTGTAAACCGATGATTCTGAGTTCCGCGTACCTCGATCTTGATTGCACCCATGAGCGAGGCGACGCGTCCCGTGGACGGCCAATCCAGCCGGTTGAGTAAGCCGTGCAAGAGGCCGGCCCGGTACGCGTCTCCGCAGCCCGTGGGGTCCACCACGCTGTGAGCTTTGGCAGCCGGGATGACGAACCGTTCGTCGCCGGCATAAATCGTCGACCCTTCAGCACCGCGGGTAACAATCAGCGCTTGCACTTGGTTGGCGACTTCACATTCGCTGAAGCGCGTCCGTTCGTTGAGCATGTGCCATTCATAATCATTAACTGCGACCCATGAGGCCCGCTTGATGAAGGCCTGCAACTCTTCGCCACTAAACATGGGTAAACCTTGACCAGGGTCGAATAGAAACGGTATCCCCGCCGCGGCAAACTGTTCCGCGTGGCGCAGCATGCCCTCCCGTCCATCGGGGGCAATGACTCCGATCGCAATATCGGAAGCCTCGGTTATGTTGTTGACATGCGCCGAACTCATCGCCCCCGGGTGAAAGGCGGTGATCTGGTTGTCGTCCTTGTCTGTGGTGATGAAGGCCTGCGCAGTGTACGCATCGTCGATGACTTTGATCCCTTCCGTCGGGATGCCGTGTCCGCGCATCCAGTCAACATAGCGCTCCGCGTCGGCACCGACTGTCGCCATAGGCACGCCGACATCGCCCAGAAAGCGCATGTTGTAGGCAATATTGCCTGCGCAGCCGCCGTATTCGCGGCGTAGGCGCGGCACGAGAAACGACACATTGAGCATGTGGATACGATCGGGCAGTATTTGATCGCGGAAATGCCCGTCGAAATTCATAATGGTATCGAACGCGACGGAACCACATATCAGCGCGCGCATCGGTATCAGTCCTCGACCCGGAATCGTCGCGCCGTTGCATCAATTTCAAACTCCCCGGCGGCGACTTGTTTGATCCAACGGGCTGTGTGCAAGGCGCCCCCAAAGGAGAAGAAATGCGGGGCCACGACCCGGGTTGTGGCAGGCAATTGCATCAATCGCACTAGATGCTGATCTGGCGTGGTGGCAAGTTCCGTGAAGCTGCCCACCGCGCTTAGATTTCGCATTACCGTGCGTAAGGACGCGCCGATTCCGCACAACATGGCAAATTGAATGAGCTTAGATAGCGGCGTGGGACCCGCAATTCCCACATGAACGGGAAGCCCGATTTCATGTCGCACCAACTCGCGCTCCCATTCTGCGATCGCATCGGCGTTGAAACCGAACTGTGTGACGATGTGCAACTTTATGCCGGTGCGCTCAGCAAACGCCTGTTTTGCCTTAAGGGCCTCCCATAGCAGTGACCCCCCGACGGTTTTATGCCCTTCCGGGTGCCCCGCCACTCCAATGCGGGACAATCCCCAGTGATCGAGCATGCCCGAAGCCAAAATATCCAGCGTGCTGTTGAACTCACCCGACGCCCACTGCGCGTCGCCGGCAATCAGCAGAATCTGCTCCACACCTCCGGCGCGAAGCCGGGCAAGGGCGATACGCAGAGTGTGCGGATAATTCACGCGTCGCGCGACAATGTGGGGCGTCGCTGTGAATCCTGCTTGCTGCACGGCCAACGCTGTCTGGACTACGTGATCGAGCGTTGCGTTGGGTGGCTGCGCCACATAGACCGCAGTGCCGGGCGGCAGTAACGCCACCAATTTAGGCAAGTGTTTTTCATCGGACGGCGTGATCTCGGTCGACGCGCCACGAACGAAGTGCCTGATGCGCTCTTTCAGACCTTCCTCTAAAGCCGTTTGCGTGCTCGGTGGTTGGTCAAGCTGCACCATCAGGTGCGCCGCCGTGAGACCACGAATGTCTCATCGTTGAACCACAAGCCACCGTGCTTCTGCAGTACTTGCTGGGTCGCATCGAGGTAAGCGCCCGTGGTCACCACTGTATCGAGCCGCTCATCTTCTATTTGATTAACATAGATGGCGGCGTTCCATGCGGCAAACAATGTCGAAGTTCCAATGCGATCACCGATCTCGGACGGCAAGGTGTGCATCTCGTAGCGAAAGATGCTCTTCTCGTCCGGTAACGCGGTGAGCTGATAATCGCGCACGTCGCGCCCGAGTTCCATTTTGAGCGCCGCGATCAGTTGATGACGATCGACTTGAAAGGGGTTTTCACCCGGCCAGAGCTTCTGCACAATCTCAAGTCCCGGATCTGCACCGCGGGACTGGATGGCGAGCAGGCGCCCGCCCGGCGCTAAACTTCGGACCAGCGGCGCCAGCACTCTCTCGGCTTTGAATTTCGCTGACATCCGGGCGCGCCACGGCTGCGAGGCCAGGATCAAATCGTAGCTCTCAAAGACGTGACCGGGCTTCGGGATCACTGTATCGAGAGGGAATTTGTGGTCGTCGCGATAAATTACCAATACCGATGGCCTAACGTAAGTGGGGTTGCCGGTCTTCGGGCTGGGTTTCGTCTGCCAACCGTGAGCCAGCGACGGACCTAGTTCCTCGATTTGCTCGGCGTATTCGTGCGTCGAGTTTCCTGACAAGCGCACTTCTTGCCAATTTAACGAGGCCGCAGCCTGCAGGTCGCGCGACATGAGCCGTGGCGCTTCGGCATAGGTCAAATTCGTGACGACAAAAACAGTGTTTGGATGCTCAAACAGTCGATCCGGCAATTTCTCCAATCCCAGCCGGACATCTTCCAGACTAATTTCTTTTGCGACCACTAGCATGGGAACAGTTGCAAATTGGTGGTGTACGCTGCGCATTAGTCGAGCAAGTACCGTGGCATCGCCCATCCCAGCATCAAAAAGGCGAATCGCCGGAGGCGTCGGGTGAACATGTTGCAACTCAAGCGCGGCTCGTCGTGCAACCGCGGACTTTTCGTTACAGGTATTTACGAACGCGAGATATTTCTGGCGATTGTCATAGAAGCGGAACGGTGGGGAGCCAGTCTCACCGGTTGTCAGATCCACACCTGCGGTCCCCCTATCGTTGATAACGCTAGCGGCGGGCTGTGCGACGTTCACTTTTTCCCCTCATGACCGGTCTCGCACGATGCACATAGTCGCCTCCACCTCATCCGAGGGTCGCACCGCCTATCTTTGAGACGGCATGTACTCGCCAGATTAAATTGACGATAATGTCATTTACGGCTGCTGTCAATCCTTTTAAAATTCATCGATCCTGTCGCGGATCTCAGTATCGACTGGCCAACTATGGAGCCGCTCTGCCTGCCGATTCCTCTGCGGCATCGCATAATTGCGCCGCGAAAATAGCGCTATGTCACGCGACTTCGAAATTGACGTCGCTGTCATTTTAGTGGCACACTAAATCAGAAGGTTGGTGCGACGGGTGGCAGCCGGTGGAAGGTTTTAACAGCGCTTCCAACAAAAACTAAGGAATTGTGTTCCAGGATCATATGCGCCGTCTCATCTCGGGCATTCACTGCGGACACCTCCGCTCGATCGGATCGACTTTCAAGCGAGTGATTAGATTGATGCCTTACCGCGGTCGTGGATCAGTCAAGCGCGGAAGTTTCACTTAACGGAGAGAACACATGAAATCGCAAGATCAAATCCTGACGACGCATGTCGGTAGTCTGATCCGCCCGCCCGCTCTGGTTGATTTGCTGGTCAAGGAGAGCCGGGGCGAGCAGGTCGATCCGAAGGCGGTGCGCGCCTGCATCGACGCGGAGGTGCCGCGGGTCGTCCGCCAGCAAGCTGAGGCAGGTATCGATATCGTGAACGATGGCGAATTCGGGAAGGCGCTAAGCTGGACGCACTACATCGCGGCGCGACTCACAGGCGTTGAGGTCCGGCACGATGTGCTACCGGAATTTACGAAGGCTGGCCCTGGCAAAGATCGCACGGATTTTGCGGAATTCTATGCCGAGTATGAAGATCAGTACGGGCCGGCCGGCATGGGCAAAGAGACGTTTGGAAGCCTGATGCGGATGCCGACGGCAGTCACCGGACCCCTCGGTTATCGGCCTGAGGAAGTGCGAGCTGACATCGCCCGGCTCAAGGCCGCGATGAAATCCGTGGGCGTTGAGCGCGGTTTTCTACCGGTCGCTGCACCCGTCAGCGCCGCCGCCACACTGGGCAACGCCTACTACAAGAACAGCGAGGAGCTCCTGTTTGGAGTAGCCGGGGCGCTCGCTGCCGAGTACAAGGAGATCGTCGACTCAGGCCTCACTGTACAGATCGATGATGGCTTTCTGGCACCCAGCTACGACGGCATGGTGCCGCCCAAGTCTTTAGCCGAGTACCGCGCATGGGTAAGTGTGGGTATTGAAGCGCTAAATCATGCGCTTAAGGGAATTCCAGAGGATCGGGTTCGCTATCACGTGTGCTGGGGCAGCTGGAATGGTCCGCACAGCAACGACGTGAACGTCCGCGACATCTTGGATTTGATCCTGAAAGTCAAATCGGGAGGCTACTCCCTAGAGATGGCAAATCCACGTCACGAGCACGAATGGCGGGTGTGGGAAACAACGCGCCTTCCTGCGGGGAAGGTGTTGTATCCGGGTGTGGTCACACATTCTACCAACGTCGTCGAGCACCCCGAGCTGGTCGCCGAACGCATCGTTCGATTGGCAAAACTCGTCGGACGCGAAAACGTTGTCGCGTCGACCGATTGCGGCTTTGCCCAAGGTCCGTTCGCGCGGCGTGTGCACCCCTCGATCCAATGGGCAAAACTCGCTTCGCTAGCCCAGGGTGCGCGTCTCGCAACGCAGGAACTGTGGGGCCGTAAGGCGGCGTAATCGCCCATCGCACCCCGAGCATCTGAAGTAAGATGTACAGAGGGGCTCTGGCGAGGCGGTGGCCGGGTTCACGGCCATCGCCATCCGCCGTTATATGACCGAATCTACACCGCTTGAGGCGATCGACTGCCTGATTGAATTTGGGTCTGCGCGGCCACTAGGCTTTCAGCCTTCAGCATCTCATCCATCCGACGGCGCACTCGCACTGCGCCGATGTCATCCAGAAGCAGGCACGGCTTCAGCCCCCAGAAATCCTGATCCCCGATCGCTTCTTGAATCGCCGAAAGCATGCGCTCGTCCTGCTCAACAAACGCGTATTCCGCGCCCATTTTCATGTTCTTGTTGAGCTCTGCATCGTCCAACAGAAAATCTCGGCAGATTGCCCAAAAGTAATGGGTTGTCTGCTCACTTTCCGGCGTCAACATATGGCAGTTCAGCGTCGAGATGCCCAAATTCCGAGGTTGCCCCACCGGCGCAATGCCGGTCACCTGTCTGACCAGGGCGCCCGGGCTCCAACCGGAGTTGGCCCATTGATCCATCGGACCGGGAAGTGGTCCGCGCGCGGCATTCCAGAGCATCTCCCAAATTGGGCCTGGCTTACCTGGCGGACATAGGAGGTTGGACCAGATCGTATCGCCTTCCACAAGTATTTCAGGCTTCGCGCGCGTAAATGACTCGCTCGCGAGTGAGTCATGATGCACCGTGGCTACATGTGCGCCGTCTAGCAGGTTGTCGATGATGTAGCGATAATTTGCGCGCACCTCAATGAATCCGTGAACTCGCGTGTAATGGGGGGAATCCTCGAGGTAGCCCAGATCCGGGATAGCAGCCACATCGGCTCGTGCCGGATCTCCCGGCCATATCCACAGGACCCCGTACCGCTCGATGAGTGGATAAATCTTGAGCCGCGCTCCGGCCGGGACTACCTGATTCCCATTGGGATTGAACACACATTTACCGGCGGCGTCGTAGCGAAGGCCATGGTACGGACACGCCACCGTATCACCTTCAAGCTTTCCCAGATGGAGCGGCCCAAAGCGGTGCGCGCACCGATTTGACATCGCCACCGCCGTTCCGTCTTGCTTACGGAAAAACACGATCGCCTGATCCATGATCACGCGCCGCAACAGCTGCCGGCCCACCTCGGGCGACCACGCGGCCATATACCAGGCATTCTTCAAATATGAATTCATCCATCATCTCCCGTAGGCATTAGCGCCCCGTCCTACGCAAACAATGGGCGACTCTTTCATACCTCGACATTATTGACGATATTGTCATTTTCGCTCCCTGTCAACTATGTGTAACAAGCATCTGGTCGAGGCAGCGAATGAAGATCGGCGCCGCATGCGTTGCGCCGCGGCTAACATTCACAAATGATCCGTTTTGGGGGTCGTCTCACCCGGTCGGTTTGGTCCCTATCGGAACCGTGCGTTGGCGCGCGTCATCGGGCCGCTCGGCCGTGAAGTAGGCCTTGATTCCCGCCTCTCGGTCAACAGGGACGACGGCGTCGAGTGTCGAGCCACCGGGCGGCTGAAGCTGAGGTGGAAACATCGCGAGGCGCTGGCGATTGGCGAGCTTCTAGTCGCGACCAATATTCAAATCGCGTTCATTTGTGCCGCCTGGCGGTGTGACAGCGACCCCGTCGATCACTTCCAAATCGAACCACCAACGCTTCATTAGATTGCGCTTGCCGTTCTGCAACTCATCGTCCATGCTGATAATAGTGGGACGCGCACCGGTCACGTTGATGGACAAATCGACCAAGCGGCGCGCCTCGACCGTGTCCTCCCGATTCCAAGGGCACATCTTCATGCAGCGGCCACAAGCCGAGCCGCGCGTTTGCGTCACCCGATATCTCGTACATTTCTCGACATCGGCTTTCCAGATCTCGTAGCCATTGAACATGACTTTCGGCCCGAACGAGATCGCATTGCAGGGACACTCGCGAGCACACTTGCGGCACTGGTTGCAGAAATCCTGCAGCCCAAAGTCAATCGGCTTGTCGATTTCCATCGGCAGATCGGTCGTAAACACCACGGATTTTGAGCGCGGGCCGATGAACGGATTCAGCAGCGTATCACCGATACGTGATACCTCAGCAAGTCCGGCCATGAGGATCGTAGGATTGTGAATCACCTCGGAGTGGGCGTTGGAGTGCACTCGCGAGGAGAAGCCCATCCGGCGGCAATGGGCAGCCATGATCCCGGCCATCTCCGCACCGCGCAAGTAAGCACGCATGGACTGGGATGCTGAGACCCAATCATCGCCCGAAGAGCCTTCCATGGTCTCGTAACCCTGGTCCATCAACATGACCACGGCGTACTCGTGATAAGCCTCGATCGGCTCGCCGTCCACGTCATCGTGCGAATAATACATCCAGGGCTCTGCCCGGCAGATACCGACGAAATCGGCGCCGAGATAGTAACCAAGCGCCTTGATCGAATCGGAATTGCGCCGCGTGTCGGATGCATCGCCTCCGAAGCCTGAAGGCAGCAACTTGTGACGCGTTCCTTGTAGCGGGACCATGTGTTGGATCAGGGGCTGCATTCCGAGGGCCAACGGATGCTTGAACGCGAAGCGCAAACGCTCGCGCTTGGGTTTTTCGCCCATATCGCCGGCCAGTGCACGTTTAAAGAAGTTCCCGCGCTTGGAGATCCGTTTTATCTCGGAGCGGAATATGAGGGTCGTCGGCTCATCGACGCGCTTAATCGTCTCCATGGGGTAGCCGCCCATGTGCATAGGACGCCGGCTCTCTTCGTCGTAATGCCAACCGGGCTGCGTACCCCCGACTCCCATGTATGTATCCACGTCCTTCGGCGAGAGGTCGGCGCCGGGTTGCAGCGGAGCATCAGGGGCAATGGAATAATCCGTGCTGACCACTCCGATGCGAAAACCGCGTACCAGAAAGGGCGCCTTGAGCACGCCACCTGCATTGATCTGCCCGATTCCAGCTCGGACCGCCAGCCGACACAAATCAAGAGCAGTAGCGTCGGCGAAGTGCCCCCGGGCACTGTAGCCCAGCCAACGCACATACCCAGCAAGGATCGCTGCCAATTCGGCGCATCGGACATCCGTGCGAGGGACATTGGTGCCGCGAATCCACAGGTCACCTGGTTCACCGGATTGCGGCTCGCGCCCAAATTCGACTAGGAACACAAGCGCGTGTGTATGTTCGTGGGGTGTGGTTCCAATTTGATCGCTTGGCTTGATCTTGCAGCAGCCGACTATAGATGCGTCCAGAGAATACGCCGCGGCCTTAAGGTTTTCTGCGCGCTTGACCGGATCGGTGATGATCGGCGCGCGCGCCGGCGCGATCGGCCCCTCGAGCAGCTTGGCAAACAATCCGAGTACTGCCGGACCGAGTCGATAATTGACGCTTCGGATGCCGGGTTGTCCTCCGGCGACAGAGTCCCTGTGCAGTCGGGCGTATCTGCAGCGCGCGCCAATCGCTCCAGGGCAAACGGGCCGAGGTGTTGTGGCCGATGGCGGTTCGAGTGGAGACGCATTACTTAGGCGCGCGCCCAAGGGTTCGGTGACTTTCAGCCATGATCGAGCTCTCATCGTCCTCCAGGGGCAATCCGGCGTATTGTTCGGCCAACGCTACCTGAGCGTGATATGACGAGCGGACGTACTCGAGTTCGAACTCCTGCGCACGCTGCTCGAATTCGCTCGCGCCAGGAAATCGATGCAGCAGAGTCGTCAGATACCAGGAGATACGCACCGAACTCCAGACGCGCCGCAGCGTCGTATCGCTGTAACTGTCCAGCAACGCACTCGTGCCCTGCCCGTAAAACGCACCGAGAGCGCGCGCCAGATAAAAGACATCCGAGACGGCTAGATTCAATCCTTTAGCACCGGTGGGGGGGACGATGTGGGCGGCATCGCCGGCGAGGAAAAGGCGGCCGTACTGCATGGGTTCGGTCACAAAGCTGCGCAACGGAGCGATCGACTTCTCGATCGACGGTCCGGTCACGATGGCGTCGGCCACTTCCCTTGGATAGCGTGCTTTGAGTTCCGTCCAGAAACGCGAATCAGGCCAGTCCTCGATCCTGGCGTCGAGTGGCACCTGGATGTAGTAGCGGCTAAGCAACGGGTTGCGCATCGAGGCGAGCGCGAAGCCTCTAGGGTGATTGCAGTAGATGATGTCGGGCAGCGGCGGCGTCTCCGAAAGTATGCCCAGCCAGCCGAAGGGATAGACCTTCTCAAAATCGCGCCGCACTTTTGCGGGGACACCCCCACGCGACACCCCGTGGAAGCCGTCGCAGCCCGCGATAAAGTCGCAGTCGAGCCGCTGCGTTTCACCTCCGAGCTTGAATGTTACGAAAGGTCGATCCGAGCTCACGTTCGCCAGCTGCACTTCCTCTGCTTCGGTAAGCACCACCGCGGCGCGCCGGTCGGCCGCAGCGAATAGATCCTCCTGGATGTTGGTCTGACCATACGCCATGAATCGCTTGCCGAGATGTTCTCTTACATTGATAAAGAAGCTCTCGCGGCCGGCCCACACTATTTTCATCCCGTCATGGGCATGACCTTCGCGGTCCATCCGATCACCGAGTCCGTTTGCGCGAAGCACGTTCACCGTCGTGGGCTCCAGGACGCCTGCGCGGATTCGAGCTAAAACGTGGACGCGAGTGTGTTTCTCTAGAACAACGCTTTTGATACCACGACGATGGAGCATCTCGGAGAGCAGCATGCCCGCCGGGCCGGCGCCGATGATGGCCACGTCAGTCTTCATGAATAATGGTGGAGGCTGAGCACAGTTGTTCGCGCATCACGATTTACAATTATCTGCGTTTTCTGCCTCGAGGGTCCGCTGCATGAGCAACCGGAAATTCCCCAGCGCAACATCGCTTGGTAACGGTAGCATGGCGACGGGCTCCGTCGTGTTGATCAATTGTTGTTGTGCCTCAATCATGCGTCGATCTTCGTTGAATGCAGCTACCACCGAATCATAGATATGCTCGGTCGCCTCCGCATCCAGCGATGATTGGTTAGCTGAAGCGAAGAAGTAATGCGTGGCTGCCGCCGTTTCCGGGGTGATCGCCTGACAGCTGTGAAAATTGAGCGTCTTTTCGAATTCACGCAGGCTCGGATCAGATGCCCTCACGCCCGACTCCATCAACAGGATCCCGGGGATGAGGTAGTCGTAGATAAACCAGCGATCCACCGTGCCGGAAAACTGCGCCAGGCGCTGGTGGTAGGGGGCCGGCGCGGTGTTGGAGATTTCGCGCCGAACTCGAACGCCCCGTTCGAGCCGTTCGGTCGACGGCCGGGTTTGCGCAATGTCCGGCGAACCGCCGAGAGTTCCCTCGTGCACATAAGATAGATGCGAAAAATCCAATAGATTGTCCGAGATCAACAGATGATTGGCTTTATAATGAACGTACCCCGGCTTCATCCTCCACTCAGGATGCTGCAGCGAGAACGTGTCGGGAATGCTGGCGGGATCCGCTCTGGCGGGATCTCCCATCCAGATCCACACCCAACGTTTGCTTTGCACCACGGGATAGCTGCGTACCCGCATGTGGCGCGGAATCGCTTTCTGTCCCGGTATCTCCACGCACTGACCATGCTGATCGTACTTTAGTCCGTGATACATGCAACGGACGCAGTCGCCCTCTCGGCGCCCAAGCGACAGCGGGGCATGCCGATGACAGCATCGATTGTTTAGCGCGACCGGGTTACCGTCCGAAGTCCGATACAGCAGGATCGATTCGTTCAGGATCGTCCTTTGAAAGAGCTCCCCTTCGAGAAGTTCGTAATCCCACGCGGCGACATACCAGCAGTTCTTGATAAACATGTACCACGACCTCTTTCGTGGAAAACTCACTTGCGAACCGATGATGCCAAGCCATGATACGCATAATTGACAATATCGTCACTTTATGGAAGCATAAGGAGCTGGTCACGGTTACTCAAAGACCGATGCCACACACTCGCTAGCGCTTGGGGAGATCGCTATGAAGAGGCTTGTCTTTATGCGTTGGACCAATGCCTCGGTGGCGCCCCGGTAGCGCTAGAAATCATGACAGCACCGCAGATCGGTTGGGGCCCGGAGGGCAAGCGGTCCGCACTGAGCTTTACGTTCGACAATCTAGGAGAGGCCGCGGACCTGGAGTTCGGCAAGTGGCCATCCAACGTGCCCGTCGGGCGTCACTACACCGTGACGGAAGTACTCCCTGCACTCATGGATAAACTTGTCGCAGGAAAGGTGACATTTTTCGTCGAAGCGTGGAATGCGCGGACCTATCCCGCGATTCTCCAGCGGCTTGACTCACACGGCCACGACGTCGCCCTTCACGGTTGGCGCCACGAACTGTGGGGAGAGATCGAGCCGCAGCAGCAGCGAGAAATCATTCAGCGAAGCCTCGACGCATTCGCAGTGATTGGGCTTCAACCCTGCGGGTTTCGCCCGCCCGGAGGCACCGTCGCAGAGAATCCCTCGGCCGTACTGCGCGAATTTGGCTTCACCTACTATTCCGCCTCCGATACAAGTCCGGGAATCGTAGCGGGGGTCGCCCAAATACCCTTCGCCTGGGAACACCTCGACGGAGTCTATTTAATGCCGGGCGGTGCCGCGATGGCGGGGCTGACAAGCTTGCCGGAGACGGCGTCACTTGAAGGTATGCGGCGTGCGTTCCACGACGCCATCCGGGAGTCTATAGACAAAGGCTTACATCTAACGTTGGTATTTCATCCGTGGCTTCTCGGCCAGGATCGCGAAAGACTACTGGTCCTCCTCGAACTTTACGATTGCGCAACGCATCACCCGGAGCTCTGGGTGGCACCGTGTCGAGATGTAGCCCGTTGGGTTTTGGGGGATTCGCTGACGCATCCGGCATTGCAGTTCGGCTGACCGTGATCCCGCAGGCCGCCGAGACAATCTGATTATCGACAAATCTGTCAATATATGACTAATATGTCAGTTAGCAAGCCGATACCGCGTTCCAAGAGGAGGGCAGAGATGGCAAGTCTCATAGAGCGCCACTCCATGAGCGAGCGGCAGCAACAATTCCGCGAGCGCTACTTTGCGCAGATCCATCCGCTGTACAGCGGTGTCGTGCACATCGGCGTCATGTACGCCGTCGGGCTGACTGTCATCGTCTGGTTCGTGAGCCGTATGGTGAACGCGAACTGGGAGTGGCTGTTGGTGATTCCGATATTTGCCCTCTCCAACCTCTTCGAATGGTGGATCCACAAGAATTTGATGCATCGGCTTGTGGATGTCTGGGCACTGCGCGCGATATATGACCGCCACACTCGCCAACATCACCAGTATTTCTCAGACAACGAGATGACTGTAGAGACTTCCCGCGAATGGAGAATCATCTTCTTTCCATGGCGCGCACTTTTCAGTTTTATGACCCTGGGAGTCCCGTTCGCGGCCGTATTGGCTTGGCTGATCAATCCCAACGCGGGTTACATTTTAATGGCGACGCTCGTCGGACAATACCTAGTCTACGAGACCTTCCACTATTGCTGCCATGTGCACGACAACTGGTTTGTGCGCAAGTTTCCCTTCGTCAATACGATTCGGCGTCATCACACCGCGCATCACAACATGGGCGTCATGATGAATGTGAACATGAATCTGACCTTCCCCGTGGCGGATTGGTTCATGGGAACCAGCGATTTGAAGCGGTCGCTGCTCGGTACGATTTTCAACGGCTACAACGAGGACCACGTAAAGCCTGAATTGAAATCTACGATGGACCGGTTTCGGCGCGCCGATGCGCTGCCTGACCTCAGCGGGCCGACACAATCTTGAGCAAACGAAAACCATGAAACTGGCGACGTTTACGAAAAGCGGGCGCACGCGCATCGGCATAGTTGAGAACGGAGAGATCCTAGACTTGACCGTCGAGGGCCCATTTCCCGTCGACATGATTGGATTTCTGGCTGCCGGCGAAACGGCATTGGAGGCGGCGCGTTCGATCCAGAGGAAATCCACCACTCGAATACCCCTCTCATCCGTCAGGCTAGAGGCTCCGGTGCTCAATCCACGCAAGTTCCTTGCTCTTGGCGGCAGCTACCGCTCGCACATTGCAGAGGTCGCACACCTGGGCATACCGCACCCCACAAATCAGACCTGGTTCAACAAGCAAGTCACTTGCATCAATGGACCATACGACGACATTCATTTTCCGCGGGTGTCGCCCACATTGGACTACGAAGGCGAGCTAGCGATAGTCATTGGGAAGAAGGGTCGTCATCTGCAAGGCGCCGCAGCGCGCGCCGCTATCGCCGGATTCACGGTTTGCAACGATGTCAGTGTGAGGGAATGGCAAAGGCGCGCACCCACCGGCATGATCGGAAAGTCCTTCGACACGCATGGTCCGCTGGGCCCGTGGATCGTCACCGCGGACGAGCTGCCCAACGCCAATAATCTATTCCTCAAGACGTGGATTAACGGTGAGTTGCGTCAAAACGGCAATACCGACGATCTCATTTATGCGTTCGAGGACATGCTCGCGGAATTAAGTACGTCCTTCACGCTTGAGCCGGGCGACATTCTGTCGACCGGGACACCCGCAGGCGTTGGTGTCGTAATGAATCCACCTCAATTTCTGAAGGTGGGAGATGTATGCCGAGTGGAGATCGAGGGCATTGGGTTCATCGAAAATCACGTTGTGCCGGAGCCGTAGCACTTTTTAGGTTTTTTGGAGATTCATATTCGACCAGATTGCAGCGCTAAATTCTCGTGGGCATGTGTACACGTCGAATGGGAGCAGCGGCATCCGTGTGCCACGGATATTTACTGTCGAAAGAGAGTTGCGATGTCGCGCATTGGTTCAACGGTGCTCGACACAAGAAAGATATGACTAATATGTCAGAAACAACACGCGCTCAACGCGCGATTGGGGGGAGTATGGCTGCAATGAAATGTTTGTCTCTCGTATTGTCCGCGTTCGTCTTACTTCAGGCGCGGGTATGGGCTGAGGACGCCGCAGACGCGGCGCCGGCGACGAAACAACAGGAATCTGGGACGTCTCTCGCAGAAGTGATCGTCACTGCGCAAAAGCGCAGTGAGAATTTGCAGGACGTTCCTATCGCCGTGACCGCGTTGACGGCCGATCAGTTGGCGTCATCCGGCATCCAGAACACTACGGAACTGAATGCGGTTGTGACAGGGCTCACTACTGTCGATCAGGCGGGTCAGTTTCTACCCCACATTCGCGGAATCGGGACGACAGCCTTTGGAGCGGGATTCGAGAACTCAGTTGCTGTCTACGTCGATGGTGTCTATCTCGCCGCATCGCCTGCGTCCTTGCTGACGTTGAACAACATCGCTCAAGTAGAGGTGCTAAAGGGACCGCAGGGCACGCTGTTCGGTCGCAACGCCACTGGCGGTTTGATTCAAATTACAACCAAGGACCCGCAATCAACGTTTTCTGGAGAGGCAAGCCTCAGTTATGGAAACTACCAGACGACCGCTGGCGACTTCTATGTGACCGGGCCGGTGATCGGCGACAAGCTGGTGGCGGATCTCGCCGTGAGCGCCAGTACACAAGGTCAGGGTTATGGCAGAAACCTCTTCAACGGCGAGGACGTGTATAAAATGGATCGCAATGTTGCTGTGAGGTCCAAATGGCTTTGGACCCCAGGCGATACCACATCAGTGCGATTCAACGTGGACTACGAGCAGACGGGAGGATCAATGTACTCGACCTTCCAGGTTGCTCCTGGAACCAAGGTTCTATTCGGTCCAGGGACGCCGCTCGATCCTCCAGGTTCTTCAGCCGGTCCGCCCGTCTCGACCTATGATGTGAATGAGAACTTTCAGCCGAGCGATTCATTTCAGGGCGGAGGCGGCAGCATACGTATTGATCAAGATCTGGGATTCGCCAGACTCTCAAGTATCACTGCAGATCGCTATTCGAAAGACACTCTGGCCTTCGATGCCGACGCGACACCCTTGACCATTGAGACCATCAACCCCGTCCTCGAGGAGGATCGTCAGTTCACCCAGGAACTGCAGCTCACCTCCGAAGGAAGCGACCGGCTCAAATGGGTCGTCGGGGCATTCTACCTGCACAGTGATTCGATGACCGATCCCTCGGCAGTTTTCTTGGGGGGTCCACTGATCAGCCCCGTATTTCCGGTCGAGAGCATCGCGATTTATGGGGAGGAAATCACAAATTCCTGGGCCACTTATGGCCAAGCGACATGGGCCATCACGGATGTGGATCATCTGACGCTCGGCCTGCGCTACACCGACGAGCGCAGGCATCTGATCGCAACCGAAGACGGTTTATTGGTGGGCGGCATACCGATTTATCCGCTTGACGGATCGAATCCCCCGACATACGGGCCGATAAATCCGTTTGTCCCGGCTCCGCCACTAAGCGAGTCCAAAGACTTCGATGCGACCACGTGGCGCTTCGCCTATGACCACAGGTTCTCCGATGCCGTCCTAGCCTATGCGTCCTATAACCGAGGCTTCAAGAGCGGCGGCTTCAACACCGGCGTGCCGACTCAGCCCGCCTATAACCCGGAGAAACTTGACGCTTACGAAATCGGTCTGAAGACGGATTTATGGGATCGCCGGGTGCGCTTGGATACGGCCGCGTACTATTACAAATACGAAGACATTCAGGTCGGCTACTTTGTGCAAGGTCAGCTTGCCTATTACAACGGCGCGAGCGCCGATATCTACGGTTTGGATGCGGACCTCAAAGCGCTGGTTACAGAGAACCTGACCGTGACGGCTGGGGCATCATGGATTCACGATCGGTATACCAATTTCCCCAATGCCATCTTTTACACCCCGAATACGCTGTTTGGTGGAAACACGATTACGACGCAGTCGGCTGAAGGTAATCGTCTACCGCTTACTCCAGATGAGACATTCAACTTGGCGGCAGACTATCGCTACCCGCTGCCAACGGGAGCGCTCGGCGTGAATGTCACCTATCTGTACAGTAACCGTTACGTCTTTGAGCCGGATAACATCATGCATCAGCCTGCGTACAATCTTGTTAACGGCGCGATATCGTGGACCGCGCCGAGCGACCGCTTTACTGTCTCGCTGTGGGGAAAGAACTTGAGCAATGCAGTGGTGGCCAACGCGCTGATCTCTTCAGCTCTCGGTAGCCTTTCACAGTATCAGCCGCCGCGGACGTACGGCGTGTCAGCAAGGGTAAAGTTCTGACTCGTCCCCGGACGATGGGCATGGGTCATCGAGAGCGGCACGCTGAAGGCTGATGCCGCTCTCGCCGACCAATCTTTGAAGGTGGGGACTTGCCGTGGCAACTAAAGCCGACATTATCGATTTTCTGACGCGTGAATTTCCTCAAAGCAAATGCGTCGTCGATGAGGTAGGTAACCGTTCGGCTACAGTAATGCATCACGTGAGCACCGATCACCTGCGACCAGGGGAAACTATCTCGGGCCCGTTACTGATGACGGTGGCGGATGTTGCGATTTACGTCGCCATCCTGGGAACCATTGGCATCGTTCCTTTGGCCGTCACAACCAGCCTGACAATTAATTTCTTGCGAAAGCCGGCGGCTGGCAAGCCCATCGTGGGTGTGTGCCGACTGATAAAAGTCGGCCGAACACTCGTTGTTGGAGAAGTTGCTCTGTACTCGCGGGGGGTCGAAGAGATGGTTGCCCACGCGGTAGGCACGTATTCAATCCCTCCGGAGAAATCGAGATCGGAAGCTCCGCATTCTTAATAGCCAGTGTCACCGGAAACGCCCTACCCTGTACGCGCGCGCCGGCGCCGCCGCCGCCTTAGATTATTACTCAGCGAGCCACCATGATCGCTTGCCCCGCTGCGGCTTCATGCATGTGTCGGAGGCACATGTAGCATTGCGAACAGCGATTCGTCTCGTAATCGATTACTGAAGGTACTACAAATGGCATCTCCACTTGCACTCACGCCAGAGATCTCCGCTCTCGTTACCGGGGCATTGGATTCGGGAAACGTCCTGTTGCTAGCGGCGGTAGACCGCGATCGCAAGCCGCTGTTGTCTTTCCGTGGCAGTACGGCGGTTTTCAGCGAGACACAGTTGAGCTTCTGGGCACGAAATGCCGCGGGTGGCACTCTTGACGCCATCGGTCAGAATCCCCATGCGGCACTGATGTATCGGTCACAATCGGTCCCCCTGTTGCAGTTTATCGGGCGAGCGCGGATTACTGACGACCCGATGGAACGGGATCGAGTCTTTAACCTTGCCCACGAAAAGGAGCGTGCGAGCGATCCTGAGCGCAAGGGACGAGCCGTCATTGTGGATCTGGACGAAGTTAAGGGAGTCCTTGGTTTCAATAAGGACGGTCGCATCCTCTGTCACTTAGTTCGTGGCTAGTCTGATGAGTCGGTTTGGTTATTCCACTAGACCAAAGTGATCGTAGCAGTCTCGTGGCGTTGAGATATATTTACGGCCGGCACCGCGGGCCGCGAAGCAATCGGCTGTTGTACTCCCCCCGTCCAGCCATCCCCAGTCGAGGCCTGCGGATGCCACCATCTGAAAACGGATGTGTCCGAACATTGGTACATTTCTGCGGACGGTAAGTTCGGGACGTAGGAGTCGCAGGTTCAAATCCTGTCACCCCGACCATTGATTTAATTGGTATTTTTCTTAAATTGGACCTTCTGGGGTCCAGGGTCAACAAGCCTCTGGGGTCCAATTGGGGTCCAATTTCGACGCAGGCAAATCACCGATTTCGGCTCTCTTGGGATGTCTCTTAGCACTTGCCCGGCCGTGCAACGGTAGGACGGTGTCTAAGTACCGCTGCAGCCTGTCAGCGCTGCCGGGATTGGTCCGGCGAACGTATTGAATTTTGCCGTGAATCGATGCCAACGAAGTCGCTAGCTCAGCGCCGCTGAGCGAGGGGAGCGCATGAATGGTCGCGCGAACCGTGTCTCGATAGCTCTTTGGAACGCTGGGACCTGATTTCGAATTGACCATCAGCCCGGTAACTATCTGGCGGTGAGAGTTCGGCGTGATCCGGAACTTTGGATTTGTGCGATTCTTGGCCGATGGACGATGGATCGACAGGCGGCAGCGCGACAGCGCTCTGGCGGTGACGTTGATCAGAGTTCGCGGCTCGGTGCCGGACAGGGAAACGTCATCGACAAAACGCGTGTTCACGGCACCTATCTGCCTCGCCTTTTCAGAGATCACCTCGTCAACAGCATGCTTCAGCAGGAAGTTAGCAGCGGCAGTGCTCGTGGGCGCTCCCTGCGGCAATTGAGCCTCGAGCGTGATAAGGCGGGTCAGCATCCACGTCACCTCGCGACCGCAGCGTAAATACCGGCGGATCGTGTCCGCGAGCACGTAGTGCCTAACGCTAGGGAAGAACTTCGGCACGTCGAGATTGATCAGCCACGGCTGAGCGAGATGTTGATTAGCGTTTGACCAGGGAGAGCGATTCTTGATTCCGCCATGCGCCGACTCGTGAGCCGGCACGAGTCCGAAGACGTTGCGCATAAGATTGCGCTGGATTGCCTTCAGTTCATCTGTAGGCGCCCGAAATTGCCGTAAGACTTGCGGCTTGTGCTTGTCCGGCTCCGAAAAAAAACGGTAGTGACTAGTCTTGTCTCTGTCGAGGTCCTTGCAGATTTCGCGCAAGCGTTTGGGCGTGGTCCCCGCAAGCCAAGCCAGTTTTCTCACGGAATTCAGCGGCTCCATTCAGTGCCCTCACCCTGAGAGCTTCAGCGATTGCTGCGGATCTTCCTGAGCGGACACGAGCAGCTTCAGAAGCGCCCTCGCCAAGTCAGAAATCTCGTTGTCAGCCTTCGAGTTAACGTCCTTTGCCGGCGACGCCAACAGCGCCACGATCGCTGAGGGCACGTCGACCGCACTCGCGAGCGCGTTTACCACGCGCAGGCTTGGCTGTCGGCGACCCGCTTCGATCAACGAGAGCTGACTTGGAGAAATAGACATTCGCGCGGCCAATTCGGACTGCTGAAGGCCGAATGCCGCGCGGATGATGCGAAAAGATTTTGCGTAATCTTGATTCATAGAATACTGGACACTCTTGGCCGTACGGTTTTTGACTTACGACTTTAGGACTTCCAACAAAATGCTCGTTACGATTTGGACGGGAAGGACGACCTCTCGTCTCTTCCATTTTCCGCTACGCGCGAGCTTTCGCAGTTGCCGCTCCGCCTTCATCAACCGATCCCGTTGGCCGGGCCTTAATCTCGGGTCAAGCAGTACATTTCGGATCGACGATAGAACCACTTTTAGGTCCTTTTTCATGACAATACCTCCATCAGGGCGGGATGCCCCCGCTGCGATGGCACAACCCCGATTCGAAGGCTCCGAGAGACCGAGTGCCCAGATTTCTAACAGCGCTTTAAGCGCTGATGCCCGCTGCACTGAATCGACTAACTGCGACATCGAGCCGCGGCAGGCCAATGCAGCACGTCGGGGAGTAGCGTGCTTACGCACGCGGCCCACGAGCAGATGCCCGCAGACCATAACGACGCGATTGTCACTTCAGCGCGCCGGTATCGCCGCGCTGCTTGGGGATGTGACTGAGGGTACTGACTTTTTAAAGAACCTAGAACGCCGGAAACCAGCGCCCGATACATAGTAAGCCATCATTGCGCACAGTTGTCAAATGGCATGACTGAGAGCAATGCAGCAACGCTCCAAGGTGCTATATATGAATTTCGTTTCGCTCAATGAGCACACAAAAGGCATGCACAAATACACTGCCCATGACAACAAGGTTATGGATGCCCGGCTTGTGATCTAGGAAGGCTTCCTTTCGATCAATAGCACGAAGCTAGTAATAATTTGTTCGGCAGCTCTATCACTCGAGAGCACCGTATCGCCTAAGTTCCAACACCAGCCCAATTTTTGAGTGCGGTTGAGCTTCAGTTCGTAGCCAGCCGATAGCTCGGTTGGTTCTTCCAACATCATCAGGGTCTGACGTTCGACCATTGAAAGCAACCGCCCCTTAAAGAATCGGACTCGAATCGAAGCATTGTGCGCTGTGTTGATATAAATATTTTTGGGCAACAACTGAAACGTGTACCCCTGCGTGTAGCAGACATACTCCGAGTGGGAATCGCCGCCGTGCTTGATCTCCCAACTCGTCTCGACCGCGATACTCTTTACTCGAAGCTCAACGTCATCGATCAGCCTAGTCGCGGCTTCGTGAAACCCTGAGTTGCCGTTTTGGAGGAGTTTGACGGTTTCGGCGTCGAACCGCGCCTGTGTGGCAACCTCTCTGGCCCGGCTCACCACCGAGAGGGCGGAGGGTGCAGCTGTTGAGTCTGATTGGCCAGGGCTGCCACCAATATTCTTCTCGCTGGTATTACTGCCTTCGCTTGCCTTCTGAAGGGCTTGAATCATGTCGGCTTCGGGTATCGCGTGCAGTTTCTTTGCCAACATCGTCGCGATTGGAGTCATCAGCTGAGTTGGCATGGTCGCATGCGATATATCGATTCCCTGGAATCGGTGGAGCGGCTGCGGCAAATTGCCTGGCACCATGCCCCGATGACAAATAGGGATGATCCGTACATCGCGATAAGCCGCCACTCCGGTCTCAAAGTTAACCCAAGGCCTCTCAAGAGAGATTGGACTGCAGACAACAATGAAAACACTCGTCGCGCCAAGGGCCTCCATGATCTTGTCGTACCACTCGTCGCCCGCTTGGATACTGACGAGATCGCTGCTGACAAACACCGAGACCTCATCGGGAAACGTCGCCTCGATCCAGGACTTCAGTGAATGCGCCAGCGGTGCTTCCTCCCTGATATGGGAAATGAAGACGGCAACCCTGTCAGTCATAAGATTCCCGCCTTACTTCTTGGGCAAGAAAAGCAAGTCTCCGTGGGAGATTAGACTCCATTGCTTCCTCTAGGCCAGCCGCCAGTGCGCATAGAAGTGATCCGCATCAGTAACTCATCACGTCGCCTGAGCTAAAAAGATTCATTGTGGCTGTCGCTAAAACCGCGTGGTCATTTCCAGTTGATCCGTTGAATTAGGCGTCAGTACACCGTTGCCACGCGATAGCGCGTTGAGCTGACCAGTGCTGTGTACTCGAGTAAAAAAAATTTTGGGATGCATAGCCACCTGCGCCACCGAGACGGTTTATATCTATAGAATTCTTCCGGCATCTCCCTTGCGACGCCGATTGCAGTAGTGCGAGTTTCGTTCGTCTGCAGCGTCACTTCTGGATACAAAAAAGCCCCTGTATGAGCATCCAAGAACGAGAGATCGTGGGTGCCGGTTGCCATATCACGACGCACGTCGATCGAAATCTGGAAGGTGGCAGAGCATGGCTTGATGCGAAGGCCCGTTAGGTACACCAAAGAATTAGTGTGGTTGGTGAAATCAAGCGCGACGGCAATATGTGATTTGCCGTCGATGTGAATCTGTCCCTCGCGAGGATGCAGTTCCAGCAAAAGCGACGTTGTGGATCCGCCGGGTACTCCATAGATACAGCGCCACTGGCCAGATCACCGCGGCGAAGGCTACGGCGATCCAGTTCGGCAAGTCATTTGTCTTTAACCAGTGCCAAAGACTGAGTGCGATAAATTCAAACCCATCCATCATCGACGCCTTTTCGGTGAGGAAGGGGAGATGCTGCCGTGTTTGGCGAGGTGTGTAGAGAAGATCCCCGGACCTGCGCAGCATAGACGGCGCCGGGTTTACCCCCGCCTTCTTTCTCTTTTCACGCTCCGCGCACACCGCCGGCTTGGTCTTTTCGAGCACGCAATCAAGTCGCCACAGCACAGTGAACGGTAGGATGACCTTCCCGTACTCGGATTGCTTGTGGTCTCCGCGTACAAGATCCGCTACTGACCATATGAAGGATAACAGCGCCTGCTGATTCATAACTTTTTCATTGTTGACACGGCACTGCCTACCTGAGGAGCACCCTATGGCAGGTTCTTACAGAAATCTTACCGACGCGACTATTAGTCACTCGGATTCGCAGCTCGGGGATTGAATTCTTTCCATCTCTGCCGTAATCGCCTGCGCTACCCTCGCGAAGTCGCTCGAGATGCGCTTGTAATCATCAGTAACTTGCTCCTGACTTTTGTTTGCTAGAAAAAACAACCCCTCCGCCGCCGCCCTGACAAGCTGCACGATTGTCCAATTGGGTTGAATACAGTTCGCTGCAACCCATCTGTCAATTGCCTTCGCCGAAAGGCCAAAAAGTGCTTCTTTATTCCAAGTTTTGGCATTTATTAGGCGCAAGACCTCTCTTTGAGCACGGATCCGATTATTGAAGTCATTCATGGGCCTGTGCCTCCCCGGATAGTCGCAGCATCCATTCGCGAATCGTAATTAGTGAGCCACGAGCGAGAGCAATGTCCGTTTCTGAGAGACCCTCACCAAATCCGCGCGTACAGAGTATGCGCGCTCGTTCTAGGACGCGATATTGTCTAAGGTCGATCGGGATGGACTGATTTCCCAAATTTAACGCCGAGTGGCGTGAAAAATCCGCAGTTTTCCTGAATTCCAGTGAGTAACAGCTAGCGAAATTTCTTACGCTCAAGAAGATCGTCGAGAAGTCGAACACTTCGGCCGCCTTGCTGCTGGCTAACGACAAACAAGCATCCTCAAAGAGGTTCAAAAAGCGGTCGCAATCGCGATTGCCATTACTGTAGGCGTTCGGGAGACCGAGGTTCTTTAGGAAGTCTGCTCCGTCACTGGAGTGGACGATCCTCGACTCCAGAGCAAGGTGCCATGCAAACGGGTTACCCTCCCTCCAAAGTTCACTCAGTCTTCCGTAAGAATAAATCGAAAAAATAGATTGGGTAAGCTGGTCATTGTGCCCTTCTACGATCGCAAGCAAGTCGACATCGGACGCCAAGTCTATGTCGCCACGGCAGATTGATCCGAATGCGTAGATATGCATTTCAGTCAACGTCGATTGAATCGTTTGACAATAATCGCCATGAAAAAGCCGAATATCATCAGCCTGACGATAAGAATCGTGGTCAACCACCAGCCTGGATAGGGTGGCGTTTTTGCGCCAAAGAAAATCTGGGGCGCTTCAAGCACTGCGTTCCCGTAACTCGGCAATGAACGCCAGTCTCCAAATGCGATCACGTCACCTACCGCCATAAATATCAAAAACAGCGCGGCCGTTCGTAGCAGCTTGAGTGGACTTTCTCCATTGCCCCAAACCCAATCTAGTATCTTAAAGCGACCCCAATCTAAGAACGCCTGCAGTCGCTTTAGTCCAGAATACTTTTTGCGGTAATACGACTCATTGGATTGCCAAGCTTTGTTTAGATAAACGCCCATTGCCTGCAACTCGACTACTATTGCCTTATTTGCCGATCGTGCATCGCCGAGCTGCTGATAGTTCATGCGAAGGCTTCGGGCAAATCGCATTTTTAGGTTTTCATGACCCGGACAACCTATGTCCAAGAGATCGGAATCTACCGATGTTTTTTCAAATACTGCGTAATCAAATTTACATCCTGCAAAACTTGAGCCGCTTAGATTGGTAGCGATGAATCGACAACCGGTAAAGTCGCACGAATCGAAAGCGCAATCGCGCAAGTAGCAAGCGTCGAATATCGAGTATTTGAAGTCTATCTTGGTGAAGCGCCGTCCTTTTGCGATGAGCCGTATGAACAGGTGATTGGCATACGCTTGTCCAATGATGTCGGCGACAAACTTCTTGTCTCGCTGTTCGATTCTACCGCTGAGTGCTAGAGCATCTTCCATTTTCGGCCCCCTACGATACGGACTGTCCTGTCACATTTGCGTTCGTCAGTTGGTCTGGAGGGAGGCGGGTTCGTCAGACGCACTACGACGTTACCCCTTTCTCAGTAGCGTAGGGCTTTAGAGTTTTCCGGCATTGTAACGGCCTTTCGGGCCAACTGCTTTGCGTACTGGCTGGGCGTTATTCCGCCCAGCGACTTCTTCGGTCTTTCGTCGTTATATTCCCTTCGCCACGTCTCGATCACTGTGCGTGCATGCGCCAGGCTCGTAAACCAATGCTCGTTCAGGCACTCATCGCGCAGTCGCCCGTTCAGCGATTCGACATACGCGTTCTGATTCGGTTTGCCCGGCTCAATCAGACGCAGACCTATCCCATGGCGATGAGCCCAAGTCAGCATCGATTTACCGGTGAACTCCGGTCCGTTGTCGGAGCGGATAATTGACGGCTTGCCACGCTGCGAGCAGATCCCGTCCAGAATGCGAGTCAGGTGATCGCCGCCGATCGTATGTTCCGTAACAATGGCAACTACCTCATGCGTTGCGTCATCGACGATCACCAAGTTCTTGAGCGTGCGACCCGAGGCGATGCGATCAAATACAAAGTCCATGGACCAGATCTCGTTGCGGCCGCCCGGACGCACGAGAGGCTGCCGATCGGCAACCGGGATCTTCTTTCGCCGGCGACGTTTGATATGCAGCTTCTCGAGGCCGTAGAGCCGTTCGACACGCTTATGGTTGATGATCTCGCCGGCCTGACGCAGCTTTAGGTAAATCATCGGCGATCCGTACCGCCGGTGACGCTGGGCGAGCGCGACAATCCGCGCCCGAAGCGCCACGTTCTGATCCGGCCTTGGTTCGTAGCGCAACGAGCTCGCGCTCATGCCCACCACCGCCAGAGCCCGCCGTTCGGTCAGTCCTCGCGTTCCCATCCACCGCACCAGCTCGCGACGTGCCGGGGCGGTTACCATTTTTTTCGAAGCGCCTCTTTGGTCACTTCGTTCTCCAGAAGCGCATCCGCCAGCAGCTTCTTCAGCCGCGCGTTCTCCACTTCCAGCGCCTTCAGCCGTTTGGCGTCGGAGATGTCCATGCCACCGTACTTACTCCGCCAGAGGTAGTAACTCGCCTCCGAGAACCCGTGCTTGCGGCACAACTCCTTCAGCGCAATCCCCTTATCCGCTTCCCGCAGGAATCCGATGATCTGCTCTTCCGTAAATCGCTTCTTCACGTCCAACCTCCTGGCCGGGGTTAGACTCTAAACCGAAATGCTACTCAGGACGGGGGTAACGTCG
>Ga0210394_10001062_pt1 | contig 47212 bp, 54 predicted proteins | sample IncBWC12MmetaG_FD_160121 | JGI IMG/M metagenome (GOLD analysis project Ga0210394, IMG submission 160121) | Forest soil microbial communities from Barre Woods Harvard Forest LTER site, Petersham, Massachusetts, United States - Inc-BW-C-12-M | ecosystem: Environmental > Terrestrial > Soil >...
GAAGAAACTACGAAAACAAATCGTACAAATTCTGCCGTTATGTCCTAGACGCATAAGTTAACCTTACTTCATGCGCTGTTCTCGTTTTCTCCCCCCCCCCAGCTAGGGAGAGAATGTTCTCCTTTTGTACCCGTGAACGTGATTTATTCTCGTAACGTTCCAAGAACAAAGAACAAAACATAAATATTTCACGATTTGTTCTCGTTTTGTCCCTTATAACACTTTTGTTCCTGGAACGTTATAGGAACGTTCCTCCTTTCGTGGTCTAAAAGGTGAACAGCGCAACATTCTTTCAAAATCTCCCCTAAAAAATGCAACAATCTAATACAAAAATCTATTGACCTACTCTCTTCTACTGACTACATTAATGACAGTTAAGTAAGACACGCCATTCCGGTGGAAGGCCCGGATCGAACGCGAGCAATGCGACAATCCTGTCGTACCTCGATCGAAGACGGGAGAACTATTCTCCCTCATCGGACTAAGTTACTCCCGTCGAATACTTAGGAGTAACTTCAATGTCCGTCAATCTCTCTCAGTCTTCCACTCCCGACAACAACACTCCAATTTCCACCCTCGGATTTCCAGTCACCTCCTACCAAGTCTTCTACTACACAGACACTTCCAAGCCCGACAACAGCGATCACCGTCTGTCTATCGTCTCCTACAAACAGACAGACAAAATGACCAAGGTAGGGAAGAAGGCTCCTCCTGCAATGGCCGTATCAATCCCCAAGCCAACAATCCTCACTATCAAGCCTGAGTGCCTACAGAAGGCTCTGGAAGCCTGCTACATGGATCTACAAGACATCGTCATTCGCTCCCTGATCGAAACTCAGAGGGACGTACAGAAGCTGTCCTTGAAGGACATGCACATCAAATCAACAGACATCTCCCCTTCCGGCATTGCAAACTACCAGTCGGAAAACTCCACTTCCGGCCATCTATCCAAGCAAGGGGTTATCAATTGGTTCAAATTGAACCTGGAAGACAACTTCACTCTCGCACTGTCCAACAGCATGAACTACCCGGATGAGCCAAGCAACGAACAACTCGAACTCCTGACAAAGGCAGTCAATCAACACTGTGAATTACTGTCACAGTTGGCCAGTCCAAGAACAGCGTTCAACGAGCGTATATCTTCTCAGCTTCTAAAAGCCGTGAAACTGGCCGCTCCAGACAACACTACTCAGAAGCTCATCGACAAGCTGAATTCCTTCCTCGCTCCGAAGGAAATCACCATCGAAATGGGCCTGTAATACTGGCCTGACTAAGTAGCTAGCGATCATAACTAATGACTAGTAAGTTGTTAGATCGTGATCGCTAGCTACTACCAACTGTCAGCCCGTAATGTACCTACAACATTATTACATCCATCGCGGCGTATAGTTGAGGATAGCTAGTAGTCTCGCGCATACTACATTAGCATTATTGTCCACTACTTAGACCATCCAGTAGAAAAGAAATGAAGTAGGGGGTAGAAGACCTTTTTTGGTTTGTGATTTGAGTTCATCCTCAAACACTCATCAAAATTTTCTAATTTTTTATCATCATTTTTGCCTTTTTTAGTTATTAGTTAGTCTGGGAAGAAGTAATAAGTTAGTAGAGGCGCGAAAATCCCCACTTTACAGAGTTTTTTATAAGTGATATAGTAAAAATTGGCAAGAATATTATATAGGTACTACTTAGTTAGTACTTATAAGTAGATAGGAGAAAGTAATGGCCGCGAAGAGAGTAATACTATTCTTCACTTTTCTACTTCTTACTTTTTCCTTATCAACTACTCAAGTTAAAGGCCAAGCATCAGTTGCAGCGGTTAATGGCTTCAGTAGCGCGCCAAATGTTGTTAGTTATTCTATAAGTGCAAGTACTTTTTGGGGAGCAACTGTAACTTCTGGCTCTGCAAATGGCTTCATCCTTGTTTGGGATCTCGCGGCAGTTCCATCTCCAGGTACAGGAATGACTCCAAAGATGTGCTATGCAGCTACAGCTAATAGTACAGTAGGAGTTATTCTTCCAGGAAATGTACCAATTAATTTTAAAAATAGAATATCTATAGCGTATAGTGTAGGGGCGAATTGTTCTATCTATACAGCTGACTCGGCGCAAGACTTTTATTTTATTGAGGCACAGTAGGAGCTAGGAAAATGAAGAAAAATTTACTAATTTTTATTTTTTCACTTTTTGCCTTATTTCACTTTTCTACTACTGCTAATTGTCAGAGTATAACTAATACTCCTATTCCTGGTTTCTATTCTCTCACTCCATCTAACTTTATTACTCCAGTACTTCCATCTCCTTCCGGGCCAAAACATCTAGGTCCAACTCAATTTTATGGCGGCTCAGTAACTACAGGGGCGGCGGCTGGATTTATTTTAATCTTCGACGGACAAACTATTCCATCTCCAGGTACTGTTTCTCCTCATCTATGCTATGCAGTAACCGCTAATAGCACTATAGGACTAATTCTACCAGGCAATACTCCAGTTTCATTTCCTAACTCCTTTACTGTAGTAATGAGTGTTGGAACTGCTTGTTGGAGTTACACAGCAGACTCAGCGCAGGATTTCTTCTTTGTGGAGGCACAGTAAGATTATGATTAGTTCTTCTCTGAAGAAAATCCTTCTTTCCTGTCTAGTTTATGGACTTTCTACTTCTCCAATATATGCAGAAGGAATAGCAACTAGTGGTCCGGGTGCATTTAATGCAGTTACCCTAAATGGATTTACTTTTGCATCTCCTGGATCTATAGGAGCTGGAACTCCTGCTACTTCTATTAGTTCTTCTATATATAATATTGGAGGTACTTTTCCTGTTATAAATTGGAATGGTACTAGAGGTGCTTGGCAAACTGCTATTGATATTGGAGCATCCCAGACTCTTTCTGATTTTGTATTAGCAGATAAATGTTATGGGAATTCTGCATTAAATGACTGCTCTAGTGTGACAGACCAAATATATGATAGTAATAATCAATTTGGTGTTCTTACGGTAGCTTCTATAGTAACTCCAGGATCTAGTTATACTGTTGGTTGTCTTATTACTCTTACTTCTGTTGGTTGGTATGTACATCCAGTTCTTAAAGTAGATACATTATCTGGAAGTGGGGTGCTTACAGCAGAAGTTTATTCTCTTGGAGGATATGGTAGAGGACCCGCAACTTTAGGTGGTGGAACTATAACTGAAGCAAGTAATAATTGTGGGGGTAATGGAGCAGCTAGTTTCACTGTAACTAGCGGTCAAAATCTTCCTACTCTTGCTATAGGAGAGGCTGTACAGGGCGCAATCATTCCAAATTTTGGAACTTATCAACTTACAGTAGCTCAAAATTCTTTACAACAAGGAATTGGAGGACTGCAAATACAAACTTTTGGAGGCGCTTATTATCCTTTTGCTATAACTACTACTGGGGGAGGCGCCCCAGAAAGTTATTTTGATACTTCAGGAAGATTGTTTGCCGCTAATTATGGTGGAGGAGCCACAGGATCTTGTACTTCTCCTGCAGAAACTGCATTAGCAATTCCATTATTTAATAATAGTTCCTCATCCTATGGGGGTATTGGAGTTGATACCTCTGGAGATATTTATTTTATAAATGCAACTTCAGGAACTCCTCCGTGTAATGTTGTATTTTATACTGATGGATCAGTTGCTATTGGGTCTACTTCATTTTTTGGAGCACAAGGATTAGGAGGTCTAGGAGTTGAAGGGAGTCTAAAAGTATATGGCCAGGCATTATTTAATCTTCTAACTGCAGGACTCCCAGTTTATAGTGATAGTTCAGGGAATATTAAACAACTTAAAACTCAAGCAACTTATTCTGGTTGTTCTAATTCTACTCCTACTGGAGGAGCGACTAGTGGAACTATTAAATCTGGTACTACAGGTACCTGTACTATAGTTATTACACTTAACGGAGCGACTGGTTGGACAGCTCCTACAGGATGGAATGTATTAGTTAAAGATGAAACTACTCTTACTGATAATGTTATAGAAACAGCTTCAAATGCTACTACTGTAACAATCTCTGGAACTACAGTTTCTGGGGATGTTCTTCGTTGGATAGCGAGTCCTTTCTAATGTCCGCTAAAGTCAGTCTAGACCAAGTTAAAGAACTACTTGGCTTTGGTCTACCAAATGATCAAGTAGCAGCTGCAGTCGGCTGTGATCAATCCTATATCTCTCAACTTCTATCCGATGAAAATTTTGCCAAAGAAATCGTTGTTCTTCGCATTCAAAATCTAACTGCTGCTAGTGATAGAGATAGGAAATGGGATAAAATTGAAGATACTGCTATTCAAAAATTAGTAGACTATATGGAACAGGGCTTTCATATGAAAGTTCCTGATCTTCTTCGTATTGCTACTTTCTCTAATAGAGCAGTTCGGCGTGGAGTTTCTTCAGGAAATATGACTCCAGCAGTTACTCAGAATATTGTTCAACTTAACCTTTCTCGTGTTGCAGTTAGTAACTTTACTATTTCTACCCAAGGAGAAGTAGTTGAAGTTGACGGGCAGACTCTGGTTACTATGTCATCTAATCAACTACTTGAAAAGTTGAGTAAAGAAAGGAAGGATAGTGGTGTTAACTATAATAGCGTGCAAAAGTACCTTCCAGTTGCAAGAACTGGAGGATAGAATTCTTGACTGGGAAAAAGATGCTATAGAGTTTAAGGAAATAAAGGATAGAGAGCCTTTAGATAATAATGCGCGAGCAAAGCAGATACTCAGAAAGATGCTTAAGGAAGTTAGAGAAAGGAGACAGCAAATTGTCAACAATCCGCCATCTGGATATTGATTTGGACTTCGGGCGCGCACTTCTTTCATTAAAGACTGGGTGTAAAATTACTCGTCGTGCATGGGCTAACTACGATACATATCTTCACTTTATTCATGAGCCAAGAAATCAAATTCTTCTTCATACAAAGGATAATAAGGATAAAAGATGGGATCCAAATCAAGAAGATATTCTTGCTCATGATTGGGAACTCATTGTATGAGTGCATATGCTAAGCCTAAAAATTGGGAAGAGGAATTAGGACTTAATGTTCCTACACCGAAACAGGAACAAGACTTCCAATTTCAACACGAAGGTAATTATAGTAGATCGCAAGCCGAAGAGTTCTGTAAAAACGACCTTAATGGACTTGCAGCAATTGCATCACCTACTGTGTTTCAGTATATGTTTCCTCTTATATATCATGCTATGTGGACTCTTCTACTTAAACAATTGGTTAATATCACTAAAAACCCACAGGTTGCTATTGGTGTTCCGCGAGGTTTTGCGAAGACAACTTTAGTTAAATTATTTGTTCTATATTGTATGTTATTTACTAATATTAAGTTTATTTTGATTGTTGGAAATACAGAGAGACATGCAGAGAATATTATTGCTGATATTTTTGATATGTTGAGGGAAAAGAATATTATTAATATTTTCGGCGACTACAGACTAGGAATGGAAAAAGATACTACTACTCTTAAGAAATTTGGCTTTAGAGGCCGCGTTATTATTATAGCTGGAATGGGTCAAGGAGGCAGTATTCGAGGTTTGAATGTTAAAAATGAGCGTCCAGATTTGATGATTTTTGATGACATTCAAAGTAAAGAGGAAAGTGAGAGTTTTGCAGTTTCTCAAGCTATTGAAAGATGGCTATATGGAACTGCGATGAAAGCTAAGAGTCCTCGGGGCTGTATGTTTATTTTCCTAGCTAATATGTATCCAGGACCTAATAGTCTACTTAAGAAGATGAAGAGTAATGCCACTTGGATTAAATTTATTAACGGCGCCATCCTTGCTGATGGAACAAGTATGTGGGAGGAGTTACGTTCTCTTGAGTCGTTAATTCATGAATTTGATACTGATATAGCGGCTGGACATCCAGAAATATTTCTTTCAGAAGTAATGAATGACACTGAAGCTGGAGTTAATACTAGTGTTGATTTTAGCAAACTCCATCGTTGGAAATGGGTTCATGGAGAAAAGCCGCAGGGGAAATTTATAATTATTGATCCTAGTGGAAATAAAGTATTGTACAATGGGAAGAATAAGAGTGACCCAACAGCTATTGGTTACTTTGAAGTATATGATGGAGTTCCAGTTCTTAGAGAAGTTATAGAAGAAACTTTATCTCCCGGGAATACAATTAGAAAAGCTATTCTACTTTCTCTAAAATATAACATTCGCTGTATAGCTGTAGAAAGTACAAGTTATCAGAGTACTCTTCTCTACTGGTTTGGAGAGATTAGTAAACAAATTGGATTAGAGGGATTTTATTTTGTTGAGTTATTTAGTGGAAATAATAGTAAGAATAATAGAATAGCTATTGCTCTTAAACAGTTAGAGTCTGGAGAGACAGTAATTCATCCAAGTTTAGTTTCTTTAGTTAGTAATAAAATTGCTAATTTTAATCCTCTAAAGAGAGATAATGATGATGGGATTTTGGATTTATTTACCTATTGTCATAAAACGATTGAATTATATGAAGCGTATATTAGTTCAGAATTTGATTTGGAAAAAGAAATAGCTATGGGACAAGGAGTAAGTGAAGATGTACATATGTTTTAGTTCTAGTATTGGAGAAAAGTAGTGGCTGTACCTTCAACTCAAGTATTAATTAATGAGGATCAGCAAAGATCTATTATCCTATACGCAACAAAATGTCAAGAACTTCTACGTAATCAGTTCTCTCTTCGTGCTCATTTAGAAGAAATTGATCGTTATTATATGAGAGAAGATGATTACAATATAGCTGAAGTTCGCGCGAGAATGGCTAATAAAGGTGGCGATAAAGATAAGATGCAAGATATTACAGTTCCAATTGTTATGCCACAAGTTGAAACTGCTGCAGCATATATGACTAATGTCTTTCTGACTGGTTATCCAATTTTTGGCGTTGTAGCTGATCCAAATACAGAGAATGAAGCTCTCCAACTTGAAACTATAGTGGCGGAAAATAGTATAACTGCGGGCTGGAAACGACAACTTCTTATGTTCTTCAGAGATGGTTTGAAATATAATATGCATGGATTAGAGGTTAATTGGGATACTAGAAATATTTGGGATATTGAGACTGATCCTCGTTATCCTAATGGTGCGAAACCTAGGAAGAATTTATGGCAAGGTAATTGTCTTAAACGTATGGATATGTATAATACATTTTTCGACCCTCGTGTTCATCCTGCAGAAATACATAGTGAAGGAGAGTATGTAGGTTATATCGAACTTTATTCTCGGATTAGGATGAAGAAATTCACTAATGATCTCTATGGAAAAGTTAGTCCTCAGAAGATAATTGAAGCATTACAAAGCACTCCTAGTCAATCTGTTATTACTAATTCAACTGCTCCTTTTGGCTACTACCAGCCAATTATTAACCCCTATCCTCTAATGGATAGGCAGAATTTGCAGTCATTTGATTGGCTAGCTTGGGCTAGTAATGTACCAACCACTAAAATTGGAATGAGATATGGAAATGTTTATCAAATAATGAAGTTGTACTGTCGTCTAATCCCTCAAGATTTCGGCCTTGATGTTCCTGAAGCTAATACACCTCAAGTTTGGAAATTCGTCATCGTTAATGGAGCAGTTGTACTTATTGCGGAAAGACAGACAAATATTCATAACTACATCCCAATTATCTTCGGTCAACCAATGGAAGATGGTCTTGATTATCAGACGAAATCATTTGCTAGTAATGTCCAAGATATGCAAGATGTTGCAACTACCATGTGGAAAGGATATATTGCTAGTAAGAGACGGTTGGTAGGAGATAGAGTTATTTATGATCCAATGAGGATTAGGAAAGTCGATATTGAAAGTACTAATCCAGCCGCGAAAATTCCAGTTAGACCAAGTGCTTATGGTAAAGGTGTAGGAGAAGCTGTATTTGCTTTCCCCTATCATGATGAAGCTACTCAAACACTACTTGATGGCGCGACAAGAGTTAATAACTTTGCATATATAATTAATGGTCAAAATCCAGCTACTCAAGGACAATTTGTTAAAGGGAATAAAACACAGCATGAATATGAAGATGTTATGGGGCATGGAAATGATAGAAATCAAATGATGGCTATTAGTACTGAAGAACAAGTATTTACTCCAATTAAGGAGATTATAAAGTTAAACATTTTACAGTATCAGCCAGAAGCAGTTTTATTTAATCGAGATAAAGCACAACAAGTTAATGTGAAGCCAGTTGATCTACGTAAAGCGGCCGCACATTTCAAAGTTAGTGACGGTCTAACTCCAGATGATAAATTAATAAATGGCGATGAATTTCAAACTGTACTTCAGGTTTGGGGTAGTAGTCAACAAGTGGCAGCAGGTTATAATGTAGCTGATGCATTTAGTTATATGATGAAAACGAGAGGATTGGATCTTACTCCATTCCAGAAATCTCCTGCTCAGCAACAATATGAACAAGCACTATCTGCATGGCAACAAGCTGCTGCAATGGCGGCAAAAGCTGGATCTCCATTCTCCTCTCCACAACCTCAACCTTCTCAACAATTACAGCAAGAAATGCAACAGCGGCAACAAGGAGGACAACTTCCAGATAATGGAGTTGGAGCTGCGCTAGAAAGTACAATAGGGGATGGAAGCGATACTTCACAACAGCAACAAGGACAAGGTGCAGGAAATGGAAATTATGTTCCTGCAAATGTTCCTATTCCTCAACCAAAGGGAACTTTAAGAAAAGGTAACGGAGGAGGAGGAAATAGTAATGGTGTTTATGGAAGCGGAAATACTTAATTATGCCAACTGAAATTAAAACTCAATTTGTCGCTTACCAATTCACCGCTGATGAAGCTCCTCTAGCTTATTGTTTCTCTGAACTCCAATTAGCCCATTTACGTACTGAACTTTCCGCAGCAGCTACTGAGAGAATTAATCTCCCCTATAATCCTCAAAATGAAAAACAATATATTATGGAACTAGAGCACATTCGTGGACGTATGGATGCATTAGCTGCACTTATTGCAACTCATGAAGATACTCAACAAGATTTAGTTAATCTCATTCGAGATAAGAAGCAAAGTCAACAGCAAGAGTAATATAAGGAGTAACTAGAAATGCCTCCATCAATCTTTGAACTCTTTGGTCGCAAATCTACTGGAGAGCCGAATAATACTCCTGTAGCTGGCTCTGATCCAAATAATCCTAATCCATCTATTACTCCACAAACTGCGCCAAATTCTAATCCTACTGTACCTTCACAAACTACACCTCAAAGTGATGGATCAATTCGTGCAGTACCTAAAGTTGGTGAAGGAGACAAATCCCCACTTGACGGTTTTAAGGATCTATGGAAAGATGATCCAAGTAAAAAGAATAATGCCGATCAACCTTCTCTTCTACCAACTTTCAATGTTGATCCGGCGAAACTAACTGAAGCAGTATCGAAGCTAGACTTCGCAAGCCAACTCCCCCAAGAAATGCTGACTAAAGCTTTAGCTGGAGATGCAAGTGCTCTAACTGAAGCTTTGAATTCTGTAGCAAGACGTACTATGTCTATGTCTACAGAAGTTATGGGCCAAGTTGTTAAAGATGCCCTAACTCAGCAAGCTCAATCTTTCGAGAGACTTACTCCACAAATTCTACAGAGAGAAAGAATTAACTCCCATCTTGATAGTACCAATCCTCTATTTAGTAATCCTGCAGTTAAACCAATGTTGGATATGGCAAGAGATAGATTAATTGCGCAAAATCCAACAGCTTCTCCAGGAGAAATTGAATTGAAAGCAAGAGAATTTATTCATGGTTTCGCCGCAGAAAGTGCAAAGACTCTAGGAATGGAAATTAGAGAAGTTCCTAAAGAACAAAAGAATGGTAGAGCAAAAGAGACAAACTGGGATGAGTGGTTTGGTACAGCACAGCAACAGTCTAATATTCGTTAACTGGTTAGAGAAGCAGGAGTAGCACAAAATGCCTGGTCTTCGTCCTCTTGGTGAAAAGAATGGGGTAGTTTCTGACGTTCTCTATCCAGGAGATCTACTTCTTCTTGGAGAAACTATTGCTACTTTGACAACTGTAGGAGCGGGTGCAATTCCTGCTTCTGCTATTGTTCAAGCAGGACTTTATCGTACTGGTCCAGTTGGTGGTTATACTGATACAATGGATACTGCTGCTAATGTTCTAGCAGCTCTTGCAGGTAATTCTCCTGCCGCAGATGTTGTTCCTGGAACTTCTTGGCGTTGGAGATATTGGAATTCTGTAGCCCAAGCTGAAACTATGGCCTGGGGAGCCGGTTGGCTTCAAGCTACACCTGACCCTGGAGCTTCTGACTCTGTAGCAGCTTCACTTTGGAGAGATTATCTTTTCACTGTTCTATGCTCTCAACCAGTAACTGCTCTTCAAGCTATTGTTACTAGTGGGAGTAAAGTTGTTACATTTGTTCTACCTTCTGGTAGAGTATCTTTATCTATTGGACCAAATACTCCACAGAATAATATTCAAGTTGGGGCCAGTGTTACAGGCACTGGCTTAGTTGGAGGACAGACTGTAGCTTCTCTAACTATGGGCCAAGGAGGAATTACAGGAGTAGTTCTTTCAGCGAATGCTTCTGTTTCTTCTCTAAATGGAACTGCGGTAACTTTTGGTCCAACTCTACAGTATGCTTCTCTCGGCTCTGGCACACTCTAATCCTGAGAAAGAAGGAAACAGAAAATGACTACTGGCATCTTCAATTCTAATCTCTTCGCTCAGGATCTTGCTGCAAAGTCTTTTGCGGGCATGATTACTCACCTGATGCCTAATGGTACTGCGCCGCTTTTTGGTCTAACTAGTATGTTGACTAGTGAGACTGCTCTTCAAGCTGAGCATGGATTTTTCACCAAAACTATGCTATTTCCTCAGATGCAGCTTTCTGCTGCTGGACAGGCTGCAGGAGATACTACTTTTACAGTTTTATCTACAGCAAATGTTCTTCCTGGTATGTTGATGCGTTGTGATAATACTGGTGAGAATGTTCTCATTAATTCAGTTCTATCTCCAACTCTTGTAGCAGTTGTGCGGGGAGTTGGTAGTACAGCAGTTGGTTCAATTACTGGTTCTACTTATCTCTATCAAGTTGGTACTGCTTTTGAAGAGTCATCGCTGCGGCCGAATGCTCTTGCAATTAACCCTGTGAGAGTTACTAATCTTACTCAGATCTTCCGTAATACTTGGGCAATTTCTGACTCTGTTCGCGCCACTAGGATGATTGCTGGTGATACGAACATTGCTGAGAATAGAATGGATTGTGCAGCTTTTCATGCGGCAGATATTGAAAAGGCTATCTTCTATGGACAGAAGTATAGTGGAACAAGAAATGGACAACCATTCCGTACTATGGATGGAATTTATTCCATTGTTAACAATCTCGCTTACTATCCTTCAACTTATTCAAGTACTAATGTAACTACTTTTGGAAGTACTACAAACTATACTCAGTTTGAAGCTGCATTTGATCCTGCTTTTAATCAGGCAACTGATCCGAAAGTAGCTAATGAAAGGATTATGTTCGTTGGAGGAGTGGCGAAGAAGGTTATTAATAATATCGGCCGCCTCAATGGTACTTATTATATGGTTGATGGACAGACTTCTTGGGGATTACAGTTTACTACAATTAAGATTGCTCGTGGTACTTTCCGTCTTATCGAACATCCTCTCTTTAACTCCAACACTAGTTGGAACTCTACTGGATTTGTTATCGACCTATCCTCTTTCAATCTTGCCTATCTTGGAGATAGAAAGACTCAGAACAAGGAATTTAATCTCGCTGGAGATATGGATGCGGCAGATAATGGTATTGATGCTGTCGGAGGAACTCTTACTACAGAGTTAACTACAGAGATTAAAAATCCTCCTGCAGATGCAATTGGATTGAACTTCACCGCCGGCGCACAGGGCTAACTCTTAGAAAGTTGGAGTAAACTACTATGTCTGATTCCCTTCTTGATCCGATGACTCAGCGTGCAATGCAGGGTGACCAACAGGCTACTCTTCGTGGCTTTACTCAGCCTTTCAAATTTCGTAAAGCGGATCAACCAGTTTTTTATCGTCTTGCTCTAAAAGATGTTTGTATGCATCGAGAGGATGGAAAGAAGATTTCTTTCATTCAGAATATCTTTCAAGCAATAGATTTGAATGATATCGCTTATTTGAATAATCAGATTGATGAAAGTCATCCTCATCTTCGACTTGCTACTGAGGAAGAAATTCAACAGTACAAAATGCTTACTGATCCTAGAGGAACTATTGAGGCGGAAATTCGGCCACAAATTGAAGATGAAATTCGCGCGAAACTTGAGGCTGAAATTCGCGCTGAAATGGAACTTAAGCAGCCTACTGGAATTGAAGGAGAGAATACTACTGCTTCTTCATGGGGTCGAACGGGTATTAGAGATGAGGATAAGTTGGCAGAAACTACAAATGATTACAAGCTGAAGCCAGGTGGAGTTGATGTAGGAAACGCTACTTTCGTCCCATCTGCACCTCCTCCAGCAACTACACTTCAGGGAATTCAGAGTACATCTGATATCAAAACTGCCGCTGCTACTAGCGGAACTTAATACTTGTGGTTATTAATCCAACTCCATCATTTCCGGCAGTTTACCCCCAGGTAAATAGCCTTCTACAATCCCTTGTAAACCTAGTAATAGTAGAAACTACTCGACCAGATTTGAATGTTGAGTCGCTTTCTGCTGTTCTAGCTTCTACTCTAAAATGTCATCTTTGTGAGACTTTCTATAAAGATCTAACTTCTGGGCAAATACATTTTAAGAACACTCTTTCCTTCTATCAAACTCTCGATACGAGGACTATTCCAAGATTTAGAAAACTTGCTTATTTTCGTAAAGCAGATACTCATCCTTCTACTTCGAATTTTGGTAATCCTGACTGCGAGTTACCTCCACTAACTGGTTGGGGGTATTCTTATTATGCTGGAAGACACTGGAAAACTAGACTTCTTAAAGTAATTTCTACTGATGCAATCTTTGATGAATATGAGACGCAAAAAGTTGATGTACTTTATCAAGCGGGAAGCCTTATACAGATTAGAAGTAGTAGTCAATTAGCATGGGGATTATTTGGGTACTACGCTTACCCAGATATTACTTTTCTAGGATATAATAGTTGGATTGCGCGAGAAATGCCATTTGCTATAGTCTATGATGCGACGGCTAGTGTTCTTAGTAAAATTGGCGCTCTTGATGCGGCTAGTCAATTTAATACTCCTGCTAACCCTAGAGGCGAAGGAGGTGGATTAGCAGTGCAACATTTGGAATTGTTGAAGAGAGATAATATTGTAGTAGAAGGGCAGTAGAATGGGACAGACTATTACGGCGCCAAATAATCAAGTTATCTCATCGAGAACAGTATCTGCTTCTACTACTCTTCTATCTTCCGATAATTTTATTCGTTTACAAGTTCCTAATGGAGGAATGGCACTTAATTTTCCTCCATCTCCTAAACCTAGTCAGAGAATAGTAGTTCTAGATGATTTTGGAACAGTTTCTATGAATAATCCTGTACAAATGAATGGTACAGTTAATGGTAATGCCGCTGGATTTACATTTAATATTCAATATCAAAGTGCCACTTTTGTTAGTAATAATGCCGGAGGATGGACTCAAACATGAGAAAGCTCCTTCTATCTTCAGTTTCTTCTTTTATCCTTCTCCTTCCAACTATTGCTGTTCAAGCAGCTTATACTCCTTCTCTTACTGTTAATGTTAGAGATGTTCCTGGAGCTAAGTTAAACTGGAATGCTCAGACTAAAACTGGGGCGGATAACTATAGTGCACTTGTTTCTGCATTTGCTTTCGCCTGTCAACAGTCCTATAATCTTAATTCCTATCCTTACGGCGGCGTTACAGTAACAGATGGAGGTATTGCAGAAGCTACTTCTAAACCAATTCATATTACAAATTGTCCTGGAGTACATACTAATCTTAACCTTCATGCTATTCCAGGAGCTAATTGGGATGAGGGTATTTCTGCAGGATGTAATCTACCAGTTATTATGCCTAATAATACTTCTGGTCCGTATCAAGTAATTCCTAATGTTTGGTGTCCTACTACTCTTGGTAGTAAGTGGCCAAATTCAGTAGTTTCTTCAGTTACAAATAATGGCGGGCAATTCCAACTTAATCTTGCTACTCCACTAACTACAGTATCTTCGGGGCAAACAGTATTAGTTAGTGCAATTGGAGGACTTGGTGTAGGATCTATCTCTACTCCTTTAGTTCAGGAATGGAATAATGTTCAAGTTCTAAATTCTTCAGCTATTTTACTCCGAGGATCTACTTACTCCTCTGGCTATACTGCAAGTGGAGCAATAGTTTGGGGAGCTATGCCAGTTGGAATATTAGATTTTGGTCCAGGAACTTATGGGATGAAAGATGATAATTCTATTCTAGATTGTAATGGTATAACGTATTGTGTTCCCGTAACAGATTATGAGGAGAATAGTGCAAATTTTGATGCGCCACTTTATCTTAACAATGACTATATTTATGGCTTTAATCATGTAGGTGTGTTTGTTGCAGGAATTGGGACAGGGATTAAAATTAATAAAGCAATTATTACAGAAGGTACTTACTCTAATATCAACTCACGTACAGGATTTGGTATTTGGTTTGATGGAAATACTGCAGATAGCACAATAGAAGGAGGAGATATCTCTTTTACTCAACAAGCAGTGTTTACTGGATTTAACTGCAATGATATTGATATTCATGGAACTCATGTCTATAATGGTATGGGTGCTCAAGTAGGTGGACCATATTATCCTACAGTAGCTTTAACTTACCAAGGGGGTGGAATAATTTCGGATATGACTATTGACGCTGGAGAGTTACATATTTACTCTCCTTCTGGTGCAATTCCTTATGTTCAATTGACTGGGAATTTAACAGAATTATATCGTCCAGGAATGCTCGATGCTCCTCTTGTTCTAATGACGGGGTGTACTACATTTGCTTGTGCCGGAGTTACTATTACTAATCGTGTAAGTTTTGATCCAACTCAACTTAACTCTTATCAAGTGGGGGCAGATATTGGTAGTTGGATGTATAAACCATTTGCTGCTTTGGAAGATAGTACTGGAACTATCGACTCAGATGTTTGGAATATTCAATCTCTAGACCAGATAAATTTTATAAATCAAAGAAGTGTTACTAGCTCTCAATATTCTTTTAGTAGTCATCCTTCTCAGGGAAGTTCTACTTTTACAGCAACTGTAACTAATGGAAGTTTCTCTCTTACTTCAGTTAGTATATTTCCTCTAATTGGAACTAGTATTACTGATAATGGAGGCTGTCTTCCTGGGGGAAGTATTGTTAGTTTCTATGTTTGGACTCAAGGGCAAATTAAACTTGGCCCGAATACTACTCCTTCTTGCACTAATACTAATGACACGATAACTTTAGGAAGTGGTCAAGTATATTCTGGAGTTACAGTTACTTCTGGCGCAGTGGGGTTTAATCTCATTACTAATGTACCATTTCCAAGTCTTGTAAATGGAGATGCTATTTCTGGTACGGGTATTCCTTCTGGAAGTTATCTAAGAGGATTTAAGCCATTTCGTCCTGATCAAAGCGGGGGAAATATTCTATTTGATAACCCACAAAATGCTCCTGCAACTGCAACTAATACAGCTGTAACTATTACAGATAATCCTCAAGCTCATTGTTTTCAAGCAGATGAAGATGGATTAACTTTTTTCATTTCTGCAGTAAGTGGTAATACTTATTGTTTCCTTCCAGGATTATTTGCTGGATGGAATATACAATTAAATCTTAGCGCAGCATATAATGTGGATCTTCATCCTACTAGTAATGGGACTAACGCAGCTACTATATCTAATTTTCCAGGAGATGCTATTATTAATTCAAGTCTTAGTCAAATGGTAAATGTTACGGCCGCGGGATTTAATAATACTCTTGGATCAAGATACTCAGTCTCTCAAGCATATATTCCTCCAACTGTTACTTCTGGATTTGGTACATCTCCAACTATTCCTGCTACTTCAGATGTAGGACCTAGTTCTTTTATTCTTGTTATTGGTACTGGAGGAACTGCCAGTACAGGAGTTCTTGCTCTTGGACCTGGAGCTAATAATGGATGGAATTGCAGTGCTACAGATTTAACAACGCAGAGCACTACAGTATTTCAAACTAAAGAAACTGCTTATGGAGTTGGGGCAGCTACGCTAACTAATTATGGAACTGACGGTGCTACTCATGCTTGGACTGCAGGAGATAATCTTCTTGTCAAATGTAGCCAGTTCTAAGAAGGTAGAAAAACTATGAGTATCCTACCAGATGCTTGGCAAGGTTCTGGATTTGCAGTTAATACCTGGGTGCCTAATACAGTTCCTATTACATCTAATTTCACTAATCCTCTATCTCCTAATGTCTCGGCTATTTGGCTTCCCGCCGTTGGAGTTATTAATGCATCCAATATTCAAACAAATGCTAATGTAGCTCAACTGCGGCGCGGATGGAAACTATTTGCTATTGACTTTGACATTTGGGTAAATGAGATGGGAGGAAATGCAGCTATTGGACAGCCAGGTAGTTTTCCAATTTACGCTGGAGATGAATATACAGTTTACAGTTTTGCAGGAGATGGAAGTGATATTAGTCAAGCGCAAGTTAGTATTATAAGTGCGGGAGCTGCACATTTTACTGGCTCTTACTGGTAGAGTATAAAATGGCATATGTTCCTGATCCAACTAATGTAAATGAGCCAGATGATACAATTATAGCTGAGACAGCTGCAGCTGAATTTCGCGCGTTGAAGGCATATATTAAAGCTATTGTCGCACCTACTCTTACTAATCCTTATCGTAGAAATCTAATTATTGGAGGACAGTTTAATTCCAATCCTTGGCAACGAGGAACTTCTATTGGTGTAACTAGTCATCAATCTCTTTATACTGCAGATTGTTGGCTATCCACTGGTAATATTGCTAGTGGTATTCTTACTATATCTCAAGCATTAGATGCCCCAACTTCTATTCAATCAGGAAGAACTATTTTTAACTCCCTAAAAGCTGCAGTTACTACACCTGCAGTTCCAGTTAACAACCATTATGGAATTACCTATGCCATTGAAGGATATGATTTTGCTGCTTTCTATCCTAACCCAGTAACTCTTTCTTTCTGGCATAAACATTCTATTCCAGGAAATTATTACATCTCCTTTCGTGACTCAACTTCAACTCAGACATATGTAGGAAAGTATACTCAAGTTGGCGCCGGAACTTGGGAATTTGCTACTATATCTGTACTAGTTTTTCCGTCCGCTGGAAATTGGGTATTTAATAATGGATTAGGATTAAATATTACTTTTACTATAGCAGCCCAAGGAACTTATACTACTCCAAATGGAATTTGGACTGCAGGAGAGTTTTATAGTGATGTTGATCAAATTAATGTATTAGGGACTAATGGAGCTAGTTTTCAAATAGCTGATCCTCAATTAGAACTTGGAAGTCAATTTACTAATTTTCAACCTTATTCTGAAGCAGACACAGTTAATTTTTGCCTTCGCCGCTTTGAAGTTGGTACTGGATTGTATAGTGGAAGTGTTACTAATACTGATAGTTATACTGTACTTAATTCTTTCAAAGTGCCAAAAAGAACTACTAATCCAGCTATAGTTGGAACCGACGGTGGAATTAGTAATGGTTTCGCAGCAGTAGTTGGTACGATTGCTACTGGGAGCACTTCTTTCTTTACTGAAACTAGAGTTAGTAATGGTACTCAAGCTGCTGGTGCATTTAGTACTAATTGGACAGCGAGTTCAGATTTCTAATATGAGGAAGATAGTTTGGCTTTCTACAGGGTAAGAGTAAATCTATCAATAGCATTCTTTCCTTTTCTAGCCTCCTTATGGGGGCGATCTATTATTGTTAATACCTATGATCAAACTTACGATACAACTAATCCTTTAGCTAGTGAGAAGGATAAAGGAAAGCCGCAGATTTACTACTTACATAACATCATGCCAATTCCTCAAGGATTTCAGAGTATAGGTTATAAGCAGAGAATAGCTCCTTTTGCGCCGGGGCCAGTTACTAACTTTGATAAAGCATTTCAACTTCAAAATTCTAACCTTAACCGTTTTCTTTTAGTTCCTGCTGGAGGATTGAACTATATTTATGACCCGGGAGTTGGAACTTGGATATCTTGTCCATTTCCTGCTAGTAGTGGAGTTACTACTTCTACAGTAGTATCTACAGCTTTCATTGATGGACAGACATATATTTGTTATGCAAATTACGGGATTTTTATTTATGATGAAGTTAATAAAGTTCTGGCGCCACAAACTATTACTGGTTTGGATCTTAGTAATATTATTTGTATTACGGCGTCTAATGGCTATATGCTTGCTTTCACTCAAACTGCAATTGCATGGAGTAACCAGACTAACCCGTTGGATTTTGTACCTAACTTAGCTACAGGAGCTGGCGGAGGGCCAATTCAGAATATTAAAGGTCCTGTAATTTTTGCTGCAGAAATTAGTAATGGTTTCTTAGTTTATTGTCAAAGAAATATTGTTGCAGCAAGTTATCAAGCTAATGATAATTTTCCTTTTATGTTTGCAGAAGTTCCAGGAAGTAGTGGTATTGAGTCTCCTGAAGATGTTGGTTGGCAATATAATAATGGAACTCACTATGCTTGGACTAATGCAGGATTACTTCAAATAAACTTAACAGCTGCTCAAATTGTATTTCCTGAGGCCGCTGATTTCCTATCTGCAAATATCTATGAAGATTTTAGTGATACTACAAATCAATTCTCTGTTCAATATCTAACTACACCTCTTCAAGTTAGAATTGCATTTATCGGCGAGCGATATGTAGTTATCTCCTATGGTCTAATTGGACTAAATTTTACGTATGCTTTAGTGTATGATACTGGACTCAATCGTTGGGGTAAGTTGAAGATAAATCATGTTCATTGCTTTCAGTGGGATACTCCTCCTCCTTATACTTTTGTAACTTATGGGAGTTTGAAGAATACAACTTATGGACAGTTAAGTAATAAAACATATGGAGAACTTATAGTAACTCCTAGTGAAGTAGATACATCAGATAGACAGACTCTTGGATTTCTTCAACAAGATGGAACAGTACAGATTGTAGATTTTGATCTATCTGAAGCCCCAGCTAATGGAACTATGTTACTTGGTAAATTTCAACTTATGAGAAATAGATATATGGTGCATAATACTACTGATATGGAAACGATTAATGAGAGTATTACTAATTTTAAATTTAGTATTATTCCTACTCTTGATGGAAAAACTCTACTTCCTCCAGTTCCCGGAGTTTTGCTCGCTGAAGGTCAATATAGTAGGAAATATGGTAAAAGAGTAGCAGGACAGAATTTAAGTTTACTTTTCCAAGGAGGATTTTCTATGGGCGCGGTTATTTTAGAATTTACTCAACAAGGTTTCCGTTAATGGCTAGTTCTAGTAATAGATATAATCTTCCAACTTCTCTTAGAGTTCCAACTCAAATACCTGCCGATGTTCCTGAAGTTATGCGGCCAGTTATTTCAACTATCTTCAACACTCTACAACAAATTGCTCAGTTACTTTCTAATCAAGGAGGCATGGGACAAAGAAATACAGATCAGTGGAATTTACTTAATGGATCTCATACTACACTTAATTCGGGTAATTTAAATCGTTTCTATGCTATGGCTAAAGGAAATAGTATACCTTTAGGCGCTGCAATTACTATTAATCCAGGATCCCCTCCAACTATTTCTCTCGCATCTGCTTTCTCCTCTGTTACTCAATGTGATGGTTTCTGCACTACAACTGGAGGAATAAGCAATGGACAAGTGGGAGAAGTTATCCTCAATACTGGAACAGTTTCGGTCGGTGGGCTTATTTCTGGCAGCAGGTATTATCTTTCTGTTAGTCCTGGTGTTGTATCACTAGCTCCAACTGTAGCTCCAGGACAAATTAATCAATTTCTAGGAATTGCTATTGATAATACTAATTTGTTTTTCACTATAAGATCCCCTGTTGTAAATTGACCTGGGACGTGGGAGAGTCTTATAATGGACGATCGCGAAGAATTACCAAAAATACCGGGCAAAGCATCTCCTTCAAATCATATGAATTTGGAGCAAAGGATCAATGCTCATAGAATTGAACTTGATAAACTTATTATCAACTTCAATAGACTTAATGAAGTCGTTGATGAGATGAAAAAAGATTTTAATGACGTGTTGGATAAATTTGATAAATATTTAGAGACTACTCAAAGGATAGACTCTGCTACTTCAGAACTACTGCAGTTATTTAATACAGGAAAGACTGTTCTTAATCTATTTTCTCTAACAGGCACATTCATTCGTTTCGTTGGAGGATTAGCTTTTGCAATTTCTTGTATCTGGGGTTTATGGTATGTCATTCAACATAATCTTATTCCTCAAGCATTTAGTGTAATTGATCCAAGTAAAAATCCTCCAGTTGTGAAGTAGGAAAAGAGGAAGGAGATAAGAAATGTCAGGTAGTGGTGGCGGAACTTCTAGTAGTAGTGGCGAAGGAATTGGATCTTCTCTACAAGGTATTGGTTCATTTCTTATTGATCTATTTGGCGCGAATAGTAGTCAAAATAGTACAACTAATTCTAATCAAACTCAAACTGTTACTGGAACTAATACTCAAACTGGAACAGCTAATCCTCTTCTTCAAAATCTACTTACTGCATTTTCTAAAACAGCTACTGGAAATGCTGAGGACAATTCAGTTACTAATAATCTAGTACAGAATATTTTCCGTCAAGCTAAGATTGCTTTTGCTCCAGTTTCTCAACAAGCGAATAGCAGTGGTATCTATGGAGGATCTACTTTATTCGATCTCGGCGCCAATGCTCAAGCGGCCGCAGTTGGTCAAGCAGCTCAAGCTGTTTTAGGTTATAAAACTACTGAACAACAACTTGCTACTAGTGATATTACATCTCTCCTCCCCTATACAAGTACGAGTGTTACTACTCCAAATATTACTACTAAGGCCGCTGGAACAAGTACAACTCAAGCTCAAGGAAATGCTGGAGGAGTTCTTGGAAGTGTAATCTGTACTGCTCTAATGAGAGATGGAATTATTGATAGAAAAGATTGGTATGATAGTGTAGTTAAATTCCGTCAAGGATGGCAGTGGGGAATTCCTGGTTATTATCTATTTGCTATTCCTGTTACTTGTTGGTTAGTGAAAAGAGAAAATAGAAAAACTCTTCGCTATTGGCTTATTGCAAGGATTTTCAAAAAGAGAACTCAGTTTGTAGTAGGGAGTAAATATACAGCAGAGGGATTATTTTATACATTACTAATTATACTTCTAAGTGGAATTCTAACTCCATTCGCCCAGCTTTCTATGTATCTATCTAGTAGAAGTGATAATAGTAGTAATAGCTCGAGTAATATCAATAATGGAGTAGTTGAAGATGTCTGATAGTCCTGCAGCTTCTTCTGTAGCTGCTACAATCATTCCTCCATCTTCTTTAACTCCTCCAATCAATAAAACTGATGAGCTGGGTAATGCTCTTGATATTCCTAAGATACTTGGCGGAGTAATGGAGAATGCAGGTAAACAATTAGGTATTAGTATGAATGCACTTAGTGGCGCATTTGGTATGGGAATGTCTGCAGCACAACAAGCTGGTAAAGGAGCGCAGGAGGAGGCAAAAGGAGCTACAGGAGTTGAAGCAGCAACGGAGCAATATGAACAAAGAGTAGCTGCTGCTAATGCCAATGTTAGAGCTTTACAAGGACTTGACTCCAGTAATGTAAATTCTACAGTAGTACAACTTAGTAAACAAATTATGGAAAACGCGCAGAAACTTGTTGGAGTTAATCAGCAAATATTTAAGAATGATCAAGTTGGATTTTTTGATAATCCTATCGCATTTCTTACGAATAAATATATTAATAATCCTAAACTTATTGCTCAAAGAGAAGATCTTGGAGGAGCTAACCAACAGTATCAAAATTTACTTAATAATGCAGCGGCATTTACTACTGAAGAAGGAAAGGTTAATGCTATTAGTGACACTGCCGCTGGAGCAGCTAAACTAGCAGCTTTTGGACAACAGCAACTTGGAATAGCTGCCCAAAAAGCTGCACAATTCCAGCAAGAAGCGGCGCGAATTGGAGTTAGTGCTGAAAGTGTTAGAGTACAAGCAACTGAAGCTGCGGCGAAGAATGCAACAGATCAAGCATTTATTGGAATTCAGACTAGAAATAGTATGTTGGAGCAGATAGGGAAACATATTGAAGAAGAAAGAGAGCCTCTGTATGAAGAACAGAAACAAGCAATGATTGATGCTAGAGTTGGAAAACAACAAGGTATCGACACTATCAATAGTAAACTTAAAATTGCTGGAGATACTCTTGGTCAAGTTCCTCCAACTTATCAAGAGTTACAACTTCTTGGACCACAACAGAGAGCAGCTTGGGAAGAGTTAATGCAAAATCCTGCTGTTCAGAGAGCTGGTGCTCTTGGAGCTTCTCCTGCAATGGCAATGAATTTAGTTGATAAATTAGGATTTGATCTAGGACCTGCAGCAAATAAGACAAAGTTGGATCTAGAGAATATTATATCTCCGCTCTTCGATCTAAAGACTCCTTTAGGTGTGAAGTACCTTGGAGCTAAAGGAGATCCTGGGGAGCAATTAGGAATGCAAGATGAATTAATTAAGGAAAGTTTTCAAAATGCTGCAAAAAATATTCCTCTAACTGGACATCCTTTATCCCCAGGAACAATTTACTCTGCTCTTCAAATGCCAGCTATTCAACAGATGGGAATTAGTAAGTATCTCGCCCCTATGGCAGATAGTAATAAGATGACGCCGCTTGATCCTAATCTTATTTTCCGCGCAGCTATTCAGTCTGTTACTGCGAGAGAAGAAACTATTGGATCTGCGGCTGATGAGATTAGTAGAATGTATCAACATGTTCTTGCAGATAGAATTCAAACTGGACAGTTTCAAAAATTTGCACTTCCTGGAAGTCCGGAAGAATTAGGGGGATATAATTTTAATATTAGAAATCTTAGAACTGGATTACTTGGAGGATCTCAACCAACAGATATGACTAATAGAGCCGCAGTTGAAAATGCACTTAGGAGATTAAGTATTAGCGAGAGAATTGATGCTCAAGGGAGAGATATTCCACTCAAACGTATTGGAAGTCTACCCCTTATGGAACTAAATAAAGAACAAACTCTACCCGGGAGTAATAATCCATAATGTGCCCTTTCATTGATCCAACTACAGGTGTAATGTCTAATGCAGCTTTTGGAGTTGACTCTTCATCTTTAGCTACTAGTAATGTTCCAACTGAAGAAGCTTGGAGTAATGTAATTACTAAAGGAATTCCTACTACTATTCTATCTGCAGTTAATTCTTTTGCTAATACAGCTATAGAAGCTGGTAACTTCCTTGGCGCAGATATAGACAAATTGGATATGAAAAATGAAGTTGATCCTGAGGCTTATGACTACTATCAACAAAATCAGGGCATCATTGATACTGCGGGTTTTTTCGCTGGTTCTGCTATACCAGGAGGAGCTGCTGTAAAAGCACTTAGATTTGCTAGAGCAGGAGAATTTACTTCAGAACTTTCTGCTGCTACAGGACTATTGCGTTCTAACACAACAGCAAGAATAACTTCTGAAGCTATGAATGAAATTAAACTTGGAGATGCCGCACTTTTTCCTTCTATTCGCGCCGAACAAGTTCAAGCTATTGGTCTTGGTTATCTTGATAATGCCCTAGAAGGTGCAGTTTATACTGCTGCAACCGCAGCTACTATGAAAGCATCTCCTCTACTAGATGATGAGAATTGGAGAGATGTAGCTAGTGATATTGGATTTGGTGCAATTACTGGAGGACTTATTGGAGGAAGTTTGGATGGAATTTTTACTCGTAGTCTATTTCAAAAAGCAATGCTAGCTAGTGATCAAAGTTCTAAATGGGCAGAGAATGCAGCGTATCTTGGAAAACTAGGAGTTGATCCTGGAGATCGTGTAGTTAGTTTGCTTGCTAGTGTTGAGAAGATTAATCAAACTTTGGGGCCGCCAACAGTTTTACAAGCGAAGAAAGTCCAACTTACTAATGAAGCAGCGACAGATAGTATTAGAAAAATTTTCTCTGATATGGTTGATAAAGGAGATGAAGATCTAAGTACTGCTATGACTAATTTAACTATTCGCGCCAAACAATCTGGACTTAGTGTTAGAGATGATCTATCCGATCCTAGTCAACTTTCTCTCTCTACAATGTTAACAAGACTAGGAAAACTAAGTCGTATTGGAGATCAACCATCTACTCCTAATGGAGAAACTTTCTTTATTAACCGATTTGCTAAAGGAGCAGAGAGAAATTGGAGTGATTTAGTAACAGATAATCCTATGCCAGATAATCCTAATATTCTATTCTCCCAAGCTTACCAGCTTAAAGTTGGAGCTACAGAAGCAAAGATTGCTCATTTTGAAGATATGTTTCAAACTCCTGATGGAAAGAGTTTTGTTCCTCGTTATTCCTCTGCTGCAGATGCTTGGGAAGATGGTGCAGATTTATTTATGTCTAAAGGAAAGTCTGGAGATTTCCAGATTAATATAAATCCTAAGGCGCCAAATATTGAACAAATTCCAGCTCCTGGATTTAGTAGAATTCTTACTCCTGCAGAAGCTACAGTCTTCCGCCGTAGTGGACAGTTACCTGAAGAAGCTAAGAAGCTTTTCGGCGCACCACTTACAGTTAATACTATAACTGGAGATATTACTAATTCTAACCCTACCGCTGTAGTGGGAGATTTTGGCAAACCTAAAGTTATAGAAGGAGGTTTGCAGTATGGAAATAAGTTTAGTAAGATTGACCAATCTACTCCTACTAATCTTACTACTGGTAATAGCTTGGATGTTAACGCTAGGTATGTATATTTTGCACAAAAGGGAATTAAACAAGGAGAGACAATTGGAGATGAAGATCTCCCCGCTCTTGAGCAATTGTACAGACAGGCAAGTCAGAGCAAAGATAGCGGAGATTATTTATCTAAATTTATTCAGAAAGGAGGAGAATTAGCTAGCGGCGAAGATCTACCTTCTTCTCTCCGCGAACTTAGTAATCATATTCAAGGAGTTAAGAATGATACTATTAATCAATTAATTGATAAAAACCCAGATATACCAATGGATGAAATTGCTCTAAGAGCTAATGTACCAATTAAATATATTGAAGATGGAATGAGAAGTAACAATTATGGAGAGTTTACTATTGATCCAAGTCAACATCAAACTGTTAATCATGTACAGTTAGAATATAATATGAACGGAATAACTAGAACTCCAACTGGGCAAATTGCTAGAGGATTAATTGATACTCATTATAGAGTACAACTTGCAACAGATGCAGCAGATAGTGCGGCCGCGAAATTGTTTGGTAATGATGCGGATCTATTTAAATCGTCCCGCGGGAGTGAACAAGCTAATATCCTTGGAAGCGGCAGTAAGTTTATCGCAGAAAGTAATGCTAACTATGACACTCTTGCTCAAGAGATGGAAAGAATTGGAGGACAGGTTACACAATTTACTAATCGCCTCAACGCCGCAGATGCAGGTTTACTTACTCCTCCAATTAATGCTATTCGTAATGATGAACAAGCTGCTGCAGAATGGGGAATGTTTCTAGCAGTTCGCCGCCGTACAGCAGCTTCTTTTGCATTCCTTCCAGATACTCTTGCAGATAAATACCAACTTCCGCGCAATACAGTTGTCCTTAATGACTCCCTTAAAATTGATAAAAAAGGAAATATAACTGATTGGAATAAAGATTATAAACCTGAAGGGGATAACTTTTACTCTGGAGAACTACTTCAAAAAGGACAAGGAGCTCCCGCTGGAAATTATACTTACTACACTCTATCTCCTAAAGTCGCTAATCTTGAACGCGCCATGCAACAAGTTAATGATAATCGTATTCCTCATAAGAATAATTTCTATATGGCGCAAGGTTTAGAAGGAAGACTAAAGACAGGAACTCTCTATGCGCCGCCAATTGACACAACAAGATATCCATATTTTGCATATGTACGCTCTCGTCCAGGAACTGCGTTGGGAAATTCGGATGTTGCAATTATCACTGCCTCTAGCAAGGAGGAACTTCAGCAAAAGATTGGACAACTTACAGGAGAATATACTGCATGGACAAAAGATCAAGGTGCGGAATTTCATAAAGCTGAAGGAGACTATCAACAAGATTTGAATATGGCACAGAATAAAGTTAATACTGATCTTCATCGTCGTGGTATCCTCAATAATATTTATCCTGAAACTCGCGCAGAGAAGTTAATTGATGATTATCTAAATTGGAATGGTAGACAAAATCTTTCTCTTACTCGGAATATGGTAGAGTTAACTAATGCTAAACTCTTCGCTGAACTCCAAGCTATGGGAAAAAGATTTGTAGGAACTGAAACTTCTCAAGCTGGATGGTTATCTCCTTTTGTCAGAAAGACAGCAGATAATCCTTACGATAGTTATATTCGAACTGCTTTAGCAGTGGGGAATAAAGATAGCAATTATCCTCTTTGGGCATACAGTCAGGAAAAGTTAGAACAATTTGGCGATACTGCATTTAATGGTATGAGATATGCTTTTGGAGCTGCGCGAAAAGGATTAATAAGTTATGAAGACGCTAGTCAAATGGCTGAAAAGTTTGGTATGGGAAACCCATACGAAGCAGCCACCGATAGACTTAAGAATTACTACAGTCTTGTTAATAAACTTCCAGATCCCCAGGTTTTACGTAAATTCATCTCTGTCGCAAACACAGTACTCGGATCTACAGTTATCCGATTGGACACCTTCCAACAACTTATACACATTCTCGCAACCCCTGTACTTCTAACTGCGGAAAGTAATTCTGTTCGTAGTCAGATAGTAAAAAATCTCCTAACTACTGAACTACCTGATGGGAGTGGTCGCCAAGTTCCAGCTATTAGTAAAGTAATCTATAAAGCAATTCAGAACTATTGGAATGAAGATGTTAGAGCACAGTATGGGGAGATATATCAGAAAGCTGGAGTTAATAGAGACGAATTAACTCAACACATGAATATGATTGACACTCTTCGTCTTCCTTATGGTAATAAGGGAAAAATAAATGATATAGTTAAATGGACTAAACAAGCTACAGATATAGGAGCGAAATATGCTGGAACTAACTTTAGCCGGAATTTCATCCACTTTGTGGCAGCAGATACTGGACGACAACTATTTGAAGGAGCGGGTTATTCTGGGAAACAACTATTCAGTAACATTCAGACTTTCGCCTCAAGAATCCAAGGCAATTATATTGCGACTCAACGACCTGTTGCATTCCAAGGAATTCTCGGACAAGCAGTAGGATTATTTCAAACTTATCAATTTAACCTAATGCAACAACTTCTCCGATATGTAGAGAATGGAGAAGGTAAGACTATTGCAATGATGGCTGCGTTACACTCTACAGTTTTCGGTCTTCAAGGACTTCCCGGCTTTTCTATGATTAACAACCACTTAATTGGTAATGCTCCAGGTAATACTCAACATAATGATGCTTACAGTGAACTACCACAAGCTTTTGGACATACTCTTGGAAATTGGCTTCTCTACGGAGCAGCTAGTAATGTTCTTCAAACTGGACTATATACTAGAGGAGATATTAATCCTAGACAATTAACTTTACTTCCAGTTAATCCTTTAGATTTTCCTGCTATTAGTGGAGGTATTAGATTTGTAGGTAGTATGTTTGATGCGGCCGCGAAAATAGCTAAAGGCGGCGATATCCCAGCAAGTCTACTTGTAGGATTAGAACATAATGGCTTATCTCGACCGCTTGCTGGATTGGCTCAACTCGTTCAAGGTTATTCAACTACAGCTTCTGGCTCTCTTATTCAATCTACTTCTACTAATCCTCCTAGTGGGGATAATACTCAAGGTTATAGCGATCTTTTATCTATTGCAAATTTTTCTAGACTTTTTGGCGCACGGCCTTTAGATGAAGCTATAGCAATGAATGCAGAATACCGCTCTAACTTATATAAAGCAGTTGATGTTAGTCGGATGGAAGGATTAGGAGAAGCGGTTAAAAGTACAATGATTGGAAATAGAAGTCCTAGCGATGATGAGACAGATAACTTTATTACTCAATATGCGGCGGCTGGAGGAGATATTAGACACTTCAGTAGTCAAATGTTGAAATGGGGACAAGAAGCTAATGCGTCAACAGCTAATAAGTTTTTCGGGCAATTAAGCAACAGTGGAATTAGTAGGAATATGCAAGAGATAATGGGAGGTACTCCCTTAGCTGATTTTAGAAACCAAGGGAGTACCCAAGGAACTAGTCCAGTTTCTCAGTCCTCTGATGAATAGTTGTCCGAAATGGACAAAATCCAATTTTACACGGCCTCTCTCCTTTACAATTATCTTCTATCCAACAAATACTTTCTGAATAACTTTCTTCATCAAAATAACACTCCCTTTGACTTTCTTCCCTTATATCATCCGTTAATCTCCAAGCCCAAGGAGTAACTTCTTGATTACTCATCTTCCTTCTCCTCCAACTCTTCTATTGTAATTTCTTTTCTACTATCTTTCCACACTACTACTAATTCAGCTTTTCCATAACCTAGGATCCCATCTAAAAAATCTTGAACTACATGGAGTCTAGGAGTAGTTTGTCCTCTTTCATATCTATCTAAAACATTCGTTCCATAACCTAATTTCTCAGATAGCTTCTCCTTTGACAATCCATTTATTAATCTTAATCTATATAAAAATTGAACTATAAGATGAGCTCTACTTACATTTTTTCTTTCAATATATATTGAACTCTTATGGATTCCTAAATGACCTGCTTTCATATAAATTTGTTCTTGAGTATATCTTCCTCCTAGAATTTTTACTAATTTTTTAGTATTAGTTTTAGGATAGAATTTTCTAACTAATTCAATATCTTCTTCACTAATCCATACTTTAAGTAAATGCTTCTGTTTTTTATTATCTGTCAATCCTAATCTACCTGCCATCATACTTATACTGTCTTCACTTCTTCCAGGAAGAAGATAGCACATCTCTTTTGTAATAGTTGTTTTGTAGTGGGTTTGGAGAATAGCAATCTCGTCTTTAGTCCATCTTACTTTTCTAAAAACTGTATTCTTGAAATGGATAATAGGGTCAATCATATCATTTCTCTTTTGCATGTCGCGGAAGTTCATTTTACTATCTCCTTTTACCTAACTTACAAATTCTATTTTCACAACATTCAAACCAACTACTGCATTCATTACAAATGATGTATGGAGGTAACTTCTCTTCTCCAGTTAAATCATCAAGTACAGTTTTCCTTCTATCATTTTCTCTATTTAACTTCATCTGAGTAGAGAGTATTCTATCTAACATATTTTCACTTTCTAGTTTTATTTCTCCTTTAGTTTCTACTATTTCTGCGGCCACAAGACCTCTAGCACGCTTTTCGGGAAAAAGATTATTAGACTTCCTATTGCAAAGAGCATTATAAAGCATAGTACAGAGATCGTTAGGATCATATACACCGTCAAGAGCAATTGACAACTCAGCCGCAATAGTGCCAAGAGCCTCTTCAAAAATATTGGCTTTATTTGCTTTTTCCAGAATGTCTGGATGATGTATAAGTTCTTGCCGAAGAAGTATAACACCTTCTGGCGGCGTAATAATTGTAAGTAAGTGATGGGTTTCATTGTCCACATCTACTTTCTTAGGGAGACGATATTCCCGTAGTCTGGAGTTACGGCCAGTAATAGTTCTTTTCTTACTCATTTCGCATAAGCCTCCATCATCATTTTAATTGCTTGACTGTCAGTTACTGTACTCAACGCGTAAAACATAACTGTGGCGCCATTATTGAATAGTTGTATAAGAGTATAAGTATGCTCTTTCATAGATACAAAAATTTCATTTGTATCTTCATTTGATACTTCTTCCCTTTCCGTATAAGTAAAATAGCGATCTAGAGTAGCTCTTTGTACTCTAGTTCTATCCAAAGGTCCTCCAACACAGAGGAGTTTATAGCCAGTTTGAGATTGTGCCATTTCAGATCTCCTCGTTTCGTGTGTCTGCTATAATTATAAACTCATCTTCAAGAGCATTCCATTTTTTAGAAGTAATATTAAATTTTGTTTTAATAGCTTCCCCTAAATTTATTCCAGCTTTAGTTGCAAGTATATCTAAATATATAAATATGTCTGCTAATTCCATAGCAAGGTCTTCTCTCTTCTCTGCTAAAGAAAAGTCTCCCCTTCTAATTTTCTTTATTATATTCGCCGCTTCTCCTACTTCTCCGAAAGTAGCATTAGACCAATCTGCTAATGACCAATGCGCACAGGAATGTGTAGTAGTATTGAACAGATCCTCTCTTTTTCTATTTATCTCAGAGAAGTCTTTAAAAGTTAGATATCCCATTTCATCTCTCCTATATACTCTCTTTCTTCTCCGGTCAACAGTGACCAATTAACAAACTTATCATTTTTCTTACCTAATCTATTACTTAAAAATCCGCTCTTTGGTCCTGCATTTATAAACTGTACTCTATTCGCCACCATTAGAGAATTCATTATATCACTTAACTCTTGTAACTTTCCCAAGTCTTTATAAACTTGAGTCCAAATTTCTTTAATATTTTGTGGCTTCCTCGCGCGCTCAACAATTTCTAATACCTTCTGCACAACATCACTATTCTTGCCTTTACCAAATTCTCCAAGAGCTCTGGGCATATTATACTCAGCTGCACTAAGAAATGTATTGGATCGCTGCACAATGCCGGGAGTAATTTTTCCGTTTCCCGAAATCGCGGAGAGAATGATGCAAAGCTTAAGAAGCTGTGTATATCTTCGCTGACTATAGGATTTAAATCGAATGTCATCCATATCCTCAAAGTTTTCATAGACAGGCTTAAGTATGTCAGCCGCGGTAGAACTAATTTCAATTTCACCAAAACTAATTCCTCTAATCCTTCGTAATTGTTCGATAATATAATTTGTAAATTGTTGATCTGGGGTAGGCATGATGTGGTATCGTCTATCACTTCTCTCTCCATAGATTAGGATTAACCTACTAAAGAAACCTTTACCTATAATTTCTGGGGGAAAGGCTGTAGCGAAACCTTCTGGTGTATTTCCGCCAAGTAAGGATACAGTTGGTTGATATATTGATACACTAATACTATTCTTAACTCTTTCAGAGTAGGGTCCGGTTTCATCGTCCCAATCCCAGAGATCGCCGAGAGTGTCAAAGAATGCAGCATTGTTCGGTCCAGTGAAGATGTTAAATTCATCCGCAGCAATATATACTTCCTTTGGTTCTTTACCACTAAATGAATTTTCACCCCAGAGATTTGACTCCATAATTCTATCATATGTCTTCTTCCGTCTTCCTTCATCCAGCTTGCTACTTCCATTTAGTTCTATCGCCTCTTCTCCAATATCAGCTAAGTCCAGTAGGAATTTTTCCCTGGAAGATTTATTAGCAGCGAATGAGGAATATCCAGACTCCTTAAGTAATTTTTTAATCCATTTAATACTAATAGATTTTCGCGCACCCGGGTCTCCGATAAGCATTGTATAGAGATTTGGATAAATTTTTCCTGGTCCGAATTTAATATAATTATTCCTACCCAAAAGTGCTCCGATTGCAGATAGTACACACCATCTATGATACACTGTTGGAGGTTCACTTTCCTTTGTGTAGTTGATATAGTCATCTATGAAATCTCCCATTTTTACGCGGCAACTTCATGTAACTCTTCTATATCACTCCAACGGACAGCATTACCTTTTAAGTCAGTTGGAATTTTCATACGACGAGTTATATTAAAACTATCAGTTACATCTATATTAGCTGATCGCTCCATTATTTTAGCAACTTGCCAAGCCAAATCTTCCTGGCCTCTTCTGTATTGAAACAGTATGGAGTCATGTATTTGAGCACAGAGTTTGAAGGTAATAGTATTGTTTCGCCAGATTGTGTTGAAGATATCTCGCCATGCACGATTAAGACACATAGCATTGAGTGATTGACTGGGATGCGCAACATAAGCGTTGAGTGCATGCTTGTTTGTCTGGGGATTTTGAAAACAATATCTTGTCCATCCAGTAGGACCAACCAATCTTCTGACACTTGCCACTGTAGTTTTAATATATTCGTGGTAACTTCCTCTAACTACAGGATAGGTACGGTCAAATTGGTTAAGAAGATATTGACATACCTGGAGGAGAGAATAATGTTTGGGAAGTTTAAGTAGAACTTTCGCGCGCATAACATTTTCTATTCCCATAGTATTTAAGAGAACATTAGGACCCATATTATAATTAGCCCCATGATTTGTACGCTTAGACAAATTACGGATATGCTTGTCCAAAGTTTTGTGGATAAACAATCCTTTTTCGTCGGCCACAGTATGCACAATCCTATCATAAGGAATACCGAAAAACTCACTAGCGTTACGCCCGTGAAAATCTTTAGATCTATCATTTATTGCCTCCAAAAGTTTAATATCTCCGCTAAGATAAGCTGTATCAAATGTTTCTGCCTGAGAGTAATCACATTCTCCAATATAGAAACCTTCATCAGCGACTAAAGTAGACTTTACACTAATCGCCAATTTATCTTCACTATTCGCGCCACCTTCATCTACTGGAATATTATGAATTTGCAAACCGCACCAAAAGTTACTTTGTTTACTAGCTAACCTACCTGTATCTGTTCCATGAGGATTAAGTTGGTAAAAAATTCGGCCGCACCAAGATGCTTCTTTACCAATATAAGTTGAGTTTAGTTTTCTATCTTCTCGGAATTTCTGAATACGACCTAGAATTTTTTTATTAAGAGGATGTCTTGCTTTAGCTTTATCCATTGATATAACATCAGATGAAGTAATATCACCACAGCCCAAAACTGCAAGTAAGCGAACAGTTTGCTGAGAACTATTAGAGTTATAAAATGGGTTATTAACCATAATACGTATTGCAGACTCTTCTTTATCAATCTTTTTATCCAATATATTCTCGAGTTGCAATCTTCTTTCTTCATCTTGCCTAATCCCAGTAAGTTCTGCTAAGAGACAGGGAAAAACTAATGGAAATTCTTGATAATAATTCTCCATTGCCCACTGCGGCATTTCATTTATTAGAGCTATAAAACTCATCGCAGTATAATAGCAATCTCGCGCGTTATATTCATAATATTCTTCTAGAGAAGTAGCATTCCTGGCCATATCCTTATGATATACATAATCTCTAACACAAAATGCTGTTATGCTTCCTAAATCTTTAGGCAGTTCTGAATACCAAGAGTGGAACAAATGCGCTGTATCGTATGACCAGTTAATGACTTCGATACTATAGCGGAGAAGATAGGCGTTGTCATATTTTCCATTTTGAAAAAGCTTAGCAACTGGCAACCTGCAGATGGTTCGTGCAAAGCTAACGGCGTCACTGTCTGTAAGTGGGACAACAACTGTAAAGGCTGAATAGGATTTTCGAAATAAATCGAACCTAACCCCTGTGAACCCAATACAACTAATAGATCTATCGGGATCATCTTCGATTGTTTCGATGTCGATACTGATAAATTGGGAAACTTTGAACAGATCGTACACACTCCTCTGGAAGACGGCCTCCCTAGAATACAAATTCCATAAGAAGTTAGGAACTGACAACCATTTGGAGCTAGAGAAGATTTTACTGAAGTATCGCTCATAAAGAAATCCTCCATACGCTACAGTTACTAGCTGTTTCACGGGATGAACTATTAACCATTCAAGATCATATTTCTTAAATAAACTACCAGCATAGTTATCTATACTTGGCTTCTTTCTACCAATATCTCCTACCAACATTCCGAGTAATTTTTCTGAAGTTGTAATAACATATTTACAATTCTTTTCCTTTGCCTTTAATGCGACTTCAAGAACAGAAACTTCTGGCACCAGATTGGTTAAATGAACACTTCCTACACTACTTCCAAATTTTCTAAACACTTCCTTCAGATAAGCAAGATAAGGATCATCTTCAAAAGTATGATGGAATAGAACATCAATACCCATTTAGATGATCCTTATCGTGGCGCGAAAAAGTTAGGTAACTGCCAATTTCACAATCTTCTGATAATGCTTATCCTTATCTACCTTATCAGTAGTCCTTTTCAAAATCGCAAGAACTGTAACTCCCTTCGCGGCCTTCATAATCTCCCTAGTCGTTGCTGACTTTGGAAGATTAAGCCCACTACTAATCTCCTTCAGTCTCTCCTTCAAGAAACCGCGTCCAGTCTCATTGTCCAACATGTAGGCTGTATTACAGATATCTCCTTCCTTTGGCTTCTCTTCATCTGGAGCAGAGCATTCCATAATCTGCTTCAATGTCATGGGAATAGAAACAGCCTGCTTCTCGTTAATCTCCTTTTCTTCAAAACCTTCATGAAGGAGACAGAGATAGGCGCCGTCGGGAAAAGTGAGGAAAGATGGAAGATCTTCAATATCATCGAGAGTAGAGTTGTCTAGATCAAACTTCGGATGGTCAGTCATTTTTAGATACTCCCATTACCTGAGTTGTAGATGTTTGATGCTGGGAACGTAAAGCATCTAAAGAATCTCTAATTGGCGGCCAGGAGTCTAGATCTAATTCTAGATGACGTACTTTATACTCTAATTCGCGCAGAAGAGCTAATTCATCTTCTTGGTATTTCATAAGTTCAAGAGCGCTTGTGGTAATTTGAAATATAGTTCCCATGTATAGTTCAATAGAAGTTTGAATAGTTCTTTTATTATATTCAGCTTGTTGCTGGAAGGAGGATTTAGTGGAATTAGACATAATTACCTCTTTCCTCCTCTCATCTTAGCCAGCATAGCTTTTGCTTTAGCAATTGGATCTTCTTTCTCCTCTACTTTTACTGCCTCTTCCCCCCTATGAGCAACTATTGTGTCTGAAGATAGTCTACTAGACTCCAAACTACTATCGCTATTAATAGTCCTAGAAGGAATAGGAATAATGTTGTCAGATTTTCCCGATCCCACATCTTCTTTCTCCTTTTCCTTGTTTTCTACTATAGTAGGCTCAATCCAGTTAAAGAATGGTGCTAAACTTGGCTCTTTCATGTCCTCAATTTTAATATCTCTTCTACTCCCTACAACTGCTTGATGGGTATAAGTTGTACTACTTCCTTGTCTGTGTTTATTATTACTGAGCGAAAGGAAAATAACATCATCAAAATATCCTGCTACTTTCCTACTAAATTCCGCACTTCCAACCATTGGCATAAGTTTCTTATTTCCTGCTTCATCTAACGCTTCAATACTATGACTTATACAGATCAAGTTATAAGGAGCAACTTTAATTCTATTCAGGATATCCATCATATGGAAACGAAGACTTCCCCAATCGTCTAATTGGAGTTTATAATCTACTGGCTTATTTTTTGTAATAAGATTAATAAAACTATCAGATAGTTGAGATAAATTATCCCATACTACTATAGTATTCTGCGGCAAGCGCCCCAAATTTATTAACTCAAAAGGTAGATTAACTTTCTGACAAACTGAGCAATTAACCATTCCATGATTATCACAGATATTACAATCTTCAAGAGGATATTTACTAACTTTTCTAATAACATCCGCGGCGATAGGGAATTCTCTAGTATCTGGAAGACGGATTAAAGTTACTCTATCTTGTGCGGCTTTGCTTAGTTTAGATAGAATAGAATGATTTCCATCCATTGAGAACCAAATTAAATTCCATCCCAATTCTGCCATTTTAGAAGCAAGAGTAGATTTTCCTGTAAGAGGTTCTCCTTGGATTAGAATATGATTAACTTGCCGAGCAGTTTCTTGAGAAGCTTTCATTTCAATACTCCTGCTCGGCAAATCATTTCATTCTTCTCAGATGCAGTTAGATGCCAGCGAGTAGGTCTTCCATTGTCTTAGCAAGACCTGCCGCGGCATCAATCGCTTCTTGAGGTAGATTACCGTGGTCATTTTGGACCTTTGCAACTGTTGCCTGGACGTCAGCAACAGTAGCGCCAGAATGAGCAATGAGATTGACAAATAGAGTAGCCCAAGCGGTAACAGGCATAGCATTTCCTTTCTCCTTCACTTGGCAAGATTGCCTAACTAATCCTATACCTTGAAATTGAGCCGGAATTGGTTTAATTGGCCAAAATAGTAATTTATCAAGAAATTCCTCAAATTCTTTTAGTAACTGTCTTTTTTGCTCTAAAGTTATAGGAGTAGCCAAAACTAACCCTCCATCGCCAACTGTGCTTCAATGATATCTTCTAACTTGAAATGAAACTGATACCGAGATAAATCATCAACTTTAACTGGAATACTTTCTACCCCTCTAGGAAACCAATATTCATTTTTCAATTCACAAACACCAAAATATTGACAAAGTTTAAAATAAGAGAAACAACTTTCTCCATACATTGGAAAGTAATTTTCTTCACTATACTCAGCTATATGTTTCATAGTTAGGAGTTTATTCTTAATCCACAAACTTCTCTGAAGACGGCTCTTTGGAAAAGAAAACTTTTTCCATTCCATTCCTGTAGATGACCAAACTATGTAATCTGCATTAAACGAAGAATTAAAATTATCAAGAGAAGAAGTAATAGTATCTAGAACTAAACTATAACCGAGAACTTGAGAGAGATTTTGATAAGCTGCTTCATGAGGATTTCTTCCACTAGTTGTTTTACAATCAATAGTGATTAATATATTATGTTTAGTATTAATGAGTACAGCATCAATAAATCCCCGATCGTAGAAACCCTCTCCACAATCGACAATGTAGCCTAGTTCAGTGGCTGGCTCATTTTGAGGATCCAATTTACTTAAATCCATACGATAAAGTTGGCAATCTGGATATTCTTCTTGAAAAAAGAATGGGAAGTTATCTAACGCTATCAATGCATGCCAAAATGACTTCTTACTTTTACTCTCCAAATCTGCATCAAGTTCGCGCGGCCACTTCGCTAACATTTCTACTTGAGCACGATTAAGATCTAAATGAGTAAGATAACGCTGAACACCATAACCGACAAGAGTTCCAAATGATAAATGTGTATCTTCTCTTTGTTCAGTAGCTTCTTCACTATCAAACTCTGGTTGAAGAAGAAGTTTATATAGTTCATATTTCCTAGGACAAGAATGGAGAAGTTTATCTGAGGAGTCAGATAGAAGTTTAAGGTTGGGATGAATAATAGTCACTTCCAAGGCTCCAATTTAACTTCTTGCTTTACTATCTTTTTTGCCTCTTCAAGAGATTTATGCTCAATATGGATTAATTGCTTCAATCTCATAAACGTCCAATATATCTCTTTATGAGATAGTCTTGTTAATTGAGCTAACATCTCTACTCCATTATATGTACCATCTTTATTCTTGAAAACAACAAATGGATCAGACATCACAAATCCTCCACTGTAACGGCCGCCAATCTCTTATTTTCCTTAACCTTCCCACTTGCTGTTTTCGCCATTTCTGCAATAACTATTCCTTTCTTCTTACTCAATCCTGCTACTATAGTTCCAACTTGTTCATCGCTCAAAAGATGAACCATATTTTCATCTTTCTGAAGTTCTCGATGGATAATTTGAAGAAGTTGTTCATAGTTAGGTTGTTGTTGTTGAAGTCGCCGCTGAAGTTCTAGTAACTTTTCCGCTAATTGGTCAATATTAGATAGAGGAGCAGATTGGATATCAGTCATTTTACTTCTACTCCTTCTTACTTCTATCCAACAAATCCATTACAATTGCCGCTTTTCCAGAAATTGGAAGATCATTTACTAACTTGTTCAAACTATCTGCATCAAGTATAATCCCCATACATGCAATTACATGAGCTGCATGGGGCATATCACTTTCTTTATCTACAAACTCTCCATCCTGCATTGCAAATAAATGTCTTTGCGCAGCTTCAATGTAGATAGAAAGTCTAACATCTTTTTCTCTCCAATTCATTTGACCATATTTCTTCGCCCCAAGTTCAAATACTTTACTAGCGTAAATCATAATAATTGGAGGAACAAATCGAAATGGGACTTTTTTAACTCCAAGAAGGTCTTTAGGATTAGTTTTGTCGGATATAACTTCTTCTATCTCTATTTCGATAGGATGAAAAGTACCACATTGACATTCAGTATGATTGTGTCTACATTTACTCCAAATTATTCTAGTAGCCATCCTACAAATCCTCTTCTGTCGTTCCGTACTTCAATGTGAAAACTAATACTTCTGTACTATGATTATACACTGTTACTATTCTCGGTGGATTATCTTGAGTTTCAAACTTGAATACTTTATCTTTCTCTTTTCGTTTAATAATAGCTTTCTTAACTCTATCAACAAATTGAAGTGGCACGCGCAGCTTTACTGTTTTATCTCTTTTCAAATTAAACCAAACTGGATCATATTGACTTTTGAAGCCATTAATTCTATTCGACAATTTCAACAACATATCTTTTAAGTGGTTTTTTAACTACGAAAGAAAAAGTAGCTAACTTCTTCTCCTCATCATATTCTATTTTAAAACTATTCCTATCCTCTTCTTTCATAAATCCACAACCGACAAGTTGTTCTTCTTGAGATTTCTTAAGTTTGTAAATTCGAGTAGAGAAGGATCTAACTTTTCCAATAGTAGAAAAGTGCATTTGAAGTTTCTTACCAGCGAAAAGAAGTTCATAAATTTGTCTAGCAGATACTTGTTGTTCTTGTTCTTGTTCTTGATCCTCATCTTCAAGACTATCGTCATTTAAGATATCTACTAAAGAAATGATATTACTCATTTTACTATCTAAAGATCATCTACCGTAATTTTACTTAATCTCTTTGTAGCACTAGCAGGATCTTCTTTTTGCAATTTGGCTAACCATTCTGCTATGGACATAAACCATTTACCTTCTTTACTACAATATCTTTCTGTTGCTCGTGCCTCTATACAAGTTATAGTGACTATAGGTTCATAATTCCCTGTTACAGGAGATTTTTCAGTGTACATAAATCTTGGTTCACAACATATAAAACTACTAGCAGTATTAAAATTTCCAATTAATTTACTCCAATGACAGTTTATACAGTATTTTTCATTAGGCATCTACTGTAATCTCCTTACAAAAACGGCGGAAAGACATTTCTGCCAATCCGCCGCTTCAGTAATTAGACTACTAGCTTCTACAAGTTCGCCAGCAACGCCTCCTCATCTGCACTCATGAAAGCATCGAGCTTTCCATCGAGATAGAGTGCGATATCTCCGAATTCTTCAGCATTCTGGCTGTTTGCAATCCACAGAGAAAGCTGTTCCTTGAGGGCCGCAAGAACCTTCTTATTCCCACGACAAGGCTGAAGACGCTTCAAGAACAAGTCAAGAGCAGTCTGAATTTGCTTCTCATTCTTTCCAGTAACCGCAGGCATAACAGCCTTGTAATCTGCTTCCCAGAGCTCCCACTTCTCCTTTCTAATACCAACTCCACGTTCCGAAGGAGGAAGATTGGCAAGATACTCAATTGTCAACTTGTTATAGTCGAGTGCTTCCTGACTGTTGACCGCAGTACCTTCATCAGGAGCAATCTGCCAAATTGCAGCATCACGAATTTGATCTGCTACAACATTGACAAGCCAATCGCGACACTTATCATCTTGAAGTGCGCGATGAATACCGTAAGGAGTTGGAACAGGAAGAACTAACTCTAGACTAGGACGCTTGATAACGTAGATATCCTTCTTTGCCGCAGCCGACTTCTTATCATCCTTCGTTGCAGGAGCGCCAGTAACAGGCTCCTTAACTTGAGGACCGTCTACAACAATAGTGCGGAAAGAAAACTTCATCTCGCGAGACATAGTGAGAGGATGATCTTTTCCAGTAGACTCATCATGATGATGACGATGCTGGAGTTCAACAACTGGCTTCTTTGCCGTTTCGACAGTAGCAGAAGTCTGGACTTCACTCATTTTATTTACTCTCTTTCCATAGTTGTGAGCAGGAGTGCTCTTTGATGGGAGTTGTAGCTTACTCGCGGGCGGCTTCAGTGTCAAGTAGAGATTTTCTGTTATTTACTATAGCCCTTCCTATCGCTTCTAATACAAAGCGAGGATTAGGATTGAAGATACGTTCATAGAGGATAGATAGTTGAGCTAGACGAGGTTCAATAGGATAGTCTTTATCTCTCCGAGTAGGAGATGGAATTTGAATAGGAGTATATTGTTCCTTTATTGGATAGAAGGAGCGAGTAAAATGGGAGTCTTTAGAGTGAGCGCAGGAAGTCATCTTCTTTCTCCGTTGCTTCACAATGAAGCTAACAAATCTTCTGGACCTTTATTATTTTTATCTTTATCAGTAATCTTATTAGGATCTCCTTCCCAAGGAAGTCCAAATTTACCGGCGCAAACTGGTCCATAACCATGATATCGGGAAATAGATGTGTCTAATTGTTTACCACAGAAACAACAACAAATTAATCTCCTTCCAGCGCGAGCCAGACAATCTACTGGATTTTGAAAAAGTTTCTGAAGTTCTAAAACTAACTTTGGCTCACTCTTAGCTAGACTTGTCCAATCTACATAACCATCAAGATGAATGGAGCCAAGGAATAGCTTTCCATCAGCTTTAGCGTTTGGAGTATAGTTAAGGATAAATGCACCTTTTTCATCGGCATATTTAGGAAGGCAAAAGCGAACTTTTTTACAAAAACTTTCTTCTGGAGAATATTCTGGAGTGTAGTCGATAAATGGGTCTTGTTTACCGTTAGCTATAGCAGTACGAAGAAGATTGAGAATGGAAATGCCAGAAATTTCTTGGAAAGTTAAGGTGCCTTTTCGCGCACTTACTCTATGCTCTTGTTCATAATCTTCGTTACACTCTCCATTTACTGCTTTAGTTAGAAGGAGATAGTATCCAACAATATATGGATATTGTTTCGCATTGAAGTTTTTATATCTATGATATCCACTAATTAGAGATTTTACAAAAGCAGACTCATCTTTACTAGTGTTTTCTTCAATAAATTTCATACATTCTGTCTCATTTTCCTTGAAAGTAGAAATGATAGACTGCTCAAAACAGGGCTCAAAGCGACCAATTGAGGTCATTTCTTGTCTCCTTTAGCTAGAGATTTCCAGAATGCAATCGCTTGTCTAATTTCCCTATTTCTTCGAGAATATTCAAAGAATAAAAATTGTATATATTGATATCTATACCATTCATCTCTAGTCATTTCCCTTCCTAATTCTTCTCTCAATTGAGAATAATGATCTCCATTATCGGAGAGTTTATCGAATTGTCCGCCAGAAGGGAGAGTCATAATAAATCTAACCCCACTAGAAGTTTAATTCGTATCTTCTCTATTTTATTCCTCATAGACTCTAAATCTGCTAGTGTGTCATCTAATGAACTACGTCCTTCTATTGGAGATTTTGGTCTGAGAAGTTCAATAATTTGAATACTTTCATTAATAGTCCTAAGCCAATTTGTGCGCCGAATTAGAACAACTTCCATAGGAGAAAGTTGAATAGTAACTTCTTTCATATTCTTAGTCATAGTTACTTTCCTTCTTCATAAGGTACAAGAAGAAATACTTTTCCATTTAATTCTACTTTTCCTTGAGGATAACCTGACCAAATAACAGAAGATTTACCATTCTTCGCTTTAATTAGTATTAGAGTTTCAGGAACTTCAACATCTACAGTTTTTCCGTCTAAAATTCGCTCTAGTGCTAAACTAACAACTCTAGGCATTCTTTTTTCCAAACGCCAATTCGATATTGCGCTAGAAGAATAACCTAATTCTTTTGAAACTCTAATGTTATTCCAATTTAGGAGTTGAAGAGCCGCTTCCAAACTATCTGTGGATACAAAATTTTGTTCATCTCTAGCAGCCATAGCTATCTTCCTTTCCTGGCGCGAAGTTCAGCTAACTTCTGACGAGCAACTTCAATAGGATTAACTACTGCTACTGTCTCTACTGGAACTACTATAGTAGAAATAGTGTGATTATCTAACTCTTTGTAATTACTAATCTCTTCAATTCCATTTATATATTCATGAATATCCTCAGTTTCTACAACTTTCCTAACCAACTTATGCTTATCTCCTTCTTTCTTCAATTGATTACTAATCGCCTGAATTTCTTCCATCTTTGCACTTTCGTTAATAAACTTAAGTGACTTTTCAGCGATCGTATTTCCTTTGATTTTTTGAGACTTAACTCCTTTGTAGAATGTACCAACTTCACAGATTATGTGTAAGAAATTCTTTGCTCTTGTAACCGCAGTATAAAGTAGTTCCCTTTGGTTCATTACTCTATGACTTTCGTGCATTACAAAGAATATCTTCTCATTCTCACTTCCTTGAAATTTGTGTACTGTAAGAGCATAGCCGCCGAGTAAGTTATTAATCTCTGCGGCGTCAGAGAGAGTAACTTCGTCATCACTATATGTTAATTTTAGCGTTACAATATGACTAGCAGCTTGAACTCTTTCCTCATTATTCATTGCTTCAACTGTCAACTCCATCATTCTATCAATTTCTTCGGCATTGAAGTCTATATTATCTTCCGCCTGTAGAGCAAGACGTTCTTCTTCGGATATACTTTGTGACATATGACCATGACGGTCGAGGTGGATAGAAGGAGCTTGATATAATTTTCCTAGATATTCTCCGTTACGGTTGATAGAGATAATAGTAGCATCTTCTTTATCGAAGAGTACTCTATCTCCTTCAGCAAGATAATGTTTATTATACCCCGCGATTACTTCATAAACTACTGCGCCGCGTTTCCGGCCAAGATAATTAGCGATAGATTTATTGATCTCGATAGTGCCGAATGCTTTATTAAATGGACAGAGGATAATATCTTCATCTGGGTTAAAGTAATCAACTTCTATCCACTGTTGAACTTGTTTATTGAAAGTATTCAATGCCATATCAGCAGAAAGTTTCTTCTGCCAGGGCTGGAAGATTACAGTGCCGTATTCTGTTTCACGGGACAAAGTAATTAAAGATGGAACTTCAATACGAGTAACTTCTCTCTTCAAGACTTGAGAGAATACTTTCTTCTCTACTGTCTTAGTAGAGAAAATCTTTCCAGTAGGATCGCCACTTAAAATTTTCCAAGCTAGATCAATAATTGGTGATTGAAGAGCTTGGCGGTAAACTTCTGTTAGTTCAATAACGGGTAACATTGATAGCTTAAAACCGAGAATAGCTTTACCAAAAATCGGAGGCAATTGCTGTATATCTCCAATAAATACTTCTTGATGAGGATGAGGAAGAGCATCTTGTAGCATTAGGTAAAGTTCAACAGAAATCATTGAACTTTCTTCAAAGATGATAAGCTGAAGTTCTTTAGGAAGTGGATTATAACGATTACGTTGAGGTTCAAACCGCATTGTTTTCTTGAACTTAGTTGGATCTTTCGGATCTTGAATTTCGTAGAAGACAGGAGCAAATTCGAGAACTTTATGAAGAGTAAGGGTATGTTGTTTAAGTTCATCTACTACAGCGTGGCGAATGTTATTTACTGCCTTTCGTGTGTAGGAACAGATAAGAATTCCTGGAACACCGCTGAGTAGCCATTTAGTGTTATTAAGTAATTTCGGCACTTGATTTGTTTCTATCAATTTTCTAGTAACAGAGCGCATTGAAGTAGTTTTACCTGTTCCAGCTGCTCCAATTAATACACAATCTGCGCCAGTTAGAATGGTGTCTTGAATTAGTTGTTGCTTGGTATTGAGTATAATATCGTCTCTTGCAACACCGTATATTCTTGGAAGTTTAACTGAAGATCCTTCCAAGTCTGTGTCCAATGATTTGGATTTGGAAATAACATCATCATAAATGGTGCTTGGACCATTAATGTTGGTTGCTTCATGGCAAGTATTATCAACATAATCTGGTTTCTCCTTTTCCATTAACTGTTCAATTGTAGCAATACTTGCTACTTCATCTTCTTCTTTCGCCGCTGCTGCTATAGCTTTAGCTCGCGCGAGAAGTTCTTGAAATTTCGCAGCAGTAATATTAGCCATTTTCTTATTTACTCCTCCAGTAGCCAAAATTAAAATGAGGAATATATCCTATGAAAAATATTGCCATTGATAGATTTAATAAAAGAAGTGGGAGTAAAATTCTCACTGCAAATACAGATTTATCATTTCCTGATATTATCATTATATCAAGATATTTTGTAATAATTGGCTTCATAGCTTTTGGATTGATCATAGTTTACTTACTCCTCTGCCAACGCATACGATGAGTATCACAAATGATGTTGAGTTTTGTATGAATTAATTTAGAAATATTGACCATTTCATCAAAACTCTGCTCAAATGTAGCATTCTTTTCTGCAATAGAATATGGATTACTCTCTTTTTCAATATGACAAACATTCGGAGCAAGTTGAAGCCTATTATAGCTTCGACGATCATATTCATTATTAATAAATTCGTCCCTTTCTGGATTAATCATTATCCATCCTCCTATCCTTTGAAGAAATTGAAGACAAATTCACTCCTAACTCTCTCTCATCATCACTAAGTATTGACGCATTATTTTCTAACTCTTCTGCGGCTAGCAAGGAATTAAATTCATCTTGCTCAGCTTGTAATTGCCTTATTTGTTCTCTAACTACACTATCACTCATATGTTTTTCTTTCAACTCCCACGCATTTTTCGCGCGAAGATATGCTACAATATTTGGATATTGTTCCTTAATTGGCTTTTCTTTTGGAGCATTATTCAAAATCTTCTCAAGTGCGGCTTTTTCTGGATGAATATTCAATGGCTGTTCAGTTTCATTATCTAATAGTTCGAAAGTCATTCCTCCTATCGCGCCAAATAGACCTTTTTTATTAATCTCCTGTATCTTTCTAAGATGGGAAAGAACAGAAACCATTTGAATAGTTCCAAATCCGAAATGTTCAGCGGTATGGTTAAATAGTTCAGTTTCCATGAATTCTATCAATTCTATAATATCAACTTCTTTAATATTGTATATGTCAGTTCCTTTAATTGATACATTAAATATTGAACGCCAATAATCGCGTATGTTATTAGGCGCACCACTAGCATCTAATGCCCAAGTAGCCAACATATCTGTATATGTCTTTCTATCCATATCAGTATATGGAGATTTAATCTTCTTCTCTAACTTATCCTCAATTAACTTTAACTTCTCCTGTTGCACTTTCCAACGATAGTCTTTCGCCCATTCAATCTTTAAAATATTCCATCTTTCTAACCAATGATACAGATTTTCTAGTTTCCTATTCGAGTAGTTAATAACAATTTTTGGCAGCTTATAATCAACATCATTAACAATATATTGCCATCTTACTGTTTTTACTAACAACTCAATATTCTGACTCATTGTCCTCATTGTCGGATATGCAGGAGATTGGAATTCAACTAATCCAGTCGCTTTTAACAGAGCTAAGAACAATAACTTTTTCTCTCCTTTATTCTTCAACATCATCCAATCAATCCAACCTCTCTTACTTGGCAATAAACTTAAAAGACTAATTTGATCCATATCAAAGATTGGATGATGTGCTCCTGTCATTACTCCAGGAAGTTCTTCCATTAATCCGCCTTTAGTATTTATAGAATTCGGCGCCCTTACTCCTACAACTCTAACTCCAGCAAAACCTGGAACAGGAAAGAGAAGACCACTGTACGCACATTTGACTTTCATTTTACTTCTCTTTCTCTGCTCTAAGTTTTTATGTTTTTTATTCTTCTAGAAGATATAGCCATTTACACCCAGGAACATTCATTTCAATTAGAATTTCACATACTCCTTCTGCAAATGAATTAAGTATTTTATCAGCATAAGCAGCATCAGCATCATAAGCAGCAGTATAAGCAGCAGCATCAGCAGCAGTATAAGCAGCAGCATCAGCATCAGCATCAGCATAATCATCAGCATAAGCATCAGCAGCATAATTAGGAAATTTTACTTTTATTTTATTACAAAATTCTTGTTCATTAAAATTATTCTTTGTATCTAGTTGAAGAATAGCTAATTTTTTTAACCCCTTAGCTCGAATTTTATCCGAACTCCAGCAGCTATCATTTAATCTAATTTTCAACGCATTAAGTACATTATGAACACATGGAGGTTTATCTCCATGTTTCAATCCTAGAGCTGCATTAACTACAGCCTCTACACACATCATTCCTGGTTTCTGTATTCCTAAACCTTTTACTAAACCGTAACTAATTAGTTCTAATATCTTTTTCACTTGGACTTCTGTTACTTTGGTATTCATAGCTTTATTTCCTTCTTAGATAAAAACACACTGCGCCGCGACAAGAATGAGTCTCCTCCTATTTCTCTCGCGTGTCAAGTGAAAAATGAATGTTATTATTATTATGTTTTATTTATACTAATATAATTATGATATTGAGTATTAAAAGTAATTATATAAAGTAGTTGAAGATTCTTGGGCCGCCCGCTCACTCCGTTCGCATTTAGTCTTTTTAATCTCTTTTTAACCTTATAAATTATAGACTTATAACTTAATTCATTTCCGGCGGTCCCTCCTACCATCCATTACCATCGTTTACCATGCATTACCATCCATTACCATCGTTATCATTTTTCGCTATCTCCACCTCTGCCGGCCCCTAAAGACCGTTATTACTGCTGTATATAGAAGAATATTAAGAGTATCTATGCGTCTATTTCTACAAAAAAAAGTTAAAAAACTTTAAATACCCTATATAACAATCCGACTATTCTATAATACACAGTAACAACATTCCCAGGGGGTCGGAAAAGGGGTAAAATCCGCGGGGGCGAAAATGGATAGGGATGGTAATCGATGGTAGAGGATGGTAATTGATGGTAATTGATGGTAGAGGGGATAATACGAAACAGAAACAAGTTCTAGCTATATAACTCTATTTCTGTCTAAAATCAACAATATGCCCGAGAGGGCAGGGTAGGTATTTATTCTATTAACTTTTCCCGGCCTCGCCAGTTTAGCAATAGTAATAGTTTCGTTGTCTATAGTTGTTTAATATCTTTTTATAGGAAGAAACTACGAAAACAAATCGTACAAATTCTGCCGTTATGTCCTAGACGCATAAGTTAACCTTACTTCATGCGCTGTTCTCGTTTTCTCCCCCCCCCAGC
>Ga0210394_10001063_pt1 | contig 47200 bp, 34 predicted proteins | sample IncBWC12MmetaG_FD_160121 | JGI IMG/M metagenome (GOLD analysis project Ga0210394, IMG submission 160121) | Forest soil microbial communities from Barre Woods Harvard Forest LTER site, Petersham, Massachusetts, United States - Inc-BW-C-12-M | ecosystem: Environmental > Terrestrial > Soil >...
CCTTAAGATGAGGGCCAGCAAGCTCCCGGACGTCGGCACCACGATCTTCACGATCGTGTCGCGCCGCGCGCGGGAGCTCGGCGCGCTCAATCTCGGCCAGGGATTTCCCGATTACGATATCGATCCGCGGCTCGCGGCGCTGGTCGCCGAGGCGATGCGTACCGGGCACAACCAGTACGCGCCCATGGAGGGCACCCCGGAGCTGCGCGCCCGCATCGCGCTGAAACTGCGGTCCTGTTATCGTCTCGAGGCCGACCCCGACACCGAGATCACCGTCACGCAGGGCGCGACCGAGGCGATTTACTCGGCCATCCAGGCCGCCATCGGGCCGGGCGAGGAGGCCATTGCCTTCGACCCGGCCTACGACTCCTACGAGCCGGCGGTGCGCCTCGCCGGCGGCCGCTGCGTGCGGCTGCCGCTCGAGCCGCCCGGCTTCCGTTACGACTGGGACCGGGTGCGCGCGGCGCTCAACGAACGCACCCGGCTCGTGCTCCTTAACAGTCCCTCGAACCCCGCCTGCACGGTCGCCGGGGCCGGTGATCTCGCGGCGCTCGCCGCCGCGATCCGCGGCCGCGACGTGCTGGTGTTATCGGATGAGGTGTACGAGCACGTGGTGTTCGACGGCGCACGCCACCATTCGGTGCTCACCCACGCGGAGCTCAAGGACAAGAGCTTCGCCGTGTTCTCCTTCGGCAAGACGCTGCACGCGACCGGCATGCGCATCGGCTATTGCGTCGCGCCGCGCGCGCTCACGGCTGAGCTGCGCAAGGTGCATCAGTTCAACACCTTCAGCATCGCGACTCCGCTGCAGCAGGCGATCGCCGCCTATCTCACCGAGCAGCCCGACGGCTGGCGCGGACTGGCGCAGTTCTTCCAGGCGAAGCGCGACCGGCTGCGGGCGGCGCTGGCGACGTCCGGCTTTCGGCTGCCGCCCGCACAGGGCACGTACTTCCAGCTGCTCGACTTCGGCGAGTTCGCCCCGCCCGATGACATGGCGTTCGCCGAGCGACTGCTGACCGAGGGGGGCGTGGCGAGCATTCCGCTGTCGCCGTTCTACGCGGTCCCGCCGCCGTTGCCGTACCTGCGCCTGTGCATCGCCAAGCGGGATGACACGCTCGATGAGGCGGCGGCGCGGCTCGCGGCGTTCGCCGCGCGGCTCGCAGGAAACGGGCCATGAGCCGCCTGCGCGTTACGCTGGTGCAGCAGCCGCTGGTGTGGGGCGAGCCCGCGGCCAACCGCGCGCGGTTCGCATCGCTCCTCGAGCCGCTCGCCGGCGGTACCGACCTGGTGGTGCTGCCCGAGACCTTCACCACCGGCTTCAGCATGGAGGTCGAGCGGCTCGGGGAGAGCGCCGGCGGACCGACCGGCGTGTGGCTTGCCGACCTGGCGCGCGAGCTCGATGCGGCGATCACCGGCAGCGTCATCACGGCCGAGGGCGGCCGCTACTACAACCGGCTGTTGTGGGCGGAGCCGGGCGGCGCGCCGCTCCGGCACTACGACAAGCGGCATCTGTTCCGGATGGGGCGCGAGCATCAGCACTTCGCGCCGGGCGCGGCGGCCTGGACCGTGCGCTGGCGCGGCTTCAACGTCTGCCCGCTGGTCTGCTACGACCTGCGCTTCCCGGTCTTCAGCCGCCGCCGCACCGGGCTCGACTACGAGCTGCTGCTGTATGTCGCCAACTGGCCCGCGCCCCGCGCCCACGCCTGGCGCACGCTGCTGGCGGCGCGCGCCATCGAGAACCAGGCGTACGTCGTCGGCGTCAACCGCGTGGGGCCCGACGGGCACGGTATCGCGCACTCGGGCGACAGCGCCGCGATCGATTTCCTCGGCCAGCCGCTGGTCGAAGCCGGTGCGGAGCCGGCCGTGCTGACGGTCGAGCTCGATGCCGCGCGGCTCGCCGCCTTCCGCGAGAAGTTTCCGGCGCACCTCGACGCCGACCGCTTCACGCTCGAGCCTTAGAGCGCCTACCCATGAAGAAGCCCACCCGCGTCAATCACCCGCCGCCGGTCGAGCTGCCGCCCGGCAATCGCCCGTTGGTGGCGCCGATCTACCAGAGCGTCAAGTTCGAGTTCGAGGACCTCGCCGCGACCGAGCAGTTCCTGCGCGGCGAGCGCCCGGGATTCTTCTATACGCGCTCCGGCAACCCCACCAACCGCCAGCTCGAGCGGCTGCTGGCAGAGCTGCAGGGGCGCGAGGACTGCCTGGTCACGGCCAGCGGGATCGGCGCGATCTCGCAGGCGCTGCTGGCGCTCACTTCGAGCGGCGACCACATCCTCACCTTCATCGAGAGCTATAACCCGGCGCGCTACGTGATCCGCCGGCTGCTGGCGCGTTTCGGCGTCCGGCACACACTGCTCTCGATCGAGGACACCGCCGGCATCGAGCGCGTGCTCGGGAGCGAACCGGTGCGCCTGGTGCATTTCGAAAGCCCGACGAATCCGCTCACCAGGATCGCCGACATCGCGGCGATCACGCGCGCCGCGCGCGCCGCCGGCGCGCTCACCGTCATGGACAACACCTTCGCCGGGTTCCATCAGCACGGCGAGTACGAAGTGGACGTGTTCGTGCACAGCCTCACCAAGTACGCCTCCGGGGCGGGCGACGTGCTGGGTGGGGCGGTCATCGCGCGCGCCGAGCTGATCCGCGCCATGCACGCCGACTTCAGCGTGCTCGGCGGCACGCTCGACCCGCACGCCGCCTTCCTCATCCTGCGCGGGCTCAAGAGCTATTTCGTGCGCTACCGGGCGCAATGCGCGAGCGCGCTCAGCATCGCGGAGCTACTCGCGGCGCATCCCGCGGTGGCGCGCGTGCATTACCCGGGTCTGCCGACCCACCCGCAGCACGCGCTCGCCGCACGGCAGATGCGCGACTTCGGCACCATCGTCAGCTTCGACCTGAAGGGCGGTGAGCCGGCGAGCCGGCGCTTCGCCGATACCCTCGAGCTCTTCGCGCTCACGCCGAGCCTCGGCTCGGGGGAGTCGCTGGTAGTGACGGCGCACATCATGGGCGCGCGCGATCTCGACGCCGAACAGCGCGGCGTTTCCGGGGTCACGCCGGGAACGGTGCGCCTTTCGATCGGTCTTGAGGACCTGGATGATCTGGTCGAGGATGTGACCCGGGCGCTGGCTGCCGCGGGGGGCTGACGATGGCGCGGTTCGTGCCTGTATTCGCACCGACGCTCTGCGCCGCCGCAATGCTCGCGGCGTATCCGGCGGCGGCGAGTCCCCCGACGCGCGTGCCCGCACCGCCGCCCACGCTCGTCGTGCCCCAGCCGCCGCGGGCTCCCACGATTATCCCCGGGCCACCGCGCGTGCCGCAGAAGGCTGTTCCCTCCTGGGCGGACGGCATCCCGCTCGAAGCCTTCGCCGCCGGCCCCGAGATGGCCGAACCGCACATCTCGCCTGACGGCGGCAAGCTGGTCTACGTCTCCTCGGTGTCGGAGCAATTGCGCATCGTGGTGCGGGACCTCGTCACGGGCCGCGAGCGCATCATTCTCAACGCCGCCGCCGAGCCCTTCTCGGTGACCCACTGCGAGTTCAAGACCAACGACCGGCTGCTGTGCCATCTCGAAGGCGTCGCCCGGGCGGGCGACCCGGCGCGGCTGTTTCCGGCCACGCGGCTGCTCGCGATCGACGCCGACGGCGGCGCGATGAAGCTGCTGTTCCGCGATGCGCTGCTCAACCGCGTGCCGCTGGCCGCGCACGCCCAGTTCCAGGATCGCATCATCCACTGGCTGCCCAACGACGCCTACCACGTGCTCATCGAGCTCGACGACGCGGGCAGTGTGTTTCCCTCGGTCTACCGGCTCGACGTGTATCGCGGCGACTTGAAGCTCGAAGTCGCCTCCCAGGCGCCCGTCATGGACTGGACCGCGGACCAGGCGGGTGTGGTGCGCTTCGGCTACGGCTTCCGCGACGAGACCGGCGTTTACGTCGCGCGCAGCGGCCCCGACGCCCCCTGGCGCACGCTCGAGGAGTTCAAACGCTTCGATCACCAGCGCTTCGATCCGCTCGCTTTCGGCGCACAGCCCAACGAGCTGCTGGTGTTCTCGCCGTACGAAGGACGCGCGGCGGTGTGGCAGATCGACCTCAACGCGCCGGCGAGCGGTATGCAGCTGCTGTTCTCACGCCCCGACGTCGACGTGGGCGGGATTCTCGAATGGCCGCTGGACCGGCACGTGGCCGGCTACGTCTACGAGACCGACCGGCCGCAGACCTATTACACCGATCCGCATGCGGCGGCCGTCGAGGCGCAGCTCGAGCACGCGCTCCCCGGTGCCTATCACGCGGTGGTCGATGCGAGCCGCGACGGGTTCAAACTCCTCACCGTCTCCTTCAGCGACGTGATGCCGCCGCGCTATCACCTGCTCGACACGCGCACCGGCATCCTCACCGAGCTCGGCCGCCAGGGAGCGGGGCTCGGCACGGCGCAGCTCGCCGCGGTGCGCCCGATCACCATTCCCGGTCCCGACGGCATTGCCATCCCCGGTTACCTGACCCTGCCGCCGGGCAGCCGCCCGCAGGAACGCCTGCCGGCCGTGGTGCTGCCTCACGGCGGCCCGTACGCCCGCGATCACTGGGGTTACGATCCGCTCGTCCAGGTGATTGCGAGCCGCGGCTACGCCGTGCTGCAGCTCAACTTCCGCGGCTCGACCGGCTACGGCCAGCAGTGGCGCGAGGCGGGACACCAGGCCTGGGGCACGATCATGCACGCGGACATCACGGCCGGCGCACACTGGCTCATCGACTCGGGCGTCGCCGATCCCGCGCGCATGTGCATCGTGGGCTGGAGCTATGGCGGCTACGCGGCACTCACCGGCGTCGAGAAGGAGCCGGCACTCTACCGCTGCGCGATCAGCATCGCGGGGGTCACCGACATGTCGCAGCTGGCGGCCGACGACGAGCGCTTCTACGGTGGCAAGGACTCCGCCGGGGATGCCATGGGCACGGACCCGGCGGCGCTGCGGGCCGAGTCGCCGCTCGCGCACGTCGAGAACATCCGCGTGCCGGTGCTGCTGGTGCATGGCGAGGACGATTACACCGTGCTCGCCGATCACAGCAAGGCGATGGACCGCGCGCTGTCGCGCGAGCACGTGCCGCACGAGCTGGTGCTCATCAGGCATGGCGAGCACAGCCTGATGCGGCCGGAGATGCGCCTGATGCTGTATCGAAAGGTAACGGAATTCCTGCGCGCGAACCTCGGTCCCGACCCGCGCGGCGCGGCGGCACCGGTGAGCGCGGCGGCGGCTCACTAGCGCACGGAACCGCCGCAGCCGGCGCGGGTCAAACGAAAACGCGCGATTCGAGGAAAGGACACCCCGCATGATCGTCGAGACGCCGGTGCTGCCGTACGATTTCTCGGACCTAGAGCCCGCCATGTCGCGCGACTCGGTGATGTTCCACTTCCTGCGCCACCAGCGCGTGTGCTTCGAGCGCATGCGGGCGCTGGCGCGCGACACCGGGCTCGGCGAGCTCGCGCTCGAGGAGCTGATCCGCGTCACCGAGGCGAGCCCGGCACATCGGGCCCTCTATCGCTACGCCGCCGAGGTGTGGAACCACAACGCCTTCTGGCGCTCGATGCGCCCAAGCGGCGGCGGCGCCGCGCACGGACTCATCGGAGAGGCGCTCGCGGACCGCTTCGGCTCGTTCGAGCGTTTCACGCGCAAGCTCAAGGCGGCGGCCAGCGCCCACTTCGGCAGCGGCTGGCTGTGGCTGGTGTGGCATGCGGGCACGGTCGAGATCCTGGTGACGCACAACGCCGTGACGCCGCTCACGCGCGGCGACACGGCGCTGCTCGCCCTCGATCTGTGGGAGCACGCCTACTATCTCGATCACCAGAACCGGCGCGCCGCCTACGTGACGACCTTCCTCGACGAGCTGGTCAGCTGGGAGTTTGCCAACAGCGTGCTGGCGGAGCTCACGCGGGTCCCGGACGGTGCGGCGCAATGGACGCGCCTGCCGGCCGGGGTCCGCGCGGAGCGGCCGGTGCCCGCGCCGCCGCGCGGCTGAACTGCGCTCAGCCGCTGCTCGCCACGCGCACGCGGTGCGGGTGGTAGGGCAGCACCTCGACCACTTCGCCCTCGCGCAGCCGCTGCTGCACTTCCCGCCAGTACTTCGCCGTGAGGATCTCCGCGTGCACGCGCAGCAGCGCCGCCCGCTCGGCCTCGCCGAAGGCGAGGAAACGGATGAAGGTCTCGGGGAACACGTCGTTGTCGGCGACGTAGAACCAGGCCTCGCCGCGCATCTCGTCCTCCGGCGTCGGCGCCTCGGGCAGGTCGCGGAAATTGCAGTCGGTCACCCGGCATAGCTCGTCGTAGTCGTAGAAGATGACGCGCCCGTGGCGTGTCACGCCGAAGTTCTTCAGCAGCAGGTCGCCCGGAAAGATGTCGGTGCAGGCGAGGTCGCGCAGGCATTGGCCGTAGTCGAGCGCGGCGCGCGCCGCCGCCGCGGGGCTCGCCGCGCGCAGGTACAGGTTGAGCGGCACCATGCGCCGCTCGATGTACATGTGGTCGAACACCAGATCCGGGCCGTCCTCGTGCACGCTCTGCGCCGTCTCGCGCAGCAGCTCCTCGAGCAGCGTCGCATCGAAGCGTGCGCGCGGGAACCGCAGCCGGCGGAACTCCTGTGCATCCACCAGGCGGCCGGCGCGGTCGTGGATGAAGACCATCCGGTATTTGGCGATGACCTCCTCGCGCACCACGGTCTTCGGCGGAGCGAAGCGGTCGCGGATCACCTTGAAGACCACGTCGAAGGAGGGCAGGGTGAAGCACACCATCACGAGTCCGCGCTCACCGGCGGCGTGGGTGAAGAGATCCGCCGTGCCTTCGAGGTGGCGCACCAGCTCGCGGTAGCGCTCGGTCTTCCCCTGGCGCGCGCGCCCCAGCACCGTGAACAGCTCGCTCACCGGCTTCTTCGGCATGATCGAGCGCAGGAACACCACCGCCTCGGCTACGCGCTCGAGGTCGACGTGGAAATAGGAGCGCGTATAGCTGAAGACGATGCTGACGTCGTCCTCGGCGAGCATCACGGCATCGACCAGCATGCCATGCTCGGTGTTCTTGAGCGCGATCACCAGCGGCGCGAGCAGCCCGCGTCCCAGCACCCGCCCGACGATGTAGGCGCGCGACATCTGGTAGAACACCGGCCGGATGACCTCGACGCGCTCGATCGCGCGCCGCTCGGCCTGCGCGTCGAGGTAGGCGCGCACCTCGCCGGCGACGTGCGCGACGCTCTTGTCGAGATCGCGCCACGGCGAGCGGAAGCGCACGTCACCGAGCAGGTCCTCGAACAGGAGCGGCAGCGAGCCGTGGTTCTGGTAGCTGTTGGTGTCGATGCTGCGCACGCCCGCGAGCGGGTTGAGGTCGGTGGCGACGAACTCGATGTCGGGCGCGACGCCCACCGTGCCGAACAGGCGGCGGCTCACGGAGCTGAAGAAGGTCTTGGTGAATTCCGGGTCGGGAAGCTCGGCGATGAGCGCGGCGAACTCACGGCGGATCCCGCACCAGCGCTCGCGCTCGAGCGCCTGCGACCCGAGCGCGGCCCGCAGCTCGGCGATCGTCTGCGCCACGAAGCGGTCGTAGAGCTCGATGCGCTCCACCGCGTCGCGCTGGCTGCCTTTCCAGTCGCGGTTGTCGAAGCGCGGCGGCGCGCGGCGCGTGATGGCGCGGAACTCCGCGTTGTAGTTGGCGAAGGCGGCGACGAGGTGGCGGGCGCAATCCATGTCGGGGCGCTGTGCCGTCAGTCGAAGTCGGTCGGTAGCGAGCGGTCGAGGTGGTGGCGGTAGAGCCGCTCGATCTGCGGGGCGATCACTCGTCCGGTCGACAGGTCCGGCAGCGCAGCAACCGGGAAGAACTCGACCGCATCCGTCTCGGTGCTGGTCGCGGGGCTCCCGCCCACGAGCTCGCACACGAAGAACAGCTTGTAGATGTGGTGCACGCCCGGCGGGTGCGGGTGGCGGTTCTTGTCGACCAGTGCCGCCAGCTTCACCGCGCGCGCCTCGTAGCCCGACTCCTCGCGGATCTCGCGCGCCACCGCCGCCGCGGGCGCATCGTTCACGTCCACCCAGCCGCCCGGCAGCGTCCAGCGGCCATCGCTGCGCTCTCGCACCAGCAGCACCTCGGCGCCGCGGAACACGCCGCCGCGCACGTCGACCTTCGGGGTGGCGTAGCCGTGCTCGCCCTCCCAGAAGCCGTGCACCGTGGCGAGCGGCACGTCGAGCTCGGTGCTGAGCATCGCCGCCGTGAGCCGCTCGAGCTCCTGGTAGCGGTGGCGGTCGAAGGGGTCGCGGCTGAAGGCGAGCCCGTTCTGCGCGATCGCCTGCACCTTGCGCGCCCATTCGAGCACGGTGGCGATATGGGGAGCCGGGCTCATCGGCCGCGCGCGCGCTCGAACGCGGCGCGCTCGCTCTTGCGGATCACGAGCTTGAGGCCGGACCAGGTGGCATCGACCGCGCACACCTTGATGTCGACCAGCGCGAGGGGCAGGGCGAGCTCGCGCACCGCGTCCTCGGTGAGCTCGCTCGCCACGGCGGAGGATTTCTTCGGCCAGCTCACCCAGATCACGGCGTCGGCGCGCATCGCGGCGAGGCAGGCAGCGAGCGCGCGCGCGAGCCCGGCACGGCGCGTGGCGAAGAGGTGCATGAGGTCGGTGTCGACGCCGACGCGCTTCACGACGCGCACGCCTTGCGGGAGCGGCGCCACGAGCGCGGCGTAGTCGGCGGGTGCGCCGCGCAGGTACAGACGGCAGCCGGTGCCGATGCCGAGCTTTCTGGCGAGCGGCGTCCCCGAATAGCCGCTGGCTGCGGCTGCGGCCGGGCGGCGCGAGCTCGGCATGCCGCCGCCGCCCGCGCTCAGAGGTTCCTGATCAGCGCGTCGGCGAACGCGCTGGTGGCGACTTCCTTCGCCCCCTCCATGAGGCGTGCGAAGTCGTAGGTCACGATCTTCTGGCCGATGGTACGGTCCATCGCCGTGATGATCGCATCCGCCGCCTCGAGCCAGCCCATGTAGCGGAACATCATCTCGCCCGAGAGGATCACCGAGCCCGGGTTCACCTTGTCGAGGTTGGCGTACTTGGGCGCCGTACCGTGGGTGGCCTCGAACACCGCGTGCCCGGTGAGATAGTTGATGTTGCCGCCGGGGGCGATGCCGATACCGCCGACCTGTGCGGCGAGCGCATCGGACAGGTAGTCGCCGTTCAGGTTCAAGGTCGCGATCACATCGAACTCTTCCGGACGAGTCAGTACCTGCTGCAGCGTGATGTCGGCGATCGCATCCTTGATGAGCACGCGGCCGCTCTTGCGGGCCACATCCATCTCGGCGTTGGCATCCTTCTCGCCCTTGGCCGCCTTGGTGCGCTCCCACTGCTCCCAGGTGTAGGTGGCGTCCGCGAACTCGCGCTCGGCCAGCTGGTAGCCCCAGTTGCGGAACGCGCCCTCGGTGAATTTCTGGATGTTGCCCTTGTGCACCAGGGTGAGGCTCTTGCGCCGGTTGGCGATCGCGTACTCGATCGCCGAGCGGATGAGCCGCTCGGAGCCCTGTTTCGACACCGGCTTGATGCCGATCCCGGAGCTGTCCGGAAAGCGGATCTTGGCGTAGGCCTTCGGGAAAGCCTGGCGGAACAGCTCGAGGAATTTCTGGTTGTCGGCGGTGCCGGACTCGAACTCGATGCCGACGTAGATGTCCTCGGTGTTCTCGCGGAAGATCACCATGTCGACCTTCTCCGGATGCTTCACCGGGGAGGGCACGCCCTTGAACCAGCGCACCGGCCGCAGGCACACGTACAGGTCCAGCATCTGCCGCAGCGCCACGTTGAGCGAACGGATGCCGCCGCCGACCGGGGTGGTGAGCGGGCCCTTGATCGACACCAGATATTCGCGGCACGCTGCCACCGTCTCATCGGGCAGCCAGGTGTTGAAGAGGCGGTTGGCCTTCTCGCCGGCGTAAACCTCCATCCAGTGGATGCGGCGCTTGCCGCCGTAGGCGCTGGCGACGGCGGCGTCCATGACGCGCACGCTGGCGCGCCAGATGTCCGGTCCCGTACCGTCGCCCTCGATGAAGGGGATGATCGGGTTGTCGGGGACGGCGAGCTTGCCGTTCGCGATCACGATCTTCGCCCCCTGCGCGGGAGGAGCGACCTTGGGGCTTGCCGGGGTGGACATGGGGCTTTCTCCGCAGGATTACACCGGCGAACCGAGTGTCCCGCCGGGCGCGCAATGCTAGCACAGCCCTTTTTGGGGCAGGACCGCGTGCCGAGCGGGGCGCGCGTGTGAGAGACTCAGCGGCGCTGCGCCTTCCGGGGGTCACGCGGAGAGAGCATGTCGAACGCTATAGATAAGAGTAGCGCCGCGGGCGCGCGGCCCTCGATTCTGAGGCAGATGTGCGCGGTGCGGCCCATCGACCCGGTGGGTGCGGCCGACAAGAGCCGCCTCAAACAGGTGCTGGGACCGGCTGCCCTGACCGCCATCGGCCTCGGCGCCACCATCGGCACCGGCATCTTCGTCCTCACCGGTCAGGTCGCCGCCAACCAGACCGGTCCCGCGATCGCGCTGGCGCTGCTGATCGCCGCGTTCGGCAGCATGCTGGCGGCGCTGTGCTATTCGGAGTTTGCGGCGTTCCTGCCGGTGCCGGGCAGCGCCTATCGCTATACCTACGCGACGCTCGGCGAGGGGCTCGCGTGGTTCATCGGCTGGAACCTGCTGCTCGAGTACGCGATCTCGGCGTCCACCGTGGCGGTGAGCTGGTCAGCCTACGTGGTGAGTCTGCTCGAGGGCTGGCACATCCACCTGCCGCCTGCCCTGGTGAACGCGCCTCTGGGAGTGGATGCCCACGACCATCTGATCACGACCGGGGCCCTCATCAACGTGCCCGCAGTACTCATCGTCGCGCTCTGTACCGTGGTGCTGTACGTCGGCGTGAGCCAGTCGGCGCGCGCCAACACCATCATGGTGACGTTGAAGATCGCCATCATCGCGATCGTCGTGATCGCGGGACTGAAGTACGTCGACACCAGCAACTTCCACCCCTACATACCGCCCAACGCCGGCAGCTTCGGCCACTTCGGCTGGACGGGGGTGTTGCAGGGCGCCGGCATCATCTTCTTCTCCTACGTCGGCTTCGACACGGCTTCGACCATGGCGCTCGAGGCGCGCAATCCACAGCGCGACGTGCCGATCGGGATCCTGGGCGCGCTGGCGATCTCGGCGATCCTGTACGTGGCGATGTCGACGGTGCTCACCGGTATGGTGAACTACCAGCACCTGAACGTCGCCGCGCCGGTGGCGGTGGCACTCGATGCCCACCCGCAGCTTGCCTGGCTCGGCTGGCCGCTGAAGATCGGCATCATCTGCGGCATGACGTCCGTGATCCTGACTTCGCTCCTCGGGCAGCCGCGCATTCTCCTTTCGATGGCGGACGACGGGCTGCTGCCGGCCTCGATGAGCCGCTGCCACCCGCGGTTCAAGACCCCACACGTCTCGACGGTGATCACCGGGGTCGGCGCCGCGGCGATTGCCGCCGTGTTCCCGCTCGACGTGCTCGCGGATCTGGTCTCCATCGGCATCCTGCTCGCCTTCGCTGTGGTGTGCCTCGGCGTGCTGGTGCTGCGGCGTACCCGGCCCGACGTACCGCGGCCGTTCCGCGTGCCCTGGGCGCCCGTCACCTGCACGCTCGGGACGGTCGTGTGCCTGGGGTTGACGCTCACGCTGTCGAACCCGACCTGGTGGCGGCTGCTGGTGTGGACGATCCTCGGCATGTCGATCTACGCCTTCTACGGATTCCGCAACAGCCGCCTGCGCCAATGACGCGCACACTCCCCGGTACGCCCGCCGCGGACGGCTTCCGGATGCCGGCGGAGTTCGCCGCGCACGCGGGCTGCTGGCTGCTGTGGCCCGAGCGTCCCGACAACTGGCGCGCCGCCGCGCGTCCCGCGCAGCTCGCCTTCGCGCAGGTGGCGGGCGCCATCGCCCGCTTCGAGCCGGTTACGGTCGGCGTGTCGACGGCGCACTATCCCGCGGCGCGCGCGCTCCTGCCCGCGGGGGTGCGCCTCGTCGAGATGGCGCACGACGACGCCTGGATGCGCGACGTGGGACCCACGTGCGTGACCGGCCCGCAGGGCGAGGTGCGCGGCGTCGACTGGCACTTCAACGCCTGGGGCGGGCTCGCGGACGGGCTGTACTTTCCCTGGGATCAGGATGAGCAGGTGGCAGCCAAGGTGCTCGAGATCGAGCGCCTCGGGCGCTATCGCGCGCCGCTCGTCATCGAAGGTGGCGCGCTGCACGTCGACGGCGAGGGCACCGCGCTCCTCACCGAGGAGTGCGTGCTCAATCCCAACCGCAACCCGCGCCTCAAACGCCGCGAGATCGAGGTGCTGCTGCGTGACTATCTTGGCGTCACGCAACTCATCTGGCTCGGCAAGGGCGTTTACAACGACGAGACCGGCGGGCACATCGATAACCTGGCGTGCTTCGTGCGCCCCGGCGTCGTGTGCCTCACCTGGACGGACAACCGCCGCGACCCGCAATACCGCATCTCGCAGGATGCGTGGCAGCGGCTCAGCGAGGCGCGCGATGCACGCGGCCGCAAGCTCGAGGTGGTGCGGCTGCCGATGCCGGGACCGCTGCGGATGACGGCTGAGGAGGCCGCCGGAGTGGTGCGCTGCGAGGGCACCCGGCCGCGGCGCGCCGGCGAGCGCCTCGCCGCCAGCTACGTCAATTTCTACATCGCCAATCGCGGCATCGTCATGCCGCTGCTCGAGTCACGCGCGGACCGCCGCGCCGCCGCGATCCTCAAACGGCTCTTTCCGGGGCGGCGCGTGATCGGGGTGCCGGCGCGCGAGATCCTGCTCGGCGGCGGCAACATCCACTGCATCACGCAGCAGATTCCGCTCGGCGGCGAAGGCGCAGGTCTGGAGCGCTGACGCAGCCCGCAGGCGATTTTGCCAGTCAAAGAAGCTTGTTGGCGGCATCCAGCCACTCGCGCTGCGCACGGCGGTAGTGCCCCGGCGCGATGCGCGCGCGCTCGAGGAGCTCGCGGACCACGCGCTGCGCTTCGGCGGCCTCGCCCTGGGCCTTGAGCAGCTGCGCGTAACGCACCGAGGCTTCCGCGCCCGGATAGGCGGGCGCGAGCGTGCGGTATTCCTCGAGCGCCTTCGACACGTTGCCTTCCGCCTCGAGCGCGCGGGCGTACAGCAGGTGCCCCTCGGGCGAACGGAAGTCCGGATTCCTGGCAATCAGCTCATCGAGCGTGGTGCGCGCGCCGCGCGCGTCTCCCTCGGCGAATTGCGCCTGCGCGAGCCCGAGCATCAGGTTCGGGTCGTGCTCGAACAGGCCGCTGAGCGCCTGGCGGTACTGCGCGATCGCATCCCCGTAGCGCTGGTGGCGCATCAGCTCCTCGGCATAGCGCTGGCGGCTCGCGACGTTGCCGGTGACCTGCGCCTCGTTCTCGTAGCGGCGCAGGTCCGCGCCCGGGTCCATGGCGCGCTTGAAGCCGCGCGCGGTGCGGCGCGCCGCGCGGCTGCGGAACAGATCGGGAAGAATTTCCGCCCCAACGTAGACGAGGGCGCCGAGTCCGTACGGCAGCAGGATCAGCACCCAGATCCACAGGAAATTCCGTCCTGTCTTGATGACGTGGACGATGAGCAGCGCCTGGATGATGTAGGGCAGGATCAAGAACAGCATGCAGATCTCCGCTAGTGCGCCGTCGGGACGCGAGCCGGCACCATACCGGGTGGCAGGGCGAAGGCGATGACGGTGTCGCCGCGCGTCGTGCCGAGCGGGCCGTGGCCGCCGGCGCTGATCACGAGGTACTGCCGCTCGGCACTGCCGGCGCGGTAGGTCATGGGCGTCGCCTGGCCGCCGGCGGGCAGGCGGTACTTCCACAGCTCACGCCCGGTCTCGATGTCGAAGGCGCGCAGGAAGCCGTCGAGCGCGGCGCCGACGAACACCAGGTCGCCCGCGGTCGCGATGGGGCCGCCCATGTTCGGCATGCCGAAGTCGCGCACCAGCGGCCAGGGCGCGAAGCCCGCATTCGATCCGAGCGGCACCTGCCAGACGATGCGGTTGCGGCGCAGGTCGACGTTCACCAGCGTCCCCCACGGAGGCGGCGTGCACGGCAGCCCCCAGGGCGAGAGCAGCGGCTCGCGCCGCACCGACCACGGCGTACCGGCCTGGCGTCCGTACTCGGCGTGCGGGTACGAGTGCGCCCGCTGCTCGCTGTCGAGCTGCGCCGGCGGGATCAGCGTCACCACCACGGCCAGGTCGTTGACCGCGGCGATCACGTGCCCGCGCTGCTCGTCGAACGCGACGCCCCCCCAGTCGACGCCGCCGATGTAGCCGGGAAACTCGAGCGTGCCGCGCGTGTCGGGGGGTGTGAACAGACCCTCGTTGCGCAGCGCCGCGATCCGCTCGCGGCACTTGCCGCGATCCCAGAAGGTGATGCCCCAGGCATCGTCGGGCTCGACGCGGCGCTGTGGCACGAGCGCGGGGAGCGGGGAATACGGCTGGGTCGGCGCCGCCTGCTCGCCCGGCACCAGGCTCTTCGGCACCGCGCGCTCGGTGAGCGGGAAGAGCGGCGTGCCGTTGGTGCGGTCGAACACGTACAACATGCCGGTCTTGGTGGCCTCGATGACCGCCGGCACTGGCGCGCCCTGCAGGTCGAGATCGCCGAGCGTCGGCTGGGCCGCGAGGTCGTAGTCCCACAGGTCGTGGTGGATCAGCTGCTGATGCCAGACGAGCCTGCCGGTGCGCGCATCGAGCGCGAGCAGCGAGTCGGCGAAGCGGTTGGAGCCTAAGCGCGTGCCGCCGTAGAAGTCGGGGCTCGCGGAGCCCGTGGGCGCCAGCACCAGCGCGTGCTCCTCGTCCACCGTGATGACACCCCAGGCGTTGCCCGCACCGGTGCCCGCGGCCTGCGCGGCATTCCACTGCGCCGCCGCCGGATGCGCCGGCGAGTCCGGCAGCGGATCGAAGGACCAGAGCAGCGCCCCGCTCACCGCGTCGAAGCCGCGGATGACACCGCGCTCGACGTCGGCGGCGCGGTTGTCGCCGATCGAGGAACCGACGACCACGACGTTGGCGTAGATCGCCGGCGGCGAGGTGACGAGGTAATCGGGCCGGTCGCGGATCCGCAGGCCGCGTGTCAGGTCGACCTGGCCGGCGGCACCGAAATCGGTGCACGGGCGGCCGGTATCCGCATCGAGGGCCAGCAGCCGTGCGTCGAGCGTGCCGGTGAACACGCGTCGCGCGCACGGTCCGCTCCAGCGCGGGTCGGTGCTCGCCCAGACGCTCACGCCACGTGCGCTGCTCTCGGCGTAGCGCACCGTGCGGTCGATGCGCGGATCGAAGCGCCACTGCTCGCGGCCCGTTTCAGGGTCGAGGGCGATCACGATGTTGGTACCGGTCTCGAGATAGAGCTTGCCGAAGGCGAGCACCGGGGTTGCTTCGAAGGTGAGGCGCCGCGCCTGGGCGTAGCCGGCGCCGAGCTCGCCGGTATGGTAGGTCCAGGCCACCGTGAGGTGCGCGACGTTGCCGCGATTGATCTGATCGAGGCTCGAGAAGCGCTGGCCGAACATGTCGCCGCCGTAGTAGCCCCAGTCGCTCGCTTCGGGCGCTTGCGCCGGTGCGCGCGCCGCGGCGAGCAATGCCACCGCGAGCAGCGCCGGCAGCGCCACACGCGGCGGCCGCGGTGCGCGACGGCCGCTGCGGGTGCCGGCGCTGGTGGTAGCCTCTGTCATGGTCGCATTATCCGCGAGGCGGGCGCGGCGGTGCGAGCCGCAGCGCGCGCTGCAGCGCTTGCTGGTATTCTTTCCGCCGTGAGTTCACCACGGGCGGTCATGTCCCGTTTCGGGGCGTTGCGCTTCTTTCTCCTCGTTCAATGCCTCGCGATGGCGGCAGCCGCCGACGCCTTCGCGGCCGAGGCTCCTCCCGGCGCGGCCGCGCCGCCCGCCACCCGTCCTCGGGTGGGCCTGGTGCTCTCGGGCGGCGGCGCGCGCGGCGCCGCGCACGTCGGGGTCCTCAAAGTCCTCGAGCAGATGCACGTGCCGGTCGACGCGATCGCCGGAACCAGCATGGGCGCGGTGGTTGGCGGACTGTACGCGAGCGGTTTCTCGGCCAGCGACGTCGAGAAGATCATGACCTCGCTCAACTGGCAGACGGCGTTTCGCGACCGGCCGCCGCGCGAGGATCTGACGCTGCGCCGCAAGCAGGAGGACGAGGACTTCCTGGTGGCCTTTCCGCTCGGCGTGCGCGGCCACAAGGTGGTGCTGCCCAAGGGGCTCATCGAGGGCCAGGGCCTGAGCCAGCTGCTGCGCCGGCTGACGCTGCCGGTGGCGCGCATCACTAACTTCGACGACTTGCCGACGCGCTTTCGCGCGGTCGCCACCGATCTCGAGAGCGGCGAGGCGGTGGTGCTCGATTCCGGCGACCTGACGAGCGCCATGCGTGCGAGCCTCTCGGCGCCCGGCATCTTCGCGCCGGTCGAGCGGCAGGGGCGGGTGCTGGTCGATGGGGGAATCGCCGACAACGTTCCGGTCGACGTCGCGCGCGCCATGGGCGTGGACCTCGTGATCGTGGTGGACGTGGGCTCGCCGCTCGCGGAGCGCGGCAAGCTCACCGACGTGACGGCCATCTCCAACCAGATGCTCGCCATCCTCCTGCGGCGCAACGCGGAGGAGCAGCTCGCGACGCTCGGCCCGCGCGACATCCTCATCGAGCCGTCGCTCGGAGACGCGTCCTCGTTCGACTTCGGCGCGGTGGCGCGCTACATCAGCGTCGGGGAGGCCGCGGCCCGCACCGCCGTCGAGCAGCTCGCGCCGCTCGCCGTGAGCGCCGAGCAGATGCAGCGCTACCAGCAGCGCCGCGAGGCGCAGCGACTGCCGCCCCCGGTGATCCACTTCGTGCAGGCCGAGGGCGGCTCGGACACCTACTCGCAATCGCTCGACCGGCTCTTCAAGGATATGAACGGCAAGCCGCTCAATCCGGACGCGGTGGCACGGCGCGTAACCGGCCTGTACGGCTTAGGCGGGCTCGACACGCTCGACTACCGCGTGGTGGGGCACGACGACTACTATGGACTCGCGCTCGATGCGCGTCCGAGCGCGATGGGGCCGAACTACCTGCGCTTCGGCCTGAGCTTCCAGGACGACTTCGAGGGTCACGCGACTTACGACGCGGCAGTGCGCTTCGTCATGTCGGACATCACGCGCAACGCCGGCGAGTGGGTCACGGACGTGCAGGGCGGCACGACGTCGCTCGTGTCGACGGAGCTGTTCCTGCCGCTGGCGGAGTTTTCCGGCTGGTTCGTGATGCCGCACGTGACGGATGAGGCGCGCGAGCTCGACTGGTTCAACGGCCAGACGCTCGAGGCCGAGTACCGCGTGCACACCTTCCAGTATGGGGCGGACTTCGGCTACCAGTTCGGCAACTGGGGCGAGGCGCGCCTCGGCGCGCAACGGGAGCAGGGGCACTACGTGCTCGAGATCGGCGATGCCACCGACCCCGATCTGCCCGAGCAGAGTTTCACGCCCTTCAACCTCATCAACTACTTCGCGCGCTTCACCTACGACCGCCTCGACGACATCAATTTCCCGCATAGCGGCCAGCAGGCGACGCTGCAGTGGAGCGCCAACCGCGATGTCTCGGGGCTCGGCCAGTACTCCAACCAGGTGACGGCGAGCTATCTGGGCGCCTACTCCTTCGGCCGCGATACCTTCTCGTTCTCCGCCTCCGGTGGCACGACGCTCGAGGCGAACGTCACCGACCTGAATCTGCTGTTCCCGCTCGGCGGGTTCCTCAATCTCTCGGGGCTCAGGGCCGACTCGCTGCTCGGCGCCAACTACGGCATCGCGCGCCTCATGTTCTACCGGCAGATCGGCCGCGGCGGACCCGGCTACTTCGACGTGCCGACCTACCTCGGCGCCTCACTCGAGGCGGGTAACGTCTGGCAGAGCCGCACTGAGGCGAGCTTCGGCAACACGCAGAAGGACGCGAGCCTGTTCCTCGGCATGGATACGCTGCTCGGACCGCTTTACGTGGCGGTCGGTTTCGATGAGCACGGCAACCAGGCGTTCTACCTGTTCCTCGGCCGTACGTTCTGAATCAGGCGTCGCCCGTCGGGACGATCGCGGCGGTTTCGGCCATCAGCACCACGGTGCGTTCGGGGGCGCGCGTGCGGTGCACGACGCCCTTCGGCACGACGAAGCCTTCGTGCGGCTCGAGCTCGATCGTCCGCTCCTCGAGGTCGATGATGAAGCGCCCCTCGAGCACGAAGAAGAACTCATCGTCGTTGTCGTGCTTGTGCCAGTGGTACTCCCCCGGCTCGAACACACCCAGGCGGATGACCGAGTCGTTGACCTTGGCTAGCGTCTGGTTGTACCAGGGGTGGCGAACCTGCCCGACGAGCGCCGGCACGTCGATCACCTCGAGGGGTGCGAACTTGATATCGAGGTGCGTCTCGTAGGGATAGTCCGTCATGGAGGCGGCTGCCAGTCGACTACAGCCCGCGGCTCTCCGCGAGCTTCTCGATCTTCTTGAAAACCAGCGCGGGCTTGTCGCCGGCGCGCGAGTATTCATGCCGCCGGCTCATGTCCTCGAGGGCCGCATCACGCTCGCCGGGAGTCGGGTACCAGTGCAGGCGCTGCCATTCGGGACCGAGGAGCTTGCGGAACGGGTCCCCCGGCGGCAGGCTCACGCGGATGCCGTAGGGCCGCAGCTTCTCGATCGGCGGCGTGGTCAGGTTCTGCGGCTGGCTGATGCCCATGTGTGAAGAGCTTAGCACGGCAGGATCAGGGGTCTTGAGTCACCGGCCCGTTGTCCCCACACTGCAAGGCAATAGCAAAGGAGGCTTCCATGGCCCTGGCACGCAAGAGAGCCGACATGCCCGCACCGGCGGATGCACTGCCCGGTCGCAGCACTGCGCTCAAGGTCCGCGAGACTCATTTCGTCAACGGCCATCGGACGGTGCCGCCGTTTCCGGCCGGGCTTGCCGAGGCGGTGTTCGGACTCGGCTGCTTCTGGGGTGCCGAGCGGCTCTTCTGGGAGCTGCCCGGGGTCTATTCGACGGCGGTCGGCTACGCGGGCGGCTTCACGCAGAATCCGACTTACGAGGAAGTCTGCACCGGAGACACCGGCCATGCCGAGGTCGTACGCGTCCTCTACGATCCGAAGAAGATCGGTTACGACGAGCTGCTCAAGGCGTTCTGGGAGTCGCACGATCCAACCCAGGGGATGCGCCAGGGGAACGACGTCGGTACCCAGTACCGCTCCGTGATCTACACGCACGGCGATGGCCAGCACGCGGCCGCCGAGGAGTCGCGCCGCATCTACCAGGGGGGCCTCAGCGGTGCGGGACGTGGCAGCATCACCACCGAGATTCGCGAGGCACCCGAGTTCTTCTACGCCGAGGATTATCACCAGCAGTATCTGGCTAAGAATCCGGATGGCTACTGCGGGCTGGGCGGATGCGGAGTGCCCTACAAATCCGCGGAGTTAAAGGTGGGTAGTAATTAGCCAACTTTGATGGGGGCTGCGGAGTTCCCTTGATATACCTGCGGCGACTTGCGTTGTTCGGTTTCGCCTTAAGTGGCGTAATCCCGGCATTGCCGTCTTCCGCAGCCTCGCATGTGCCGTCGCCCGCCCCTGTTGGAGTCCATTTGTATCGCGACTCAGTGGGCATGGCACATATCTATTCGACCACGGAAGAGGGCGGTTTTTACGGCCTCGGCTATGCCACGGGCGAGGATCGCCTGCTACAGGTACTGACCTGGTACGTCGCGGTGCGGGGCGAACTCGCTGCGACATTCGGGCCCAAGACACCTTTGCTGCCTGGCGATTCGCTCGCGCTGGGTGGCCCAGGTAATGCCGGTCCTCTGGAGGACGCGGTCGCCAGTGACCTTAACGCGCGTCGCTTCGAGCTATTGGAGATTGCGCGGCGAAACCTTCCGTTGTTGCCGGCCCAGTACCAGCGGGATTTGCAGGCGTACGTTGGCGGTCTCGATGCCTACATGCGCGCCAACCCCACAAAGGTTCCCGCCTGGGCTCCCCGCCTGGAGCCGGCCCTGCCGCTCGCACTGATCCACTTTCTGGTACTCGAGCCGGCTCAGGTTTGCGAGTCGCGCCGCGCGACCGACCGGCAGTCCACTGTCGCGAGTGCGTCGAATTCTGCATTGCAGATTCCAGCAGGTCCGCTTGGCGGCTCAAACGCCTGGGCACTCGCCGGCTCGAGAACGGCAGACGGTCGCGTCCTCTTTGAATCGGACTCACACGGTCCCATCGAAGCTTACGGTACGCTTTTCTATCCGTACCGCATCAAAGCCGGAGGCCTTGATGTCACGGCCTTTGCTCCGGCCGGCACAGCGCTGTTTCTCTTCGGGTACTCGCCGTATTTCGCCTGGGGTATCACCGAGGGGCCGAGGTACCCGGCCGACTGTTATCGGATCGCCGTCGAACCCGGCTCACCTCAGCATTACCGGTACGACGGCCGGCTCCGCACCATCAGCGTTAAGCCCTATACGATTGCCGTTAAGAACAGCGAGCCGGTACGAGGAAGCTTCGAATATACCAATTTCAACGGAGTGCTCTCGCCGGTGATGGCGCGCGAGGGCAATACCGCTTATGCCGTCAGTTATGCCTCGGCCGAGCGCATCGGTCTCGGGGCGGGAGAGTACTACCGCATTGCAAACGCCCGTACCTTCGCGCAGCTGCAGGCTGCCCTGTCGCAGCGCGATGCTTACCCGGCCAATCTGTTGATCGGCGGCGCCGACGGCACGCTCATGTTCATTCGACCGGGGAGAATTCCGGTTCGCCCGCCCGGCGTCGATGCGACACACACGCTTGACGGCAATCATTCGAGCACCGCGTGGCGCGGGATTCACTCTTACAAAGACGCCCTCAAACTGATCAATCCCTCACAGGGTTATCTTGCCAACTCCAACGTGAGTCCGGACATGATGTTTGTGGATTCACCGCTCAGGGCGGCTGATTATCCGCCGTATTTTGCTTTCTCTCCGGGGCAGACGAATTCCCGCCAGCAGCGGCTGATCGAGCTGCTTGATGGCCGGTCAAGTGTCACCCTCGATGAGGCGCGGGCGATTGCGATGGATGAAACCATACCGGCTGCGCGTCCTTGGGGCGCGGTTATTGCCGCGGTCGCGCAGGTTCGACCCGATCTGGTCGCGGCACAGCCCACAGGGATGTCGCCATATTTGCAGGATCTGGAGACGTTCGACGGTGCTTTCGCCAAGGATTCGCGGGGCGCACTGGATTATTATGAGTTGCGGACAGTGCTCCGCGACCGGCACAAAGATGCCGCGGTGGCATTGGACGAGACCATCCAATCCGGTGGCCGCCTGTCCGCCGGTCAACAGAATCTGCTCTTTGAAGGAATCGTAGAGGCCAGGCAGGTCCTGGTGGAGAAGTACGGGCGTGCTGACCTGGCCTGGGGCGAAGTCCATCGGGTTGGTCGCGGCGGGGTGGATCTGCCGGTGGGGGGCGGGGTATCGATGACCGATGCTTCCCTGCGTGCACTGCAATTTACCTCGGACGCCGGCGCAGGCAAGCAGCGGCTAACGGGCGGACAGCGCGTGCCTTTCCTGGTGCATTTCACTTCGGCCGGACCGCAGGCCTACGCACAGACACTTCTGGGCATCAGTGATGATCCCGAGTCGCCGCACTTCTCGGATGAGGCACGTTTGGCGAGTGACAAGATCCTCCGCCCAGTTCCTCAGTCGATTCCGGCCCTCATACGCGAGCAGGCCACGGAGACAGTCTTGTGCTTCCCCGGAAACGAACGGGGTGGCCAATCGCGATGCTCGGCATTACTCCGCCTGGCGTCACCCGAGCGCCGCCTGGATCGGTAGAATTCGGGCGGCTGCCCACAGTAATACAAGAAGGGGGATGCGCCATGCCCAGGCGTCTCGTCACTATCGCGGCCGCCGCCGCTCTCGCCCTGCCTGCGCTCGCGCTGGCGGGATCCGCGACGCAGAAGAACGCCAAGATTCTCACCGCCGCGCAGAGCGCCCGCACCGCGCAGCTGCAGCTCCTCGAGCAGGTCGTGAACATCGACTCCGGGACGGGCGACGTCGAGGGCGGCCGCAAGGTAGCCGCCGTCCTGATTGAGCGCCTCAAGGCGCTCGGCATGACGATCGAGTCGGTTCCGGCGGAGCAGGCCGGGCTCGCCGAGAACACGGTGGCGACGCTCGCCGGCCACGGCAAGAGTCGCATCCTCATGATCGGGCACATCGACACGGTGTTCGAGCCCGGTACCGTCCAGCGGCGCCCCTATCGCACCGACGATAAACGCGCCTACGGGCCGGGCGTTTCCGATGAAAAAGGCGGCGTGGTCGAAGGGGTGTATGCGCTGCAGATCCTGCATGATCTCGGCTTCACGAATTTCGGCAAGATCGTCTTCCTGATGGAGACCTCGGAGGAGCGCGGCTCGCCGGGGACCCGGGCCCTCATCGGCAGACTCCTCAAGGACGCCGACGTGGAGCTCAACCTCGAGCCGGGTGACCTCCCGGACACCCTCACCGTGTGGCGCAAGGGGTCCACCAACTTCCACATCGAGGTCAAGGGACGTGCAGCACACGCGGGCATCGCTCCCCAGGACGGCCGCAACGCCGCGCTCGAGCTGATCCATCAGCTCGCGGGGCTCGACGCGTTTCCGAAGTCCGGCGACGGAATCACGGTGAACCTGACCGTCATGCATGCCGGCACGCGCGCCAACATCATCCCCGAGGACGCCTGGGCCGACGTCAACGTGCGCGTGCGCGATAAGGCCGACTTCGCGCGGGTCGAGCAGGTCTTGCGCAAGAATGCCGAGACCACCGTGATCCCTGACACCAAGGTCAGCGTGAGCGGCGGCGATGGCTTCCCGCCGCTACCCAACAATGCCGCGACCGATCGGCTCGCGGCACGGGCGCAGAATATTTACGCCGGCATTGGCCGCACGCTGGCCGCCGGCGGCAACGGCGGGGCCTCCGAGTCGGCGCTCGCCGCGGATGCCGGAGTCGCGGCGCTCGACGGACTTGGCCCCGTGGGCGGCGGCTTTCACTCCGACAAGGAATTTCTCGAGTTGGATACCGTCACTCCGCGGCTGTACCTGCTGACTATGCTGCTGATCGACCTGAGCAGGAATTGATGAATCGGTAGCGCCGGGGCGCTGTTCGTTCATCGGCCGGGACGCTACGGACTTCCGGCAACTTCCGTCAGCAGCGCGGCGGGTGCGGATGCGGCCGCGTGCAAGCGCCAGGTGTTGCGCCCCGCCTCCTTCGCCTGGTAGAGCGCGACGTCGGCCGCCTTGTACAGCTCGGATTGCGAGATGCCGTGACGCGGGTAGATGGCGCCGCCCAGGCTGATGCCGACCTGCACGGCATGTCCTTCGAACGCGACCGGGGCAACGAAGCTCTCGAGCAGCCGCGCGCATACCCCGGCGATCGCATCGGAGGTGCTCGTGGCATCGAGCAGGATCGCGAACTCATCGCCCCCCAGGCGCGCCACCACGTCGACCTCGCGGGTGGCGGCCGCGAGGCGCTGCGCGGTGGCAATCAGCACCGCATCGCCGACGGCGTGACCGAGCGTGTCGTTGATGGCCTTGAACCTGTCGAGGTCCACCAGCAGCAGCGTGAATCCGCTGCGGTTGCGGTCGGCCGACGCACGGAAGTTGGCGAACCGCTCGGCGAACAGCCGCCGGTTGGGCAGGCCCGTCATGGCATCGAGATAAGCGATCATCTCGATCTGCTGCTTGCTGCGGCGCAGCTCCTCGGTGCGCTTGGCGACGATGCCTTCGAGGCGCTGCTTCACCCGGCGCAGATACGCCGTGCGCGCATGCACCAGCATCGCCACCATGCCGACAGCGGCCGCCGCGGCCAGCAACCGGAACAGCCAGGTCTGATACCACGCGGCCCGCACTTGCAGCGGGATGCGCAGCGTGGCGGGGGAGTAGATTCCGGCGCGATCGGTGCCGCGCACCAGCAGCACGTAGTCGCCGGGACTTAAGTTGGTGTAGGCCGCCGTGCGTTTGGTCGCATCGACCACCGTCCAGTCGCTGTCGTAGCCCTGCAGCTGGTAGGTATAGCGCAGGCTCTGGGGCGCGGTGTAGTCGGTGGCGGCGAACTCCACCTGGAAGGAGTTGGCGTCCGGGCTGACGATGATCGGCGCCGCGCTGGATGCGCCGCTCCCCTGCGGCGTCGCCGCGAGCGCCCGGCCGCCGACCGCGATGCCGCTCACCAGCAGCTGCGGCGCGAAGCGCCGCACCGCGAGCAGCGCGGGGTGTACCACGGTGAGCCCACCGACGCCGCCGAACACCAGGTCTCCTTCGAGGGTGCGGGTTGCCGCGTGCGCCCAGTAGTCGCCGAAGCGCACGCCGTCCGCGCGCTGGTACTTTTGTGCGTGCAACGTGCGCGTGTCGATCATCGCGAGTCCGTTGGCGGTGCTCACCCAGGCGCCGCCCGCAAGATCGGGCTGCAACGCATCGACGTTCATCGACGGCAGTCCGTCCTGCTCGGTCAGATGACGGACCGCGAAGGCGCCCGCCCGCGGTGTGAGCACGTACACGCCGTCGTCGATGGTCGCCACCCACAAGCGCTCGTCCGGCGCGCTCCACAGGTCGACGATGAAAGCCCCGGTCAGGATGGCGCCGTTGTCGGTGCCGGTGAAGCGTTCGGTCCTCCCCGAGGCCGGATCGACCAGGTTCAGACCCTTGCGGGTCCCGACCCAGAGCTTGCCGTCGGCGCGCTGCGCCAGCGAGATCACGAAAGGGTCGGAGAGCTTGCCCGGCGCCTGCGCGGCGTAGCTGCGCCAATGGCGCGAGTGCGGCTCGTAGCGCATGAGTCCGCTGCGGGTGCCGACCCAGAGGTTCGCGCCGTCCGCGAGCAGCCGCTGGATGTTGGGTCCGGAAGGATCGTCCGGGAAGCGCACCGCCGACGGGTTCCAGTCGCGCACGCCGTAAAGGCCACGCCGCGTTCCGATCCACACGGTGCCGTCGCCGGTCTCGGCGAGGCCGTAGACGCTGTGATCGGCCGTGGCGGCGTCTCCGGTGCCCTGAGGTTGCAGCGTGATCAGCCGCGCACCGTCGGTACCAAACACGTCAACGCCGCTGCTGTGATGGCCGATCCAGAGCCGGTCGTGGGAGTCGACGAAGGTCGCGAGTCCGTTGCCTTCGGTGATCCGGTCGGGACGCATGCGATCGACCACGGCCGTCTCGAAGGCGGTCTGTGACGGGTCGGCGACGCTCAGTCCCGCCTCGGTCGCCACCCACAGGAGGCCGGAGCGATCGCGCAACAGGCCATAGGTCTGGTCGTCCATGAGACTGGTCTGGTCACTGTCGCTGTGCGCGATGTGACGCACGGCGAGCGTCGCCGGGTCGACGACGAAGAGTCCCGCACCGTAGGTCGCCAGGATGAGCTTGCCGTCGGGTGCCAGCACGATGCCGCGCACCGACTGATCCGCGAGCGTGGCCGCGGCCGGCCCGGTGAGCCGCGGCAGGGTGAAGTCGCCGTGCGCGTCGCGCAGCGCCAGGCCGTGGCTGTTGGTGCCGGCCCACAGCCGACGGAAGGCATCCTCGGCGAACACGTCGACTCCCGTCGCCACGGGATTGCCCGCGGCGTCAGTGATCAACAGGTGCTCGTAGCCTTGTGCCTCGGGACGCAACCGCGTGAGTCCGCCGCGGTCGCCTACCAGCAGCCCGCCGTCGTCCTCGCGATGCAGTGCGAGCACGTAGTCGTGCGAGAGGTTGTTGTTTTTACCCGTGTCGAGATGTGTTACCGCTCCGGTGGCGATGACGAGGCGGTCGACACCACCGTCGGTTCCAACCCACAGGCCCCCGTGGCCATCTTCGAGGACGGCCTCGACGTCTGCGGCGCGGATGCCCGCGGGCCCGCCGACCGGGTAGGTGAGGAACCGGCCGTTGCGTGCGTCGTAACGCGCAAGCCCCGCGTTCGCCGTGCCCACCCAGAGATTGCCCTGCGGGTCGGTGTACAGCGACTGCACGAAGTTCGAGGGAATCGAGCCGGCATCGTGCGGGTCGTGCTGGTAGGTGCGGAAGCGGTAGCCATCGAAGCGCATGAGCCCGCTCTGGCTGCCGATCCAGATGAAACCGTCCCGGTCCTGCGCGAGCGCCGTGAGCGCGCTGTTGGCGAGTCCCATGTCCACCGTGTAGCGGCTGAACTGCCAGGAGGTAATGGAGTCCCAGCGCGTGGCGTCGCCCGCCGCCGCGCTCGGCCGGGGCGCAAGGGCGTACGCGGCGAGCAGACACGCCGCGGCGGCCATCCACGGCCCGGCAGGCCGCCGGCCGCTTGCGTGCGGGATCGAAGTGCGCTCGCTCATGACATTACATAGTGTCGCGGTACGGCTGGCGGGACTCCTGGTCGATGGATCGGCCGCGCACGCCGCGGATGAAGCGGCGGGCGTGCGGACCGTGACGCAGTGATGGTTTGGGGTCAGGATGTCGATCCCCCGAGCGCCTGATGAGGAGGCCGCCATGCCGACGCGTCCGCCCGTTCCCCCGTTCACCAGCGAGACCGCCACGCAGAAAGTGCGCATGGCCGAGGACGCCTGGAACAGCCGCGACCCCGACCGTGTGGTGCAGGTCTATACCGAGGACACGCACTGGCGCAATCGCGCCGAGTTTCCCGTGGGGCGCGCGCAGGTGCGTGCCTTCCTCGAGCGCAAGTGGGCGCGCGAGCTCGACTACCGGCTGATCAAGGAGCTGTGGGCTTTTACCGGCAATCGTCTGGCGGTGCGTTTCGCCTACGAATGGCACGACGACTCCGGTCACTGGTACCGCAGCTACGGCAACGAGAACTGGCAGTTCGACGCCGACGGCCTCATGCAGCATCGCTTCGCGAGCATCAACGATCTGCCGATCGCGGACGCGGAGCGGAAATTCCGCTGGCCGCTCGGCCGCCGGCCTGACGATCATCCGGGCCTGAGCGAGTGCGGACTGTGAGGCGGCCGTACATCGGGCTGCAACATTGACCGACTAGCGTCGGACCCCCGATTCACAACCGAGGGTCCCATGCACTCCAATCGTGCCGTTTCCATCGCCGTCGCCCGCACGCTGGCCGGCTACGCCGCCGTTCTGTTCGGGGGCACCGCGCCGCTCGCCTACGCCGATGACTCATTTCTGCAACCCGACTCGCTGGTGATCAGCAGCAGCCACTACGACCGCACCCAGGGGGCGGTGGCATCGCTCACCGCCGGCACCACGCAGCTCGCCAACACCAACACCGCGACGATCACCGCGGTGGCCGGCAACCTCTATCCCGAGGTGTGGAACAACGCCGCCATCGACGGCAGCTTCGGCGTCACCTCGCCCATCAGGCTGTGGGACGTCGACGCACGCGACGGGCGGGTGCTGAGCACATTGCACGTGCCCACCGATCAGGTGGTCACCAGCTTCTCGTCCAAGTCCGAGCTCGGTCTGCACATCGCGCGCGACTGCGATGGGCTGCACCTCACCTTCATGGGCTACGCCAGCCCCGGGGTCGGTGCGTTCGACGTCTCCAATGCCGATGCCGTGGCCGGTCAGGACCCGACCAACCCGGTGACCTTCGCCTTCGGCACCAGCTACGCGTTTCACCGCACCATCGTGGCGGTGAACGAGCGTGGCGAGCTCACCTTTACGCCGACCGTCGACTACGGCGGTAACAACGGGCGCTCGGCGCTGCTCGGATCGAACGGCCTCTACTATTCCGTCGGTAATGCCAACAACGGCAACGCGGCCGCCTTCGGCGCGGCGAACGGCACCAACCCCGACGTAACCGAGACTACCGGTCTCGAGGTGGTGAGGCCGATCAATGGCTGGCGCGCGGACGTGGCGATTCCCGCGGGCAACTCGGCCGAAGTCGATCCGCTCATTCAATACACCTTCGTCAAGGGCAAACCCGACAAGCCGGGCAAGGACAACAACTACCGCGGCCTGGCCGAGTACCAGGGCGCCCTGTATTTCACCAAGGGCAGCGGCAGCAACGGCATGGACACGGTGTACACGGTCAGCGCGCTGCCGACGGTCGCCGACGCGGCCGCGCAGACGATCAGCGTCGTCCCGGGCTTCCCCACCGACTCCGCCAAGGCCACGGGCGGCGACTTCACGCCGTTCGCGGTGTTCTTCGCGAACCCGATGACCCTGTACGTCTCGGACGAGGGCTCGGGCAACGTTACCGACGTCGCCGCGCACGCCGGACTCGAGAAGTGGAGTCTGGTCGCGGGCACCTGGCAGTTGGACTACGTCCTCACCAACAACCTGGTCGGCGTCGTGGCCACGAACCTCGACGGCTACGACGGCCCGTATCCCGATGTCACGACGGTGGGGCTGCGCAATCTGACCGGGCGCGTGAACCGCGACGGCACCGTGACGCTCTGGGCGACCACGTCGACCTCGAGCGCCGCGGGCGATCAGGGCGCCGATCCCAACCGGGTAGTGGCGATCACGGATCAGCTGGCGGCCACCACCGTGACGCCCGAGGTCGCCGCCGAGGCCTTCATGACCATCGCCGGTCCGACCTATGGCGTGGTCTATCGGGGTGTCGCCTACGTGCCGTGCAACTCCGACCACGACGCCCACGGTCGGGACGGCTGGGGCTGCAGGGGCTGGTAGCCGGAAAAAAGCCTCTCCCCGCGAGGGGAGAGGCTTCCTGCATCGGACCGCGGACCTGCGCTGCGCACGCGTGAGTTGGTATGAGTCGCCCGCGGGCGACGCCCGCGTAGCGCGCACGACCAGAGTCACGGTGTGTTACAACCCCTCGAAGCGGGTGTAGCAGGGCGCGCCGGCGCGCGCGATCCAACACCTAACACCACGCGACCGTGAACCTAACTCCATGATTCGCATGCCAGGGTGTGGCCTTGGCCCGCCGGGCGGGCGGGCGTCCGCCGCCGCGACTGACGCCTAAAAACAACAAAAAACGCGGCCTTCCTAACATCAACGTTCCTGTGAAATACTCCTATAAGAATCATCAGGATGAGAGACTGTCTCAGCGGAAGAAACCACAACGTCTGAGTGCACACGTGTTCGATGGAGACGCGGTGCTCAGCCCTCACGGGGCGGTGCCCGCAGATCGCATATCAACGGGGCTTGAGTTCTAAAGCGAGGGGATCACATGAACAGAAGCTACTTATTGGCCGCGGCACTCGGCGTGGCACTGGCGGGTACCACCGCACAGGCCGCCGATCCGCTGCCCGACAGTCTGTCGCTCGGTGGAGTGACGCTCTACGGCACGATCGACATCGGCTACGCGTACCAGAACCACGGCGTGCCGTCGAACGGCCAGCTGCCGGGTAACCTGGAGTACCAGTCCTTCACGACGACCCGCAACTTCGCCGGCTCCGTGTCTACGGTTGCCTCGAGCGGACTCGAGCAATCGAAGATCGGCATTCGCGTGGCGCAGCCGGTCGCGGATGACTGGAGCCTGGTGGGCCGGGTCGAGACCGGTATCAACCCGACCTCCGGCCAGCTGACGGATGCGTGCGCGAGTCTCGCCTCCAACGCCGGCAAGGCTCAGGGCTTCCAGACCGCGAATGCCGACAGCAGCCGCTGCGGCCAGTTCTTCAACGCCCAGGCCTTCGGCGGTGCGGCGAGCCCGACGGCCGGGCAACTCACCATCGGCCGTCACAACTCGCTGATGCTCGACGCACTGGCGGGTTACGATCCGCAGGCGCTGTCCTACGCCTTCTCGTTCCTCGGCTACTCGGGCTTCACGGGCGGCGCGGGCAGCACCGAGGCGGCGCGCTGGAACAACTCCGTGCGGTATTCGTACTCGAACCCGCAGTTCCATCTGGCACTGCTCTACTCGAGCGGCTCACAGGACGGGGGCCTGCTGGACCATGCGTTCGGTGCCAACCTCGGCTTCGTAGTCGACGCGCTGTCGATCGACGCCGTGTATGAGAGAGAGAACGGTGCGGTCAACCTGCGCAGCTCCTTCGACGATCCGACGGCGGGGTCCGGCAATCCGCCGGTGCCTGCGGGCGGGCTGGCGGCGTACCTCTCCGATGACACCTCCTACAGCCTGATGGCCAAGTACACGCTCGATCTGCCCGACAAGGACAAATTCAACGTGTACGCCGGCTACTCGCACATCGAGAAGGCGAACTCGAGCGATTCCAACGGCAACGCGCAGGGCGACTACCTGATCAACATCGGCATCAACATCAACAACAGCGCCGACTACAACGTGCTGTGGGTGGGTGGACGTTACATCGCGAGCAGCGGATTGAACCTCGTCGCGGCTTACTACCACATCACGCAGAACAGCTGGACCATCGGCTTGGGGACCAACGGCACGCAGGGCATTGGTTGCGCCGCCGCGGGACTGCTGTGTTCGGGCGACTTCTCCGAGGCGTCGTTCGTGATCGATTACGTGTTCAACAAACACTACGATCTCTACGCGGGCGTGAACTACTCCCAGGTGACCGACGGTCTGGCCAACGGTTTCCCCGGCACCACCGTCGGGACCTCCGGCAGCCAGAGCCAGACGACCTTCATGGTCGGCGGGCGTGTGAAGTTCTGATGAGCTGATTCCTCGATGAGTGCCGGCCGGGTCTCGCATGCCGCGGGACCCGGTCGGACCGCCGCCGCACGGCGCGGGCTGCGCCGCTTCACTCCTTGCCGATTCCGTGAACCACGTAGTACGGCGTGGCACCTCGTTTGCACCTCTTAATTCTGCTTCCCGGACCCGGCGTGTCAGCGCCGCGGCCCGCGAGGAAGCGAGGTTTGCGAACGGAATCAGCGGAGTACGTGATCATGTTGCGGCACCCGATCCCCGTCCAGCGAGCGCCACTGCCGTGGCCGGTACGCACGCATCGGCAAGGCTTTGCCGGATTGCGGCGTCTCGGCGGCAAGCTCTGGCCGAAGCTTTCCGCATCGGTCGCCGGTGCGCCGCTCACCGGTTCGCATTGATCACTCAAGGAGTCATAGCCAGTGTCCATCTCGAGCATCTCGAACCCCACGGCCCTGCTGAGCCAGGTGACCGGCAAGAACCCCTTTGCGCTCGCTACGCCCTTCGGCGCCGGTAGCTTCGTCAGTACGCTGCTGCAGCAACTGCAGCAGTCCGGAGCCAGCGCCGCCGCCAGCAGCGCGGCCGGCGCCACTTCGGCGACCGCCGCGCCCGCCACGACCAGCGCCGCCGGTGCCAACGCGACCGCCGGCGCAGGCGGCGCCGCTGCGACCGGGGCGCTGCAGGCCCGCGGCCATCATCATGGCCATCACGGTGGCGGCATGTCACAGCTCATGTCGCTCCTGCAGCAGAACCTGAAGAACGGCGCATCCGCCAGGCCCGGCCAACTGCTGAGCACCGCGGTCTGACCCGTAAGTGCGTGTCGCCGGACGCTAAAGTCCGGCGCGCGCATGCCGCTAAAGCCACGCTCTCCCGGATTTCCGGCGCCGCCGTACGGGGGCGCGTGAGGCCTTTCATTGGGATCTGTGAACCAGTAGCGAGCGCGTGATGAGCAAGACGGTACGCAAAACCCGGTCGCCGGGCCCAAAGCAAAGAAACTCCCGGCCGGCCACCGCGGCATCCGCGAAGCCGTCGTATGCGGATCTCGCCGGCCAGATCGCGGCGCTGCGCCGCTCGCAGGCCGTCGTCGAGCTCGCGCTCGACGGCACGATCCTCTGGGCGAACGACAACTACCTCAAGGTGTTCGGCTACACGCTGGATGAAGTGCGCGGCCAGCACCATCGCATCTTCGTGCCGCCCGCCGCCCGCGACGGCGCCGAGTATCGCGCCTTCTGGGACAAGCTCGCGCACGGCGAGCCCCAATCGGGACGCCAGCGGCGCTTCCACAAGGAAGGGCGCGTGGTGTGGATCCGCGCGAGCTACAACCCGATCGCCGATGCCGCCGGCAAGCTGATCAAGGTCGTCGCGCTGGCGCAGGACATCACCGAGACCATCCGCAAGTCGACCGAGTACGAAGGCGAGCTCAAGGCGGTGAGTAACGCCCAGGCCGTCATCGAGTTCGCGCCCGACGGCACGATCCTCACGGCCAACGAGAACTACCTCAGGGTCGTCGGTTACACGCTGGAGGAGCTGCGTGGCAAGCATCACGGCCTGCTGCTCGATTCCGCGCAGCGCGAGGTCGCCGAGTTTCGCTCCTTCTGGGACCAGCTGGCGCGCGGCGAGGGCGCGGCCGGTCAGTACCGGCGCCTCGGCAAGGGCGGCCGCGAAGTGTGGCTGCAGTCGACCTACAACCCGATCCGCGACATGGACGACCAGACCTTCAAGGTCGTCGAGTACTCGACCGACATCACCGAACAGGTGCGGCAGAGCGCCTTGAACGCCGCCTTCAAGGGCGCGCTCGACAATTTGTCCGCGAACGTGATGGTGGTGGATACCGCCCTCAACATCATCTACCTCAACCACGCGATGCGCGAGATGCTGAGCGCCGCGCAGGATGATTTCCGCAACGATCTGCCGCAGTTCGACGCGAGCCGCCTGCTCGGCGCGAACATCGACTCGTTCCATCGCAATCCCGCCCACCAGAGAAACCTGCTGGCGGGCCTCGACAAGACCTTCACCTCGCAGATCACCATCGGCGGACACAAGCTGCGCATCAGCGCCAATCCCATGGTGGACGCGGGCGGCAAGCGCCTCGGCACGGTGCTCGAGTGGGCCGATCGCACCGTCGAGCTCGGCATCGAGGCCGAGATAAAGACGCTGGTGCAGAGCGCGACCTCGGGCGACCTCACCCAGCGCATGGATCTTACCGGCAAGTCGGGCGTGTTCGCCGAGATCGGCAAGGGCATCAACCAGCTCACCGAGAACATGAGCGAGGTGGTGAGCATCGTGCAGGCCGCGGCGACCGAGGTGTCGCGCGGCGCGGTCGAGATCTCCCAGGGCAACGCGGACCTGAGTCAGCGCACCGAGGAGCAGGCGGCGAGCCTCGAGGAGACCGCGTCCTCCATGGAGCAGATGACTTCCACGGTCAAGCAGAACGCCGACAACGCCAGCCAGGCGAGTCAGCTCGCCACCGCCGCGCGCGATCAGGCGGACAAGGGCGGCAGCGTGGTCGGTCAGGCGGTGCGCGCCATGACCGAGATCAACGACGCCTCGAAGAAGATCGTCGACATCATCGGCGTCATCGACGAGATCGCCTTCCAGACCAACCTGCTGGCGCTCAACGCGGCGGTCGAAGCCGCGCGTGCCGGCGAGCAGGGGCGCGGCTTCGCGGTGGTGGCGAGCGAGGTGCGCAACCTCGCCGGCCGCAGCGCGACCGCCGCCAAGGAGATCAAGGGTCTGATCCAGGACAGCGTCCGCAAGGTCGGGGAGGGCTCACAGCTCGTCACCCAGTCGGGCCAGACGCTCGATCACATCGTGACCGCCGTGAAGAAGGTGAGCGACATCGTCGGCGAGATCGCCGGCGCGAGCCGCGAGCAGTCCTCCGGCATCGAACAGGTCAACAAGGCCGTGGTGCAGCTCGACGAGATGACGCAGCAGAACGCCGCGCTGGTGGAGCAGGCGTCGGCGGCCAGCCAGTCGATGGCCGATCAGGCCAAGGCGCTCAGCCAGATGATGGAGCGCTACCAGGTCTCGGCGCAGGCGGCCGCGGCCGCCGCGGCGCAGGCCTCCATCCGGCGCGGTGCCGCGCCCGCCAGGAAGGCGGCACCGGCAGCCGCGGCCGGCGCGCCGGCCCGGCAGCGCACTGCGCCGGCGCCGGCGCCCAAGGCGCAGCGGCCGTCCGCCCGGTCGGCGGCCGGAGGCGACGACTGGACGGAGTTCTGATTTCACGCCCGTTGCGGGCAGGGACGCTCAAGAAGTTCTGCCGCGAGCCGATATCCGGCTCACGGAGACAGTGCGCAGGAGGCGTGCATGAAGATTTCAACCAAGCTGATCATATTTTTCTGCGGGGTCGTGGTGCTGTTCGTGATGCTGGCGCTCGCCCTGCTGGCCCAGACGCGGACCGTTTCCGCCGGCTATGACGCGCTGCTCGCGCAGCAGGTGCGCCAGGCCGAAGCCGCGCGCGTCATCCAGGTCAATTTCAAGAAGCAGGTACAGGAATGGAAAGACATCCTGCTGCGCGGCCACGCGCCCGATGACCTCGCCAGATACACCCGGCAGTTCCACGACGAGGAGTCCGAGGTGCGCAGCGGCGCCGCTGCCCTCGCCACCGCGGTGCAGGACGCCGAAGCGCGTGAGCTGCTCGACCAGTTCCTCGCCGCGCACAAGACCATGAGCGAGAAGTATCAGGCCGCCTACGACGCTTACATTGCCGGTGGCTTCGACTTCAAGGTCGCCGACAAGATGGTGCGCGGCCAGGATCGCGCGCCCACCAATCTCTTCGATCAGGTGGTACAGCGGCTCAACGAGCAGGTCGTGGCCTCGGTCGCCAGCCAGGAGCGCGCGGTGCGCGCGGCCCGCAACCTGGCACTCGGCGCGACCGGCGGCCTGCTCGCGGGGCTCGGGCTCGTCGGCCTGCTCACGGTGCGCGCCATTCTGCAGCGTCTGGGGCGCCTCAAGGCCGTGTCCGACCGCCTGGCGAAGGCCGACATCGAGGGCCTGTCGGTCGATATCTCAGGACCCGACGAGATCGGGCAATTCGGCGAGAGCATGAAGGGAGTTCATGCGGCCATCGAGGAACTGTCCACGCTGGCTACGGCCGCCGGACAGGCCTGAAAGAGCCAAGGAGGCACGATCATGGCAGCCAAACTGAACGAGTTTTACAAGCAGGCGGCCCAGGAATTCGGGCTCGCCGGCCGCATCAAGCTGGCGATGCTCACCAAGATTTCCTCGGAGAAGGCCGAAGCGGCCGAGGACTCGCCTGAGAACATCCGCATCTTCGAGCGGGCGATCCAGCAGCTGCGTTCCGGCAGCTGAGGGGCGGCGCCCGGCCACATTGACACGGGGATCGGCCGTGCGCGGCGGCGCCGCTCAGGCCTCGGCCTGTACCTGGATCGGCACGCGGTGCGTCGCGATCGCCTCGATGGGCATGGGGCGGCCGAGGAAGTAGCCCTGCGCCATGTCGCACTGCAGGGACTGCAGCAGCGCGAGCTGCTCGGCGGTCTCGACGCCCTCGGCGACCACCCGCACGTTGATGTTGCGCGCCAGCAGGATCATCGCGTGCGCAACCGCGACCAGCGCCGGTCCCTGGGCGCTGCGCATGCTGGACGCCATGAACGAGCGGTCCAGCTTGAAGATGTCGATCGGGAACTCGTGCAGGCTCGCGAGCGAGGAGTAGCCGGTGCCGAAGTCGTCGACCGACAGACCCACTCCGAGCGCCTTGAATGCCTCGAGCGTCTGCTTGGCGACCGCGAGATCGGTTACCAGCTCGCTCTCGGTGATTTCCAGGTGCAGGTGCTCCGGCTCGAGCTGCGCATCGTGCAGCATCGCGGCGAATTTGACCGGCAGGCTCGGATCGCCGAGCTGGCGGCGCGAGACGTTGACGCTCACGAACTCGGGCGCAGCCGCGCCCATCTGCCGCCTCAAGCGGGCGAAGTCGTGGCAGGCCTTGCGGGTCACCCACTCCCCGAGCGGCTTGATGAGCCCGCTCTCCACCGCGATCGGCAGGAAGTCGGCCGGCGGCATCAGGCCCTTGGCCGGGTGCTGCCAGCGCACCAGCGCCTCGATGCCGACGACCACGCCGCTCTGCAGGTTGACGATCGGCTGGTAGACGAGCGCCAGCTGTTCGGCGTCGATGGCGGTGCGCAGCTCCCGTTCGGTATCGACGCGCAGCCGGATGCGCTGGCTCATCGAGGAATCGAACACCGAGTAGCGGCCGCGTCCTGCGGCCTTGGCGGCGTACATCGCGGTGTCGGCGTCGCGCAGCAGGTCGCTGGCGTTACGATAGCCGCCGTCGCTGTGCACGATGCCGATGCTTGCTGAGATGGTCACGCGGGTCCCTTGTATCCAGTAATCGCCGGCGAGCGCGGCCAGCAGCCGCTCGGCCACGGCGAGCGCCTCTTCCGGGCGCGACAGCTGCTCGAGCACCACGACGAACTCATCGCCCCCGAGCCGCGCGGCGGCATTGCCGCGGGTCGCCGGCAGCACCGCATCCGTGGCGCGGCTGGTGGTGCGCACGCGCTCGCTGACCTGTCGTAACAGCTGGTCGCCGGCCTCGTGCCCGTAGGCGTGGTTCACGAGCTTGAAGCGGTCCAGGTCGAGGTAGAGCAGCGCGAAGCCGCTGCGCGGCTGCGCCGCCGCCCGCTCGATGGTCTGCGCGAGCCGGCCGAGCAGGGCCTCGCGGCTCAGCATGCCGGTGAGGCGGTCGCGGACCGGGGCCTCCTCGGGCTGGTCGCCGTCGAGATCGACGTCGAGCACGCGCAGAATCTGGGTATCGGTTTCCACCATGTCAGTTCACCAGGCCGTCGAGCAGCGCCGCCTCGGCGGCGCATTGGGCGCCGAGCTCGGGCAGATCGGCCTCGGTGAGGCGGAACAGCGCGAGTGGCAGCTGCGAGTCCGCCGGACGCACGTCCTTACCGAACTCATCGCCGCCGTGCATCGCGCACTGCTCGGCGACCGCCAGCAGCGCTGCGCCCATCGATGCCGGGCTGGCCGCAGAGTGGTGGTGGTCGCGCACCGCGTCGATGAACTGGGCCGGCAGCTGCCAGTGTGCGAACAGCGCGGCGCTCAGCAGCGAGTGCTCGGCCGGGTCGAACGTTGCGGCGCTCTCGCGGCGCAGCGGCCGCTCGGGCTCGAGCTGCACGTGGACGATCCAGCCGAGATCGTGCAGCAGGCCGACGACGAATGCGGCCTCACGATCCCATCGGCTGTTCTCGGCGCGCGCGGCGAGCGCCTTGGCGGCGACCGCCGTCATCAGGCTGTGGCGGCGCAGCGCGCGTAGCTCGCCGGACTTCGGGCTCTGCGGCGCGAGGTTGACGTCGAACCGCGCCACCATGGCGATGCCGGCCACCGCCACCGCGCCGAGTACCGTCAGGGCACGGTCGATCGAGGTGATCGAGCGCGAGCCGTAGAAGGCGGAGTTCGCGACCTTGAGCACGCGCGCGGCGAGCGCCGGATCCACCCGCAGGAGCTCGCGCAGCTGCTGGTACTGGACGTCGACGTCGCGTTCGGCGAGCACCCGCATGAGGCGCGGGTCGAGCACGGGGAGCGGGGGCAGCCGCGCGATGCGCTGCCGCGCGGACTCGAGCGCGATATCGAGAGGTTGAGCGATGACGGTTGCCATTCCTTCCCTGGACTGCAAGCATCGTTCCAGCGGGCTCAGGTTCCCGGCAAACGCACCGCAACCCACGGACCCATAACCTTTTTATCCGAGTTCAGCGTTTCGATCCGTGACGGCCTGCGCAGCGCCGGCGTCCCGGAAATGGGACAGTCCGTCCAGGGAGTAGGAGAATGTCCTGGCGGCTCCCCGCACGGGCACACGACAGGGATGCGCAAGAAGAAGACCGCGAAACGTAAGCGCACCGCGCGCCCACGGGCGACTGAGGCCAGCCGCGCGCAGCGCGGCGTGCGCGCCCGGCGCGCGTCCGAGGAACTGCTCGAGAGCGTATTTGAGAACCCGGCCGCCGGCGTGGCGCTGGTCGGCACCGACGGCAGGTTCCTGCGGGTCAACCAGACGCTCTGCCGGATGGTGGGCCGCGAGGCGGCGGAGCTCACGCGCCTCACCTTCCGCGAGCTTACGCACGAAGCGGACCAGCACATCGGTGCGGATTTCATCGCGGCGGCGCTCGCCGGCGGCGCGCGCAGCGCTGCCTTCGTCAAGCGCTACCTGCACAAGGACGGGCACATCGTCTGGGTGCACATCTCCACGGTTCTCACGCGCGGCGCCGACGGACAGCCTCTCTTCATCAGCTATCTGCAGGACATCACCGAGCAGCGCCAGGCGGAGGAATCGCTCCGTGCCAGCGAAGCGCGCTTGCGCGTGGCGATCGAGCAGGCTCCCGAGGCGATCGGCATGACGCGCGAGGGCCTCGTGATCTATGCCAACCGCCGCTACGCAAAGATCTACGGCTACCCGGACGCGGCGGCGGTGATCGGTACGTCGCTGACCGACCACTGGGCGGCGGAGTCCCGGCCGATCATCGAGGACCGCCGCGAGCGCATGCGCCTCGGTCTGCCGCTGGCCGAGACCTTCGAGGGTGTGGCGCAGCGGCTCGACGGCAGCCGCTTCCCCGTGCAGGCGTCGGTCGCCGATATCGCACTGCCCGATGGACCGGCGCGCATCGCCTTCATCGTCGACATCACCGAGCGCAAGCTCGCGCAGGACAAGCTGCTGCAGAGCGAGGCGCGCCTGCGCAGCTTCTTCGAGCTGCCGCTCACCGGCTTCGCGATCACTTCCCAGGACAAGGGTTGGCTCGTGGTCAACGATCGTCTCTGCGAGATGCTCGGCTACTCGCGCGCGGAGCTGCTCGCCATGACCTGGGAGCAGCTCACGCACCCGGACGATGTCGCCGCCAACACGGTGCAGTTCACGCGCATGCTGGCCGGCGAGCTCGACGGCTACACGCTCGAAAAGCGCTACCTGCGCAAGGGGGGCGAAGTCATCTGGGCGAGCATCGCCACGGGCTGCGTGCGCAAGCGCGACGGCAGCGTCGACTACCTCTGCACGCTGCTCGCCGACACCACGGCCCGCAAGAAGGCCGAGCTGCGCGTGCAGCAGTTGAATCGCATGTACGCCATGCTGAGCGACATCAACGGCATGATGATGCGCGAGAAGGATCCGCAGCGCCTGTTCGAAGCCGCCTGCACCATCGCGGTCGAGAAAGGCAGGTTCCGCGGCGCCTGGATCGGCGTGCCCGACGCCGGCGAGCGCTGGCTGCGGCCGGCCGCGTCCGCCGGTGTGATCGACGGCTATCTCGATTTTCTCAACATCGACCTGCACGATGCGGTGCAGTCCCGGGGGCCCGCCGCCCGCTCCTACCTGAGCGGCCAGTGCACCACCTGCAACGACATCGCGACCGACCCGAGCTTCGCGCCCTGGCGCCGCGAGGCTCTCAAGCGCGGCTACCGCGCTTCGGGCGTCGCGCCGCTGAAGATCGAGGGCCGGGTGGTGGGGATCATCAACCTCTACGCCACCGAGCCCGACTTCTTCGACATCGAGGAGCTCTCGGTGGTCGGGGAGCTGGCCGGGAACATCGGGCTCGCGCTCGAGGTGAACCGCCGCGAGACGGCGCGCCAGCACGCGGAAGCCAATCTGCACGAGAGCGAGGAGCGTTTCCGGCAGCTGGCCGAGAACATGGACGAAGTGTTCTGGATGACCGACGTCGCCAAGCACGAGATGCTGTACGTGAGTCCCGCCTACGAGAAGATCTGGGGGCGCTCGTGCGCGAGCCTGCGCGCCGCACCGGTCACCTGGCTCGAGGCCATTCATCCCGAGGACCGCGAGCGGGTGCGCCAGGCACTCATTCACCAGGTATCCGGCCGCTACGACGAGACATTCCGCGTGGTGCGCCCGGACGGCTCGGTGCGCTGGGTGCACGACCGCGCCTTCCCGGTGCGCGGTGCCGATGGCATGGTGCAGCGCATCGTCGGCACGGTGGATGACATCACCGAGCGCCGCCAGCTCGAGGAGCACCTGCGCCAGGCGCAGAAGATGGAGGGCATCGGCCAGCTCGCCGGCGGCGTCGCGCACGATTTCAACAACATCCTCGCGGCCATGCTGATGCAGACCGAGCTCACCGAGATGATCGAGGGGCTGCCCGAGGTGGTGTACGAGAAGCTGCGGCAGCTGCGCAGCTTCGCCGAGCGCGCCGCGAACCTCACGCGCCAGCTGCTGCTGTTCAGCCGCCGCCAGGTGATGCAGCCGCACGACCTCGATCTCAACGAGGCCGTGGTCGGTACCGCCAGGATGCTGCAGCGGATCATCGGCGAGGATGTGCAGCTGACACTCAACCTGCACGCGGGCGAGCTGCGTACGCATGCCGATCCCGGCATGCTCGACCAGGTGTTGATGAACCTGCTGTTGAACGCGCGCGACGCCATGCCCGCCGGCGGTACGCTCACGGTCGAAACCTCGCACCGGAGCTTCACCGCGGCCGAAGCGGCCCGCACGCCGGACGTCGCCGCCGGGCGTTACCTGTGCCTGCGCGTGACCGATACCGGCTGCGGCATCGCGCCCGAGCACCGGCTGCGCATCTTCGAGCCGTTCTTCACCACCAAGGAGCCCGGCAAGGGCACGGGTCTCGGGCTCGCGACGGTCTTCGGCATCGTCAAGCAGCACGGCGGCGCGATCACCGTGCAGAGCGCGCTCGGCCGGGGGACCACCTTCGAGATCCTGCTGCCGGCCGTCGAGCGCGCCGCACCCGCGCCGGCCGGTGCGGCGGGCGTGCTGCCGCGCGGCACCGAGACCGTGCTGCTGGTCGAGGACGAGCCCATCGTGCGTCAGGCCATCACCACCACGCTCGAGCGCGCCGGCTACCGCGTGCTGCATGCCGGTAACGGCCCCGAGGCCCTGCGGCTGTGGGAGGAGAACCGCCAGGAGATCCGCCTGCTGCTCACCGATATCGTCATGCCGCAGGGCATCAGCGGACGCGAGCTGGCGGCGCGGCTGCGCACCAGCGATGCGGCACTGCGGGTCATTTTCATGAGCGGCTACAGTCCCGACATGGCCGGGCGCGAGCTGCACCTGCAGCCGGGGCAGGACTTCATCCAGAAGCCGTACTCCTCGCAGCAGCTGCTCGAGGCGGTGCGCAGCTCGCTCGACCGTTACCCGGCTCAGGCCGCCGTGGCGCCGTCCTGAGCCATGCCCAAGACCATCCTGCTGGTGGACGATGAGCCCATGATCCGCGCGCCGCTGCGCGAGTTCCTCATGTTGCGCGGTCACGAGGTGGTGGAGGCGGACACGGGACAGGCCGCGCGCGCTGCGTTCGCGAGCGCGCATCCGGACCTGGTGCTGCTCGACTACTCGCTCCCCGATGCCAACGCGCTCGAGCTCATTCCGCGCCTGCGGGAGCTCGACGAGAGCGTTCCCATCATCGTGGTCACCGGGCACGGCACCATCGATCTTGCGGTGCAGACGATGCGCGAGGGTGCCGAGTACTTCCTCACCAAGCCCGTGGCGCTCGCGACGCTCGGCGTATTGCTCGAGCGCATTTTCGAGAATGCCAAGAACCGGCGCGTGCAGCTCGCCTCGCGCTCGCGCGCGTCGCGCGCCGCGCCCGATCCCTTCACCGGAGTGAGCGAGGCCATCGCCGCGCTGCGCGCTGAAGTTGAGAAGATCGCGCCCAGCGACCGGCCGGTGTTGATTCACGGCGAGACCGGCGCGGGCAAAGGCGTGCTGGCCGCGTGGATGCACCGGCACGGACCGCGCGCCGAGGAGCCGTTCATCGATCTCAACTGCGCCGGCCTCAGCCGCGAGCTGCTCGAATCCGAGCTCTTCGGCCACGAGAAGGGCGCCTTCACCGGCGCGGTCGACGCCAAGACCGGCCTTCTCGAGGTCGCGCATCGCGGCACGTTCTTTCTCGACGAGATCGGTGATCTGGACCTGCTCGTTCAGCCCAAGCTCCTCAAGGTGCTCGACGAGCGGCAGTTCCGCAGGCTCGGCAGCGTGCGTGACCGCTCGGTCGACGTGCGCCTCATCGCGGCGACGCACCAGGATCTGGCGCAAGGCGTGCGCGCGCAGAAGTTCCGCAGCGACCTCTATTTCCGCATCAGCACACTGCAGATCCGCATTCCGAGCCTGCGCGAGCGGCGCGCCGATATTGCGCCGCTGGCGCAATCGATCCTGCGCAGCTTCGCGGCCGAGCTCGGCCGCGAGATGGCGCTCACGGCGGACGCGGTCGATACGCTCACGAGCTACGCGTGGCCCGGCAACATCCGCGAGCTGCGCAACGTGCTCGAGCGCAGCGTGCTGCTCGCCGAAGGCGCCAGGCTCGGCGGCCGGGACCTGCGCTTCGATCCAGCGGCGATCCTGGCCCGCGCCGCACCCCCCGAGGCTGCCGCGCATACCCTCGATGAGAGTGAGCGGCGCCACATCGAGGAGACCCTCAAGGCGCAGGGCTGGCGCGTCGGCGCAGCCGCGCAGCGGCTCGGCGTTTCACGCAGCGCGCTGTACCGCAAGATCAAGGACTATGGGCTGCGCCGGCCCTGACACCGCAGTGTGCTGAACACCGTGCTGATCCGCCGCGCCGATCCGGCCGAGCCCCGGCTGCGGGCACTGCTCGAGCGTCACGTGGCACGGGCGCGTGCCGAGACGGCGCCGGGCAGCGCCCACGCGCTCGACATCGAGGATCTGCGCTCGCCCGCGATCGCCTTCTTCGCCGCCTGGGATGGCGAGCAGCCGCTCGGCGTGATCGCTCTCAAGCGTCTCGCGGATGCTCACGGCGAGGTGAAGTCGATGTATACGGTGGAGCAGGTGCGCCGCCGCGGTGTCGGCGCGGCGCTGCTGGCGCGCGTCATCGCCGAGGCCCGCGGTCAGCAGCTGACCCGCCTCAGCCTCGAGACCGGGTCCTGGGACTACTTTGAGCCGGCGCGCAGCTTCTATCGCCGCTGCGGGTTCCGCGAGTGCGGGCCGTTCGCCGATTACCGCGCCGATCCCAACAGCGTGTTCATGACGCTCGACCTCGGGCTCAGCCCACCTTGAGCTCCGCGGCGTGTGCCTCGCGGCCGAGCCAGGTCACGAGGATCAGCGCCAGGGCGACGCAAGCCAGCGTCACCGCGAGGACGTCCGCGTAGTCGTTGCCGTGTGCCTCGGCCACGCCGGTCTGCAGCGGCGCCATTTTCGACATGGCGAGGTTGCCGAGCTGGTAAGCGAACCCGGGCAGGATGGCGCGCACCGAGGGAGGCGAGAGCTCGTTGAGGTGCGCCGGCACGATTCCCCAGGCTCCCTGCACCATGAACTGCATGAGGAAGCCGCCGATCGCGAGCGTGACGGCCGTGTGCGAGTAGGCCCAGAGCGGGATCATGGGCAGCGACAGCGCGGCGGCGAGCATGATGGCGCGCTTGCGGCCGATGCGCTCCGAGAATGCGCCGAAGCAGATGCCCCCGAGCAGCGCGCCGACGTTCATGACGATCGCGATGGCGCCGGTGAGGCCCGGCGAGAAGCCGTGCTGCTTCTGCAGGAAGGTGGGATAGAGATCCTGCGAGCCGTGGGAGAAGGCGTTGAAGCAGGCCATCAGCGCGACGAGGTACAGCAGCGTCGGCCAGTAGCCGGTGATGGCGCTCCAGACCTCGGCGGCGGAGGCGCGGTGCGGCGCCTGACCCGCGGTCCAGGCGGGGGACTCCTGCACGCCGTAGCGGATGTACACCACCAGCAGGGCGGACGCGGAGCTGATTACGAACATGCCGCGCCAGCCGACGTGCACGAACAGCACCGCGAACACGGCCGACGCCAGCAGGTAGCCGATCACGTACCCCTCCTGCAGCAGTCCGGAGAAGAATCCGCGGCCGCGCGCCGGCAGCGTCTCGAGGGCGAGGGCGGCGCCAACGCCCCACTCGCCCCCCATGGCGAAGCCGAACACGGCACGCAGCGCCAGCAGCGTCGCGAGGTTGGGTGCAAACGCCGTGGCGAGCTGAATGAGGGAGAAGCTCACGACGTTCACCATCAGGATCGGCCGGCGCCCGTACTTCTCCGCCAGCCAGCCAAACACCAGTGCCCCGACCGGCCGGCACGCGAGCGTCAGGAATACCCCTTCAGCCACCGCCTTGACGGTGGTATGAAACTCGGCGCTGATCGCGCTCAGGCTGAAGACGAAAATGAAGAAGTCGAGGGCATCCAGCGACCAGCCGCCGAGCGCTGCGAAGTAGGCGTGCAGCTGCGGCCGGGTGAGCATTCTGAAGTAGTTGATCACGGCCATTCCCCCGCTCCAGTCGAGGCCGCCGGCGAGAATAACACGCGCGGCGGACGGCACCGCGCGTCGGCGAAGGCAAGCAGGCCGCGCCCGCCGCGGCGGGATGTTATGTGACGCGCTTCGCAGATCGCACAAAGGGCGTGTCGTAGCGAGCCGACAGCTATCGCGCGCGCCGGACTTTCACTAAAAGGTGCTGATGGACAAGCGCTTTTTCGCAAGTTTCGCGCCGCGCGCGCGGCTGGTTCTGCTGCTCGTCGCGGCGGCCACCGCGCACGGCGCTGCCGCCGAGCTCAATCCGGTTCGCACCCACCCGCACGCGGCGGCGCCGCTGGCGGCGCCGCAGCGCGTCATCGTGAAGCTGCGCGCCGTGGCCGCGGCGCCCGCGACCGACCAGCCATCCGAGCCGGCCGCGCGCCTCGGCGCGCTCACCACGCGCAGCGGGGTGAGGCTCCTCGGCCACCGGCCGATCACGGCGCGGCTGCACGCGCTGACGCTCGAGCCGCTCGCCGGGGAATCGATCGGCGCGGTGCTCGCACGGCTGCGCGCGGATGCGGACGTGGAGTACGCCGTCCCGGATGAGCGCCGTTACATCCACGGCGCACCGGACGATCCTTTGTATGCGCAGCAGTGGTATCTGCAGGTCGCGGCCGCGACCCCGAGCGCGGTCGATGCGGTGGACGCGTGGGGCGTCACGACCGGGAGTACGACGCTCGTCATCGCCGACATCGACACCGGCGTGCGAACCGATCATCCGGACCTTGCCGGCAAACTCCTGCCCGGCTACTGCTTTATCTCGGTTGCCTTCGTCGCCAATGGCGGCGCCTGCCCCGGACCCGGAGCGGACGACCCCGGTGACTGGATCACCAGTGCCGATATCACCGCCAACCCCAACGAATGCAGCAACCAGACCGCCGCGCCGAGCTCCTGGCACGGCACCCGCGTCGCCGGACTCCTGGGCGCCGCCACCAACAACGGGGTCGGCGTGGCGGGCGTGACCTGGGGCTCGCCGATCCTGCCGGTGCGTGCCGTCGGCAAGTGCGGCGGACTCGATTCCGACATCATCTCGGGAATGCTGTGGGCCGGCGGGGTCGCGGTGAGCGGCGCACCCGTCAACCCCAATCCCGCCAAGATCATCAACATGAGCCTCGGCGGCACCGGCAGTTGCCCGACGAGCTACGTCGATGCCATCGGGCAGCTCAACGCGCTCGGCGTGCTGGTCGTGGCCTCGGCCGGCAACGAGGGCGGGCAGGTGGATGCGCCGGCGAACTGCCCGGGCGTCGCAGGCGTCGCGGGCCTGCGCCAGGCCGGTACCAAGGTCGGCTACAGCAGCCTCGGGCCCGAGGTCGCGCTCGGCGCCCCGGCGGGCAATTGCGGCGACTCGTTCACGACCGCCGAATCCGCCTGCGTCTACTCGATGATGACCACGACCAACCTGAGCGCGATGAGCCCGGGCACGCCGGACGCCAACGACTACACGGGCCTCTACTACTGCGATGCGACCAGTGGCAGCTACCCGGGCTGCACGATCGCCGCCGGTCAATACCGCAGCTACAGCATCGGCACGAGTTTCTCGGCGCCGGTGGTTGCGGGGATCGCAGCGCTCATGTCGACCGTCAACAGGAATCTCAACAGCTGCCAGCTGATCGCACGGCTGAAGGAGGGCGCACAGCCCTATCCGCAGACCTCGCTCGACGCGACCGGCAGCCAGCCGCCCATGTGCCACGTGCCGGCCAGCGCCACCGATCTCGAGGAGAGCGAGTGCATCTGTACGCGCGACGATCAGACCTGCGGGGCGGGCATGGCGAATGCCCCGGGCGCCCTCACCGCGGCACAGCGCCCGATCGCCGCCGTGGCCGTGCCGGCCAGTGTCACGGCCGGCCAGACTCTCACGCTCGACGGTAGTGGCAGCGGGGCTGCCAACGGCCACAGCATCGCGAGCTACCAGTGGAGCCCCGTGACTGGCGGTTTGAGCCTCAGCATCACGGGCGCGGCGACCTCCAAAGCCACGGTCACCGGGCCGTCCTGCGGCGTCGGCACGGTCGCGCTCACCGTAACGGACGATGCCGGCCACAGCGACTCCGCCGACGTCGTCATCACGCCGGATTCGGTTGCCACCAGCGCGCCGGCGACCGCCGGTCAGAACGCCTGCGCGGTGAGCGCGGCGGGGATCATGGTCGCCGTCTGCCCGGCGAGCGACAACGTGCAGACCGGGGCCACCGAGACGCTGACCGCGACGCTCGCCAACACGAGCAACGCGGCGGTGACCTGGGAAGTGAACGGCATCGCCGGCGGCAACGCGGCCGTCGGCACCATTACCTCGGCCGGCGTTTACAGCGCCCCGGCGAGCGTCCCCGCGACGGCGACGGTGACCGTCACCGCGGTGTCGCAGGCGGATGCGAGCGCGACGGGCGCCTCACAGCTCACGATCACCGCGGCCGGGGGCGGCGGTGGGGGCGGCGGCGGCGGGGAGCTGGACCGTGTTACGTTGCTTGCGGGTGCGGCGCTGCTCGCCGCACGGCTGCTGCGGCGCCGCCGCAGCGCGCCCGAGTGAGGGATGTGCGCCCGCTTCCTGCGGGCGCACATCAGCTTCCTGCCTCAAGCGGACCCTCTAGCGGCCCTTTTCCACGTCCTTGATCGCGTGCTCGTTGGCGTGAATCGCCTCGTCGAGGTGATGCACGGCGCGATCCTTCAGCCCGCGGGTCATCGGATCGTCTTCCTCGCGGTCGATGTCCGAGTGCACCTTGCGCAGCAGCTCGAGCGACTTGTGCAGCCGGCCCGGATGGTCGGCCGGCACGTCGACCTGCGGATGATCGTGGACGTCTTTGCCGTCGTCGATGGCCGCCTTCTTGATCTCACCGATGGCCTTGTCGATCTCGGCGATCGCGACGTCCTCCTGAGCGCTCACCGCGGCGTCGCCGGGACGGTGCTCGATCATCCAGCGCGCGGTGCGCAGGTCCGACAGAGCATGCAGGTAGTAGGGATGTTTGCCGGGCAGATCGGCGTTCGCGGCCAGCGGCAGCACCAACAGCAGCAACAGGCCCGACAGCATCGATACGGGTTTGATTCTCACGGGGGAACCTCCTGAGTTTGGATATGGAGACGGAACGCAAGAAATTATGATGTTGGAAATCTGACTGGATCATGAACCGCATTGGCAACATAATCGATTCGCGCACGCGCGCGTCCCGGCGCGTGCCCCGACGGGGAGTCCCATGAACGCAGCGAGGATCTTCGGGTTGACGGCGGTGCTGGTGCTGGCCGCTGGCGGGGTGCGCGCCCAGACGCCGCAGCAGCAGCTGATCAGCCTCGCTCAGGACATCATCTACACGACCGCCGCCGTCTATCCGATGTCGGCCACCTACCTCGGTATTCCCGGACATGACGGTGAGCTGGAGGCGCCGAGCGAGACGTTTCGCGCCGCCCAGGTGCAGCGCCTGACCGAATGGCGCGGCCGGCTGGATGCGATCGCCGCGAGCTTCGATGCGCAGAGTGCGCTCATCGAGCGCGACGATGAGCGCTTGTTGCGCGCCCGGCTGACGCGCAGTCTCG
>Ga0210394_10001064_pt1 | contig 47197 bp, 37 predicted proteins | sample IncBWC12MmetaG_FD_160121 | JGI IMG/M metagenome (GOLD analysis project Ga0210394, IMG submission 160121) | Forest soil microbial communities from Barre Woods Harvard Forest LTER site, Petersham, Massachusetts, United States - Inc-BW-C-12-M | ecosystem: Environmental > Terrestrial > Soil >...
TAGCGCCCAGGCGTCTTTACTTCCCCGAGCACCGAGACCCGTTGACTGAGCGATTGCGTGACGGTGAGCGTCACGTGGGGATCGACAAAGTAGCCGCCGTCCTTGAACGCCTTTTCGACCCGTCTCGCGGCACTTTCAGCCGACAGGCCGCCTACCTGAACGCCGCCGGCCAGGGGGATGCGTATGGTGCCGTCGTCCGCAACGCCGAGCACGGTATCCATATCCGGCTGCCCGAACACGTGCAGCGTGACCGAATCCCCCGGACCCAGTGGTGTCAGGGGGCTGGTGCCGGTACCCGGGACCGCAAGCGCGGGCGCAGGAATAGGGGCGGGGCCGGCGGCGGCGGCCCAGGCGATGCTGCCCGGCGTCGAGCACAGCAGCAGAACGGCGATTAGTCTGAGACTTGGTCTTGAAAACACGTTTGCCCTCGTCCGTGGTCGGGCGTCTAGAGCCTGCAAAAAGGGTATCTTACTTCAGCTGCTTGGTGGCAGCAGATTTGGGCTTGCTTGAGTGTGGATTCAGTCACGCTAAGTGTGCCGCTGCGGACTGGTCGGGGCCGGCCGTGGCCGCGCCCGGAGTGCTTCCGCCCCGCGCGAAACGGCAAATAGCACGTTCGGAAGTACTTACGCCACGAGCGTCCGCCTCAACAGGACCGGGTGCGTCGACGGCCGCCCCTGCAAGTCCGGTCAAACGGCGGCGTTCAGGGCCCGCCGCGTTCCATCCCGAGCTTTTCCCCGGCCGTGGTAGCAGGCGCTACGCAAACCCACCGGCATCGTCAAGCGACCAGTGCACAGGTGACGCGATAGAACGGCGTTTTGATGGCACCGTTTGGAGGCAAATTTGGCTCGAGGCTCCTCGCCCTGGCGATCCGGTACGTGCTGCGATGCGGTTCGCTGTGACTGCAGTGGACGGCTGGCCGGTGAACGCGAGCAGCAACGATGCGCACCAGAGAGCGAGAGAAATTCGGCATAAACACGCCCCCGCGCTTCGGTCGCACACGTTGCCGTTTTACTCATCGTGACTGCGGCGGCAGTGCAGCTGTGGGGCCGCGATGGCAGGCGGGCGCCGGATGTGGACTGATCGCTACTCTCGGCATCGAAATGCCCATAGACTACGGCTCCCTGGAGATATCGCATTGTTACCGGCCGCACTCGTGCAGGCGTGTGGCTGAGGGCTGCGCCCGCAGCAGCCTCTCAACTTCTATGTACAGGTGCACGTCGGCATGAAGGTACTGATCACTGGAACAGAGGGCTATATAGGGTCGCGATTGGCGCCGATACTGATGGCGCGCGGGCACGAGATCGTGGGCCTGGACGCGGGTTTCTACCGCGATGGCTGGCTATACAGCGACCCGCGACAGCTCGGACTGGTACCGCGCACCATCATCAAGGATCTTCGTCGCGTCGAGCAGAGCGATTTTGAGGGCTTCGATGCGGTGGTGCACCTGGCGGAGCTGTCGAATGATCCGCTGGGGGAGAACCGGCCAGAGATTACCTATCAGATCAACCATCAGGGTTCGCTGGAGCTGGCTCGCAAGGCGAAAGCCGCCGGCGTACGTCGCTTCGTCTACGCCTCATCGTGCAGTGTCTACGGCGTCGGCACCGGCGACTTTCTCAACGAGAAAAGTCCGGTCAATCCGCAGACCGCCTATGCCAAGTGCAAGGTCATGGTCGAGCGTGACGTCACGCCGCTGGCGGATGCAGATTTTTGCGTCACTTTCCTGCGCAACGCCACCGCTTACGGTGCCTCGCCGCGCATGCGTTTCGATATCGTGCTCAACGATCTGTGCGCGCTCGCCTGGACCACTAAGCGCATCGCCATGACCAGCGACGGCAGTCCGTGGCGGCCGATCGTTCACATCGAGGACATCGCTGCCGCTATCCGCTGCGTCCTCGACGCCCCGGCTGACGCAGTCAATGGCGAAATATTCAACGTCGGCCAGGACTCGGAGAACTATCGGGTACGCGAGATAGCGCAGATCGTCGCCGATGTCTTTCCGGGCTGTGAGCTGAGCACCGGCAAGGCCGGCGCCGACAACCGCAGCTACCGGGTATCGTTCGACAAGATCTCGACTCGGTTGCCGGGATTCAGCTGCAGCTGGACCGCGCGTCTGGGTGCGGAAGAGCTGCGGGCTCGCTTCGAGCAGATCGAATTCAACAAGGAAACCTATGAGTATCGGGCCTTCACCCGCTTGAAGCAGATCCGCTACCTGACTCGAACCGGGCAGATCGACGGGGACTTTTTCTGGCGGTGATATGCGCTTCGAGCCTCTGGCGATCGATGGAGCCGCGCTGGTACGAATCGACCCGAATCGCGATGCGCGCGGCTTTTTCGCACGCGCATTCTGTGTCGAGGAATTCGCCGCCGCCGGGCTGCCGACGCAGCTGGTCCAGGCCAGCGTGTCGTATAACGAGCGCGCCGGTACGGTGCGCGGAATGCACTTCCAGTGGCCGCCGTCGCACGAGGGTAAGCTGGTGCGCTGCATCCGCGGCAGCCTGTATGATGTGCTGCTTGATCTTCGGCCGCGATCGCCGGCCTATCTGCGGCACCTTGCCGTGACGCTGGATGAAGACAATCATGATGCGGTATTCATTCCGGTCGGAGTTGCCCACGGCTTTCAGACGCTGCGGCCGCGCACCGAAATCTGGTATCAGATGACTGACAGCTATGTGCCAGAGCTTGCCGCGGGGGTGCGCTGGAACGATCCGGCCTTTGCGATTCGCTGGCCGATGCCGGAAAGCGTGATGTCGGAGCGCGATGCCCGCTACCCGGATTTCGACCGTGAGCAATTCGAACGGGAGCTCGAGCGGCGCACTGCGGCCGAACCGGCATGAGGGGCACCTCCGTGTCCGCCGGCGCCGCACTACAGGCATTCGCAGCCGAGCTGTATCCGATCTGCCGCAGCATTACCGGTGCCGGCGTACGCAAGACCCTGCGTCTGATCAACCGCCGCATCGAGTTGGACTGGCACGAGGTGCCCAGCGGTAGCAAAGTATTCGACTGGGAAGTGCCGCTCGAATGGAACATCGAGGACGCCTGGGTCGGCGATGCAGATGGCCGCCGGGTGGTGGATTTCAATGCCCATAACCTTCATATCCTCAACTACTCCGAGCCGGTGCGTACCGTGTTGCCGCTCGAGGAACTCAGGCCGCGATTGCATAGCATGCCGGCGCATGAGGACTGGATTCCGTATCGGACCAGCTATTACCGCCGTCAGTGGGGCTTTTGCATGCGCCACCGTGAGCTGGCGAGCCTGCCGCCCGGAAACTATGAAGTCGTTGTCGACAGTTCGTTGGCGCCGGGTTCACTCACCTATGCCGAGTGCGTGTTGCCAGGCCGCACCAAGGAGGAGGTGCTGTTTTTCACCCACATCTGCCACCCGTCGCTCGCCAATGACAACACCAGCGGCATGGCGATCGCCACGGAGTTGGCCGCGTGGATTGCCGGCGCGCCGCGCCGCTATAGTTATCGGGTGGTGTTTGCGCCCGGGACCATTGGCTCGCTGTGCTGGCTGCAGCGCAACCAGCAGCGCCTCGGCAGGGTGCGCCACGGTCTGGTGCTCGGCCTGCTGGCCGATCCGGCACCCTTCACCTATAAGCGCAGCCGACGCGGTGACTGCGAAATCGATCGCCTGGTCGAATATGTCACGCACGGCATCGATCCTCGCGCACGCGTCATCGACTTCGAACCTTATGGGTACGACGAGCGCCAGCTGTGTTCCCCGGGATTTAACCTGCCGGTGGGACGACTGACCCGCTCGGTGAACGATGGCTATCCGCAGTACCATAGCTCGGCCGACAATCTGGCCCTGATGTCGGCAGGCCAACTCGAGCAGAGCCTTGAGGCGTGCAAACGCGTGGTCGAAGTGCTCGAAAGCAATCGCCGCTATATCAACCTGTCGCCCAAGGGCGAGCCGCGCCTGGGCAAGCGCGGGCTCTATGGAGCCATGGGCGGACGCAGCCCCGCCGAGCGCGAGCGCGCCATGCTGTGGGTATTGAACCAGTCCGACGGCAGTGCATCGTTACTCGATATCGCGCGGCGCTCCGGCATAGACTTCGCGGCGGTCAAACTGGTCGCCGATGAGCTGGAACAAGCAGCGCTGCTGGGCTCTGCCGATGCGACCAGGCGGACGCCGGCGGCAGCGACTCGTGTGGCGGGTGCGGTCCCGCCGTCGAAGTCGAAGAAGGCGGCGCCATCTCGGTCCGGGCGCCGCAAGCGGCAGGGAATTCGGAGCACGGGGAGACGAAAGTGAAAGTGGTGCTGTTTTGCGGTGGTCTCGGCACACGCTTGCGTGAGCATTCCGACACGATTCCCAAGCCGCTGGTGAACATCGGCAGTCGGCCGGTGCTATGGCACCTGATGCGCTATTACGCGCATTACGGCCACACCGACTTTGTGCTCGCCCTGGGCTATCGCGGTGATATGGTGCGCGAGTACTTTCTCAACTATTCCGAGGCCATGTCGAACGATTTCACGTTGAGTGAAGGCGGCCGGAAGATCGAGCTGCACAACCACGATGTGGAAAAATGGCGCATCACCTTCGTGGATACCGGGCTGCACAGCAATATCGGCCAACGCCTGCTTCGAGTACGCAAGTTCCTCGAAGGCGAGCCGGTTTTTCTGGCCAATTATGCCGACGGATTGTCGGATCTGCCGCTTGATCGGCACATCGAGGAATTTTCCAGGCAGGATGCCGTTGCCAGTTTTATCGCTGTTCGAAGCGCCCAGAGTTTCCATGCGGTGCACGCCGACCCGGCGGGCCTGGTGACGCACATGGGCGGCATGCCGGAGCAGCCGCTTTGGATCAATGGCGGCTACTTTGTGCTGCGCTCGGCAATGTTCGACTACATGCGGGAAGGCGATGAGCTGGTCGAGCAGCCGTTCACGCGTCTGATCGCCGAACGCAAGTTGATGACCTACCGCTGGGAGGGCTTCTGGCAGTGCATGGACACCTTCAAGGACAAGATCACCCTGGATCGAATGGACGCTCGCGGTACCTGTCCATGGATGGTCTGGCAAAAATAGCTGACGCGACATGCGAGCACTCGGGCTGACAAAACTCGTTGATCGAAGGCGCTTGCGGATCCTGTGCATTGGCGCACATTGCGACGACATCGACATCGGTTGCGGCGGAACGATGCTCAGCGTGTTGCAGCGTAATCCCGGTGCGCAGGTCGTCTGGGTTGTGATGGGCTCGTCTCCGGCGCGCGCGCGCGAACTCAGAGCCAGCGCCCGGCGGTTCTTGCGCCGGGCCGGAACGACCGAGGTAATGGTGCACCAATTCCGTGACGGCTTTTTCCCGGCGCAGTACGCCGCGATCAAGCAGGTATTCGAATCGCTGAAGCAGCTGCCCGATCCCGACCTCATCTTCAGCCATCATCGCGCCGATCTGCATCAGGACCATCGTGTGGTCGCCGAGCTGACCTGGAATACATTCCGCGACCATCTGATTCTTGAGTATGAGATTCCGAAGTACGAGGGCGGACTGACGACGCCGTCGGCCTATGTATCGCTGACGCGCGCGCAGGTGGAACGAAAGATCTCGATCCTGTGGGCCAGCTATGCGACGCAGCGCGCCAAACGCTGGTTTACCGAGGATACGTTTCGCGCATTGATGCGGCTGCGCGGGATCGAGTCTGGCGGGGAATCGGGTTGGGCCGAAGGCTTTCACGTCAGCAAGTTCCTGCTCGAGTAATTGCATCCGCAAACCCGATGCCGGGTCGGAATTTCCTGCGAGCAAACCATGACTGAGCGCATCGATTGCGCCGTAATCGGCGCCGGAGTCGTCGGTCTCGCCATCGCCCGGGCGCTGGCGCTCGCCGGCCGCGAGGTCATCGTGCTCGAATCCGAGAGCGCAGTCGGTACCGGAATCAGCAGCCGAAATTCCGAGGTTATTCACGCCGGCATCTACTATCCGACCGGATCGATGAAGGCGCGCTTGTGCGTGAGCGGGCGAGAGCTGTTATATCAGTTCTGCGCCCTGCACGCCGTCGAGCAGCGGCGAGTCGGTAAGCTGATCGTGGCGACCTCGGTGGAGCAAATGGCGACGCTGGCAAAATACGAGGCTCAGGCCCGTGCCAACGGCGTGATCGATCTGCGCCGACTCACTGTCGGCGAGGCCGCTCAGCTGGAGCCGGAGGTGCGTTGTGCCGCCGCTTTGCTGTCGCCCTCCACCGGTATTGTCGATTCCCACGGGCTGATGCTGGCTTACCAGGCGGATCTGGAGTCCCACGGTGGTGTGCTCGCGCTCAATAGCCCGGTCACGGGCGGCAGCCTGCACCAGCGCGGGATTGCGTTGGCGATCGGCGGTGCGGTGCCCATGGCAGTGAGGGCCGCCACCGTCGTCAACTGCGCCGGGCTCAACGCACAAAGTGTTTCAGGCAGTATCAGCGGGGTGCCGGCGGCGGCGATTCCAAGGCGCTTTCTCGCCAAGGGCTATTACTTTTCCCTGGCCGGCCGCTCGCCGTTCCATCACCTGGTGTATCCGGTGGCCAATTCAGCCGGGCTCGGCACGCATGTGACGCTCGATTTGAGCGGCGGCGCACGTTTTGGTCCGGACGTGCAATGGATCGAGCATATCGATTACGCTTTCGACGAGGCGCGCAGGGCGGATTTCGCCGCGGCGATCAGACGCTACTATCCGCAATTGGACGAGTCGCGGCTGCAGCCAGCCTATACCGGCATCAGGCCCAAAATCAGTGCGGCTGGCGAGCCTGCGGCCGATTTCTGCATCCGCGGTCCAGCCGAGCACGGCGATTGCCCATACGTCGCCCTGTATGGAATCGAGTCACCGGGTTTGACCGCGTCGCTGGCAATAGCCGAGCATGTTGCGGCACTGCTGCGACAGACGATCCGTGCTTCCTGAAAGATCAGGATGGTTGTGACTTTGCCAGGCGGTTCGCGAAGCGGCGAATCGCCTCGTAGCGAAACAGCGCCTTCACGGCCCGAAACTCGGGTGCATGGCGCAGGTACTGACGCAGCACGCCGAGGTTGAGCGCCCGGCGCCGCCACAGCTCGCCGAGGATTTGCATGGCTGAGGTGCGGTTTCCGGCCCTCAGGAAGCCCGCAAACACGGCTACCAGGTAACTGTCGAGAAATTGCTGGTGCTCTGGCCGGTACAGATACTCGCGGTGCTTGTTGATGACTTGCAGGTCGATGGCGGCGCCGCCCTGGCCGCCGACGCTTCGACTCAGGCTGGTGCCGGTTTCGTCGACGTCCATCAGGTGTTGCGCAACGGCCGCGCCAACGTAGCCGCGCTCTGCCAGCGCGATGAACAAATCGCGATCCTCGGACACGCGCAGCTGCTCGTCGAAGCCACCGAGGGACTGCAGCACCGTGCGGCGAATGGTGAACGCTGAGTTGGTGGCGATGCGCAGTACCAGGTTCAGGAACGATGAGCCGCTGATCGTCGACGGAACGCCATTCCAGTCGTCCTCGCGCAGCGCGATATATCGGCCGGCGGAGTCGATTTCATGAACCACGCGGCCGCCCCACAGGAAATCCAGATTTGGACTGGTAGTCAGGCGGTCGTATAACGCCGCGAGCGCCTCGGGGCGCAGCTCATCATCGTCATCCAGGAACGCGATCCATTGGCCGCTGGCGACGGCGATGCCTCGATTGCGCGCGGCGCTGACGCCGAGGCTGTGCTCGTTTCTGATTACCTGGCATCGCGGGCCACGCACCGTCTCCAGGTACTCGGGCGTCGAATCCTTGGAGCCATCGTCCACCACGATGATCTCGTATTCACGGAAAGTCTGTGCAGCTATGCTGCGCAGCGCCCGGCCGACGATCGTGGCGCGGTTGTGGGTCGGGACGATCACGCTGAACACCGGCGCGCCGCGCTCGCCGACCGGTGCGATAGGCGAGCGCGCCGCTTCGGCTGGCCAGGCGGCCTGGTGCAGGCTGGCCAGGGCATGCAGGCGCTGCTCGCGCAGCTGCATGGCCGGTGTCGGCAGCAGGTTGAAAGTGTCGAAGACGGTTCGTAGCCTATGCGACCAATCATGCCGCAACGCTGCATGGATGACATTGTTACGGCGTATGCTCGCCAGGTGCCCAGGATTGGCGTCCAGCTCGGCCAGAATCTGCATGATGTCCGGTGAATCGAACGCCACGTGAATGACCGAGTCGGTCCAACCAAACTGCTGCGCGAAGGCATCCAGGTGTGGTGGTTCGCCGATCATCACCGCGCCGGCGGCGGCGCCCTCGTAGAAGCGCCCCGACATCTCATCGCGGCCGCGAGTGTATCCGGGCTCATTGATGCGAGCACGGTTGGCGAAGAAATAGCGAGTGTGCTGGAGCATGTTGGCCAGCTGCAGCCGATGCTCGCCGGTGTCCTGGACGCGAAAGGTGCGCTGCTTTTGATCAATGCCGCTCGCGGCGACGGTGTCGTAGCAGTAAAAAATCTTTCGCTCGCGCGCCGCGCGCAGCAGTGCCCGGTGAGTGACCTGCGACCGCCGGCCGATGTTGTAGACATCGATTACGCGCGCCGGGAATTGCGGTGCCGGGGAGAAGCGCAGTACGTCTACCGCCAGCGGCAGATAGCTGCAGGGTCGGCCGGTGATGCGGGCCACCTCCTCGACGCAATGATAGACGCCGAGGAATATATGATCGAAATCGGCTAACTGCTCGAGCAGGTAGCGTGGCAGCAGATGCAGCCACACCTCACTTACAAAGCAGGCGGCATAGCGGCAACGCTTGCGCCAATTGGGGATGGTGGCGAGCGCGTAGAGCTCATGCGTATGATTGAAGATCGGGAAGAACAGCTCGTAGTTGCGCTCGAGTGGCACAATCGAGGGCCGTGGGGACATGGCCCGGGCCAGCGTGCGCGAGCCGGTCGCAAATCGCGTCAGCTTGTAGGCGCGCCGTGACAGCTCCAGCGAAGACACATCGCCGGCCTCGACCAGATCGGCATCCGTCACTTCACCGATGACGTCTTCGAACTCGTAGTCCATGCAGTAGCCGACCTGATCGGCTAGCCGGCGCATCGACAGCAGCAGCACGTCGCCGCCGCCCGGTATCAACCTTGCGCTACTCTGCACCGGATTCGACGCCACACCCATCAACAGCAGCCCGCTGGTTGCGCGCGTACGCCGCGCGCAAACCCTGATTCGTGCTGCAGTGCCGATCGCACCGACAAATTCATCGCCTTTCGAATTTTCATAAACGATGCTAGCACGGCTGTACCTACCGCTCGTACCGGTGCGCCGCGCTCGCGGGTGGCCGCTACAGGATTTTCGGTTCCGGGATCGGCACGATGAATCGGCCGCCCCAATCGCGCACGAAGCTCATCTGGGTGCTGATCTCGTCCTTTAGATTCCACGGCAGGATAAATACGTAGTCCGGCCGGATGTCGCGGATCCTGTCGGGCGAGAGTATCGGTATGTGCGTACCCGGCGTGTACCTGCCCTGCTTGTGCGGGTTGCGGTCGACAGTGAAGTCGAGCAAGTCGGTGCGAATGCCGCAATAGTTCAGCAATGTATTGCCCTTTCCGGGCGCTCCATAGCCGACGATCCTCTTGCCCTGTTCTTTCAGGCCGATCAGTAGCGACAGGATCTTGCGCTTGGTGCGTATCACCTGCTCGGCGAAGTTTTGATAAGTCTGCAAGCGATTGAAGCCCAACGCGAGTTCGCGTTCCCGCAGCTGCGTCGCCCGTTCGGATACCGGCTTCAGATTATCGCCGCTATGGCGGGCGTAGATGCGGATTGATCCGCCGTGAGTGGGCAGCTCGTCAACATCAAACAGCGTCAGGCCATGCGCCGCAAACACTTGTTCAACCGTGAAGAACGAGAAGTAACTGAAGTGCTCATGATAGATCGTGTCGAACTGGTTCTGCTCCATCAGTCGCTGCAAGTGCGGAAATTCCATGGTAATGACGCCGCCGGGTTTGAGCAGACGTTTCATGCCGGCGACAAAGTCATTCAGGTCCGGCACGTGCGCCAGGACGTTGTTGCCGAGTAACAGATCCGCCTGGCCATACTTGCCGACAATCTTGTCGGCCATGATGCGGCCGTGGAAGCAGGCCTCGGTGCGAATGCCTTTGTCCTGCGCCACCTTGGCGATGTTGGCCGCCGGCTCGATGCCGAGTACCGGCACGCCGGCGGCGACGAAATGCTGCAGCAGGTAACCGTCGTTGCTCGCGATCTCCATGACCAGGCTATCGGGGCCAATGCCGAAGCGCTCACGCATGAGTACGCTGTATTGGCGCGCGTGTTCCACCCAGCTGTCGGCGTAGGAGGAAAAGTAGGCGTAGTCGCTGAAAATGTCGGCCGGCGCCACGTATTCTTCCAGCTGCACCAGGAAGCAGCGCTCGCATACCCAGGCGCGCAGCGGATAAAAGGGCTCCATATGATTGAGCTGCTGCGGCTCGATGTGGGTCTGGCACAACGGTGACATGCCCAGATCGACGAATGTCGTGCGCAGCGTCTGGCCGCAAAAGCGGCATCCGGGTCCCGAAGCTCGGGCAGTATCAGAATCGGCAGTTACCACGCTTATGTTCGCGCTCATACCACTGTGATCACTTATGCGGCGGCCCCGGGGTACCAACAGGCTCTGCTCGACGGCGCGCGGGACTGTGCATGCTCGTCGTTGCACCGGGGCCAGTGCACGCCGACCTCGTTACTGATCATAAGCTGTCAGCGGTCCGGCTTCCGTGCATCGCTCACATAACCTCGGCGCGCCGACGCGAGCCGTCGGGCGGGGAAATGCACCGATGCTGCATTGCAGTATTGGGATGCCCGTACCGCTAAGGACCGCTCGCGCCGCCGGCGCCGGATCAGTAGGCCTGATCATCGCGGAATATTTTTATCACTGTCAGTACCAGGATCTTCAAATCCAGGGCAGGGGTCCAGCGTCGCAGGTAATCGAGATCGTGTCTGATCCTCGCCTCCATCTCTTCCAGCTTGGCGGTCTCGCCGCGTGCGCCGTTGATCTGGGCCAGGCCGGTGATGCCCGGCCGCACCTTGTGGCGGACCATGTAGCCCTTGATGAGCTTGCGGTACTCCTCGTTATGGGCCACGGCGTGCGGCCGCGGTCCCACCAGGCTCATGCGTCCCTGCAGCACGTTGATGAATTGGGGCAATTCGTCGAGCGAATAGCGCCGCAGGAAGCGCCCGATCGGGGTGATGCGACTGTCGGTGCGTGAGGCCTGGCGCACCTCCGTGCCGTCCTCCGACACGGTCATGGTGCGGTATTTGTAGACGATGATCTCGCGCCCGTCGAGGCCGTAGCGACGCTGCCGGAACACGAATGGGCCAGGTGAGGAAAACTTCACCAGCAGCGCAATCAGTATCAGCAGCGGCAGCGCGCACACCAGGAAAGTGACCGACAGGCCGATGTCGATCAGGCGCTTGGTCAGGCCGCGGTAGCCATAGAACGGCGTCTCGCACATGGCGACGACAGGGATACCGTTGAGTTCGCTCGATCGGGCCTGGATCAGGTCGAACACGAAAACGTCGGGCACGTAGTAAATCGACGCGGTGGTGTCGCGCAGGTCATCGAGCAGATCCAGCACCCGCTGGATGTGGCGAATCGGCAGCGCGATGAATATCACGTCGATATTGCGCTCCTTGGCAAACGCACCCAGTTCGGACAGGCGCCCGACCAGGCGCGTGTCGGCTTCCATGTTGAGCCGGTCGGGGCCACGGTCGTCAAAGAATCCCTCGACCTGGAGCGGCAGCGAGGGGTTGGTCTCAAGGCTGCGCGCCAGGGCCAGGCTGCTGACGTTATAGCCGGCGAATATCACCTTGCGGTTGCCGACCGCGCTTGATACCACCCGCCGCATGATCAATCCGCCAATCAGGGTGCTCACGACCAGTAGCGCCGGCGTCACGATCTCCCACACCTGATAGGCGCGGCGCGGGTAGAGGGGGAGCGCATTGGTGAAGTGGCCAATGACCAGCAGCACCGCCACCAGCACCACCCACCGCCCCACGACGCTGGACGAGGTGGCCACCGGGCGCCAGGACAGCTGCGCGCCCAGGTCACGCGGCGGCCGGGTCAGCACCAGGAACTGCAGCGTGATGATCACTGCCAGCGTCGAGGGCGCGTGCTCGAATGAGATGTGCCAGTACAGTGCCACCAGATACAGCGATGCCAGGGCCACCAGCGGCGGCGTCATGGTTTGCACCACCACCATCACGGCGATCAATATGCTGCGTTTGATCAGTACCGGTTCAGTCATCGCATCACCCAGCCGCGCCGGCCAGCTCGAGGCGCCCGGCGCCGCGCCCGACCCGCGGTGACGGGGCGGCAACCCGCAAGGGGCAGAGATGGCATGCAGATCAAGTGGTGCCTGTGTCGTGGGGGCATGTGTCACATGCTGATGGCATTCGCAAGCCGGCGTCGCAGACGCTGCTGGCGGGAACGAGGCGCAATTGTTTGAAAAGTTCTCAAGAATCAGTAAGTTATATTCTAACGAGCACTACTGCCGAAGGTCGCACTGGCGGCCTAGATTATCGCGGTCCGCGGCCGCCCGCCTGCGGCGATGAGTACGCGGTCAGCCGAATTTTCGAAACGCGGGCTTTACCGGCCGGCTTTGCAGCAATGCGCCCACGCCCTCTCCCAGCGCCCGTTTGTAGACCCGCAATGCCTGTTCGATCACATCGAGGGTCCGGTCGATATCGGCATCGGTGTGTGAATAGCTGACAACGAAGCCTGGCGCCAACACACCGCCGCGAAGTAACTCCTGCAGGAACAGTGTTCGCAACGGCTGACTTGGCTGCCGCTCCGCATCCCTGGTGAAATACAGCAGGTTGCAATCCCGGCTCACCACCCCGACATGCTCGCTCAGGCCCAGAGCCTGGGTGCGCTGTTCGAGGCCGGTGCGCAGGCGCTTGCCCTGGGCGTAGAGTCGCTCTACCACCGGCTCCTGCTGATAGACATTCATCGTCGCGATTCCGGCGGCGAGCGCGTGGCTCTCTGCGCCGTGCGTGGTGGAGAGAAGAAACACGCGCTCACGCGTATGCCGGCTTCCGCCGAGTTCCATGAGCTCGCGTCGGCCGGCCAGCGCTGAAAGCGAGAAGCCATTGGCCAACGCCTTGCCGAATGCCGCCAGGTCGGGCGTCACACCGTAGACGCGCTGCGCGCCGCCCAGATGCCAGCGAAAACCGGTAATCATCTCGTCAAGGACAAACACCGTGCCGTGCTCGCGACACAGCGCCTGAACCCCCGCCAGGTAATTCTCGGTGGGCTCTTCGGTGCGTGCTGCCTCCATGATGACGCAGGCGATCTCCCCCGGATAGCGCGCGAACAGCTCACGCAGGCTTGCAAGATTGTTGTAGCGGAATTTGACCGTCTGGGAGCGCACCCATTGCGGGATGCCCCCGGGCATGTCGGTCGATCCAATGAACCAATCGCTGGTCGAGAAGAATGGATGATCGCCGCAGATCGCAATTCGATCGCGGCCGGTGTAGGCGCGCGACAGCCGGACCGCGCCATCGAGTGCACTCGACCCATCCTTGCAGAATTTGACCATGTCCGCCCACTGCACGATCGACAGGAATTTCTCGGCGCACTCCACTTCGATCCTCGCCGGTCGCGTGAAGTTGGTTCCCGACGGCAAGGTGCGCTGTACTGCGGCGACTACCGGCGCGAACGCGTGGCCAAGAGTGACCGCACGCAGGCCCATGCCGTACTCGATGAGCTCCTTGCCATCCACGTCCCACACGTGGCAGCCATGGCCGCGCTCGATGATGCCGGGCATATGGTCGGGAAACTGGTCCGGGCCCTTGGCATAGGTGTGGCCGCCGCCGGGAATCAGGGTCTGGGCTCGCTCGCTCAGCTTGCGGCTCTCGTCAAATCGCTGTATGGGCTCGTTCATACTACCGTCGCACTCGCATGATGGTTGGTTGGGGATTGAAGGCCTCGACACCAGTCGTCAGCTCTCAAACTCTAAACCGTGGTTGGGCATGATGGCACACTGTTCTCACCGGCATTCACGGAACTGCGGCGCGGCGGGGCAACGCCGCGCGCCGGTGCCGCGTCGGGCAGTATCACGCAGCGCGGACCTTGGCGCTTATACCAGTGACCAAAACTGTTGCCCACGTCGCTGGCCCGCTCGATTCATATCAGGTCCGGGGGTCGCATCGATTTGTTTTTTGAGCTTACCGGCAGCGGGACGTCGAAATTGCGACCTGTCTCACGACTTTCAAAGTTGACAATGGCGGCGAGGCTGACGTAGCGAGCCGGATTGGCCGGCCATCTCACGGCCGCAGCCGGCCAACGCCCGGAGCCGCCCCCGCACCGGCAGCCACACCCGGTATCGGGGTGCCAGCCGGGCGCCTAAGGGGACCGGCGGGCGGCCACTGCCTTATTATAGAATCGCGGGTTTCCGATTCCAGTATGCCGGCCGGCAGGTAAGGAGATCGATGTTACCGCCCGCGAAGTCCGCCCGATCACCGCCGCGCATGAGCGTGCCGCTGCTGGATCTGAAGAAGCAGTATCAGCCGCTGGCCGCTGAGATTATCCCTATTCTGCAAGGCATCTGTGCCAGCCAGCAGTTTATTCTTGGCCCCCACGTGCTCGAGTTCGAGCAGGCCGCTGCAAGCTACGGCAACTGCGCGCATGCTGTCGGCGTCTCTTCCGGCACCGATGCATTGCTGCTGGCGCTGATGGCGCTGGGGCTGGGCGCCGGAGACGAGGTGATCACCACGCCCTTTACGTTCTTTGCCACTGCCGGCACCATCGCGCGTGCCGGCGCACGACCGGTGTTCTGCGATATCGATGCGGGCAGTTTCAACATCGATCCGGTGGCGGTGCGCGAATTCCTGCAGCAGTGCTGCGAGCGTCGCGCGGGGCAACTGATCAACCGCCGCAGCGGCGCGCGGGTGCGGGCGCTGATGCCGGTGCACCTGTACGGGCAGTGCGCGGACATGGCGGGGCTGCTGGCGCTGGCGCGCGAGTTCGATCTGAAGGTGATCGAGGATGCGGCGCAGGCGATCGGCGCTGACTTCGACGACGGCCGGCGGGCGGGCAGCATGGGCGATATCGGCTGCCTGTCGTTCTTTCCGACCAAGAACCTGGGTGCCTTCGGCGATGCCGGTATGTGTACCACACAGGACGCGGAACTGGCCGAGCGCATGCGTGTACTGCGGGTTCATGGCGGCAAACCCAAGTACTTTCACCACCTGATCGGCGGCAACTTCCGCCTCGATGAGATTCAGGCCGCGGTGCTGGCCGTCAAACTGCGGCTGCTGGACGGCTGGACAGCAGCGCGCCAACGCAATGCCGCCTGGTATGCGGCAGCATTCGAGCGTGCCGGATTGAACGGGCGGATCCGGCCGCCGGCGGCGTCTGCCGGCTACCGGCATACCTGGAATCAGTACGTGATCCGCGCCCCGCAGCGCGATGCACTGAAGGCATTCCTGGGCGAGCAGGGTGTCGGCTCGGAAATCTACTATCCGGTGCCGCTGCACCGTCAGCAGTGCTTCGCCTATCTGGGTTATGGCGCTGACGAGTTTCCGGTCGCGGACGCCGCGGCGCGCGAGGTGCTGGCGCTGCCGATCTTCCCGGAGCTTGCGCACGAGCAGATACTGTACGTGGTCGATCGGATTGCGGCGTTCTACGGCTGATGCCGCCAGGCGTGCGCGCCGATCGCCGCGGCCGGCTACCTTGCCTTGAAGTCGTCCGGCACCAGCTGGTGCCTGCCCAGGAGCTTGTAGAAATCGGTCCGGTTGCGCTTGGCCAGGCGTGCCGCCTGACTGACATTGCCGCTGGTAATCTGCAGGATCTGCGACAGGTAGCTGCGGGTGAATTCCTCGCGCGCCTCATCGAACGAGGGCAGCTTGCTGCCGTGCGTGCCGCCCAACGACTGCTGTACCAGTTCCACCGGAATGATCGGGGTCTGCGACAGCGCGACATTCTGCCGCACGACGTTCTGCAGCTGGCGCACGTTGCCCGGCCAGTCGCTGGTCGCGAGCAGCTCCACGGCTTCGGGAGCGTAGATCTTGTGGCTGCCGCTCTCGCGCGTGATCCCGGCCAGGAAATGCGCGACCAGCACGGCGATGTCCTCGCGGCGCCGATTGAGCGAGGGCATTTCGATATGCACGATGTTCAGGCGATAGTACAGATCCTCGCGGAACTGTCCGCCGGCAATCAGGCGCTGCAGGTCACTGTGGGTGGAGGAGATCAGCCGCACATTGGTCGCTATCGCTTGGTTGCTGCCCATCGGCCGGATCTGGTTTTCCTGCAGCAAGCGCAATAGCTGTACCTGCAGGCGCATCGGCATTTCACCGATTTCTCCCAGCAGCAGCGTACTGCCCTCGGCGGTCTGGAACAGGCCCCGGTGCTCGCTGGTGGCGCCGGGGAAGGCACCCTTGACGTGACCGAATAGCTCGCTTTCGAGCGTGACCTCATCCATCGCGCTGCAATCGATCGACACGAACGGACGATTGCGGCGCGGACTCGCCTTGTGGATTGCGCGCGCCAGCAGCTCCTTGCCGGTGCCGCTCTCGCCGGTAATGAGCACCCGCGCATCGGTGCCCGCGACCATATGCGCCTGTGCCAGTTTTTCCTCCATCAGCGGGCTGCGGGTAATAAAATCGGCGCGCCAGTCCTGATCGGTGTCTACGAAGCCGGAAATCTTGAGTGCCTTCTGTACCTGATCGAGCAGCTCCTGCTTCTCGACCGGCTTGGTCAGGAAGCCGAAGGCTCCCATCTGCGTGGCCTGCACCGCATCGGGGATGGTGCCGTGCGCCGTCAGCAGGATGACCTTGAGACCGGGCCATCGACTCTGCAGCTCCTTGAGCAGGCCGATACCGTCGAGCTCGTCCATACGCAGGTCGGAGATCACCAGATCCGGACGGAAGCGCAGCGCGGCGGCCAGCGCCAGCACGCCGTTCTCCACCGGCTCGACTTCGTATTGCTCGGCGCGCAGGCGAATCGTCAGCAAGCGCAGCAACCCCGGATCGTCGTCGACCACCAGGATGCGGGCCTTGCGTTTGGTAGGTTGATTCACTGTGGGCGTCCCCCCGGCGGATTTTTACGATCGGTCAGATTGCGCTCGATGTTGGCCACGGCGTCGAGCTTGGCCTGGGCATCCTCGAGCTGTTTGCGCAGTTTTGCGTTTTCATCCAGTTCGGTCTGCAGGCGGCGCTGGGCGGCCGCCATCGCGCGCTCGTGATCGCCACGCTGGGCGTCGGCCTGCATGCGATCGTTGTCGGCTTTCAGGCCGAGCTCGCGATCGAGCTGGGTCAGTTGCACCAGCGCGACCGCGCGCTCGATCGGCACCAGCGTCTCCGGCTGCGCCACCAGCTGGCGCAGCAGCAGCTGGGCTTTGGGCGCGTCGCGGCCCGGATGCCCCGGCGTAGACAGCAGCAGAGCATAGCGCAGTTGCGCGCCGCCTTGCGGCGAGCGCTCGTAGCCGGCACGCGCCGCGGCCAGCAACTCGGCCTGCTCGGCGGCCGGGGCCTGCGACAGGCGCTGCATGGTCTGAAAGGTATTTCCCATCAATAGGGCGGCGGCGGCATCGCGGTCCTCGGCGACGTTGTCATTGCGCTGCGGCGGCGGCGGCGGGCGCGTTGCCAGCCCGGTGCAACCGCACAGCGCCAGCGCGAGCAGCAACATGCGCAGGCTACGCTGCATCGGCCTGCTTCTTCTGCGCTTCCAGCGGCGTTACACGCAGCGGCATGCGGATGCGAAAATGCGCCCCCGGAACCTCGCCGTCGACAATCTCCACGGTGCCCTGGTGCACATTGACGAACTCGTTGACCACCGACAGCCCGATGCCGGTTCCGCGAACATGGCCGCCCGGAGCGCGACCGGTATAGAACGCGTCGAAGATCCGGGCCCGGTCTTCATGCGGAATTCCGGGACCGCTGTCGCCCACCTCGAGCACCAGCTGCTCGCCGCTGGCGGCGGCGCGCAGGTAGATGACGCCGCCGCGCGGGGAATATTTGATCGCGTTCGACAACAGGTTCTCCAGAATCAGGCGGATCTTGCCCCGGTCGGCCAGCAGCGTCACATCCTCGACGCGCACATCCAGCCGCACCCGCTGAGACACCAGCGTGAGCTGTTGGTTCTCGAGTACCTGCTTGACCACCGGCCGCAGACGAAACTCGCTCACGTCGAGGCCGGTACTGTTGCTCTGCCAGGCGCTGAAGCTCAGCAGGTTCTCGATCAGCCGCTGCAGCTTGATGCCATTGTCGCGCAGGATCGCCGTGACTTCGCGCTGGCCGGACTCGAGCTCGCCGACTGCCCCATCCATCAGCAGCTCGGTACCCTCGCGGATATTGGCGAGCGGTGTCTTGAGTTCGTGCGACAGGTGGCGCAGGAAGCGATTGCGCTCCTGTGCCAGCTCCAGCAGCCGGTTGCGCAGCCATTCGAGCTGATGCCCGAGCCGCTCAAGGTCCACCGGGCCATTGATCACGATGCTATTGGCGAAATTGCCGCGGCCAAGCTCGCCGATGGCGCGGTCGATCTGCCGCAACGGCCGGCTCAGGCGCAGGGCAAACAGCAGCACCACGATCACGATCAGCGGCAGCAGCAGCGTCGACTCGAGAAACAGTTCGCGCTGCGCCTGGTCGGTGCGGTCGCGCAGGTCGGCCGACTCGACATCGATCTGCTGATTGGTCAGCGTAGCGACGCCGTTGGCCTGATCACCCAGCAGCACGAACGACTGCGCCAGCTCGGCTGCCTGGCCGCCGGCCGCCGGGGCCTGCAGCACCAGGGACTCGATCCGTTTCTGCGTGTCGATCAAGCGTTGCAGTTGCCCGGGTGCATCGGTGGCGCGCAGCCGCTGGCGCAGCGTGCCCATGATGGCGGCCAGCCTGGAGTCGTGTTCGCGAAACGAGGCCCGGACCGTGGGCTCACCCAGTACCTGGTAGAGGCGCGCGGCGCGCTCGAGCAGCGCGATCTGCGCATACATATCCTGCGTCAGGCGCGTGCTCTGCACGCTGTCGACCACCAGCTGCTGGCTGGTGTCCGACAGGCGGCGCATCTGCACCGCGGCATGCAGGATCGCGAGCAGCAGCGGGCCGGCCAGAAAGCCCAGACCCAGCAGCAGGAAGCCATTCAGAGACTTGGGAAGCAGCCAGCCCATCAAATCATTCTATGCCTCCGGGGGGTGCGATGTTGTGAGGCCAGTCGCGACTGCTGTCACGCAACGCCCCGGCGCGAGCCGCTACCAGGGCTCGCGCTGCAGCTTGCGTTCCCAGCGCAGTGCGCTGTCGACGATCGTGTCCAGATTGTCGAGCTGCGGGGTCCATCCCAGTTGCGAGCGGATCCGCTCGGCCCGAGCGATCAGCGTCGGCGGATCGCCCGCGCGCCGCGGCTCCTCCCGGACCACCAGGGTGCTGCCGGCGATGCGCTGCACGCTCTCGAGCACCTCACGCACGCTGTAGCCGTGGCTATAGCCGCAGTTGAACACCGCTGCGGCGCCGCCACGACGCAGGTAGTCGAGCGCATCGACATGCGCGCGTGCCACGTCCTCGACGTGAACGTAGTCGCGCACGCCGGTGCCGTCGGGCGTGTCGTAGTCGGTGCCGAAGATCGCGACGTGCGGGCGCTTGCCGACGATGGCTTCGCAGGCGACCTTGATCAGCAGCGTGGCGGCGCGTGTCGACTGTCCGATGCGGCCCTGCAGATCGGATCCGGCAACGTTGAAGTAGCGCAGGCTGACGTAGCGAAAATCGCTGCTGGCAGCCTGGTCGCGCAGCATCCACTCCGACACCAGCTTCGAGCTGCCATAGGGATTGACCGGTGCCAGCGCCAGCTCCTCATCGCAGATACCGCCGGCGGGATTGCCGTAGACTGCCGCGCTCGAGGAGAACACCAGCTGGCGTACGCCAGCGCGCATGCAGCTGTCGAGCAGATTACGCGTCGCGCAGGTGTTGTTACCGTAGTATTTCAGTGGGTCGTGTACCGATTCCGGTACGATCGTGCTGGCGGCGAAGTGCATGACGGTGTCGATCCCGTGCTCGCGGAACACGCCGGTAAGCAGTTCACGGTCGCCGACGTCGCCGACGATCAGCGGTGCCGAAAGTACCGCCTGGCGAAAGCCGGTGTGGAGGTTATCGATCGCGAGCACCTGCTCGCCGCGGGACTGCAGCTGCAACAGCACATGGCTGCCGATGTAGCCGGCGGCGCCGGTAATTAGGATCGCTTTGTGGGACACAGCATCGGCACCGGCATCGGGCGGATCGGGGAATGCACAGATGATAGCGGCAATCAGCGGCCGGTGTAGTCGGATATGAACGCAAAAAAGCGCGCCCGCGGCGCGGCGGGTGAGCGCGGCATAGCCGGTCAGCAGCGCGCCGCGCATGTCTCGACCGCTCTGCCGGGCGCGAGCGGCGCCGCCGCGGCCGGCGGCGCGGCGCCGGCCAACGTGAGTACGCCGTTTGCATCGCTGACGCCGGACGCGGTACTGGACGCCACCGAGGCGCTCGGGCTGGCACCCGACGGGCGCCTGTTCGCGCTCAACAGCTACGAAAACCGCGTCTATCGCGTGGGACGGGTGGACGCCGAGCCGGTGGTGCTGAAGTTCTATCGTGCCGGGCGCTGGTCGGATCAGCAGATACTCGAGGAGCATGCGTTCGCGGCGGAACTGGCGGCACAGGAGATTCCGGTGGCCGCGCCGCTGGTGCTGGCCGGCACCACCCTGCACCGGCACCGCGATTTTCGACTGGCCGCATTTCCGCTGTGCGCCGGCACTGCGCCGGAACTCGATCAGCCGGGCGCGCGCGAGCTGCTTGGCCGTACGCTGGCGCGTATACATGCGGTCGGCGCGCGGCGACCGTTCCAGTACCGGCCTAGCCTGGAGGGCGCACTGCTCGGCGCGCGCGCACGCGCCAGCATGCTGCGCTCAGCGCTGATGCCCGAGCACATGCGCCACCAATACGCGACGGTAAGCGCCACGCTGGTGAGCGGCATAGAGGCCGCATTCGCACAGCATGGCGCCCCGACGCACATCCGCCTGCACGGCGACTGCCATCTCGGCAACATCCTGTGGCAGCCGCGCGGCCCGTTGCTGGTCGATCTTGATGACTGCATCAACGGGCCGCGCATACAGGACCTGTGGATGTTTCTCTCCGGCAATCCCGACGAGCAGCAGGGCCAGTGGGCCGAGATCGCCGAAGGCTATAAACAATTCGGGTCGATTGAGTTTCGCGAGCTGCGCCTGGTGGAGCCACTGCGCGCGGTGCGCATGCTCAACCACGCCGCCTGGGTCGCCGAGCGCTGGACCGATCCGGCCTTTCCGCGCGCGTTCCCATGGGCGGCCGAAGCGCGTTTCTGGGAAGGCTACGTCGGCGATCTGATGCAGCAGTCGCAGGCGCTCGAGGAGCCTCCGCTATTGGCCGGGAACCTGTGATAATGTCGCCGGCGTTGCGGGAGAACAGCGGTGAAGATAGCGCAAATGGTCTGGAGTTCCCGTGCTCTTGCCACCATAGCGATCGCGACGTTATTTGCCGCATGCGGACAGTCGGCGAACCGGTCGGGCGCCGCGGGCCAGTCGCAGCAACAGAACCGCGACGTGAAGTCGGGGCACAAGGCCGCCGATACGATCGACCCTGACATGGTGATGGCAGTCAGTTCGGCTCGTTCCAGCACGCCGATCGGGATGAAATTCGTGCTCTCGGCGCGCCCGGTGGTGGGTACCCCGCTGACGGTGACGGTGGCGCTGATTCCTGCCCCGGACGCCGGCATCAGCCATATCCATGCCTCGTTCCAGCCCGGTGAGGGTCTGCAGTTGCAGTCCGATCGCAGCCTCGACATCAACGACCCGAATGCCGGCTCGGTGATCGAGCAGCAGCTTTCCGTGGTACCGCAGCAATCGGGCGTACTGAGCCTCAACGCCACGGTGGTGGTGGACATGGAGGGCGGCTCGCTGGCACGCAGCTACGCGATCCCCCTGATCGTGCGCTGATCGTGCGCGACGACACCTCAGTGTCGTACTCGCCCTAGCAGAAATCGCTACTGCTTCACACGGGCGGCCGGAGCCGCTTCGTATGATGCCTTTTCGTCCTGCCGCAATACAGGTTATGTCACACGACTCCGTGGCGCTCGAGGCTATCGATACCCCGCAGCCGGTGGTGCCGCGTGAACACGTGTCGCCGATCCCGGAGCTGCATCCGCGCCTGTGCGAACAGCTGGCACAGGCGCGCCTGGCGGCCGCCGGATCGCTGGAGCTGGCACAGCTTCTACCGCTGATCAGCAGCTACTACGAACTGCTCGACGACGAGCGTCGCGGTATCGTGCGTTCGATGCAGTTGATCGCCGATGAGGCGCGCTCGTTCGGCGACGGTCTGGCAGGCGCCGATGCCGGCCACCTGCAGGCGATCCTCGATCACATCAAGGACGTCGTCATCACGGTCGCCGTCGACGGCTCGATCAAGATCTTCAATCCGACCGGCGAGCGCGTGTTCGGCTATTCGCGCTCGGAGGTCATCGGGCAACCGATTGCGCGGCTGCTGCCGGAACTGCCGGTACACGGCTCGGTCGAGACCGGACTGGAATCGCTCGCCGCCCGGGTCGAGGCGGACCGCGGCGACCTGCGGCCGCGCGAGTTCCATGCCCGGCACAAGGATGGCCACCGGTTCCCGGCCGAGCTGATCGCAAGCCGGGTGCGCATCGAGCAGCGCGACGTCTACGTGATCTGCCTGCGCGATACCAGCGATCGCGCGCGTGCCGAACAGGCGCTGCGCGACAGCGAGGCGCGATACCGCACGCTGGTCGAGAGTGCACCTGAAATGATCGTGTTGCTGGATCGCAGCTCCGGGCACTACATCGACGCCAACGAAAATGCGTTGCGCTTCTTCGGTGTCAGCCGCGAGCGGCTGCCGGAACTCAAGCCGCTGGACCTTTCGGCACCGCTGCAGGCGCACGGTGTGGATGCGGCGCAGCTGTTCGCCAGCCGCTGCGCCCGCGCGGTCGCCGGCGAACCGCAGGTGTTCGAATGGCTGCATCGCGACGCGCGCGGCGAGGAGGCCGAAACCGAAATGCGGCTCATGGCGCTTCCCGGTGCCAGCGGCCTGCTGCGCGCGAGCATCACCGACATCAGGGCGCGTCGGCGCGCCGAAAAGATCACCGCCGGCGAGCGCAACGTATTCGAGCGCATTGCCGCCGACGCCGCCCTGTCCGAGGTGCTCGATTCCATCGTCGCGCTGATCGAATCGATCAATGGCAGTTTCACCGCCGCCGTCAGCCGGCTCGGGCCGGACGGCCAGAGTTTCGTCGAGGTCGTGTGCAAGCGCATGCCGGCGCCCTGGCGCGCGGTCGAGGAGCGCCTGCCGGTCGATATCCGCAATGGCTCGAGCGCCGCGGCGGTATATCTGGGGCGGCCGGTGCTGGTGGGCGACATCGAACGCGATCCATTCTGGCAGCGCCGGCGCGAGCTGGCGCTCGAGGCCGGTTTTCACGCCGCATGGGCGGTGCCGATCAAGTCTGCGAGCGGCCGCGTGCTCGGAGCCGTGACCGTGTATCGGCCCCTGACCGGCATGCCGCAACCCGCCGACCTCGACCTCATGGTGCACGCCGCGCGGCTCGCCGGCATCGCCATCGAACGCCGTCGCGGCGAGGAGGCGCTGCGAGCGAGCGAAACCAAGTTCCGCCGGCTGTACGAGCGGGTGCTCGAGGGCGTCTACCAGTGCGCGCCCGACGGCCGCCTGCTCGAAGTCAATCCGGCGTTCGTCAAGATGCTCGGCTACGGCAAGGCCGAGGAAATCTACGCGCTGGCCGGGATCGCGATTCTGTACCGGAATCCGGCTGAACGTGCCGAGTTCGAGCTCGCCCTGGAACGTCACGGCGAGATACACAACGCCGAGTTCGTCCTGCTTTGCCGCGACGGCTCGCAAGTGGTGGTGCTCGAGAGCGCGCGCATCGTGCGCGACGAGGAGCAGCGCGTCATCGCCTACGAGGGCACGATTGCGAATATCACCGCGCGCAAGCGCGCCGAGCAGGCCATGTTCGCCGAGAAGGAGCGCGCGCAGGTGACGCTGCAGTCGATCGGCGAAGCGGTGATCACCACCGATCGCGAGGGCCGCATCGACTACATGAATCCGGTGGCCGAGCAGCTGTCCGGCTGGCGCGGCGAGGAGGCGCGGGGCGAGAAGCTCGGTACGGTACTGCGGCTGCTCGACCAGCTGACGCATCGCGAGCTGGAGAACCCGCTGGTGCGTTGCCTGCGCGAAGGCCAGCTGGTGCATTTTGCCGAGCACAGCGTGCTGCAGAACCGGCTCGGCAAGGAGATCGAGATCGAGGACTCGGCGGCGCCGATACGCGATCGCAGTGGCGAAATCGTTGGTGCCGTGGTGGTATTCCGTGACGTCACCAAGGAGCGCCGGCTCAAGCGCGCGCTGGCGTACCAGGCCAGCCACGACGCACTCACCGGACTGATCAACCGGCGCGAGTTCGACAACCGTCTGGCGCACGCACTGCAGAACGCGCAGGACGGGCAAGGTCCGCACGCGCTGTTGTACGTGGACCTGGACCAGTTCAAGGTCGTCAACGACACCTGCGGTCATTCGGCCGGCGACCGGCTGCTGCGCGACGTCACCGGACTGCTGCAGGCGCACGTGCGTACTGCGGATACCATCGCGCGCCTCGGCGGCGATGAATTCGGCATCCTGGTGCAGCACTGCACCGCCGAACAGGCGGGGCGCATGGCCGAGAACATCCGCCAGGCGATCCTCGACTACCGCTTCTCCTGGGAGCAGACCACCAGCAGCATAGGTGCCAGCATCGGCGTGGTCGAAATCACCCGCGACACCGAGAGCGTCGCCAATCTGCTCAGTGCCGCCGATATCGCCTGCTACGCCGCCAAGGACTCCGGCCGTAACCGCGTCCACCTCTATAATTCGAGCGAGGTTTCCGGTCGGCACCGCGAGATGTACTGGGTCAGCCGCGTCACGCGCGCGGTCGACGAGGGACGGCTGGAACTGCATTACCAGCCGATCGTCGCCACCGGCTGCGAGGCGCCGCCGATGCCGGCGGCCTGCGAGCTGCTGGTGCGACTGCGGGAAGACGACGGCCGGCTGGTGATGCCGGAGGAGTTCATTCCGGCCGCCGAGCGCTACAACCTGGTGTCCTCGATCGACCGCTGGGTGGTGCGGCGCGCGGTGCAGGCGCTGCAACAGCACGCCAGTGGAGATGAGCCGCCGTTTTTATTTGCACTCAACCTCTCGGGCACGTCGCTCAGCGATCGCAGCTTCCTCGACTTTGTGCTTTCGCTGGTCGAGGAGCCGCGCATCGGGCGCGGCCTGTGCTTCGAGATCACCGAAACCGCGGTCATCACCAGCATGGCGCAGGCGGTATCGTTCATGCATGAGCTGCGCAAGCGTGGCTGCCGATTCGCGCTCGATGACTTTGGCAGCGGGCTGTCCTCGTTTCACTACCTGAAGACGCTGCCGGTCGACTTTCTGAAGATCGACGGCCAGTTCATCGGCAGCGTCACCACCGATGTGGTGGATCGCAGCATGGTCGAGGCCATCAGCCGGGTCGGGCGCGCCTTGGGCATCGCCACCATCGCCGAAAAAGTAGAGTCAGCCGAGGTGTTCGCGGAGCTGAAGCGTCTGGGCGTGCAGTTTGCGCAGGGCTACTTTGTCGCCAAGCCCGCCCCGATCGATACTCTCACGGCGGCCAGCGCCCGGGGTTTCGGCGGCGTCGCTGCACTTTAGGACGCCGCAGCGCCAAATTGCACCGGGGGCCAGCGTAGCTTGCTCCACAGACCGTAACGCGTTACGCTGTCACGCGTTACATTTGGAGGATCCTATGGCGTTAGCCGCTGAGCGAATGAAGGCCATGCGTGAGCGGCGCCGTGCGCGCGGCTTACGCGAGTTGCGCTTGATCGTACCCGATGCACGCTCGAAGGCGGTCCGCAGACGCGTCGCGAAGCAGGTGGCAAGCCTGGACCGAGCGCGCGAGGTAGAGGTACTAGGGTGGATTGAGGCGGTTTCGGAATTTGATGCCCGATGAGGCGCGGCGATGTGGTGACGGTTGCAGCAACCGGCGACTATGGCAAGCCGCGACCCGCGGTTATCGTGCAGACGGATGCTCTTCCCGCCGAGCACGCGTCGGTGGTGGTCTGCCAGATGACCTCTGAATGCAGTGACGCACCGGATTTTCGGGTGACGATTGATCCGACCGAGAGCAATGGCTTACGAGTGAGGTCGCAGGTGATGGCCGATAAACCTGTGACGATTCGGCGCGAACGAATCGGACGGCAGGTTGGACATCTCGACGACAACGACATCGGCCGACTCAACATCGCCTTGGCGTTCGTCATGGGTCTCGCGGACTAATAGCAGCGCGCCTCGCTTCAGGCCTGGCTGACAGAAGAAGCCCTTTCTGGTGAATGCTGCCGGCGGCGCCGAGCTGATCGACGTGCGGTGTAAATGGGCCGAGACGCGGCAGTATGGGCGGCTCTGTGATCGCCGGCGGCCGAGCTCACACGGGCCGGCGGGATTTCGCGCATATTCTCCGGGCCGAGATTCGCGTAGCGCTTGAGCTCGTTCCACGTGAATCTGCTTGCCTGCGAACTCGGATCTAGGCCACGGCAACATCAGAGGCGACACGGCATTCTTGTCGCCTATATGGCGCCCCTGCAACTGATAAACTCCCCGCAATACGGACAAATAGCCCCAAAATGCCGCGCGTGGAAACCACTACAAAAATAGACATTTCCGTCGAGAAATCAGCCGTAACGCGCGATCGCAGGGTGTCAGTCGCTCCCATGATGGAGTGGACCGACCGTCACTGCCGTTATTTTCTGCGCGGCTTCTCGCCCCGGGTGCTGCTGTACACCGAGATGATCACGGCGGCCGCGATTGCGCACGGCAACCGCGAGCGCCTGCTGCAATACTCTGTGGCGGAGCAGCCGCTGGCACTGCAGCTCGGCGGCAGCGACCCGGCGCTGCTCGCGGCCGCCGCGCGCGCCGGCGCCGACAGCGGCTACCGCGAGATTAATCTCAATTGCGGTTGTCCCAGCGACCGGGTGCACGCCGGCGCCTTCGGCGCCTGCCTGATGCTCGAGCCGCAACGGGTGGCCGACGGCGTGGCCGCCATGCGCGCCGCCGTGGCGATTCCGGTCAGCGTCAAGATGCGCGTCGGCGTGATCGCCGGTCCGGGGGCGCGCCTGCAGCTCGGGCGCTACGACGAGGACGACTATGAGCGCCTATGCGGCTTCACCGCGCTGGTGGCGCAGGCGGGTTGCCGGCGCTTCATCGTGCACGCGCGCAAGGCCGTGCTCGGCGCGCTGTCGCCGCGCGAGAACCGCGAAGTGCCGCCGTTGCGCTTCGATGTCGTGCAGCGTCTAAAGCATGATTTCCCGCAACTGGCGATCGAAGTCAACGGCGGCCTGCGCACTGCAGCGGCGTGCAGCGCGGCCCTCGACTGGTCGGATGGCGTGATGCTCGGCCGCGAGGCCTATCACCGGCCCTATCTGCTGGCCGAGCTGCAGCAGTTGCTGTTCGACGACGGTTGGCGCTGTCCGCCGATCGGGGAACTGCTCGAACGCATGGCTGCGTACGCGGAGCGTGAAGTCGCCGCCGGCGAGCGCCTGTCGGCGATCACCCGGCACATGCTCGGCCTGTGCTCGGGCCGGCCCGGCGCACGCCGCTATCGCCAGTGGCTGTCGGAGGGTGCGCGCGAACACCAGGACCAGGACCGGGTTTCGGGTCCGAAGAGCGCCGCCGGGCTGCTGCGTGCCGCCGCCGTGGTGTGTGCGGTCTAACGCCTAGCCGCTGTGCGCCGCAGCTCTTTCCAGTAACATTCGCCAGGCATGGGCAAAGACATCGAGCTTGCGATCCTGTTCGCCGACGTGGTGGGTTCCACCCGCCTGTTCGAGATCATGGGCGACCAGCGCGCCCGCGACATGGTCGCCACCTGCCTGGAGGTGATGCGCGAAGCCACCGAGCAGCACAGCGGCAGCGTGATCAAGACCATCGGTGATGAGGTGATGTCCACGTTCCCGACCGCGGACGATGCGCTGAACGCAGCCGGTGAGATGCAGAAACAGATCGCCGCCCATACCGAGTTGCGCGTGGACGGTCAGCCGGTGGCGATCCGCATCGGCTGTCATTTCGGCCCGGTGGTGCTGGAGGCCCGCGACGTGTTCGGCTCCAGCGTGCACACCGCCAACCGCATGACCAGTCAGGCCAAGGCGGGGCAGATCATCACCACTGCGGCGACCGTCGAACGCTTATCGCCCGAGTGGCGCGCCTCGGTAAGGCAGATCGATGTCGCCACGATCCGCGGCCAGGGCGGAGAGATCGCGCTGTACGAGGTTTTGTGGCAGACCGAGGACGTCACCAGCATGCTGCCGGCGATCGCGATGACCGGGCGCGAGAATCGCAAGCCGCAGCGTCTGCGCCTGACGGTGCTGGAGCGCGAAGTGGTCCTTGATGACCAGCGACCGCTAGTCAACATCGGCCGCGCCGATGACAACGACATCGTGATCCGCGGCAATCTGATCTCTCGCGTGCATGCGAGCATCGAGCTGAGCCGCAACCGCTTCACGCTCACCGATCAGAGCACCAACGGCACGTTCGTGCAGATCAGCGGTGAGGAGGAGGCGTTCGTGCGCCGCGACAGCCTGGCGATCAAGGGCGAGGGCATGATCGGCCTGGGACGGATCCCGGATCGCGACTCGCCGCTGACGATTTATTTCGTCTGCGAGGAGTGCTAGGCGGCCGCAAGCCGGCGTGCGACCTCGTCGATTTCCGCCAGCATCGCGTCCGGCAGGTGCGAGCCGAATTCCAGCAGGTACTGGCGAAAACTCGCGATCTCCTTGCGCCACGCGGCATTGGGTACTGCGGTCAGTTCGGTGAGCGCCTCGGGGCTGATATCGAGGCCGGCGGTGTTGAGCTCGCCGGTAAGCGGCATATTGCCGATCGGGGTCTCGACGGCGCCCGCGCTGCCGGCACAGCGATCGAGGATCCAGGCCAGCACGCGCAGATTCTCGCCAAAGCCCGGCCACAGGAACTTACCGGCTGCGTTCTGCCGGAACCAGTTGACATGGAAGATGCGCGGCGGATTCTTCAGCGCCGCGCCAACGGCAAGCCAGTGCGCCCAATAGTCGCCAAAGTTGTAGCCGGCGAACGGCTTCATCGCCATCGGATCGCGCCGCACGACGCCGACCTGGCCGGCGGCGGCGGCGGTGGTTTCCGAGGCCACCGAGGCGCCGACCAGTACGCCGTGTTGCCAGCTGCGCGCCTCGTAGACCAGGGGGGCGAGTTCGCGCCGGCGGCCGCCGAAGATCAGCGCCGAGATCGGCACGCCGCGCGGGTCTTCCGCCTCACGGCCGTACGCCGGGTTTTGCGATGCGGCGACGGTAAAGCGCGAATTGGGGTGCGCGGCCGGCCCGTTGTCCGGATTGTAGGGGCGGCCGAGCCAGTCGGTGAGCGGGCGCCCCTCGGTGCGGCCTTCCCACCACGGCTCGTTGTCGGCGGTCAGCCCCACATTGGTGAACAGCGTGTCGCGGCGAATCATCTGGTCGGCGTTGCGGTTGGTGCTGGCGTTGGTGCCGGGCACGACACCGAAATAGCCCGACTCGGGATTGATGGCCCACAGCCGTCCGTCCGGACCGGGCTGCAGCCAGGCGATGTCATCGCCGATCGTGAATACTTTCCAGCCCGGCAGCGAGGCTGGAGGGATCAGCATCGCCAGGTTGGTCTTGCCGCAGGCCGACGGAAACGCCGCGGCCACGTAGTGGGTCTCGCCGCGCGGATTCTGCAGACCGACGATCAGCATGTGCTCGGCAAGCCAGCCCTCATCGCGTGCCTGCCAGCTGGCGATGCGCAGCGCGTGGCATTTCTTGCCCAGCAGCGCATTGCCGCCGTAGCCGGAGCCGAAGCTCTCGATCGACAGCTCCTCGGGGTAGTGCATGATGAAGCGGCGCGCCGGATCCAGATCGCCGATCGAGTGCAGGCCGCGCACAAAGCCGCCTTCGGTCGCGATGCGCTCCAGCGCCGCCCGTCCCATGCGCGTCATGATCGCCATGTTGAGCACGACATAGGCGCTGTCGGTGATCTCGACTCCGCAGCGCGCGTAGGGCGAGTCGAGCGGCCCCATGCAATAGGGCAGCACGTACATGGTGCGGCCGCGCATGCTGCCGCGGAACAGCTCACGCATCTTGGCGCGGGCGGCGGCCGGATCCATCCAGTTGTTGTTCGGACCGGCGGCGTCCTTGGAACGCGAGCAGATATAGGTCAGGTGCTCGACGCGCGCGACATCGCTGGGATTGGAGCGATACAGGCAGCAGCCCGGAAAGCTCTTCTGGTTGAGCTCGCGCAGCTCGCCGCGCGCCAGCAGTTCGCCGCGCAGGCGCTGCTCCTCCGCCGCCGATCCGTCGCACCAGTAGACCCGGTCCGGCTGCGTCAGCTGCTGCACACCCGCGACCCAGTCGGCGACGTTATTGGACACTTCCGAAAGGCCAGCGAAGGTGTGGAGAGCGGTCGCCATGTCGTATCCTCAACGCTTGGGTGAAGCCGAGCCAGGAAAAAAACGGAGCGCGTTACGAACTTTCTCGATTATACCGGTGGGCCCTCAGATTTACGGATTTTTGCAGCTTTCAAATTATCCGGCTGGGTATTACGTTGAACCTCGAGGCAATCCTGGGCGCGGCCGGTCCGCTGACGCGCGCCCTGGAAGGCTTTACACCTCGTCCGGCCCAGCAGCAAATGGCAGCGCGCATCGACGCGGCGCTGCGCGCACGCGAGGTGCTGCTGGTCGAGGCTGGTACCGGTACCGGAAAGACTTATGCGTATCTGGTGCCTGCGTTGCTATCGGGTCTGCGGGTATTGATATCGACCGGCACACGAACCCTCCAGGACCAGCTGTTCCATCGCGACCTGCCGCTGCTTGCCGGGGCGCTGGGACGCCCGGCACGCGTTGCGCTGCTCAAAGGCAGATCGAATTATCTGTGCCGCGCGCGGCTGGCGGACATAGGGCGGCAGGACGAGCTGTTGCCGGTATCCGCCGACGTGCTGCTCGGCCGGATCCGCGACTGGTCGCAGGCGACACGCAGCGGTGACCTGGCAGAGCTGCCTGAACTGTCCGATACCGATCCGGTGCGGCTCCGGATCACCTCGACCCGCGAGAACTGCAGCGGCACGCGCTGCAGCGAGATCGGGCGCTGCCATGTGTTCGAGGCGCGGCGCGACGCGATGGACGCCGATATCGTCGTGGTCAACCACCATCTGCTGCTGGCCGACATGGCACTCAAAGAAGAGGGCTTCGGCGACCTGCTGCCGAGCGTCGATGCGGTGGTGCTCGACGAGGCACACCAGCTGCCCGATCTGGCGAGCGAGTTCTTCGGCGTCAGCGTCAGCAGTCGACAGCTCGAGCTGCTGCTCACCGACCTCAAGCGCGAGCCCGGCAGCGCCGAGCTGGCCTCGGCGCCGGCGTCGAACCTGGAGCGATCGCTGGCTGCGGTGCACGCGCTGCTTGGGCGTGCCGACCGGCACCTGGGCTTCAGCGAGCTGCGCGCGGAGGTTCACGCGGCGCTGCGCACGCTGCAGCGCGCCTGCCGCGAACTGGGAGCGACGCTCGAGGCGAGTTGCCCGCCGCCTGGCCTGCAGACCATCGCCACGCGGGCACGCACGCTGGCCGCGGCGCTGCGACAGGTCATCAGCCCGCCAGAGGACGTGCATGCTGACAGTGACAGTGACGGCGAGGGTGTCGGCGAGGCAGGGGGCGAGAAAGCCGCGGCGGCGAGCGTCGCCGGCGCGCGCACGCTGTCCACGCACGCCCGTGGCTTTGTGCTGCGCCTGCTGCCGTACGAGATCGCCAGCCGCTTCCAGGCGCAGCTCGTGCAAGGCCGCAACGCGTGGATCTTTACTTCGGCGACACTGGCGGTCGGCGATGACTTCAGTCACTTCGCCAGCCGGCTGGGCCTGACGGGCGCGGCGGCGCTGCGCCTCGACAGTCCGTTCGATTATTCGCGCCAGGCGTTGCTGTATCTGCCGCAGGGACTGCCGCCGCCTTCCGATCCGGGTTTCAGCGACGCGGTGATCCAGGTCGCGCTGCCGTTGCTCGAGAGCGCCGGCGGCGGCGCGTTCGTGCTGTTCACCAGCCACCGCGCGCTGCGCCATGCCGCGCAGCGGCTCACCGAGGCGCTGCCGGCCGAGCTGCCGCTGCTGGTTCAGGGCAGCGCGCCGCGCGAGCTGCTGTTGCGTCGTTTTCGCGCCAGCGGGCGCGCGGTGCTGCTCGGCACCGCGAGCTTCTGGGAAGGAGTGGATGTGCAGGGACCGGCGCTGCGTCTGGTGATCATCGACAAGCTGCCGTTCGCATCGCCCGAGGACCCGGTGGTGCGCGCGCGCATCGAATACCTGAAGACCAGGGGTGGCAACGCCTTCAGGGACTACCAGCTGCCTGAGGCGGTGCTGGCGCTGAAGCAGGGTGTCGGGCGGCTGATCCGCAGCGAACAGGATCGCGGCGTGGTGGTGATCTGCGATCCGCGCATGAGCGAGCGCGCCTACGGCCGCATCTTTCGCGCCAGCCTGCCGCCGATGCCCACCACGCAGGCCAGCGCCGTGGTGCTGCAGCGACTGCGTGAGCTCAGCTGTGAAACTGCTGGCACTTGATACCTCTACCGAGCTGTGCTCGGCCGCCGTGTGGCTCGATGGCGCAATGATCGCGCGCGAGGCGAGCCGGCAGCGCGGCCATAGCGAGCTGATCCTGCCGATGATCGAGGACCTGCTGCGCGAAGCCGGTGTTGGACTCGCGCAGCTGGATGCGATCGCGTTCGGACGCGGCCCCGGGGCGTTCACCGGCGTGCGTCTGGCCGCCGGCGTCGCGCAGGGACTGGCGTTCGCGCTCGACCTGCCGCTGATGCCGATCTCGGATCTGCGGGCGCTCGCGGCCCAGGCACTGCTGCAGGCGGGCGCACCGCGGCGCGCTTTGATCTGCCAGGATGCGCGTATGGACGAGGTCTATTGGGGGTGCTTCGAGCGCCCATGCGATGCGGTGTGCGCGCTGGGACCCGAAGCGGTCGCAGCCCCCGGAAAGGTCGCGTTGCCGTCGGCCTGGGACGGGGCAGCGGTGTCAGGCGCGGGCTCAGGCTTCGCAGCCTATGGTCCGCTGCTGGCCGCGGTCGCGCGCCAACTGACGTCGGTATTGCCCGAACTTCGGCCGCGGGCGAGGGAAATCGCACTGCTGGCGGCCGCTGACGGCCTGGCGAGCGCCATTCCGGCCGAGCAGGCGCAGCCGGTGTATCTGCGTGATGATGTCGCGCGGCCGGCTTCATCGAACTGACAAATTCCTGCGCCGCGTCATACGACTGCAACATATGGTCTCTAAGGTTCGCCTGCAGGCTTCCAAGCATATGACTTCAAAGCAGATTTTAGTTGTCGAGGACGAGCGGCCAATCCGCGAGATGATCGCGTTCGGCCTGAGGCGCGCCGGCTTCGAAGTGCGCGAGGCGGAGGACTGCCGGACGGCCAGGGCAGCCCTCGCCGATCGCCGGCCCGACCTGATCCTGATCGACTGGATGCTGCCCGACAACAGTGGGCTGGAGCTGACCCGTTCGCTCAAACGCGAGCGCGATACCCGGGACCTGCCGGTCATCATGCTGACCGCACGTGCCGAGGAGGTCGATAAGGTCACCGGGCTGGATGGCGGTGCCGACGACTATATGACCAAGCCGTTCTCACCGCGTGAGCTGATTGCACGGGTGAACGCGGTGCTGCGGCGCAGCGGCGGCCAGGATGAAGCCGAGCTGGTGCGGGTGGACGAGCTGACGCTCGATCGTGCCGGCCATCGCGTCGTCGCCGGCGATCGTACCGTCACCCTCGGACCCACCGAGTACCGGCTGCTGGAGTTCTTCATGACGCATCCGGAACGCGTCTACAGTCGCGAGCAGCTGCTCGATCGCGTCTGGGGTGGCAATGTGTACGTCGAAGAGCGCACCATCGATGTCCATATCCGGCGTCTGCGCAAGGCACTCGAGGACTTCGGCTACGATCGGCTGGTACAGACTGTGCGCGGCGCGGGTTATCGTTTTTCGGCGCGGGCGGATGCCTGACCGCGTCGTGTAGCAAGGCGGACCCTGGCGACGCATGAATTTCGGCGGTTGGCTGTCTCTGACCGTGCGATTGACGGTCGCGCTGGCGATCGGACTGGTGCTCGGTCTGATTTTCGGTGTCCCGTGGGCGGCGCTCGCGCTGGTGCTCGCGATCGGCTTGGCGATGCAGTGGCTGCACCTGCTGCGCCTGCTGCGCTGGCTGCAGGCCGACCAGACCGAGCTGGCGCCGGAGTTGCCCGGCCCGTGGGGCCATCTGGTCGCGATGATCGTGCGGCTCTACCGGCGCAAGCAGTTCCACAAGCAGCGCCTGCTGCGCCTGCTGCGCGAGTTGCGGCGCTCGACCGCGGCGATGCCCGACGGCGTCGTGGTGCTCAATCCGCAGGCGGAGATCCTCTGGTTCAACCGCACCGCGGCGCGCCTGCTGGGTTTTCGCGGCAAGACCGACTTCGGGCTGCGGATCGAGAATCTGGTGCGCCAGCCCGAATTCGTGCGCTATCTGCGCGGCGGCCAATTCGCCACGCCGGTGATCGTGCGCTCCTCGGCGGGCGCCGAGCAGTACCTGTCGCTGCAGATCGTGCCCTATGGGGCAGGACAATTGCTGACGCTGGTGCGCGACGTGACGCGCGAGGCCAGGCTCGAGGCGATGCGCAAGGATTTCGTCGCCAACGCCTCGCACGAACTGCGCTCGCCACTGACGGTGATCGCCGGCTACCTGGAGACGCTGACGACGGATGGGGATATCGATCCTGCTCTGGCCGGCCCGCTGCAGGAGATGCAGCGCCAGGCGCAGCGCATGACCAGCATCGTGCAGGACCTGATCGAACTGTCGCGGCTCGAGTCCTCGGACGCCGAAGCCGCGCACCAGCCGATCGACGTGGTCGCGTTGATGGCGCAGCTGCGCCAGGACGTGCTCGCCCGTCCGCAGCATCCGGCACAGGTGCAGATACGGGCCGACTCGAACGCGATGCTGCTGGGCGAGGAACTTCAGATCCACTCGGCATTCGCCAACCTGGTCGAGAATGCCGCCAAGTACACGCCCGCCGACGGTTCGGTGCAGATCCGCTGGTGGGTGGACGAGGACGGCGGGCATTTTTCCGTGACCGACACCGGTATCGGCATCGCCTCGGAACACATCCCGCGGCTGACGGAACGCTTCTACCGTGTCGACGCCGGCCGCAGCCGGGCCACCGGGGGTTCCGGCCTGGGGCTGGCAATCGTCAAGCATGTGCTGCAGCGACACGGCGCGCAGCTGTCGATCGACAGCCAGGAAGGGCGCGGCAGCACCTTTACCTGCCACTTTCCGAGCGAGCGCCTGCGAGCCGCGATGAACGTCGCCAGCGCCGTTGCGGCCTCTGTCCAGTAGCGCACATTCGCCGTGGGGCTGACCGTAGGGGCAACAAACTATAGTTCAAACTTGCGAACCGCATCGCGTGCGAATGGCGCCGATTGCGTTATATTCACGCCAACGTGCGCAGCGCGATCGAATCATTGAGGCCCGGGCATGCAAGCCGCTGACATTTCCCACCACACCTCGCGACGCTTCAACGAGGATCTCGAGCGGGTGCGCAGCAAGGTGCTGGCAATGGGGGGCTTCGTCGAGGACCAGCTCAGCCGCAGCCTGATGTCGCTGGTGGATGCCGACAGCTCGCTCGGCCGTGCGGTCGCCCGGGACGACTACAAGGTCAACGGTATGGAGGTCTCGATCGACGAGGACTGCAGCCGCATCCTCGCCACCAGATCGCCCGCGGCCGGCGACCTGCGCATGATCGTCGCGACCATCAAGACCATTACCGACCTCGAGCGCATCGGCGATGAATGCGAGAAGATCGGCCTGATCGCCGCGCGCCTGGCCACCATCGAGCGGCCGGCCGATCGCTACCGCGAAGTCAAGCACCTCGGGCGCACGGTGCAGATGCTGGTGCACGACACGCTCGATGCGTTTGCCCGGCTCGATGCGGATGCAGCGCTCAAGACCTGTCGGCAGGACCGGGTGGTTGACGAGGAGTACGAGGCGATTCAGCGCCAGTGCATCACCTTCATGATGGAGGATCCGCGCACCATCCGGCGCGCGCTCGACGTCATGTGGGTAGTCAGGTCGCTGGAGCGCATCGGCGATCACGCCAAGAACATCTGTGAGTACGTGATCTACATGGTGCACGGCAAGGATGTGCGCCATACCTCGCTCGATCATATCGAGCGCGAGCTTGCCGAGCGGGCGGTACGCCAGCCCTGATGCGTCGCGGCCTGAATTTCCTCGGCTTCGCGCTATGCGCGGCGCTGCTGGGCTACGCCTGGTACGCGCAGGCGGTGCTGCAGCTGGAGCCCTGCCCGCTGTGCATCTTCCAGCGCGTCGGCGTTGCCGCTGCCGCAGTACTGTTCCTGCTGGCCGCGCTGCATCACCCGAGGCGCTGGGGCGCGCGGCTCTATGGGACGCTGCTGCTGGCCGCGGCGCTCGCAACCATGGCGGTCGCGGCCCGGCATCTGTGGATCCAGCATCTGCCGGAAGGCTCGGTGCCGGCCTGCGGCGCGACGCTGTCGTACATGCTTGAAATCTTCCCGCTCGCGGACGTGATCCGCAAGGTTTTAAGTGGTTCGGGCGAGTGCGCCCGGATCACCTGGTCGTTCCTCGGTGTGTCGATGCCGGGCTGGGTATTGCTGGCCGCTGCCGGCCTCGGAGCGCTCGGCGCCTATGCCAATTTCCTCGCACCGGCGCGCCGCGCCGAGCTGGGGCGCTAGCCGAGCAGATTGCGCAGCGTCTGCAGGTACATCGCGTGCAGCGTGTCGACATCCTCGATACGCACGCATTCGTTCACCTTGTGGATACTGGCGTTGACGACGCCAAGCTCTACCACCTGCGCACCCATCGGCGCGATGAAGCGCCCGTCTGAGGTGCCGCCGCCGGTGGATAGGGCGGCCTCGCGCCCCGTGACCGTGCGCACGGCGGCGCACACCGCGCTCGAGAGCGCACCGGGCGGGGTATAGAACGGCTCGCCGGACAGGTACCACTCGAGCGTGTACTTCACCCGGTGGCGCGCGAGCACCCGTTCGACGCTGCGCTTGAGCTCATCGAGCGTCTGCACCGGCGAATAGCGCAGGTTGAAGCGCGCCTTGAGCTCGCCGGGAATCACATTCGGAGCGCCGGTACCGGCGTTGAGGTTCGACACCTGGAAGGTCGTGGGCTGGAAATACTCATTGCCCTGGTCCCAGACACGGCTCGACAGTTCGGCCAGCGCCGGGGCGAAGCGGTGGATTGGATTATCGGCAAACTGCGGGTAGGCGATGTGGCCCTGCACGCCGTGCACCGTGAGGCGGCCGGAGAGTGAGCCGCGCCGGCCGATCTTGATGGTATCGCCGATCAGGGTTTCGCTCGAGGGCTCGCCGACGATGCACCAGTCGATGCGCTCGCCGCGTGCGCGCAGCGCCTCGACCACCCGCCGGGTGCCGTCCACCGACGGGCCTTCCTCGTCGCTGGTGATCAGGAACGCGACCGCACCGCGATGATCCGGGCGCTCGGCGACGAAGCTTTCGGCCGCGGTCAGCATGGCCGCCAGCCCGCTCTTCATGTCGGCCGCACCGCGGCCGTACAGCACACCGTCGCGGATCTCGGGCTTGAACGGATCGGAGCGCCATTCATCGAGCGGGCCGGTTGGCACGACGTCGGTGTGTCCGGCAAAGCACAGCAGCGGTGCGCCATTGCCGCGCCGCGCCCATAGGTTGTCGACGCTGCCGTAGCGCAGCCGCTCGACCTGAAACCCTATACCGCTCAGTCGGCTGGCCATGATCTCCTGGCAGCCCTCGTCGGCCGGTGTCACCGAGGCGCGGGACATCAGCTCATGGGTCAGGGCGAGCGTGGCGGACATTGGGCTCCTCCCCAAAGATCACGGGCGCCTTATACGGGTCATAAGCGCCGCCGGCAAGTGCTGACACAAATGTGTCATGAGGATCCGTATACCATGGTTGGATGAGCACCGAAGGACTCAGTCACCACATCTCCAGTCGCTACAACGCCGACCTCGAGCGGCTGCGCAGCAGCGTGCTCGAGATGGGCGGGCTGGTGGAGCGGCAGCTGACGCAGGCCATCGGAGGCATCACCGAACCCGACGCCCGCGTGATGGTGCGCGTGGCCCAGGAGGAGCTGCGGGTCAACCAGCTCGAGCGCTCGATCGACGAGGACTGCAGCCGAATCCTGGCGACCCGCGGGCCGACCGCCTCGGATTTGCGCCTGATCATCACGATCCTGAAAACGATCACCGACCTGGAGCGCATCGGCGATGAGGGTGAGAAGGTGGCCGCGATCGCCGCGCGGCTGGCGCTGCGCGAGCGGCCGCATAACCGCTACCGGGAACTGCGCAATCTCGGCGAGCTGGTGACCGGGATGGTGCACGACACGCTCGACGCGTTCGCGCGCTTCGATACCAAGCTGGCGCTGGAAGTGCTGCGCCGCGACCGCACGGTCGACGAGGAATACGAGTCGATCCACCGCCAGAACATTACCTTCATGATGGAGGACCCGCGCTCGATTCGGCGGGCGCTCGACGTCATGTGGGTGGTACGATCGCTCGAGCGCATCGGGGATCACGCCAAGAATATCTGCGAGTATCTGATTTACCTGGTGCTCGGTAAGGACGTACGCCATACCAAGATCGACGAGATCGAAAAGGAGCTGCTGGCGCCCCGGGGCTGAAGGCGCTTGCGACCTTTGCCGACCGTAGCTGTATGAATTTATGGAACAATTGGTGAGAAACAAGCCGCCCGAATCCGATCCCGCCGGCTTTATGCCGGTGTCCGATATCGACACCGGGGTGATTCCGATCCGCACCAGCGGACGCGGCATGTTGCAGGTGGCGGTGGATGAGACGCGGCGCACGGCGGCGCTGAAGGCCCCGGTGAAGGCGCGGGCCGAGGCGCTGGATTTTTTCTACGGCGACCTGAAGGCGCTCAAGAACCTCAACATGGACATCCGCGAGAAGCAGGTCACGGCGCTGATCGGGCCCTCCGGTTGCGGCAAGACCACGTTCCTGCGCTGCTTCAATCGCATGCATGACCTGACGCCCGGCACCCGCTACGAGGGCCGCATCATGCTGCTACCGGAGGAAATCAACCTGGTCGCCCGCAACATCGATCCGATCGAAGTGCGCATGCGCATCGGCATGGTGTTCCAGAAGCCCAATCCGTTTCCGAAGTCGATCTTCGAGAACGTCGCTTACGGCCTGCGCATCCGCGGCGTTCGATCGCAGATACGCATCCAGGAAGAGGTCGAGAAGGCGCTGCGCGGGGCGGCGCTTTGGGATGAGGTGAAGGACCGCCTCCCCAACTCGGCGCTGTCGCTGTCCGGCGGCCAGCAGCAGCGGCTGTGCATCGCGCGCGCGCTCGCCACCAGCCCGGAGATGCTGCTGTTCGACGAGCCGACCTCGGCGCTCGACCCGATCGCTACCGCGCGCATCGAGGAGCTGATCGCCGCGCTGCGCGAGCAGGTCACGGTGCTGATCGTCACGCACAACATGCAGCAGGCGGCGCGGGTGTCCGACTACACCGCGTTCATGTATCTGGGCGAACTGATCGAGTTCGACGAGACCTCGCGGATCTTTACCAACCCGGGGCAGAAGGCCACGGAAGACTACATCACCGGGCGCTACGGCTGATCGGGGCGCGCCCGAGAGAAGATCCGCCGAGAGGCGTGCGAATTGCAGATGGATATACGTATCAGGGAGAATTTTTTGTAATTAAAAAATTCTCCCTAATACGTATATCCCTCTGTATTTTCCAAACCTATCGAAGATCTACACCGTGCGAGCCGAGGTCAGGCGCAGCGCCAGGGGTTGGTGTCCGCGGTGGTCAATCTGCCCGCAGTAGATCGTTCAGGGCCGTCTTGGCGCGCGTCTGCGCGTCCACGCGCTTAACGATCACCGCGCAGTAGAGACTGTGGCTGCCGTCCGTCGACGGCATACTGCCGGACACCACTACCGAGCCCGGCGGCACCTCGCCCTGCAGTACCGCGCCGGTGGTGCGGTCGTAGATGCGGGTGCTGGCGCCGATGAATACGCCCATCGAGATCACCGCCCCGGTACCGACCACGACGCCCTCGACGATCTCGGAGCGCGCGCCGATGAAACAGTCATCCTCGATGACGGTGGGCGTGGCCTGCAGCGGTTCGAGCACGCCGCCGATACCGACGCCGCCGGACAGGTGTACGTTGCACCCGATCTGTGCACAGGAGCCGACCGTGGCCCAGGTGTCGACCATGGTGCCTGCACCCACGTGGGCGCCGATGTTGACGTAGGAGGGCATCAGGATCGCGTTGGGCGCGACATAAGCGCCGTATCGCACCAGCGCGTGCGGTACCACACGCACGCCGCCAGCGGCGAACTGTGCGGCATCGGTGGCGGCGAATTTCAGCGGCACCCGATCGTAGAAGCGCGCGTAGCCGGCATCGACTACCACATTGTCATGGATGCGAAAATACAGCAGCACTGCCTTCTTGAGCCAGGTGTGAACCTGCCAGCGACCGTCGATCTTCTGCGCGACGCGGCACTCGCCGCGATCGAGCGTACCGACGGCACACTCGATGGCGTCGCGCGTTTCCGGGTCCACGCTCGAGCTGGACAGATCCTGGCGGCGCTCGTACGCGGCCTCGATCCGGGCCTTCAGTTGCTGTGTGTTCATGTGCCGCCGATCGATTGCAAAGGCGCGCATGCTTACCCGAGCCGGGCCGTTCCGTCCAGTCAGCCGTGTCGGAAGCTTGCACCGGACCGCCTCCTGCTGGACTACGGCGGTGCCAGCGTGCTCCTATAGCCCCCGCCAGACGCAGTTGGCTACGGTCAGCCGATGCCAACCCGTAATGCGATGAATCAGACGGTAACGCCGATCAAAACCAGCCCTGACAGCGCCCTTGAGCCCAGGCCCGCGCTCCGCAGTTCGCTCGCGGGTCACGCGCTGTACCTGGACATCGACGGCACCATCCTCGATCTTGCACCCAGTCCGGAAGCCGTGGAGGTGCCGGTGTGGATGGTGCCGCTGCTGCAGCGCCTGTCGCGCAAGCTCGACGGCGCGGTCGCGTTCGTCAGCGGCCGTCCGATCGCGGCGATCGACCTGCTGTTCCGCCCGTTGAGCTTTCCGGCGGTGGGCGTGCACGGCGGCGAGGTGCGCACGCCGAACGGGGAGATCCTGGTCGACGAACAGCTCACTGCCGAGCTGCAGGCAGCCGAGCCGCTGCTGCGGGAGGCGATCGGCCGGATCCGCGGCGTGCAACTGGAGAACAAGCGCAGTGTCATCGCGCTGCACTATCGCAACGTGCCGGAGCGCGGCCGCGAGGTGCTGAAGGTCGCGGAGCTGATTGTCGGCAGCCTGGGCAGCCAGTTCAGCGTGCTGATGGGCAAGTGCGTGGTCGAGATCCGCCCGCGCCACCTGACCAAGGGTTCGGCGATGCGCCGGCTGATGGAACGGGCGCCGTTTCGCGACCGCATTCCGATTTTTGCCGGCGATGACACGACCGACGAGGATGCCTTCGAGGTCGTCAACGGCCTCGGCGGCATCAGCCTGCGGATCGGCGAGGAGGCGCCGACCGCGGCAAAATTCCGGCTGGCAAGTCCCGACCAGCTGCGCGGCTGGCTGCTGGAAGTGGCGGACGCCTGAGCACAGCACCGATCCGACGTGTGAGAATCGAGCGCCTATGAGCATCGCAACTCTGGACCTGGCCATGACCGGAAATTGCCAGGTCGCCTCCCTGATCGACGGCAACGGCACGCATGTATGGACCTGTATGCCCCGATTCGACGGCGATCCGGTGTTCAGCGACCTGATGGCGGGCTCGGAGGAGCCCGGCCGGCACGGCCGCTGGGCCATCGAACTGCTCGAACAGGCCTCGAGCAGCCAGATGTACGAACGCAATACCGCCATCGTCGAGACCACATTGACCGATAGCCATGGTGCGGTGCTGGTGATCAGCGATTTCTGTCCGCGCTTCCGCCAGTACGATCGCAATTTCCGTCCGGCGATGCTGGTGCGCATCGTGCGCCGCCTGAGCGGCCGGCCGCGCCTGCGCATGATCCTTGCGCCGGCCGAGAACTACGGCGAGCGCCTGCGCCCCAGCACCGCCGGTTCGCATCACATCCGCTACGCCGGCCGCGACCACGATCTGCGCCTGACCACCAACGCCAGCATCGCGATGATCCGCGAACAGCGCGTGTTCGTGCTCGAGGACACGCTGGCCTTCATCTTCGGGCCGGATGAGACCGTGCATGAGTCGGTGACGTTGCTGTCGCAGCGGCTGCTCGATGCGACGCGCGACTACTGGAACGACTGGGTACGCAGCCTTGCGGTGCCATTTGAATGGCAGGAGGCGGTGATTCGGGCCGCGATCACCCTCAAGCTGTGCAGTTATGAGGATACCGGGGCGATCATCGCCGCGATCACCACCTCGATCCCCGAGAGCGCCAACAGCGGCCGCAACTGGGACTATCGCTATTGCTGGATCCGAGACACCTATTTCACCGTCCAGGCACTCAACCGGCTCGGCGCGACCCGCACGATGGAGGGTTACCTGCGCTTCATCCAGAACCTCACCGCCACGCCGCCAGTGCGCCTGCAGCCCTGCTATGGCATCGACGGCGATCTGCGACTCGACGAGACCATCGTGCCGCACCTGCCCGGTTATCGCGGCATGGGGCCGGTGCGCGTCGGCAATGCCGCCTACGCGCAGGTGCAGCACGATGTCTACGGCGCTGCGATCCTCGCGGTGACGCAGAGTTTCTTCGATCAGCGCCTGGTTCGTCGCGGCACCGAGGCGCTGTTTACGACACTCGAGCCGCTGGGCGAGCAGTCGCTGGCCGAGTTCGGGCAGCCGGACGCGGGCATCTGGGAATACCGCGGCCGTAGCGCGGTGCATACCTTCTCCTCGGCGGTATGCTGGGCGGCGGCCGACCGCCTGGCGCGCATCGCCGGGCGGTTGGGACTGTCGGCACGGGAAAAATACTGGCGCGAGCGCGAGCGCGATATGGGTAAGCGCATACGCGCCGCGGCCTGGTCCAAGTCGATGAGCAGTTTCACCACCACCTTCGATGGCGACAGTGTCGATGCGAGCCTGCTGCTGCTGGCGGAGCTCGGTGTAGTCGACTGGTCCGATCCGATGTACATCGCCACCGTGGAGCGCGTCGGCAACACCTTGCGCCGTGGTGCGTTCCTCGCGCGTTACGCCGAACCCGACGATTTCGGTATGCCCGAGGTCGCCTTCAGCGTCTGCACTTTCTGGTACATCAACGCGCTCTGGAGTATCGGCCGCAAGGCTGAGGCGCGCGAGCTGTTCTGCGAGATGCTCCAACGCCGCAACGGCGTCGGCCTGATGTCGGAGGATCTGGCACCGGGCAGCGGCGAGATGTGGGGCAACTATCCGCAGACCTACAGCATGGTCGGCATCGTCAATTGCGCGATGCGGCTGTCGCGCTCCTGGGAAGACGCGCTCTGATGGCGCGCGTCGGCCAGCAGTGCCAGCAGGCGCTTGCACGGATACGCCTGCAGCCGCGCCAGAGCCTGCTTTATGCCAGGCGCCGGTCGAGCGCCTCGGACAGATGCACCCGCAGGCGTTCCGCGGCGGCCTCATCCAGCGGCCGCTGTTCCCGATCCGTCAGGTAGAACACATCCTCGGCGCGCTCACCGAGCGTGCTGATCTTGGCCGCGTGCAGATCGACACGCTCCTCCCACAGTACCTTGCCGACATCGCACAGCAGGCCAGGCCGGTCAGCGGCGGTGAGTTCGAGCACCGAACGGCGATTGCGTTCGTCCACCGTGATGGCGATCTGGGTCGGCGTCTTGAATACACGCATCTGTCGCGTGGCGCGTCGCGACACCGCCAGCCGTGCCTCCTCCGGGCGTTGCAGCGAGCCCCACAATGCCTGCTCGATCTCCATCAGCCGCTCGCGGTCGGTGATCGCCGAGCCGTCATCTTCCAGCACGTGGTAGGAGTCGAGTGAAAAGCCGTTACCCACCGGGGTGATACGGGCATCGAGGATGTTGAGGCCGAGTTGGTCGAGCACCGCGGTGGCGCGGGCGAAGCCGTGGCGGCGGTGCGGCGCGTAGATCATGACCCCGGTGGTGCCACGTTCGGTCTGCGACTCGACCGACACCAGCGCCTCATCGGCGTTGGCATCGCCGGTCGCCAGCGCGCGCGTATGCCGGGCGATCGCCTCGGCGCCGTGGCGCATGAAATACGCGGTCGGCAGGCGCGACCAGGTACGATCGATCATCTCCGGCGACACGCCGGCGCCGCGCAGCAGCGCACGTGCCGAGGCCTGGATCTCGCGCACCAGCTCGTCCTGATCGACCGGCGTCTCCAGGCCGCGCCGCAGTGCGCGCTTCACCACCTCGTAGAATTCGTGGAACAGCGACGCCTTCCAGGAATTCCACAGCTTCGGATTGGTGCCGCGCACGTCGGCGCAGGTGAGCACGAACAGGTAGTCCAGGTGCACCTCATCGCCGACGGTGCGCGCAAACGCGGTGATCACCTGCGGATCGCCGATGTCCTGCTTCTGTGCGGTCATCGACAGCAGCAGGTGGTTCTTGACCAGCCAGGCCACCAGCCGTGCGTCGTAGCGCGACATGCCCTGTTCGAGGCAGAAAGCCTCGGCGTCGACCGAGCCAAGATCCGAGTGGTCGCCGCCGCGGCCCTTGGCGATATCGTGAAACAACGCGCCCAGGTAGGCGATCTCGTGCTTGGGCAACTGCTGCATGATGGCCGACACGCGCGGCAGCTCGTGGTCGAATTCGCTAATGGCGAAGCGGCGCAGGTTGCTCACCACGAACAGCGAATGCGCATCGACCGTGTAGGTATGGAACAGATCGTACTGCATGCGGCCGATAACGCGCCCGAACGCCGGAATATAGCGGCCGAGCACGCCGTAATCGTTCATGCGCCGCAGCTCGTGCGTCACCCCGCGCGGCGCGCGCAGGATCTCGAGGAACAGGCGGTGATTGCGCGGATTCTGGCGGAACTCCTCGTCGATCAGCCACAGATTGCGTACCACCGCGCGGATGGTACCGGCGCGCACGCCGCGGATCTGCGGGTTCTGCTGCAGCAGCACGAACAGTTCCAGCAGCGCCGACGGGTGGCGGCCGAAAACGTCCTCGTTGACCGCCTCCAGGTAGTCGTTGTGCACCTGGAAGCGCGGATTGAGCGGCTGCGGCGGCTGATCGTCGGAGAGGATCGCCTCGCGGAACAGCTGCAGCAGCAGCTCATTGAGCAGCGTGACGTCGATGATGGTGCGGTAGTAGCGCTGCATCAGCTGTTCGACCGCGAGCGTATAGGAGGCATCCTCGTAGCCGAAGCTGCGCGCCAGCTTGATCTGGTAGTCGAACAGCAGCCGGTCCTCGTGACGGCCGGTCAGCACGTGCAGGCCGAAGCGCACCTTCCACAGGAACGCCTGCGCCGCCGTCAGCCGCCGCAGTTCCGACGGCGTCAGGAATCCGTAGCCGACCAGCTCGTCGAGCGACTCGGCGCCGAACTGGCGCTTCGCCACCCAGGCGATGGTCTGCAGATCGCGCAGGCCGCCGGGGCCGGTCTTGACATTCGGTTCCAGGTTGTAGGCGGTGTCGTTGGCCTTCAGGCGCCGGTCGTGCTGCTCGCGCACCTTGGCCTCGAAGAATTCGCGCACCGGCCAGACGCGATCGGGCGCCAGCGCAACGCGCATTTCGGCCACCAGTTCGCCAGAGCCTGCCAGGCGCCGCGATTCCATCAGCGTCGTCATCACGCCGACGTCGGCGGCGCTCTCCTCGGCGCACTCGGACACGGTGCGTACGCTGTGGCCGACCTCCAGGCCGATATCCCACAGGAAGGAGACCAGGCGCTCGACCGTGGCGCGTTCAACCTCGGCCAGCGGTGCCGGCACCAGCACCAGGAAATCCACGTCCGAGTACGGATGCAGCTCGCCGCGCCCATAGCCGCCCACTGCGACCAGCGCCAGGCGGCCGGCCAGATCCGGATCGAGGCGCTGCCTCCACAGCGCGCACAGCAGCAGGTCGGTAAAGCGGGCGCGGGCACGCACCAGACCCTCGACCGGCTCTTCTTCGAAGAACCGCGTGCGCAGCTCTTCCTGAGCCAGCGCCAGCAGGCTGCGGCAGCTGTCGGCATCGCCACTGGAATCGGCCAGCAGCCCCGGCAGCCGATTGAGCAGCGGCCAGTCCAGCGGCGCGGGGCTGCGCAGCGGAGCGTCGTCGAGCACCGTTGAATCGGGAACCGCCAAGTGAGCCCTCAGTGCCCCGCGCGTGGGCTCAGCGTCAGCACTTCATGCCCGCTTGGGGTGACCAGCACCATGTGTTCCCATTGCGCCGACAGCGAATGATCCTTGGTGACCACGGTCCAGCCGTCGGGCAGCACGCGCACGTGGCGCTTGCCGGCATTGATCATCGGCTCGATGGTAAATACCATGCCAGGGCGTATTTCGAGCCCGGTGCCGGGCTCGCCGTAATGCAGGATCTGCGGGTCTTCATGATACACGCGGCCGATACCATGGCCGCAGTATTCGCGCACCACCGAGAAGCCCTCCGCTTCTGCGAGCGTCTGGATCGCATGTCCGATATCGCCCAGATGCGCGCCGGGGCGCACCAGATCGATGGCGCTCCACATCGCGTCCTTGCACACCTGGGCCAGGCGCAGGGCGAAAGCCGGCGGCTTGCCAACGAAGTACATGCGGCTGGTGTCGCCGTGGTAGCCGTCCTTGATGATCGCGATATCAATATTCAGGATATCGCCCGCCTTGAGCTTGCGATCGTTCGGAATGCCGTGACACACCACGTGATTTACCGAGGTACAGACGGTCTTAGGGAAGCCGCGGTAGCCGACATTGGCCGGGATGGTCTTCTGCACGTTGACGATGTAGTCATGGCAGATGCGATCGAGTTCCTCGGTGCTGATGCCCGGCATGACATGCTCGCCGATCATGTCGAGCACGTCGGCCGCCAGCGCCCCGGCGACCCGCAGTTTGTGCTGCTCGTCGGGCGTTTTCAGCGAAATCTGGGAGCTGCGCAACATGTCCATTGGTTCCGCTTAAAGCATTGTTCAGGCTGGTACTTCATGGTATAAAGCGCGGCCTTTTTTGGCAACGCAATCCACACGCGCATCGTGAACCTGTGACCGGGTGTCCGCCAAGTGGCGTTGGGGCTTGAGGCCTGGCCTCCCCAGCCGCTTCAAGGATCGTCATCCAGGGATGCGCGGAGGCCACAACCCGACATAGGAGCTTTGAGTATGCCCGGCGTGTCGAT
>Ga0210394_10001065_pt1 | contig 47147 bp, 46 predicted proteins | sample IncBWC12MmetaG_FD_160121 | JGI IMG/M metagenome (GOLD analysis project Ga0210394, IMG submission 160121) | Forest soil microbial communities from Barre Woods Harvard Forest LTER site, Petersham, Massachusetts, United States - Inc-BW-C-12-M | ecosystem: Environmental > Terrestrial > Soil >...
GCGCGGCGCGCGGCCCTTGAGCCCTTCGCCCACCAGCCGAATGTGCTCGGGGGTAGTGCCGCAGCAGCCCCCCACGATGTTTACCAGTCCGGCCGCGCCGAACTCGGCCAGGATCTCTGCGGTCTGCTCAGGGCTCTCATCGTACTCGCCGAAGGCGTTGGGTAGACCCGCGTTGGGATAGGCACACACGTAGGTATCGGCCACGCTCGCCAGTTCCTCGACGTACGGCCGCAGCAGCTTGCCGCCGAGCGCGCAATTGAGTCCGACGAACAATGGCTGCGCGTGACGGATGGAATTCCAGAACGCCTCGGTAGTCTGCCCGGACAGCACCCGCCCGGAGGCGTCGGTGATGGTGCCGGAAATGGCCAGCGGCACGCTGTTGCCGGTCTCATCAAACAGTGACAGCGCCGCGTAGATCGCCGCTTTGGCGTTCAGCGTGTCGATCACCGTCTCGATGAGCAGAAAGTCGGCGCCACCGAGCACCAGACCGCGCGCCGCCTCGAGGTAGCTTGCCACCAGCTCATCAAAACTCACGGCGCGATAGCCCGGGTCGTTCACGTCAGGTGACATGGAGCTCATGCGGCTGGTGGGGCCGAGCGCACCGGCGACAAAGCGTGGCGCACCGCTGCGCTGCGCAAACTCATCGGCCGCGGCACGCGCGATGCGGGCGGCGCGGTAATTCAGCTCCGCAACCAGGGCGCTGGTGCCATAGTCCGATTGTGAAACCGCGTTCGAGTTGAAGGTGTTGGTCTCGATGATGTCGGCACCCGCGGCGAGGTAAGCGCGATGCACCTCGGCGACGACCTCGGGACGCGTCAGCGTGAGAATGTCGTTGTTGCCCCTGAGGTCGCGGCCGTGCGCACGCAGGCGTTGGCCGCGAAAGCCGGCCTCATCGAGCTTGCGTTGCTGGATCATCGTGCCCATCGCGCCATCGAGCAACACGATGCGCTCATCGAGCAGCCGCTTGAGGCGCTCGATGCGCGTGCGTCGTTCAGTCTCGTCGAGAGGCTCGATCGCAAAGGGCATGGCGAGCGCGTGCGTGCCGGGCGGAGCGCCGCGCTCGCGCTCCTGGTCGGCGCGCGGCACGGCGTGGGCGGCGTGGCGGCACGCGCTCACGCGCTCACCCGCGGGGCGGCGCCGGCCGCGGGCGCGCACGGCCGCAGGCCGAGCGCGTGGCAGATCGCGTAGGTCAGCTCGGCGCGATTCAGCGTGTAGAAGTGAAACTCGTGCACGCCGTGGCGCGTGAGCGCCTGCACCTGCTCGATGGCGACGCTCGCGGCGATCAAGCGCCGCGTCTCCGCATCGTCCTCGAGGCCGGCGAAGCGCTGGTGCAGCCACGGCGGGACGCTCGCGCCGCAGGCCTGCGCAAAGCGCAGCACCTGCGGGAAGCGCGTGATCGGCAGAATGCCGGGCACCAGCGGCGCGTCGATGCCCGCCGCCGCGCAGCGGTCGCGGAAGCGCAGGAACACCTCGCTGTCGTAGAAGAACTGCGTGATGGCGCGCGACGCGCCGGCGGCGAGCTTGCGCCTGAGGTTGTCGAGATCCGCGGCCGGGGAAACGGCCTCGGGGTGCACCTCGGGGTAGGCGGCCACGGAAATGTCGAAGGGCGCCACCTCGCGCAGCGCGGCGACCAGCTCCGCGGCCCCGGCAAATCCGTGCGGATGGGGACAAAAACGCCCCTGGCCATGCGGCGGATCGCCGCGCAGCGCCACCAGGTGGCGCACGCCCTCACGCCAGTAGGTGCGCGCGATGGCGATGATCTCCTCGCGCGGCGCGCCGACGCAGGTCAGATGGGCGGCGCCGGTGAGCGGGGTGCGCTGCTGGATGCGCGTCACCAGCGAGTGAGTACGCTCGCGAGTCGAGCCGTCCGCGCCGTAAGTCACGGACACGAAGCGCGGCGCGAGCGGCGCGAGGCGCTCGAGCGAGCTCCACAGCGTCGCCTCCATCGCGGCATCCGCCGGTGGAAAGAACTCGAACGAGACGCTGATACCTGCGGCACTCATGTCGCTCACCCGCCGCCGTGCCGCGTGCGCGCGGCAACATCCGCCGCCAGCCGGGCACTCGCCGCGAGCACGTGCTCGCCGTCGGCCTCGATGGGGCTGAGGCGCTCGCACACCAGGCCGGCGGCGGCGAGCAGGCGTCGCAGCCGCGACAGCGGGTGCTCGACGATGCGCTCGCGCGCGGACTCGAGCGACTCATAGGATTCGAACAGCCACAGCCGCGCGCCGGGGGCCATGACCGCAGACAGCTCGCGCAGCGCGCGCGCCAGGGCATCGCCGCCGGCGAGCGGCCGATCGAGGACCAGCGCATCGAACGCGCCGCCGGCGCCGGCGAGCCCGGCCGCACCCGGACCCTCTGCGGCCGAGCGCAGCACCCGGCAGTCGAAGCCGCGCTGCTCGGCGAAGGCGCGCGCCCCCTGCGCGGCGCGGCGCGTGGGCGCGAGCGCCGTGCACTGACGCGCGCAGCGTGCGGCGCTCTCGAGCAACTCCGGATGCGCCACTCCGATCACCAGCAACGACTCGTACGGGGTCTGCGGTGCGTCGGCGGTGAGGAAGCCCGCGAGTGCCCGGCCCAGGCGCGATTCGCCCGCGCCGCCGCCCGAGTCACGGGCGACGCCGCCGCGCGCCGCCGCGCTGTCACGCACGAGTTGCGGGTCGCGCCGGTCGGCCTGCGCCAGGAGTCCGCGTACGAAGCTGCTCACTTCCGCACCCGCCGCGATGCGGTACTGCACCCACTGACCCTGGCGCAATCGCTCGATCAGTCCCGCCTCGGTGAGGATCTTCAGGTGCCGCGATACGCGCGGCTCGCTGTGCTTCAGCACGTGGGCGAAGTCGGACACGCTCCCGGGCACTTGCGCGCACAGCACCAGCAGGCGCAGGCGGGTCGGCTCACCGGCAGCCCGCAGCCATTTCACCAGCACTGCCGGCCGCACGAGACTCATTCAACTATTGTACATTTCTTTAATGAGTAAGCGAGCCGCCGCGGCCCGGACGAGCAAAGGGGCGGCGCACTCGACCAAGCTGCTGGCAGCCGGGAGGCGAGCCCTTCAGTATCCCAGGTGAATCAATTACGTCGCGATCTGCGCCTAATGAATCGTTTCTGACCCCGAAGCGCCCTCAAACAGCGCATCGACATCTCGGGCGTTGAAGCGGTAGGGGCGATGGCAGAACTCGCAGGTCACTGTCACCGCGCCCTGCTCCTGCAGGACCTCCCGCACCTCCTCCGCACCGAGCGCGCGCAGCAGCCCGGCCACCCTGCCCTGGCTGCAGCGACACTCGAACCTCACGGGTGCGCCTTTGAACAATCGCAGGTCGTGCCCGGGAAAGCCGTGGGCGAGCAGCGTCTCGACGCTGGCGCTGAGCAGCTCACCGGCCTCGAGGCGCGCGATCCCCTGCTGCGCGGCTTCCCACGCCGCGGCGACTTCCTCGGATTCACCGCCGTGCGCGTCGGGCAGCTTCTGCACCAGCAGGCCCGCGCCGTAGCGCTCGTCGGCGGCCAGCCGCACGCGCGTCGGCAGCTGCTCGGAGGAGGCGAAGTAGGCTTCCAGCGATTCCGCGAGTGTGGCGCCGGAAAGAGGCACCACGCCCTGGTAGCGCAGGCTTCTCTCCTCGGCCTCCACGGTGACGGTGATGCGTCCGTCGGTACCGACGAGCTGGCGGAATCGCACCGCGCGTGACTGTGCCGCGAGGCTGTCCACGGCGGACGTGTCGCAACGTGCCACGGCGCGCAGGCGGAAGTCGTGGGTACATTGCGCCACGAGCAGGCTCACCGCGCCGTCGCCCTGGAGCTGGAAGGTCAGCGTGCCGCGAAACTTCAGGCTCGCCGCGAGCAGCACCGAGGCGGCCACCGCCTCGCCCAGCAGCTGGGTCACTGCCGCAGGATACTGCGTGTGCGCGCGCAGCTCGCGCCAGGCTGCCTCGAGGCTCACCCAGTGACCACGCACCGGGCGGTTCTCGAAGATAAAGCGTCGCACCTGGTCCGGCTGCGCCGGCGGCTGGTTCATCGAGTCACAATGGGGCAGCACCGCCGCCAACTCAACCCCGCAGCGCACCGGCGCCGGCGCCGCGCATCGCCCCCGCGCCGCCTGCGGCCGCGCTCAGCCGCGCAGCTTGCTGCGCAGCAGTTCGTTCAGCTGCGCCGGGTTCGCCTTGCCGCCGGTCGCCTTCATGACCTGGCCGACGAAGAACCCGAAGAGCTTGTCCTTGCCGGCGCGATATTCGGCGAGCTGCGCCGGATTGGCGGCGATCACTGCATCGATCGCGCGCTCGATGGCGCCGCTATCGGTAATCTGTCGCAGCCCGCGCGATTCGATGACGGCGTCCGCCTCGACTCCCTGCGACCACATCGCCTCGAAGACCTCCTTGGCGATCTTGCCCGAGATCGTGCGGTCGCCGATGCGCGCCAGCAGGCCTGCCAGGCGTTCGGCCGGCAGCCTGCCGCCGGCCAGCTCGAGGTTCTCCTTGTTGAGCGCGGCGGCCAGCTCGCCCATCACCCAGTTGGCGGCGAGCTTCGGATCCTGTGGCGCGGCCTGCACCACCGCCTCGTAGTACTCGGCGAGCTCGCGGCTCGCGGTCAGCACACCGGCATCGTAGGCCGACAGAGCGTACTGCTGCGCAAAGCGCGCCGCCTTCTGGTCGGGAAGCTCCGGAAGCGTCGCACGCACCGACTCGATGAAGGCCGCGTCGAGCTCCACCGGCAGCAGGTCCGGGTCCGGGAAGTAGCGGTAGTCGTTGGCCTCTTCCTTGGAACGCATGGCACGCGTCTCGCCCTTGTCCGGATCGTAGAGGCGCGTCTCCTGCACCACGGTGCCGCCGGACTCCAGCAGCGCGATCTGGCGCTCCACCTCGTAATTGATGGCGCGCTCGACGAAGCGGAAGGAATTGAGGTTCTTGATCTCCGCCCGCGTACCGAACTTGTCCGTCCCGGCGCGGCGTACCGAGACGTTGGCGTCGCAGCGGAACGAGCCTTCCTGCATGTTGCCGTCGCAGATCTCCAGATAGCGCACCAGCGTGTGCACCTTCTTCATGTACGCCACTGCCTCCTTCGCCGAGCGCAGCTCGGGCTCTGAGACGATCTCCACCAAGGGCGTGCCGGCGCGATTCAGGTCGATGCCGGTCATGCCGGGCAGTTCCTCGTGCAGACTCTTGCCCGCATCCTCCTCCAGGTGCGCGCGGGTGATGCCGATGCGCTTGCGCTCGCCGCCCTCGAGCACGATCTCCAGTGCGCCTGCAGCGACGATCGGCAGCTCGTACTGGCTGATCTGGTAGCCCTTGGGCAGGTCGGGGTAGAAGTAGTTCTTGCGTGCGAACACCGAGTGCCGGGCGATGCGCGCTTCGATGGCGAGGCCGAGCTTCACCGCCATGCGCACCGCCGCCGCGTTGAGCACCGGCAGCACGCCGGGGTAGCCGAGATCGACGAGATTCGCCTGCGCGTTCGGCGGCGCGCCGTACGCGGTCGAGGAGCCCGAGAAGATCTTCGACGCGGTGGCGAGCTGCGCGTGGATCTCCAGCCCGATGACCGTTTCCCAGCCGCTCATGCGAACCCCGCGGGTATGCGCGTGTGCCAGTCGGTGAGGCGCTGGAAAGCGTGCGCGGCGTTGAGCACGCGCGCTTCGCTGAAGTGCGGTCCGACGATCTGCAGCCCGACCGGCAGGCCCTGCACGAAGCCGCAGGGCACGGACACCGCCGGCAGCCCGGCGAGATTGGCGCCGATCGTGTAGATGTCGTTCAGGTACATGGTGATCGGATCGGCGGTCTTGGCGCCGAGGGCGAACGCCGGCGTCGGCGTCGTCGGCCCGAGCAGCACGTCGACGCTGTCGAAGGCGTGGATGAAATCCGCGTTGATGAGCGCGCGCACGCGCTGCGCCTTGAGGTAGTAGGCGTCGTAGTAGCCCGCCGACAGCACGTAGGTACCGGTCATGATGCGCCGCTTCACCTCGGCGCCGAAGCCCTCGCCGCGCGAGCGGCGGTACAGGTCATTGAGATCGCGCGGGTTCTGGCAGCGGTGGCCGAAGCGCACACCGTCGTAGCGGGCGAGGTTCGAGGATGCCTCCGCCGGGGCGACCACGTAGTAGACCGGCACCGACAGCGGCAGGTGCGGCAGGCTCACCTCGCGCAGGCTGGCGCCGAGGCCCTCGAATACCTTGAGCGCCTCGCGCACGCGCCGCTCGTTCTCCGCGTCGAGGCCCTTGTCGAAGAATTCCTTGAGCAGGCCGATCTTCAGTCCCGCGAGCGGCTCCTCGAGCGCCGCGACGTAATCGGGCACCGGTCGGTCGACGCTGGTGGAATCGGCCGGGTCGAAACCGGCCATCTCGCGCAGCATGAGCGCGGCATCGGCCGCGCTCGCCGTGAGCACCCCGCCCTGGTCGAGGCTCGAGGCGAACGCCACCATCCCGTAGCGCGACACCCGCCCGTAGGTGGGCTTCATGCCGGTGATGCCGCACAGCGCCGCGGGCTGGCGGATCGAGCCGCCGGTATCGGTGGCGGTGGCGCCCGGCACCAGTCGCGCGGCGACCGCCGCCGCCGAGCCGCCCGAGGAGCCGCCCGGCACCAGCGCCGGGTTCCAGGGATTGCGCACCGGCCCGTAGTAGCTGGTCTCGTTCGATGAGCCCATCGCGAACTCGTCCATGTTCGTCTTGCCGAGCATGACCGCCCCGGCGCTCCTGAGCTTCGCGACCACGGTGGCGTCGTAGGGCGAGACGAAGTTGTCGAGCATGCGCGAGCCGCAGGTGGTGCGCACGCCCTGCGTGCAGAACAGATCCTTGTGCGCGATCGGCACACCGGTGAGCGCACCGCCGCCGCCGCCGGCGAGCGTGCGGTCGGCGCTGTGCGCCGCGGCGAGCGCGGCATCGGCCGTCACCGAGATGAACGCGTTGAGTGCGCCCTGGTGACGCTCGATGCGCGCCAGCAGCGCGCGCGTGAGCTCGACGCTCGAGAAGCGCCGCGCCCGCAACCCCGCGGCCAGCTGGGTCAGCGTGCTGCTGTGGAAATCGGCCACGACCGCCTCACTCGATCACCTTGGGCACCAGGTACAGCCCCGCCGCCGTCTGCGGCGCGTTGGCCTGGTACACATCGCGCCGCTCCTGCTCGGTCACCACGTCCGGCCGCAGCCGCTGCGACAGGCCCGGCAGCGGGTGTGCCATCGGCACGATGTCGGCGGTGTCGCAGGCGTCCAGCGCGCCGACGAACTCGAGGATGCTCGACAGGCTCTGCTGGTAAACCGGGATCTCCTGCGCCGAGAGCTCGAGGCGCGCCAGGGCGGCAATGCCGGCGATCTGCTCGCGTGTGAGGGCCATGAGAGTGTGAGGTGCGCTGGAGAACTGAGAAAACCAGCGCAAAATCATACATGTTGCCTTGCTCAATGTCCCCTCGGTTGCTAGATTACGCGCCACTTTTGGGGTCTCCCGAAGCTCTTCTCCGGTCGCTCATGTTCAAACGCCTGCGCGGATATTTCTCCAGCGATCTGTCGATCGACCTGGGAACGGCTAATACTCTTATCTATGTCCGCGACAAGGGCATCGTTCTCAACGAGCCCTCGGTGGTCGCGGTGCAGGACGAGCCGACGCGCGGCGGCAAGGTGATCGTCGCGGTGGGCGCGGAGGCGAAGGCCATGCTCGGACGCACGCCGGGGCATATCACCGCGGTGCGCCCCATGAAGGACGGCGTGATCGCCGACTTCACCTACACCGAGAAGATGCTCCAGCACTTCATCAACAAGGTGCACGGCAACCGCACGCTCAAGCCCTCCCCGCGGGTGCTGGTGTGCGTGCCCTTCGGCTCGACGCAGGTGGAGCGGCGCGCGATCCGCGAGTCGGCCGAGGGCGCGGGCGCGCGCAGCGTCGCGATCGTCAGCGAGCCGATGGCCGCCGCAGTCGGCGCCGGGCTGCCGGTGCACGAGGCACGCGGCTCGATGGTGCTCGACATCGGCGGCGGCACCTCGGAGGTCGCGGTACTGTCGCTGAATGGCGTCGTGTATGCGAACTCCGCGCGCATCGGCGGCGATCGCTTCGACGAGGCGATCATGAACTACGTCCGGCGCAACTACGGCATCCTGATCGGCGAGGCGACTTCCGAGCGCATCAAGATCGAGATCGGCTCGGCCTACCCGGGACAGCAGGTACGCGAGCTGTCGGTCAAGGGCCGCAACCTCTCCGAGGGTGTGCCACGCAGCTTCACGCTCAACAGCAACGAGATCCTCGAAGCGCTGCAGGAACCGCTGCAGAGCATCGTGAGCGCGGTCAAGCAGGCACTCGAGCAGACCCCGCCCGAGCTCGGCGCCGACGTGGCCGAGCGCGGCATCGTGCTCACCGGCGGCGGCGCGTTGCTGCGCGACATCGACAAGCTGCTCACCGAGGAGACCGGGCTGCCGGTGGTGGTCGCCGACGACCCGCTCACCTGCGTCGCGCGCGGCGGCGGGCGCATTCTCGAGCTGATGGACGAACTCGGGCCAGGACACTTCGGCCTCGAATAGCGCTTAAGGAGCGCGCAGGTCTTAGGTGACAGCGTTCGGGACACCGGCCGGCAGACCGCTGGGGCGGAGCGGCTCTCCCGGTTTCCGCTTCACGCTGTTCGCAGCGCTGTCGGTGGTGATCATGTACCTCGACCAGCGCCAGCATTACCTCGAGCACGTGCGCTACGCGCTGCAGGCGGCGGCCTATCCGATCCAGCTGGCGGTGAACTCGCCGGCCGCCGCGTGGCGCTGGGTGCGCGAGAGCGTGGCGACGCGCGAGTCGCTGCAGCAGGAAAATGCGCGGCTGCGCGCCACGCAGCGCGACCTGGAGTTGCGTGCCATGCGCTACGAAGCGCTGGCGCGCGAGAACGGCGAGCTGCGCGGTCTGCGTGAGGCGCTGCCGCCGGTTGTCGAGCGCTGGCTCGCCGCCGAGATCGTCAACATCCAGCAGAGCAGCCTCAGGCAGCGCCTGCTCATCGATCGCGGCGCCAGCAACGGGGTCTTCAGGGGCCAGGCGGTGCTCGACGACAAGGGGCTCATCGGCCAGACCACCCACGTCGGACCCTGGAGTGCCGAGGTCATACTCATCACCGATTCGGAGCACGCGGTGCCGGTGCGCATCGAGCGCACCGGGCTGCGCACCATCGCGGTCGGCGGCGGCGACAGCGCCTCGCTGGCGCTGCCCTACCTGCCGGCCAACGCCGACATCAGGAGCGGGGACCTGCTGGTGACCTCCGGACTCGGCGGCGTCTTCCCCGAAGGCTACCCGGTGGCGCGCGTCACCGAGGTGCACCGCGACGCGGTGCAGCCGCTCGCCCAGGTGCGCGCCGCAACGCTCGCCCACGTCGACACCGACACCGAAGTGATGCTGGTGTGGTTGCGCGCCGATCAGTCCGCAGCCCCGGCCGCGGCGCTCAACGCCGCCGGCGAGCTCACGCACGGCAACGCCGCTATGCAACCGCAGCCGGCGCCGCCGAAACCCACCGCCGCCCCGCCCGCAGCCACGCCGGCCCCGGCACCGCCAGCGGCTTCACCGGACACGGCAGCACCGCGACCGCCAACGGCAAACGGAGCCCGGCCGTGACCGGCGACTCGCGCGGCCGCATGCTGGCGAGCACGCTGGTGGCGCTGATTCTCACCGTGCTGCCGCTGCCGCCGTGGCTCGATGTACTGCGGCCCGCGTTCCTGGTGCTCACTGTGTTCTTCTGGTCGGTGAATGCGCCACGCAGCGGCGGCATCGCGCTCGGCTTCTTCGCCGGACTTGCGCTCGATGTGTTCCAGGGTCCGGTGCTCGGGCAGCATGCGCTGGCGCTGGCGCTGCTGAGCTACCTGGTGATGCGCGAGCACCAGCGCATCCGCTCCAAGCCCGCCTTCCAGCAGGCGCTCATCGTGTTCGCCGCGCTCGCGGTCTACGAGTTCGTGGTGTTTGCGATCGATGGCTGGACCGGGCATGCGCTCGGCAGCCCGCTGCGCTGGGTGCACGTCGCGACCGGCGCGCTCATCTGGCCGCTCGCGGCCCCCATCCTCGCCTACAGCGCCGGCAGGCTCACGTGAGCGCCAGGCGTACGTACGCGCGCTGCTGAGCTCCCCAGCCATGCCGGCCGTACGCATCAAGGATCACTGGCGCGAACAGCGGCTGTTCGACCAGCGCTCGCTGGTGTGCGCGGCCCTGATCGGGCTTGCGACGCTAGGGCTGATCGTGCGGCTGTTCGTGCTGCAGGTGACCCGCCACGACTACTACGCCGAGCTCTCGCAGGGCAATCGCGTGCGCACCGAGCCGATCCCGGCGGCGCGCGGGTTGATCTTCGACCGCCACGGCGAGGTGATCGCCGGCAACCAGCCGGCCTATCAGCTGGAGCTCGTGCCCGAAGAGGTCCCCGATGTCGACAAGACGCTCGCCGGCCTGGTCGCGCTCAATCTGATCCGCGCCGAAGACGTCACCGAGATCGAGCGGACCATCGAGTCGAGCCGCACCTTCGACAGCGTGCCGATCCTGCTGCGCATGTCGGACGAGGACGTGGCGCGCTTCGCCGTGCGGCGCTTCGAGTTCCCTGGACTGGACATCAAGACGCGCCAGACCCGCTGGTACCCGAACGGCGACGTGGCAGTACACGCGCTCGGCTACGTGGGCGCGATCAGCGAGCAGGATCTGAAGCACATCGACCGCGCCGCCTACGCCGGCACAGCGCTGATCGGCAAGCTCGGCGTCGAGAGCACCTTCGAGCGCGAGCTGCACGGCAGTAACGGCTTCCGCGAGGTGCTGGTGAACGCGCAGGGCCGCTCGGTGGAGCGCCAGGGCGCCTTCATCCCCACCAACCTGCGCACCAAGGCGCCGACCGCCGGCGACGACCTGATGCTGACCATCGACCTGCAGGTGCAGCGCGTCGCCGAGGCCGCGCTCGCCGGCCACCGCGGCGCGGTGGTGGCGCTCGATCCCAACAACGGCGACGTGCTCGCGCTGGTGTCGCTGCCGGGCTTCGATCCCACGCTGTTCGGCCGCGGCATCACCGCGGCCGAGTACGGCAGGCTGCAGAACGACATCGACCGGCCGCTGTTCAACCGCGCGCTGCGCGGCACCTATCCGCCCGGCTCGACCGTGAAACCGGTCATCGCGCTCGCCGGACTCACCTATCACGTGGTGGATCCCAAGGCCTACCGCTTCTGCGCCGGCTCGTACCATCTGCCCGGCAGCTCCTTCATCTACCGTGAGTACCACAACGAGCATCACGGCGAGGTGGATCTCGACGATGCCGTGGTGCGCTCGTGCGATGTGTACTTCTACTGGCTCGCCAACGAGATCGGCATCGACCGTATCTCGACCTTCATGGCGCCGTTCGGTTTTGGCAAGCCGACGGGCATCGACATCGGCGGCGAGAAGGCCGGCATCCTCCCCTCGCGTGAGTGGAAAGCAAAGACGTTCTCACGACCGGCGGACCGGGTGTGGTTCCCGGGCGAGACGGTGAGTTTCGGTATCGGCCAGGGCTATCTCACCGTGACGCCGATCGAGCTGGCGCACTACGCCAGCATCCTCGCGAGCCGCGGCCACGTGTGGCGGCCGCGACTGGTGTCGGCGTGGCGCGACTCGCACACCAGGCAGGTGCACGCTTTCGCGCCGGTGTCGGAGGGCGAAGTGTCCGGCGTCGCCGCGGAGGACTGGCAACGCATCGTGCAGGACATGATCGGCGTCACGCAGCGCGGCACCGCGGCCGCGATCGGCGCGCACGCCCCATACGTGTTCGGCGGCAAGACCGGCACCGCCCAGGTGTACACGGTGGCGCGCAACGAGAAGTACAACGCCAGCGCGATCAACGAGCGGCTGCGCGATCATTCCTGGTTCATCGCCTTCGCACCCGCGGACGAACCGCGCATCGCGCTCGCGGTGCTGGAGGAGAACGGCGGCGCCGGGGCGAGCGCCGCTGCACCGATCGCCCGCAAGGTGCTGGATGCGTTCCTGCTCGACGCCGACGGCAAGGTGAAGCCGCGCACATGATTTACGAGGAAGTCACTTCCGGTTCGCGCACGCGCCGCACGCTCAGCGGTGCGGCGCGCGTGCTGCTCGAGCTGCGCATCGACGGACCGCTGGTTGTCGGGCTGTCGCTGATCGCCGCCTACGGGCTGGTGGTGCTGTACAGCGCCTCCGGCCAGAGCCTGCCGACGCTGCTGCGCACGGTGGCGCGCCTGCTGCTCGGCGCCATCGCCATGTTGCTGCTGGCGCGCGTCAATCCGAACTTCCTGCGTCGCTCGACTCCCTGGCTGTACCTCGGCGGCTGCGCGTTGCTGCTGGTGGTCGCCGCCATCGGCCACAGCGGCATGGGCGCACAGCGCTGGCTGGACCTGGGCCTGTTCCGCTTCCAGCCCTCCGAGCTCATGAAGCTCGCCGTGCCGATGATGTGCGCCTGGTATCTGCAGGAGCGACCGCTGCCGCCCACCTGGCCGGCGCTCGCAGTGCTCGGCGCGCTGATCCTCGTGCCCGTGGCGCTGGTCGTGGTGCAGCCGGACCTCGGCACCGCGGCGCTCATCGCCATCGCCGGGGCGCTGGTGATCGTGCTCGCGGGACTGCGCGTACGCGTCATGCTGGCGATGCTGGCGCTCGGCGCCGCCGCGGCCTGGTTCGGCTGGAACTTCATGCACGACTACCAGCGCCGGCGCGTGCTCACCTTCCTCAACCCCCAGACCGATCCGCTCGGCGCCGGTTACCACATCATCCAGTCGCAGATCGCCATCGGCTCGGGCGGCGTGTTCGGCAAGGGCTGGATGAACGGCAGCCAGGCGCAGCTCGAGTTCCTGCCCGAGCGCTCCACCGACTTCATCTTCGCGGTCATCGGCGAGGAGTTCGGGCTGGCGGGGCTGCTTCTGCTGCTGCTGCTGTACGTGTTCGTGGTGTCGCGCGCCATCTACCTCGCCACGCAGACGCAGGACACCTACGCGCGCCTGCTCGCCGGCAGCCTCGCGCTCACCTTTTTTGTGTACGTGTTCATCAATGCCGGCATGGTGACGGGCCTGCTGCCGGTGGTCGGCGTGCCGCTGCCGCTGGTCAGCTACGGCGGCAGCTCGGTCGTGACGCTGCTGGCGGGCTTCGGTATTCTCATGGCGCTGTATTCACGGCGGAAACTCGTCGGATCTTGAACACCTGCCGTCTCCTGCTGCTTGCGGCGCTCATCGGCGCGCGTGCTGCTGCGCAGCCGCCCGAGCCGCCGGCATTGCCGGCGCACTTCGATCTGCAGCGCCCCGAGATCGCGGCATTCGTCGAGGACGTGGCGCGCCGCGACGGCATACCGCGCCACGAGCTGCGGCGGCTGCTGCAGGAAGCGCAGCCGCAGCCGAAGATCATCGAGGTCATGAACCGACCGCTGGAGAAGGTCGCGCCCTGGTGGGAGTACCGCGAGCGCTTCGTTACCCCCGAGCGCATCAGCGACGGTGTGCAGTTCTGGGCCGATCACCGCCTCGCGCTCGAGCAGGTCGCGCAGCACTACCAGGTGCCGCCGGAATACATCGTGGCGATCCTCGGCGTCGAGACCCACTACGGCCGCAACACCGGGCAGTACCGCGCGCTCGATGCGCTCGCGACGCTGGCGTTCGAGTATCCGCCGCGCGGGAAATTCTTCCGCAGCGAGCTCGAAGAGTTCCTGCTGCTCGCCCGGGAGAACAAGCTCGACCCGCTCACGGTGCGCGCTTCCTACGCCGGTGCGCTCGGCGTGCCGCAGTTCATGCCCTCGCAGTACCGCCGCTATGCGGTGGATGCGGATACCGACCAGCGGCGCGATCTGTGGAGCGACTGGGACGATATCCTGGCGAGCGTCGCCAACTACCTGCGCGAGCATGGCTGGACGGCGGGTGGGCCGGTGCTGGCCGAGACGCAGCTCGATCCCGATCCGACCTTCCAGATCGAGCCGCGCAACCTCGAGCTCAACGAGACGGTGGATTCGCTCGCCGCACACGGGCTGCGCCTGATGCTCGAGGTGCCCGCCGCGACCCCGGTGGTGCTGCTGTCGGCCGAGCAGCGTGACGGTCCCGCCTACCGCGTGGGCTTTCACAACTTCTACGTACTCACGCGCTACAACGCCAGCGCCCGCTACGCCATGGCGGTGTACGACCTGGCGCAGGCCATCGCGCAGCGCGTCAACGCCGCGGGCGCGGCCGCTGCACCGTGAGGACCTGCGGCGGCAGGGGCTGCACCCCGGCAGCCGCCGCGCTCGCCGCCGCGGCGCTCGTGCTGGCCGGCTGCGCGGCGGTGCCGCGTCAGGCGCCGCCGGTCCCTGCGCCGCCACCGTCCCCACCGCCGGTGAACCTGCTCGCGACGCCTGACGCCGTGCCGCGCTTCGAGCCGCGCAGCGCCCACGGCAATCCGCCTTTCTACGAGGTGTCGGGTAAGCGTTACTTCGTGCTGCCCGGCGCCGACGGCTACCTCGAGCGCGGCGTCGCCTCCTGGTACGGGCCGACCTTCCATGGCGGCAGCACCTCGAGCGGCGAGCTCTACGACATGTATGGCATGACCGCGGCCCACAAGACGCTGCCGCTGCCGACCTACGTGCGCGTCACCAACCTCAAGAACGGCAGAAGCGTGGTGGTGCGCGTCAATGATCGCGGCCCGTTCGTCGCCAATCGCCTCATCGACCTGTCCTACACGGCGGCCGCACGGCTCGACATGCTGCGCGAGGGCACGACGCTGGTGGAAGTGCGCGCGCTCACCCCCGGGGTGCCCGACACGATCACGCGCAGCGCCGCCAGCCCGCCGCCGGTGCTGTACCTGCAGGCCGGTGCGTTCGCCGACGAGCACAACGCGCAGCGGCTGCTGGCGCGGCTGCAGGCGGCGGGTTTCACGGGTGCGTTCGTGGCGCCGCCGCTCGCGGCAGCGCCGCCGCTGTATCGCGTGCGCTTGGGCCCCGTCGGCAGCGTCGCGCAGTTCGATGAGCTTGCCGCGCGGCTCGCCGCGCTCGGCATTGCGGATGCGCGCCTGGCGCTCGAATGAGCGGCGCGCCGCTGTGCGTCCGCGTGCACGCGCGGCGCTTGGGTTAAGATCCGTGCCGCATTGCCCGTGAAGTAAGGGAAAGTTCGCACAGTGATCCGCTGCCTGCCGGCCGCGCTCGTCGCGGCACTCGTCGTCTGCCCGCCGCTGCGGGCGGCGGCGCCACCGATACCCGCGCCGCCGGCCGTCAAGGCGCGCGCCTACATCCTCGTCGATCATTTCAGCGGCCGCGTGCTCGCACAGGAGCAGGCCGAGGCGCGCGCCGAGCCCGCGAGCCTCACCAAGCTGATGAGCGCCTACGTGGTATTCACCGCGCTCAAGGAAGGGCGGCTGAAGCTCACCGACATGGTCACCATCAGCGAGCACGCCTGGCGCGCGGAAGGCTCGCGCACCTTCGTGCAGGTCGGCACGCAGATCCCGGTCGACATACTCATCAAGGGCATGATCGTGCAGTCGGGCAACGATGCCACCGTGGCGCTCGCCGAGCGCGTCGGCGGCAGCGAGGCGGCGTTCGCCCAGATGATGAACAGCTACGCGGGGCGGCTCGGCATGCACGCGAGCAACTTCGTCAACAGCGACGGCCTGCCCGCGCCCGATCACTACACCACGGCGCACGACATGGCGACGCTCGCCAACGCGCTGATCCGCGATTTCCCGCAGTACTACCCGCTGTTCAGCCTGCGCGAGTTCGTGTGGAACAACATCCGCCAGGGCAACCGCAACACGCTGCTCGGCAAGGACCCGTCGGTCGACGGTCTCAAGACCGGGCACACCGACAGCGCGGGCTTCTGCCTGGCGAGCTCCGCCAACCGCAACGGCATGCGCCTGGTGTCGGTGGTCATGGGCGCCCCCAGTGAGAAGGCGCGCGAGGAGGCGAGCGCGGCGCTGCTCAACTACGGTTACACCTTCTTCGAGACGGTGCGCGTCAAGGCGGCGCAGCAGACGGTGCTCAAGCCGCGCGTCTACAAGTCCGCGGCGGAATTCGCCGCCGTGGGTGTGCCCTACGATGTCTACGCGACCGTCGGCCGCGGGCAGGCGGCGGCGCTGCACACCAGCGCGCACTTGAGCGTCGAGCCGCTGATCGCGCCGCTCCTCGCCGGCAAGCCGCTCGGCGAGTTCGCCGTGACCGATGAGAGCGGCACGCTGATCGCGCGCGCGCCGCTCGTGCCGCTCGCCGCCGTGCCGCCGGGCGGGCTGTGGACGCGCGCCGTCGACAGCGTGGTGTTGTGGTTCCACTGAAGGGACGCCGATGGCCGAGCCACTGCCGCTGTGTTACCTGAACGGCAACTACCTGCCGCTCGCCGAGGCGCGCATCTCGCCGCTCGACCGCGGCTTTCTGTACGCCGACGCGGTGTACGAGCTGATGCCGGTGTACGCCGGCCGGCCGTTCCGTTTCGCCGCCCACGGCGAGCGCCTCACGCGCAGCCTGGCCGGCATCAGCATGGAGGATCCGCACACGCGCGAGGAGTGGCGCGCGATCCTCGGCGGGCTGATCGAGCGCAACGGCGGCGGCGACTGCTACATCTACTGGCAGGTGACGCGCGGCGCCCAGCTCGGCCGCAGCCACGCGCCGCTGCCGCACATCCCGCGCACGGTGTTCGCCTTCTGTGCCCCGCTGACGCTTGCCGCTGCGGAGGTGCTCGACAAGGGGGTGAGCTGCGTGACCGCGGCCGACACGCGCTGGGCGCGCTGCGACATCAAGTCGGTGGCGCTGCTCGCCAACGTGCTGCTGCGGCAGCTGTCGGTGGAGGCGGCGGCCGCGGAGACCATCCTGCTGCGCGACGGGGAGCTCACCGAGGCGTCCGCTTCGGCGGTGCACGTGGTGCTCGCCGGCGAGGTGCTCATGCCGCCGAACTCACGGCGCATTCTGCCGGGCACCACGCGCTCCGTGGTGGAGGAGATGGCGGCGCGCGCCACCATCCACTGCCGCGTCGTGCCGATCAGCGAGACGCAGCTGCGCGCGGCGGACGAGGTGTGGCTCTCGGCCGCGACGCGTGAAGTGCAGCCGGTGACCGCGATCGACGGCCACGCCGTGGGCACGGGCAAGCCCGGGCCACTGTGGCGGCGGGTGTACGCGGAGCTGCAGCGCTACAAGCAGGAGCTCGCGGGGACGCCGTGGTGAGCGGCGCCGCCCTGCTGGAATTCCCCACCGACTACCCGCTGAAGGTGGTGGGGCGCCCACAGGACGATTTCCGCGCCCGGGTGCATGCCATCGTGTTGCGCCACGCGCCGGCGCTGCCGGACGGCGCAGTGCGCGAGCGGCTGTCCGCCAACGGCAATTTCCTGTCGATCTCCTACCTGTTGCCCGCCGAGAGCCGCGCGCAGATCGAGGCACTGGTCGGCGAGCTGCGCCGCTGCGACGGCGTAGTGATGTTGCTCTAGGAATCCAAGCCCATAACCGCTTTGTCACCGGCTTACCGAGCGGGGCAGTGACGCTGCGTCGGCCGCCCCGGTAGCATGGCCGCATGTCCATCACGCTCGACCAGGTCACCAAGCACTACGCCGGCGCCTCGGTCGTCAATGACGTGTCCCTCGACATCGGCGACGGCGAGTTCTTCGTGCTGCTGGGACCTTCCGGCAGCGGCAAGAGCACGCTGCTGCGCGCCATCGCCGGCCTCACCGGGGTGGACCACGGCCGCATCGCCCTGCACGGCCGCGACGTCACCCACGTCGGGGCGCGCAAGCGCGGCGTGGGGCTGGTATTCCAGAACTACGCACTCTTCCGCCACATGACGGTCGCGGACAACATCGAGTTCGCGCTGCGCGTGCGCCACATGCGCGCGCGACGCCGCCGCGAGCGCCGCAAGGAGCTGCTGCGCCTGGTGGCGCTCGAGGGCATGGACGACCGCCTGCCGGCGCAGCTCTCCGGCGGCCAGCAGCAGCGCGTCGCCGTGGCGCGCGCGCTCGCCCACAAGCCCGAGGTGCTGCTGCTCGATGAGCCGTTCGGGGCGCTCGACGCCAAGATCCGCGAGGAGCTGCGCCGCACGATCCGCCAGGTGCAGCGCGAGCTCGGCATCACCACCGTGCTGGTGACCCACGACCAGGAGGAAGCGTTCGCGATGGCCGATCGCATCGGCATCATGAACTTCGGCCGCCTGCTGGAAGCGGGTGCGCCCCACGAGCTGTACTCGCGACCCGCCACGCGCTTCGTCGCCACCTTCCTCGGCGCCGCCAACCTGTTCCTCGCCCGCCGCACGGCCGACGGCATCAGGGTGGGCGACACCATCATGGCCGCCCCCGAGCGCAGCGACGGCGCGCCCGAGCATGAGGTGGTGGCGGTGGTGCGGCCGGAGGAGGTGGAGGTCGCCGCCACGCGCGAGGGGCTCGGCTCGCGCTACCTGGGCGAAGGCGTCGTCGAGGAGGTGATGTTCACCGGCGCGTTCGAGCGGCTGCGCGTGCGCCTCGCCGAAGGCGCGGGCGCACCGCTGCTGTCCTCCGACGAGGGCAACGCGAGCACCACGCTGCAGGTGACCCGTACCCGCTACGCGCAGCGCGACTTCAAGGTGCGCGCCGGCCAGCAGATCGCCATCGGCGTGCGCCGCCTGCACCTGCTGCCGACGCCGCTGTCGAGCTTCACCGCCTGCGCCCCGAGCGCCGAGCTGGCCGAGTCGCTCGGCCGCCAGCCGCTGCTCACCGAGCTCGCGGTGCGCATGAAAACGCGCATCGGCGCGCGCATCGAGCCGGACCTGGGTGTGGCGGAAGCGCCGTGCCAGACGCGGGACGCGTTCGTCGGCGCCACCGTGCTCGCCGCGCGGCCCGACTGCGCGCTGCGCGCCGAGTGGCTGCTGCGGCGCGGCGCGCAGGAGCTGCTGGTGCTGCCGGAGGCGGCCGGTGCGCCGCAGCGCGTGCTGATCCACTGGACGGACGATGCGGCGCGCAGCGCCACGCTCGGCGTGTCGGCGAGCGTGCTGCGCCACGTGCCCGCGGAAGCGGTGTACGTCGGCATCGTCGCCGCCGACGGCGAGGCGAGCCGTCCGCAGGGCATGCGCGAGCTGCTCGATGCGCGCTCGGAAGCGCAGGCGGCGCACGGCCTGGAGATGCGCACCGAGCTGCGCTTCGGCGACGCCACGCGCGAGCTGACCCGCCGCCTGGCCGACTCGCCGGCGCAGATGCTCATCCTGGGGGTCACCGACCTCGACGGTTTCGCCGCGCGCTGGCACGCGCTGCTCGACGGCGGCCGCTGGCCGGTGCTGATCGTGCTGCGGCCGGCATCATGAGCTTCAAGCAACCCAGCATCCTTCCCGGGTTCGGCCTGACCTTCGGCTTCACGACGGCATTCCTCTCGACCATCGTGCTGCTGCCGCTGGCGGCGCTGGTGGCGGCCGGCACCTCGATGCACTGGAGCGATTTCCTGCACGTGGTGGCGAGCCCGCGTGCGCTCGGCTCCTACCGGCTGTCGTTCGGCGCCTCGCTGCTGGCGGCCTCGATCAACGTGGTGTTCGGTTTCATCATCGCCTGGACGCTGGTGCGCTACGAGTTTCCCGGCCGCAAGATCATCGACGCACTGATCGACATGCCGTTCGCGCTGCCGACCGCGGTGTCGGGCATCGCCCTCACCACCGTGTTCGCGCAGAACGGCTGGATCGGCCGCTACCTCGAACCGCTCGGGGTGAAGGTCGCCTACACCTGGCTCGGCGTGACCCTCGCCCTCACGCTCATCAGCATGCCGTTCGCGGTGCGCGCGGTGCAGCCGGCGCTGCTCGAGGTGCAGCGCGAGCTGGAGGATGCGGCGGAGACCCTCGGCGCCGGGCGCTTCTACGTGTTCCGCCGCATCATCCTGCCCACGGTGCTACCGGCGCTGCTCACCGGCTTCACGCTGGCGTTCGCACGCGCGGTCGGCGAGTACGGCTCGGTCATCTTCATCGCCGGCAACATCCCCATGAAGACCGAGATCACCCCGCTGCTCATCGTCATCCACCTCGAGGAGTTCGACTACCACGGTGCCGCGGCGCTCGGACTGGTGATGCTCGCCATCTCCTTCGTGGTGCTGCTCGCCATCAACCTGTTGCAGGCGTGGGGCCGTCGGCGCCACGTGCGGGCGGCACGCTGATGGCCGGCTCCGCCTCGGGCGCGCTCGCGGCCGCCGATCGCAACCGGCCGGGACAGCACACCTGGATGCACAGCATCGTGCGCTGGCTGTTCATCGGCGTGTCGCTCACCTTCCTCGCCGCGGTGCTGCTGGCGCCGCTCGCGACCGTATTCGCCATGGCGCTCGCCAAGGGTGTGCCGGCCTACCTGCATACCTTCGCCGATCCCGACACCACCGCCGCCATCCGCCTCACCCTGATCACCGCGCTGATCGTGGTGCCGGTCAACACGGTGTTCGGCCTGGCGGCCGCCTGGGCGATCGCCAAGTTCGAGTTCCGCGGCAAGAGCGTGCTGATCACGCTCATCGACCTGCCGCTCGCGGTGTCGCCGGTGATCTCCGGCATGGTCTTCGTGCTGCTGTTCGGCATGCACGGCTGGTTCGGCGTATGGCTGCAGGAGCACGACCTCAGCATTGTGTTCGCCCTGCCGGGCATCGTGCTCGCCACGATGTTCGTGACCTTCCCCTACGTGGCGCGCGAGCTCATCCCGCTGATGCAGCAGCTCGGCAACGACGAGGAGGAAGCGGCGATCACGCTCGGCGCGGGGGGCTGGATGACCTTCTTCCGTGTTACCTTGCCGAAGGTGCGCTGGGGCCTGGTATACGGCATGGTGCTGTGCAACGCGCGCGCCATGGGCGAGTTCGGCGCCGTGTCGGTAGTCTCCGGGCACATCCGCGGCCTCACCAATACCATGCCGCTGCACATCGAGATCCTCTACAACGAGTACAACTTCGTCGGTGCCTTCGCAGTCGCCTCACTGCTCACCCTGCTCGCGTGCCTGACACTCATCGTCAAGACGCTCGTCGAGCGCACCGGCTACCGCCGGCGCTGAGCGCGATGTTGGCCCGCCTGGCACGGCTGTGGAGCGCGCTGTGGCCGGACCCGGCCCGCACCAGCCTGTCGTGGTGGCTGGCCGCGATCCACCTGACGCTCGTGCTGCTGGTGGCCGGCGGCATCAGCTGGTCGGCGAGCCGCATGCTGCGCGCCCAGGCCGACGACCAGGGCAAGGCGCGCGTGCAGCTGGCCGCCACCACCGCGCGCGAGGACCTGCGACGCATGGCCGAGGACGCGCATGCCGCCGCGCGCGCGCTCGCCGACCGCCCGACCCTGCAGCGCCTGCTGGCCGAGGGCCAGCACGAGGCGCTAGCGCCGTTCCTGCTGCGTTCCTGCGAAGCGGCCGGCCTCGACGGCTGCGCCGTGCTCTCGGCCAGGAGCGTGCTGGCGGTGTCGGGGCCGGCGCTCGACTGGCAACAGGTCGTCACCGCCTCCACCGAGCAGGGCAGCACCTTCATGGCGCTGCCCGCCACCGAGCGCGTGCCGCTGCTCGGTGCGCGGGTGATGCTCGGCGAGCAGGACCTGACGCTCTACGCGGTGCGGCGCCTAGACGACAAGCTCGCGCACACCCTGAGCACGCAGGTGGGCGCTGAGGTGCGCCTCATCGACTATCGCTCCTATACCAGCGCGCCGGTCGGACCGTTTACCCCGCTGTACGCGGCGGCGCTCGCCGACGGACACTCCGCGGTGCAGCGCGTCGACTCGCAGGACGCCTACGCCGCCGCGGTGCCGGTGTTCGCCTCGAGCGGTGAGGCCATCGCGCTCATCGAGGCGCTGCTGCCCACCAGCGCGGTCGATGATCCGGCGAGCCACCTGCTGCATAAGCTGCTGCTGACGGCGCTGATTCTCGGTGCGCTCGCGGTGGCGGCGGCCCTGGTGCTCGGGGAGCGCGTGGTCGGCCCGGTGCGCGAGCTCACGGCGGCGGCCACGCGCCTCGGCAAGGGTGACTTTTCCGCCTCCATCCCCACCGGCGGAGCCGCCGAGGTCGGGACGCTGGCGCGCACCATGGAGGACATGCGCCGCAACCTCATCGAGCTCACCAGCACGCTGCGCCGGCGCGAGGCCGAAGCCCAGGCGGTGCTCGGCGGCATCGTCGAGGGTGTGTACGCGGTCGACAAGAACCGCATCATCCGCTATCTGAACCCGCAGGCGGCACGTCTGCTCGCGGTGACGGCGGATGCGGCGGTCGGGCGCTTCTGCGGCGACGTGCTGCAGCCGCGCCTCGAGGACGGACGGCGGCCGTGCGAGCAGCGCTGCCCGATCGTGCTGGCGCGCAGCGAGGGCAGCGCCAAGGCGATCGAGCACCTCACCGCAGTCTCCGGCGAGGTGCGCACCGCGGTGATCACCAGTGCCGCGCAGGTGGACGGGCTGCAGGTGCAGGTGATCCGCGACGAGACCGAGCTCGAGGCGGTGCGGCGCGCGCGCGATTCGGTGCTCGCCAACATCTCGCACGAGTTTCGCACCCCGCTCGCAGCGCAGCTTGCCTCCATCGAGCTGCTGCTCGCCGGGCTGGATGAGCTGCCGCGCGACAAGCAGCGCGAGCTGGTCACCTCGCTCGAGCGCGGCACGCTGCGCCTGACGCAGCTGATCGACAACCTGCTGGAGAGCGTACGCATCGAGTCGGGGCAGCTCGCCATCCGCCACCAGAGCGTGGCGCTCGCAGAAGTCGTCACCGATGCCCGCGCGCTGGTGGGCGCGCTGCTGGCGCAGCGCGCGCAGACGCTCGAGGTCGAGCTGCCGGAGGAGCTGCCGACGGTGAGCGGCGATAAGACCCGCCTGACGCAGGTGTTCGTCAACCTGCTGGCGAATGCCAACAAGTTCGCCCCGGCCGGCAGCGTGGTGCGCATCGGCGCCGCGGCGAGCGGCAGCGAGGTGCGCAGCTGGGTCGAGGACGAGGGCGCGGGACCTGCCGGCACGGACGGCAGCGAGCTGTTCGGACGCTTCCGCCGCGGCGGCGGCGAGCCGGAGGCCGCCGGACTCGGGCTCGGCCTGTGGCTGGTGAAGTCGATCATCGAGCGTCATGGCGGGCGCGTCGCCTTCGAGCGCACCGCGGCCGCACGCACCCGCTTCACGCTCACGCTGCCGGCGGAGACCACTGCATGAAGGTGCTGATCGCCGACGATGATGCGGACCTGCGTGAGCTGATCGCGTTCACCCTCGCCCAGGCCGGGTACCTGGTGATCAAGGCGGCCGACGGGCCGTCCGCCGTGCAGCGCTTTGCAGAGGAATCCGCGGACCTGGTGGTGCTCGACGTCAACATGCCGGGACTTTCCGGGTTCCAGGTGTGCGAGTCGATCCGCGCACGCTCGCGCGTGCCGGTGATGATGCTCACGGTGCGCGGCGAGGAGGAGGATCTGGTGCGCGCGCTCGACCTGGGCGCCGACGACTATCTCACCAAGCCCTTCAGTCCGCGCACGCTGCTGGCGCGCATCAAGGCGCTGATGCGCCGCGCCGGCATGGAGAGCAGCGCGCCGCTCGCCGTGGGCCGCATCAGCCTCGATCTCGAGGAGCACACGGTGCGCATCGGCACCGCCGACCCGGTGCGTCTCACCAAGCTCGAGTTGCGGCTGCTGCAGATGCTGCTCGCCCACGCCGGGCGCGCGGTGAGCTCCGACCGGCTGCTGGTGCAGGTGTGGGGACACCGCAGCGGCGGCGACCGCCAGCTGCTCAAGCAGCTGGTGCACCGGCTGCGGCAGAAGATCGAGTCCGATCCGGCGGCGCCGGCGCTGCTGCGAACGGCAGCGTCGGGTTACAAGCTGGTGGTGGAATAAGCGCTCGTCGCGCCTCCCCTGGAGAGCGGCGCCGGACCTGACGTAGCGCCACCGGAAGTCGGCCGGCTCAGCGTCCGGTGATCTGGTCGAACACGCCGCCGTCGCTGAAGTGCGTGCGTTGCGCACCCGCCCAGCCGCCGAAGTCGGCGATCGTCGCCAGCTTCAGCTGCGGAAAGCGCGCGGCGTAGCGCGCCGCGACCTGCGGGTCGCGCGGGCGATAGAAGTGCTGCGCGATGATCTCCTGTCCCTCCTGGCTGTAGAGGTAACCGAGATAGGCGCGCGCCACCTCGCGCGTGCCGTGCCGCAGCGCCACCTTGTCGACCACCGCCACCGGCGGCTCGGCGAGAATGCTCACCGAGGGCACCACTATCTCGAACCTCCCGCCGCCGAGCTCGCGGATGGCGAGCAGCGCCTCGCTCTCCCAGGCCACCAGCACGTCACCGAGCTCATTGTGCACGAACGTGGTGGTGGCGCCGCGCGCCCCGGCATCGAGCACCGGCACGTTGTGGTAGAGGCGGCGCAGAAAATCGCGCGCGCTGGCATCGTCCGCGCCGGGCTGCGCGCGCGCCCACGCCCAGGCGGCCAGGTAGTTCCAGCGCGCACCGCCCGAGGTGCGCGGATTGGGCGTGATGACCGCAATGCCCGGGCGCGCGAGGTCGCCCCAGTCGTGGATGCCCTTGGGATTGCCGTGACGCACCAGGAACACGACCGTCGAGGTATACGGAGAGCTGTCGTCGGGCAGCAGGCTCTGCCAGTTGAGTGGCAGCAGCTTGCCCTGCGTGGCGACGGCGTCGATGTCGGCAGCGAGCGCGAGCGTCACCACGTCCGCGGCGAGGCCTTCGATGACCGAGCGCGCCTGGGTGGCGGAGCCGCCGTGCGACTGATCGATGCGCACCTGCTGCCCGGTCTTCGCCTGCCAGTAGCGCGCGAACGCCGCATTGAAGTCCACGTACAGCTCGCGGGTCGCATCGTAGGAGACGTTGCGCAGCGTGATGTGGCCGGCGGCGCTGTCCTGTTCGGCGGGGCTGCAGGACGACAGCGCGACGAGCGCCGCTGCCGCAACTGCCAGGGCCGCGGCGCCGCGCGCCGCCCGAAGAAGCGTTGTCATGCCCGGCATGCTAGCGGCGCGTGGCAGTGCTGGCCGGCGCGCCCGCGAGGCGCAGCGCCGCGAGCAGCGGCGGCTCGAGCGCCGCGGCACAGTCGGCCACCGTGCGCGGGCCGCCGAGCTCGGCCAGGTGCGTCATCTCGAGACCCGGGTATCCGCAGGGGTTGATGCGCCGGAACGGCTCGAGATCGAGCGCTACGTTCACCGCCAGTCCGTGGTAGCTGCCGGCGCGGCGCACGCGCACGCCGACACTGGCGAGCTTGCGGCCGGCGACATAGACCCCCGGGGCACCGCGCCGGCAGGCGGCGGCGATCCCCGACTGCGCGGCGAGCTCGATCACGGCACGCTCGAGGGCCGCGACGAAGTCGCGGATCGACAGTCGCAGGCGCTGCAGATCGACCAGCGGGTAGACCACCAGCTGTCCCGGACCGTGATAGGTCACCTGGCCGCCGCGGTCGATCTGCACCACCGGGATGTCACCCGGGGCCAGCAGGTGCGCGCGGCTCGCATTCATCCCGAGGGTGAACACCGGCGGATGCTCGAGGAACCAGATCTCGTCGGCGGTCGCAGCGTCGCGTTCGGCGGTAAAGCGCTGCATCGCGCGCCAGGTGGGCTCGTAGTCGACCCGCCCGAGCCAGCGGACCACCGCGGGCGGTACCTCCCCGGCCGAGACGAGCGACACGCAGGCGGTGCGCGCGGCCGGCGCGCCAGCGGGCGAGGCGCTCACGCCAGCCTCGAGTTGTCGAGGCCGGCGTTGTTGCGGTTCAGCGCCTGCTCGGCGCGGTAGCTCGAGCGCACCAGCGGCCCCGCGACGCACTCGAGGAAACCGAGCGCCAGGGCCTCGGCGCGATAGCGGTCGAACTCCTGTGGTGTGACGAAGCGCTCGACGGGGAGGTGATTCACGGTGGGACGCAGGTACTGTCCGAGCGTCACCAGCTTCACGCCGGCCTCACGCAGATCGCGCAGCGTGGCGAGGATCTCCGCGTCCGTCTCCCCGAGTCCGAGCATCAGGCTGCTCTTGGTGAGCAGCTGCGGGCGGCGCTGCCTGGCGTGCGCCAGCACCGCGAGCGTCTGCTCGTAGCCGGCGCGCGGGTCGCGCACCGGGTGCGTCAGGCGGCGCACCGTCTCGATGTTCTGTGCGAACACCTCGATGCCGGAGTCGACCACAGTGGTGACGCTCGCGGGCTTGCCCTGAAAGTCGGGGGTGAGGGCCTCGACCGCGGTATGCGGGTTGCGCCGCCTGATAGCGGTTACGCAGGCCGCGTAGTGCGCCGCTCCGCCGTCGGGCAGGTCGTCGCGGTCCACCGAGGTCAGCACCACGTAGGTGAGCTTCATCAGCTCGACCGTGCGCGCAGCGTGCTCCGGCTCCGCGGGATCGAGCCAGCCGTGCGGGTTGCCGGTGTCCACCGCGCAGAAGCGGCAGGCGCGCGTGCACACCGCGCCCATGAGCATGAGGGTGGCGGTCCCCGCGTTCCAACATTCGCCGATGTTGGGACACTTCGCCTCCTCGCACACGGTGGCGAGCCGGTGCTCGCGCACCAGCGCGCGCACCGCCCGGAATCCCTCCCCGCTCGGGGCCCGCGCCTTGAGCCACGGCGGTAAGCGCGTCGCCGGCGCCGCTGCGCCGCGCGCCTTGATGCCGTCGCGCACCGCGGTAAAGCCCTGAGGCGTAAGGTATTTCTCACCGCTGCGCGCACGCGCGGCCTCGGCGACGACCGGGATGCCCTTCAGCTGCGACATGCCTAGGATTGTACCGTAGCGAGCTGCGCCCGCAGCTGCTCCAGGCGCTCGGGCGTACCCACATCGCACCAGGCGCCGCGCCACAGCTGGCCGCGCAGCCGGCCGGCTTTGATGGCGCGCTCAAGCAGCGGCAGCAGCGGGAAGCGCCCGGGTGAGCAGCCGGCGAAGAACTCGGGCCGGTACACGCCGACCCCCGAATAGGTGAAGCGCCCGTCTGCGGCCTCGACCACCTCATCGCCGCGCAGCGCGAAGTCGCCCTGCGGGTGATGCGGCGGATTGGGAATCAGCACCAGCTGCGCGAGCGCTGCGGGCGCGAGCCTCAGGCGAGCGAAATCGATGTCGGTCCAGATGTCGGCGTTCACGACCAGGAAGGCGTCCGGCCCGAGCAGCGGCAAGGCATGGAAAATGCCGCCGCCGGTCTCGAGCGGCACCGGCCCCTCCTCGCTCCAGGCAATGCGCACGCCGAACTCGCGTCCGTCGCCGAGCGCAGCCTGCAACTGCGCGCCGAGCCACGAGAGGTTGATGACCACTTCGCGCACTCCCGCGCGTGCCAGCGCGGCCAGGTGCCAGGCGATGAGCGTGCGCCCGCCGACCTCCACCAGCGCCTTGGGCAGCGCATCGGTGATCGGCCGCATGCGCTCGCCGCGGCCGGCGGCCAGCAGCATCGCCTTCATGCCGGGCCCCCGGCGCTGCCGGTCAGGGCGGCGGCGACGCGCGCGTTGGCCGGCGGCAGCGCTGCCGCCACGCGCTCCTCGAGGAAGTGGCCGAGCGCGGCGAGCGGCGCGTGCTGCGCGCATACCTCGCGCACATAGGCGAGCGTGCGCGGCAGATCGGGTAGGTACCCCGGCTTGCCATCGCGATACCACAGGCGGCAGAAGATGCCGAGCACCTTGATGTGCCGCTGCACGCCGATGAGGTCGAACCAGCGCAGGAACTCGGCCTCGCTCGCGCCGGCCTCGCCGCCTGAGCTAAGCAGCCGCGCGCGGAACGCGGCCACCCAGCCGACGACGCGCGCGCGCGGCCAGTCGATGTAGCAGTCCTTCAGCAGCGACACCAGGTCGTAGCCGACCGGGCCGCGCAGCGCATCCTGGAAATCGATGATGCCCGGATTGCGCTCGGCGACCACCATGAGATTGCGCGAATGGTAGTCGCGGTGCACGAACACCAGCGGCTGCGCCAGCGCCGCGCCGATCAGGAACTCGAACGCCGCCGCCAGCAGCTGCGACTCGTCCGCCGACAGCGTGAGCGCGAGGTGCCGGCCGAGAAACCACTCGGGCATGAGCGCCATCTCGCGCAGCAGCGCGCTGCGGTCATACGGGGCGAGCTGCGCGCACGCCGCGCGGCCGCGCAGCTGGATGCGGGCGAGCGCATCGAGCGCATCGCCATAGAGCCGCTCGCTGTCCTCGCCGGCGAGCAGGCGCTCGAGGTACAGCGTGCGGCCGAGGTCCTCGAGCAGCAGCAGTCCGCGCAGCGGGTCCGCCTCGTGCACGTGCGGCACGTGGGCGCCGCACTCCTCGAGCAGCTGCGACACCTTGAGGTAGGGCTGCACGTCCTCCCTGCCGGGCGGTGCATCCATCACCACGTAGCTGCCGCGCGCCACGAACACGCGGAAGTAGCGCCGGAAACTGGCATCGCTCGAGGCCGGCTCGATGCGCGCCACCTCAAGGCGCAGCTCGCGCGACAGCCACCGCTCTATCAGCGCGAGTCGCGCGTCGGTCTCAAGCATGCGGGAGTTATGGGTTTTTCGGCCTGCGTCGCTGCGGCGCGCCATTATAATGCCGGCCTTCATGCTGCGTTGGAGCCCATTTCGGACCGCGATCGTTGCGCTCGGCAGCATGATCCCGGTCGCCTGGGGGGAGGAACCGCTCTGCCCGTCACAGAGCGCAGCGGCGGCGGCGCCGGGCAGCACCGGTGTGGCAGCACTGCTGGCGCCCGCCACCCCCGGCAGCAGCTCAGCGGGCGTCAAGCCCGCGCCGGACAGCAAGATCGAGGTGACCGCGGATGCGGTGGACGCCGACGTCGCGCAAAACGCCGGCAAGGCGACGCTCAAGGGCAACGTCGAGGTGCGCCAGGGCGAGCGGGTCATCCATACCAACGAGGCGCAGCTCGATCGGCGCAACGGCTCGGTGGCAACCGACAGCCACGTCGACTACAGCGATCCACTGGTGCAGGTGAGCGGCACGAGCGGCAGTTATTCCGCCAGCAGCGGCGCGGAGTTCACCTCGGCGCAGTTCTCGCTGCGCCAGCGCCCGGCGCGCGGCGCGGCGCAGCAGATGCAGCTCACCCCGCAGGGAGTGCTGCGCCTCAAGGGCGTGATCTTCACCACCTGCCCGCTGCGCGACGAGTCATGGCACATCAGGGCGGAGAGCATCGTGCTCGATACGCGCGCCAAGATCGGCACCGCGCGCGATGCCCAGATCAACTTCATGGGCGTGCCGCTCATGTACCTGCCGTGGGTGTCGTTTCCGCTATCGACCGAGCGCAAGAGCGGCTTTCTGTTTCCGACCATCGGCAACATGTCCTACGGCGGCCTGCAGCTGTCGCTGCCCTACTACTGGAACATCGCCCCCAACCTCGATTTCACCTTCGAGCCGACCGAGTACAGTCACGCCGGTCCCGACCTCGGCGGCGACCTGCGCTTCCTCACCGCGGATCAGCACGGCGAGCTCGACTGGAACTACCTGCCCTACGACAAGTCCTTCGACGGCAGCCGCGACCGCGTGCGTTTCCTCGACGTCGCCGACCTGCCGGACTTCTGGCGCCTGACCCTGCACGCCGAGGAAGTGAGCGATCCGTTCTACTTCGAGGACTTCTCGCAGGGTCCGGAAGGCACCAGCACCGCGTTCCTCGAGCGCAGCGCCACCTTCTCCTATCGCGACGAGCACTGGCGCGTCGACGGCGAGGCGCAGCAGTACCAGACCATCGATTACACCCTGTCGCTCGATGAGCGCCCGTACGCGCGCGTGCCGCGCATCGCCGCCAGCAGCGACTTCACCCTCGGCGGAATCTTCCACTACGGATTCGACTCCGAGCTGGTCGACTTCCAGCGCCCCGGCGGCACACTCGAAGTGAGCGGCTGGCGCGCGGACGTGGCGCCCGGGGTGTACCTCGATCTGAGCGGTCCGGGATATTTCTTGCGCCCGGCGTTCGCCTGGCGCGCGACGCAGTACGAGCTCGACTACACGCTGCCCGGCGAGCCGCGCTCGCCGTCGCGCACCGTACCGATCGCCAGCTTCGACAGCGGACTTCAGTTCGAGCGCGCCAGCGGCTCGCACGACCAGCGCCGCCTCACCCTCGAGCCGCGCCTGTTGTACCTGAAGGTGCCTTACCGCGACCAGCAGGACCTGCCGGTGTTCGACAGCGCGCTTCCGGACCTGCTGAACCCGGTGCAGCTGTTCCGCACCAACCGCTTCGTCGGCGCCGACCGCCAGAGCGATGCCGACCAGCTGACGGTCGGAGTTACGAGCCGGCTGCTGGATGCGCAGAACGGGCGGCAGTTCATTGCCGCGACCTTCGGCCAGACCTACTCGTTCGAGCCCCCGCGCGTGCTGCTGCCCGGGGAGGTGCCGGGCACCGAGAAGCGCTCGAACCTGGTCGCGCAGCTGGCGCTCACGGCGTTCGAGGACTGGAGCGCCGGCGTCGGCGTGCTGTGGGATCCGCAGACCCAGGGGAGCGAAGAGACACAGCTCAACCTGCAGTACAAGCCCGCCGGCAACTCGGTCGTGAACCTCGCCTACCGCTACGAACGTTACACCTTCGACCAGGTCGAGGCCTCGGGCGCCTGGCCGATCGGGCGCAACTGGAACGTGTTCGCCCGGGGAATCTATTCGCTGAGCGACCACGAGTACAACCTGGAGCAGGTGGTCCAGCCGGGCACCCCGCAGAACGGCGTCCCGGTATCGGTGCCGCTGGTCGGATTCCTGGAGCGTTTCGCCGGCTTCGAGTATCGTGCGTGCTGCTGGCGGGCGCGCCTCGGAGTGCGCCGCTACGTCAGCAATCACAATGGAACCCAGGACACCGGCGTCTGGCTGCAGCTGGAACTCGGAGGCCTGGCGAGTGTCGGATCGGCAACGGACGCATCCCTGGGGCAGGAGATCCGGGGTTACGTGCCGCCCGAGGGAATGACAAACAGGAATCCCGGCCCGCTCAAGGGCGTCTGGTAGAGGCGGCATACATGCGACGGTCAGTGACTTTGGCGTGGCTCGGGCTCATACCGGCGGCGGCCCTGCAGGCGCCCGGGGCGTGGGCGCAGACCCGCGAGCTCGCCACGCGCGGCGAGCTGCTCGATCGCGTGGTCGCGATCGTGAACGAGGGCGTGGTGCTCGACAGCGATCTGGAGACGCAGGTCGAGGTGGTGAGCGAGCGGCTGCGCGAGCAGAAGCTCGAGCTGCCACCGCAGAACGTGCTGCGCCAGCAGGTGCTCGAGCGCCTGGTGGTACAGGAGATCGAGCTGCAGCGCGCCACGCACGCCGGCGTGAAGGTAACCGACGAGATGCTGAACGGCGCGCTGCAGGATGTCGCCAAGCGCAACAACATGACGCTGTCGCAGCTGCCTACCGCGCTCGCCCAGCAGGGCGTCGACTACCCGAGCTACCGCGACGATATCCGCAAGGAGATCACCATCACGCTGCTGCGCCAGCGCGACGTGCTGCAGCACATCAGCGTCACGCCGCGCGAGATCGACCAGTTCCTCGAGAAGCAGGCGCGCGCGCCCTCCGAGCGCAGCGAATACAACGTCTCGCACATCCTCATCGCCGTCGGCCAGGAAGCGAGCCCGGCGCAGCTGGATGCCGCCGCGAAGCGCGCCCAGGAGGTCCATGATCGCGCCAAGGGTGGCGAGGATTTCGCCAAGCTCGCCCTCGCCTATTCCAACAGCCAGACCGCGCTCGAAGGCGGCGCACTCGGCTGGCGCAAGGGCAGCGAGCTGCCCACCTTCCTCGCCGACACGATCGCGAAGCTCAAGCCCGGTGAGGTGAGCGAGCCGCTGCGCACGCCGACCGGCTATCACATCATCCGCCTCAACGAGGTGCGCGGCGGCACCGTTGACAACGCCATGGAAGACCAGATCCACCTGCGCCACATTCTGATGAAACCCACCGAGCTGGTGGACGATGCCACCGTGCGCGGCAAGCTCGAGGCGCTGCGCCAGCGCATTCTCAAGGGCGAGGACTTCGCCGGCATCGCCCAGGTGTCCTCCGAGGATCCGGGCTCGGCGGCCGAGGGTGGCGATCTCGGCTGGGCCGGCCCCGGCGTGTTCGCCCCGGAGTTCGAGAAGGCCATCGGCGAACTGAAGGATGGCGAGATCAGCGAGCCCTTCAAGACGCAGTTCGGCTGGCACATCGTCCAGATGCTCGGCCACCGCCGCTTCGATAACAGCGACGAGCTCAAGCGCCGCCAGGCGATGGAAGCGATCCGCGCCAGCAAGTCGGACGAAGAGACCGAGCTATGGTTGCGGCGCATGCGGGACGAAGCGTACGTCGAATACAAATCCTAGGCCGATTCCCCGCATCGCTCTGACCTCAGGTGAGCCCGCGGGCGTCGGCCCCGAGCTGTGCCTGGCGCTCGCCCTGCGCGAGCTGCCCTGCGAGCTGGTGTGCCTCGGCGATCGCGGCCTGCTCGCCGAGCGTGCCCGCGCGCTGCAACTGGCGGTCACGCTCACGAGCTACCCGGGCGCTGCGGCCGCGCGCAGCGTGGCGCACGTACCCGGTACGCTCGCCGTGGCGCACGCGCCGCTCGCCACACCGAGCGTCGCCGGCCGCCCCGATCCGGCCAATGCGCGCTATGTGCTGGCACTCATCGATCGCGCCGTGGACGGTGCGCTCAGCGGGGAGTTCGACGCCATCGTCACCGCGCCGGTCCACAAGGGCGTCATCAACGATGCCGGCGTCAGCTTCAGCGGACACACCGAGTACCTCGCCCGCCGCACGCGCAGCGAGCACCCGGTGATGCTGCTCACCAACGGCGAGCTGCGCGTGGCGCTCGCCACCACGCACCTGCCGCTCAAGGCGGTGAGCGCGGCGCTCACCGTGGAGCTCTTGTACCAGGTGGGCACGGTGCTCGCCCGCGAGCTCGCCGGGCGCTTCCGTATTCCTGCGCCGCGCCTGGCGGTGTGCGGGCTGAATCCGCACGCCGGCGAAGGCGGGCACCTCGGCGACGAGGAGTCGCGCGTCATCGCGCCCGCGATCGAGCGGCTGCGCGCCGCGGGCATCCATGCGAGCGGCCCGCTGCCCGCCGACACGGTGTTCGTGCCGCAGGTGCTGGCGCGCTACGACGCAGTGCTCGCCATGTACCACGACCAGGGCCTGCCGGTGGTCAAGTACGCAGGCTTCGAACGCGCGGTCAACGTGACGCTCGGGCTGCCCGTGGTGCGCACCTCGCCCGATCACGGCACGGCACTCGAGCTGGCGGGCAGCGGCCGCGCCGACCTGGGCAGCCTCGCCGCGGCGGTTGAGCTGGCGAGCCGCCTCGCTGCTCCCGGGCGCTGATGCGCCCTGCCGCGGCGCCGCGCACGCCGCCGCGCCGCCGGCGCTTCGGGCAGCATTTCCTGCACGATCCGGCGGTGATCGAGCGCATCGTGCGCGCGCTCGAGGTGCACCCCGGGGAACACCTGGTCGAGATCGGCCCGGGGCGCGGCGCGCTCACCGGGCGGCTGCTCGAGTGCGCCGGCTGCACACTCGATGCCATCGAGATCGATCGCGACCTCGCCGCACTGCTGGGTGCGCGCTTCGCCGGTGCCGCGCACGCGCGGCTGCACGCGGGGGATGCGCTGCGCTTCGACTACCGCCAGCTTGCCGCCGCGCGCGGCGGTAAGCTGCGCATCGTCGGCAACCTGCCCTACAACATCTCCACCGCGCTGCTGTTTCACCTGCTGGACGCCACGGCCGTGATCGCCGACCTGACCGTGATGCTGCAGCGGGAGGTGGCGGCGCGGCTCGCCGCCGCTGCCGGAGACGCCGACTACGGGCGGCTGAGCGTCATGCTCGCACCGCAGTTCGCGGTCGAGCGGCTGTTCGACGTGGGTCCGGGCGCCTTTCAGCCGCCGCCGCGGGTGTGGTCCGCGCTGCTGCGGCTCACCGTGCGGCCCACCCCACTGTTCCCCATCAGCCCGCACTACGCCGCCGTGGTGGCGGCGGCCTTCACGCAGCGCCGCAAGACGCTGCGTAATGCCTTAAGTCAACTTCTGCGCCGTGAGGAGATCAGCGCCTGCGGCGTCGACCCCGGGGCGCGGCCCGAGACGCTGCCGCCCGCGGCGTTCAACGCCCTCGCCGAAGCTCTCGACCGCGCCGCCGCCGCCGGCTAGTCTTCGCGCACGAGGGTTGGTGCAGGAGGGACGCACATGGCGCCTTATCAACGGCTGCTGCTGGTCGTCGACCTGACCGAAGACAGCGTGACGATCGGGCGTCGGGCGCAGGCGCTCGCCGCCGCCATCGGCGCGGAGGTCGAGCTGCTGCACGTGGTGGAGTTCGTGCCGGTGGAGCCGATGGGCGAGACGCTGATGCCCTCGGTGCAGATCGAGGAGGAGCTGCTCGAGCGCGCGCGGCAGCGACTGCAGGCACTCGCGGTGCAGCTCGGTCTGCCGGGTGCCCCGTGCCGCGTGGAAAGCGGCAACGTCAAATCCGAGATCGTGCGCGTGGCCCGCGAGCGACGCAGCGATCTCATCGTGCTCGGCAGCCGCGAGCGCCACGGACTGTCGATACTGGTGAACCTCACCGAGGACACGGTGCTGCACGCGGCACCCTGCGACGTGCTGGCGATGCGCACCGGCCGTGGCTGAGGCATTTCGTTAGAATGAACACGCCATGAGCTCCGCCGCGCACAAGATCCGCGTCGACGTCGAGACCAGCTACCTCGACGAGCAGTCCGACCCGCGCGAGCGCCGCTTCGTGTTCGCCTATACCATCACGATCCGCAACGAGGGCCAGGTGCCGGCGCGGCTGCTGACCCGCCACTGGGTCATCACCGACGCCAACGGCAAGGTGGAGGAAGTGCGCGGCGACGGCGTCGTCGGCGAGCAGCCCTACCTCAAGCCGGGCCAGGGCTTTCGCTACTCGAGCGGCGCGGTGATCGAAACACCGGTGGGCTCCATGCAGGGCAGCTACCAGATGCTCGCCGACGATGGCGCGCACTTCGACGCCGCGATCGAGCCCTTCCGGCTCGCCATGCCCGGCATTCTGCAGTGACCCGCTATGCCGTCGGCGACGTGCAGGGGTGTGACCAGGAACTGCGCGCGCTGTTGGCGCGGCTGAAGTTCTCCGCCGATCGCGACCGTCTGTGGCTGGTCGGCGACCTGGTCAATCGTGGTCCCGGCTCGCTGGCGACGCTGCGCCTGGTGCGCGCGCTCGGGGACAACGCGGTGGTGGTGCTCGGCAATCACGACCTGCACCTGCTGGCGGTGGCGCTCGCCGGTCAGCGCCGCCGCCGCTCCGATACGCTCGGTGAGGTGCTGGCGGCGCCGGATCGGGACGCCCTCCTCGAGTGGCTGCTGACGCGGCCGCTGGCGCACGCCGAGGCCGGCGATCTCATGGTGCACGCCGGAGTGGTGCCGCAGTGGAGCGTGGCGCTCACGCTGCAACTGGCCGCCGAGGTGGCGCGCGCGCTGCGGGACGAACCGCGCACGCTGCTCGAGCACATGTACGGCAACGAGCCGGACCGCTGGGACGAGCAGCTGCGCGGCATGGAGCGGCTGCGCTTCACCATCAACGTGCTGACACGGCTGCGCCTGTGCAGCGCCGACGGCCGCGTGGACATCAGTCTCAAGGGGCCGCCGCCCCCGCCGCCCGCGCCGCTGCGTCCGTGGTTCGAGCACCCGCACCGGGCCACTCGCAACGCCCGCGTCATCTTCGGCCACTGGTCCGCGCTCGGGCTGGTGCAGCGTCCCGGCGTCGTCGGGCTGGACACCGGCTGCGTCTGGGGCGGCGCACTCACGGCGCTGAACCTGGACGCGGAACAGCCGCTGGTGAGCGTCGCGTGCGACGCCTATCAGCGCGTCGGCGGCGACTGAGGCTGCGGCGCGACCGCCGCTCCCCAGGACACCGTCAACTGCGCGGTCGTGGGCGTATAGACCCCGGGAGGCAGCTCCAGGTCGACCGGCTTGCCGCCGGCGCTGATCGGCAGGATCACGCGCTGCGCGCCGCGCACTTCCAGCACGCCGATGGCGCCCGGGGTGACGCGTAACGCGAGGCGCACCGGCCAGCCGTTGCCGTCGACCGGCTGCAGGAGCACGCTGCCCGCGCCGCTGGCCGAGGACAGATCCACCAGCAGCGTGTTGCGCTGCCAGTGCTGCGGATAGGAGCCGGGGGCAGCACCGGCGATGTCGAGCTCGTGCACCGCCGCGGGCGGCGCGGCGGCCGCCTGGTGCTTGTACCAGGGCAGGTGCGTGCAGCCGCCCGCTGCGAGCGCCAGCGCGAGCAGGCCTGTGCCTGCCACGGTAGTCGCGGCGTTGCGATCCATTGGCATACTCCTCGTTGCGCCTGAGCAGCGCGTAACATACGCCAAACGGCGCGGAGGACACATGCAGGCGTTCAATTTCCGGCAATGGATTGACGCGCACCGCGCGCAGCTGCTGCCGCCGGTCGGCAACAAGCGCGTGTTCACCGACGGGGATTTCATCATCATGATCGTCGGCGGCCCGAATTCCCGCAAGGACTTCCACGTCGACCCGGGGCAGGAGTTCTTCTACCAGCTCGAGGGCGACATGGTGCTCCGGACCATCCAGGAGGGGCGTGTCGTCGATGTGCCGATCCGCGCCGGCGAGGTGCTGCTCATTCCGCCGCTGCTGCCGCACTCGCCGCAGCGCCCGGCCAACAGCGTGGGGCTGGTGATCGAGCGGGCACGGCGCCCCGGTGAGCGCGACGGCTTCCAGTGGTACTGCGAGCGCTGCGGGCAGCGCCTGTACGAGGAGTTCTTCGAGCTCACCGACATCGAGAAGCAGTTTCCGCCGGTATTCGAGCGCTTCTTCGCGAGTCGCGAGCGGCGCACCTGCAGCCGCTGCGGCGCGGTCATGGAGCGCAGCTAGTGCAGGCGCGCGTCGCGCTCGCGGGCGGCGAGGTCGGTATCGACCTGGCCTCGCCCGTGGACCTGGCGGTGGCACTGGATTTCGCCGGCGCCCAGCCGCGGCACTTCGGCGCGCCGCGCGCCAGCGCGCGGCCGTTCGAGACGCCCGGCTTCGGCTTCAAAGGCTCGGTCGAGCGCGGCGCGAGCTGCAACTGCGAGGTGATCACGCTGATCCCTCACTGCAACGGCACGCACACCGAGTGCGCCGGACATCTGACACGCGAGCGCCTCGACGCCTGGCGCGTCACGCCCACCACCCTGCTGCCGGCGCTGCTGCTGTCGGTCACCCCGGAGGCGGCCGGCGACGAGGGCAGCGACCCGGCGCCGCAGGACGGCGACCGGCTCATCAAGCGCGCTGCTCTCGAGGCGCTGTGGCGCGCGGACATGCCGTTCGCACCGTGTGCGCTCATCGTGCGCACCCTGCCCAACGACGCCGACAAGCGCACGCGCGACTACACCGGCAGGAATCCGCCCTACCTGTCGCAGCAAGCGGCGCACTGGCTGGTGAGCCGCGGCATCGTGCACCTGGTGGTGGACGTCCCCTCGATCGACCGTACGCACGACGCCGGCCGGCTCACGGCGCACCGCATCTTCTTCGGTCTGCCCCCGGGGAGCGTGCAGCTCGCGGCGGCGACGCGCGCCACCGCCACGATCACCGAGCTGGCCTTCGTCCCCGATGCGGCGGGCGACGGTTGCTACCTGCTGCAGCTGCAGGTGCCGGCGCTGGACGGCGACGCGGTGCCGTGCCGCCCGCTGCTCTACCCGCTCACCGCCCGCGCATGAGCAGGCCGCTGACGCTCGAGCAGGCGCGGGCGTACGACGCCGCCGACCCGTTGCGCGAGCTGCGCGCGCGCTTCGCGCTGCCGTGCGATGCGCACGGCGCCGCGCTCGTTTACCTGTGCGGCCACTCGCTCGGACTGCAGCCGCTCGCCGCCCGCGACATCCTCAGCGCCGAGCTCGACGACTGGGCGCGCCTCGCCGTGCTCGGGCACGAACAGGCGCGGCGGCCGTGGGTGCCCTATCACGAGAACCTGACCGCGGGGCTGGCGGCGCTCGCCGGGGCGCACCCGGGCGAGGTGATCGCCATGAACTCGCTCACGGTGAACCTGCACCTGATGCTGGCGAGCTTCTACGGTCCGCGCGGAACGCGCAGCCGCATCCTCATGGAAGCGGGCGCCTTCTCCTCCGACCGCCACGCGGTGGCCTCGCAGATCGCCTGGCACGGACTCGACCCCGAGCGCGAGCTGATCGAGCTGGCGCCGCCGCCGGGCGCTGCCACGCTCACCGAGGAGCATATCGAGGAGTGCCTCGAGCGGCACGGGCCGGAAATCGCGCTGGTGCTGTGGCCCGGGGTGCAGTTTCGCACCGGCCAGGCGTTCGATCTTGCGCGCCTCGCGCGCGCCGCACACCAGCGCGGCTGCATCGCCGGCTTCGACCTGGCGCACTCGATCGGCAACACGCCGCTCGAGCTGCATGGGGCGGAGGCGGATTTCGCGGTGTGGTGCAGCTACAAGTACCTGAACGGCGGCCCCGGTGCGATCGGCGGGTGTTTCGTGCACGAGCGCCACAGCGGCGCGCAGTCGCGCATGCAGCACGGCGGCGCGCTGCCCGGCGCGCGCCTTGCCGGCTGGTGGGGACATGAGGCGGACACGCGTTTCCTGATGGAGCCGCAATTCCGCGCCGCCGCCGGCGCCGCCGCCTGGCAGGTGAGCAACCCGCCGATTCTCGCCGCCGCGCCGCTCATCGCCTCGCTCGCACTGTTCATGCAGGCGGGCATGGAGCGGCTGCGCGCCAAGTCGGTGGCGCTGACCGATTGTCTGGACGCGCTGCTGCGCCCGCTCGCGCCGGCGGTCGAGATTCTCACCCCGCGCGACAGTGCGCGCCGCGGCTGCCAGCTGTCGCTGCGCCTCGCCGCCGGCGCGGCGCGCGGCCGGCGCGTGTTCGATGGCTTGAGCGCGCGCGGGGTGGTATGCGACTGGCGCTCGCCGGACATCATGCGCGTGGCACCGGTGCCGCTCTACAACCGCTTCGAGGACGTGTGGCAGTTCGCTCAGGCGCTGCGCGAACTGCTCGCGGAGGGCGCATGACGCAGGCGCCGCGCGCCGTCAACATCGTCGGGGCGGGCCTCGCCGGCGCCCTGCTGGCGCTGCTGCTGGCGCGCCGCGGTCTGCGCGTCGCGCTGTTCGAGCGGCGGGCGGATCCGCGGCAGGCGCAGCCCGAGCGCGGCCGCTCCATCAACCTGGCGCTGGCCGCCCGCGGGCTGCGCGCGCTGCAGCGCGCCGGGGTGCTCGCGCAGGTGCAGCCGCTGCTGATCCCGATGCGCGGGCGCATGGTGCACGAGCGGTCCGGCCGCGCCGCGCTGCAACCCTACGGCCAGCGCGAGCACGAGGTGATCTACTCGGTGGGCCGCGCCGACCTCAACCGCGTACTGATCGACGCGGCCGCGCGCCACGGCGGCGTCAGCGTGCGCTTCGGACAGACCTGCCTGGGCGCGGACAGCGCCGCCTCGCGCCTGAGGTTCCGCGGGGAAGGCGGCGAGTACAGCGTGCCGCTCGCCCCGACGCTGGCGACCGACGGGGCCGGATCGGCGGTGCGCGGCAGCCTGGCGGCCGCCGGGCTGGTGAAGGTGCGCGAGGAGTGGCTCGACCACGACTACAAGGAGCTCAGCATCTCCCCCGCTGCCGGCGCCGCGCTCGAGCGCCACGCGCTGCACATCTGGCCGCGCGGCGGCTTCATGCTGATCGCACTGCCCAACACCGACGGCAGCTTCACCGCGACGCTGTTCCTGCCGCGCAGCGGCGCGCCGAGCTTCGCCACTCTCAACGGCGCGGCGGCGGTGACGGAGTTCTTCGGCCGCGAGTTTCCCGACACGCTGGCGCTGCTGCCGGATCTCGCCGCGCAGTTTGCCGCCCACCCGCAGGGACAGCTCGGCACCGTGCACACCACGCCCTGGCACCACCGCGGCGAGGTGCTGCTGCTCGGGGACGCCGCGCACGCCATCGTGCCCTTTCACGGCCAGGGCATGAACGCCGCGTTCGAGGACTGCACGCAGCTCGATGAGCTGCTCGAGTCCCACGGCGCCGACTGGGCGGCGGCGTTCGCCGCCCTCGAGGCCGCGCGCGCCCCCAACGCCGCGGCGATCGCGCGCATGGCGCTCGAGAACTACGCCGAGATGCGCGCCGCGGTGCTCGACGAGGGTTTCGTGCGCCGCCGCACGCTGGCGCTGGAGCTGGAGCGGCGCTTCCCGGAGCGCTTCATCCCGCGCTACTCCATGGTGATGTTCCATCCGGAGATTCCCTACGCGGAAGCGCTGCGCCGCGGTGCCGTGCAGGAACAGCTGCTGCGCGAGCTCGATGCGGGTCCTGGCGCGCAACCGGACGGCGCGCGCGCGGCCGAGCTGGTAACGACGCGGCTCGCGCCGCTGTAGACCGAAGGTGCCCGGGCAGCTGTGCATCCGCCGCCTGACGGCCTGCTGCGACCGCGAGCTCGCGGCGCTCAGCGAGGTGCTGATCGATTGCGTCGCGGGCGGCGCCTCGGTGAGCTTCATGCCGCCGCTGACGCCGCAACGGGCGAGCGCCTTCTGGCGCGGCGTCTGTGCGAGCGCGGCCTGCGGGGAGCGCGTGCTGCTGGTGGCCGAGGACGCCGGCGGCGGCATCGTCGGCACGGTGCAGGTGATCCTCGCCCTGCCGGAGAACCAGCCGCATCGCGCCGAGATCGCCAAGATGCTGGTGCATCGTCGCGCCCGCCGCCAGGGTGTCGGCGCGGCGCTGCTCGGCGCCGCCGAGCAGGCGGCGCGCGACGCGCAGCGCACGTTGCTGGTGCTGGATACCGCCAGCGGCGATGCCGAGCGGCTGTACGCCCGCCACGGCTGGCAGCGCTGCGGACAGATTCCCGGTTATGCGCTGTTCCCCGACGGCCGTCCCTGCGCCACCACCATCTTCTTCAAGCCACTCGAGCGGGCCTGACTCACTCCTGCGGGGTGGTGAATCCGCGGCAGACCGCCGCCAGCTTGTTGCCGTCGGGGTCGCGCACGTAGGCAGCGTAGAAATCCGCGTCGTAGTGCGGGCGCAGGCCGGGCGCACCTTCGCTCGTGCCCTGGTGCGCGAGCGCCGCCGCGTGAAAGCGCTCGACCTCGCGCCACGAGCGCGCGCTCAACGCCACCATGGCGCCGTTGCCGGCGCTCGCCGGGCGGCCGTCGAACGGCGGGCACAGCCACAGCGCCAGCTCGGTCGCGCCGCCGCGCTCATACGTTCCCCAGCCGCGCCAGCCCGCCGTCTGCCACTCCGCGGACGCCTCGCAACGCCGGTGACCCAGTGCGCCAAGCACCGCGTCGTAGAAACGCGCCGCGCGCTCCGGGTCGTTGGTGCCGAGGCAGACGTAGGTGAACATGGCGGCAGGGGTGCGACGGGGTCTTCAGTGATGACGCGGCGCCTCGGGGGCGTTGCGGCGCTCGAGGGTCACGAACGTGACCGGATAGGCGTGCTCCTCGTCCGCCGGGTGCATGCGGCACTCGACGTCGTCCCACTGCGTGGGATCGAAGTCCGGGAAGAACGTGTCGCCGGGCACGTCGGCGTGCACGTGCGTCAGGTAGATGCGGCGCGCGAACGGCATCAGCAGGCGGTAGATCTGCGCGCCGCCGATCGCCACCAGCTCGTTGGCGCCGGCCTGCGCCAGTGCCTGCTCCACCGAGTGCACGACGATGACGCCGGAGGCCCACCAGCGGCGGTCGCGCGTCAGCACCAGGTTGTCACGGCCCGGAAGCGGCCGGCCGATCGACTCGAAGGTCTTGCGCCCCATGAGCACGATCTTGCCGAGGGTAAACGCCTTGAAGCGCTTGAGGTCGGCCGGCAGCCGCCACGGCAACGCGTTGTCGCGGCCGATGACACCGTTCTGCGCCATGGCGACGATCAGGGAGATCAGCGGCTGTGCGACGTTCATGCCGCATTATTGCAAGGATCGGGCCGGCAGCGCCATCGGTAGGCGCGTGGCGACCGTGTTAGATCTCGACGGACGTGTTGAGAATCACCACGTCGCGGAAGGGCATGCGGAAGAACTCCGCGGCCTGCGTGCTGTACTGCTGCATGCGCGCGAACAGCCGCCGCTGCAGGCCGCGCCAGCCCGGCAGCGGGCGGGCGCGCACCACGTGCCGGCCGACGAAGAACGAGCTGTCCTCGGTGAATACCCGCAGTCCGCGGGCCCGGCAGGCCTTGAGTGCCTCGGCGACATCCGGCATCTCCATGAAGCCGAAGCGCGCGGTGATGCAGAACACCCCCGGCATGCTCTCCTCGATCTGCAGGCGGTGCACCGGGTCCTGGCGCGGCGTGTCGCTGATCTCGACGTTGAGAATGATGACGCGCTGGTGCACCACGCCGTTGTGCTCGATGTTGCGGATCAGTGCCGACGGCACCAGGTGCGCATTGCTGGCCAGAAACACGCCGGTGCCCGGCACCCGGTGCACGCCCGCGACCAGCTTCGGCAGCTCGGCGCGCGGCACGGCCAGCTTGGCGAGCGCGGCCCGCAGCTCGAGCCGGCCGTTGCGCCAGGTGGTGAAGATCAGGCACAGGATCGCGCCGAGCGTGAGCGGGATCCAGCCGCCGGTCGGCACCTTGGTCATGTTGCCGGCGACGAAAGCGAGGTCGACGATCAGCAGCAGGCCGAACAGCGCCGCCACCTGCCACTTCGGCCAGTTCCACTGCGTGGCGGCGACGAAGGCGCCGAGCACCGTGGTGACCACCATGGTGCCCACGACCGCCGCGCCGTAGGCGCCCGAGAGCGCGTCCGCGGAGCCGAAGCCGACGACGAACGCGCACACCGCGATGAACACCAGCCAGTTGACGGTCGGCACGTAGACCTGCCCCTGCTCGAGGGCGGAGGTCTGCAGCACGCGCAATCGCGGCAGCAGGTCGAGGTGCACCGCCTGGCGCGCCATGGAGAAGGCGCCGGAGATGGTCGCCTGCGAGGCAATCACGGTGGCCGCGGTCGCCAGTATCACCATCCACGGCAACAGCGCCGCCGGGACCAGGTGATAGAGCGGATGGTCGACGGGCTTGCCCAGCTCGAGCAGCAGCGCACCCTGGCCGAAGTAGTTGAGTACCAGCGCCGGGCCCACCAGCACGTACCAGGAGACGCGCACCGGCTGGCGGCCGAAGTGCCCCATGTCGGCATACAGGGCCTCGGCGCCGGTGAGCGCGAGGAACACCGCGCCGATGATCGCGAGCGCCACCTGCGGGCGGTGCGCCAGCAGCCCGAGTCCGGCGAGCGGGTTGAGCGCGGCCAGCACCTGCGGGACGCGCACGATCGGCACCACGCCGACGACGGCGATCACCACGAACCACACCACCATGATCGGGCCGAAAAAGCTGCCGACGCGGGCCGTGCCGTGGCGCTGGTAGGCGAACAGCAAGGCGATGACGCCGAGCGTGATCGGAATCACCGCCTTCTTGAAGTCCGGGTCTAACAGCTCCAGGCCTTCCACCGCGCTCAGCACCGAGATGGCCGGGGTGATGAGGGCGTCGCAGAAGAAGAATGCCGTGCCGGTGAGCGCCAGCCCGACCGCCACTTTCGCCCAGGTGCTGCCGGTGATCAGCCGCCGCTGTGCGAGCGCGAACAGCGCCAGGATCCCGCCCTCGCCCTGGTTGTCGGCGCGCATGATGATGGTGAGGTACTTGAGGGTGACGGAGATGGTGAGGCTCCAGAAGATCAGCGACAACACGCCGAGCACCGCCTGGCGGTTGAACGTGCCGGCCGCGCCGACCGCCTCCTGCATGGTGTAGAGCGGACTGGTGCCGATATCCCCGTAGACGATACCGATGGCGCCGACGAGCGAGGCGAGCGTCAGCCGCCGCGGCTGGTTGTTCATGTCGGCGTCACGGCCTCAGCCGGCCCGCGGGCTGCGCTGCCTGCCGGGCGCCGCGCGACCCCGCGGCGGCCACAACATGGTGCCGCGGCAGCCCGGCAAGCCGCAGCGGCAGGCGAAGATCGCGTCGATGTCGGGCGGGTCGTCGGGCTCGCGCTGGATCTGGTAGTCGTAGGTCAGCTCCTCGCCCGGCCCGATGCTGCGCAGCGCGTCGATAAACACCCGACCCTGCTCGATCACCGACTCGCAGTTGGGCTCGCAGGCGTGATTGACGTAGCGCGCCTCGTTGCCGCCGACGCCGGCGTCGATCACCGTGCGTGCATCGACGATGAACAGGAAGGTGTGGTTGTCGGCGCCGTCCTTGTGCTGGTAGCGCCGGTCGGCTTCCTCATGCGAGACGCGCTCGCCGCAGTACTCGAGCAGCCGTGTGCCCTTGCCGATACGACGCGTGGCGAACACACCGAGCCCGTGCAGCGGCGACTGGCGCACTTCGAAGGACGGCTTCATACCGCCACCGGCGCGCGGATCGGATCGTGGTGGCGATAGTTCACGAACTCGAAGTCCTCGTAGCGGTACTCGAAGATGCTCGGCGGCCGGCGGCGGATGGTGAGCTGCGGCAGCGGCAGCGGCGCGCGGCCGAGTTGCAGATCCGCCTGCGCCAGGTGGTTGCGGTACAGGTGGCAGTCGCCGCCCGTCCAGATGAGCTCGCCCGGCGCGAGATCGCACTGCTGCGCGAACAGGTGCGTGAGCAGTGCGTAGCTGGCGATGTTGAAAGGTACCCCGAGGAACACGTCGGCACTGCGCTGGTAGAGCTGACAGGAAAGCCGGCCGGCGGCGACGTGGAACTGGAACAGCACGTGGCAGGGCATGAGGCGCATGCGCTCGAGCTCGCCGACGTTCCAGGCGCTCACCACGATGCGGCGCGAATCCGGGTTGCTGCGCAGCCGCTCCACCGCCTGCGCGATCTGGTCGATGCTGCGCCCGTCAGCGCTCGCCCAGGCGCGCCATTGACGGCCGTACACCGGCCCGAGCTCGCCGCGCTCATCCGCCCACTCGTCCCAGATGCTGACGCCGTGCTCGTGCAGCCAGGCGACGTTGGTATCGCCGCGCAGGAACCATAGCAGCTCGTAAACCACCGCCGGCACATGGATCTTCTTGGTGGTAAGCAGCGGGAAGCCAGCGGCCAGGTCGAAGCGCATCTGGTAGCCGAACAGCGAGAGCGTACCGGTGCCGGTGCGGTCGGCCTTGGGCACACCGCTGCTGCGCACGCGCTGCACCAGCTCGAGGTACTGCTTCACGGCGACGCCCCTTCAGTGCGCGATCGCGAAGTTGCCGGACGGCACGCGGCTGCGATAGGCCCACGCCATGAGAGCAATGCCGGCCAGGATCATGGGCAGCGACAGCAGCTGCCCTTCGGTGAGCCAGCCGCCGGCGAGGTAGCCGATGTGCTCATCGGGCACCCGCACGAACTCCACCAGGAAACGCGCCACGCCGTAGAACGCCAGGAACAGCCCCGACGGCGCCAGCCGCGGCCGCGGGCGCGAGGTGAACCCCCACATGACGGCGAACAGCAGCAGCCCTTCGAGCGAGGCCTCGTACAGCTGCGACGGATGGCGTACCTGGCCGTCGACGCGAAATCCCCACGGGACGGTCGTGACCTTGCCCCACAGCTCGCTGTTGATGAAGTTGCCGATGCGGCCGAAGAACAGCCCGAGCGCCGGCAGCGGCGCGGTGAAGTCGTAGACGTCCGCGGCGCTGCGCCCGCGCCGCCAGCCGAACAGCGTCATCGCGGCGACTACCCCGAGCAGCCCGCCGTGGAAGGACATGCCGCCTTCCCAGATCTTCAGCGGATACCAGGGGTCGGCCGCCCAGAACTTCAGCCCGTAGAACAGGATGTAGCCGATGCGCCCGCCGAGGATCACGCCCAGCATGCAGTAGAAGATGAGGTCGTCCACGTCGACCGCCTTCCACGTTGAGCCGCGCTTCGCGGCGCGCACCCGCGCCAGCCACCAGGCAGCGGCAAAGCCCAGCAGGTACATGATGCCGTACCAGTGCACCTTGACCCTGCCGACCTGGAAAGCGATCGGATCGAAACCGGGATAAGTGAGCATCGGGCGGGAAGTTTAGCCGACCGCGCGCGTGACGCGGCAGAAGAACGCCTTGAGGTAACGCGTCTCCGGGACGGCCGGATGCAACGGATGATCGGGCGACTGGCCGCCCGCCTCCAGCACCTGCACGAAGCGCGCGCTGTGGCGCGCCGCGCCCTGGATGGCGTGCAGCAGCTCGGCGCCGCTCAGGTGGTAGGAGCACGAGCACGACACCAGCACGCCCTCGTCCGCCAGCAGTGCGAGCGCCAGTTGGTTGAGCTTGCGGTAGGCCGCCTGCCCCTTGAAGACGTCCTTCTTGCGCTTGACGAACGCCGGCGGGTCGAGCACCACCAGGTCGAACTGCTCGCCGCGGGCCGCGAGCGCGGCGAGGGCGTCGAAGGCATCCGCGTGCAGCGTGTCGAGCGCCACGCCGTTGCGCTGCGCGTTGGCCGCGGCAAACTGCAGCGCCGTCTGCGAGGAGTCCACGCAGCAGGCGCGCGCCGCGCCGTGGCGCAGCGCGGTCACCGCCCAGGCGCCCACGTAGCTGCACACGTCGAGCACGCGCGCACCAGGGACCGTATAACGCGCGAGGCGTGCGCGATTGGCGCTCTGGTCGTAGAACCAACCGGTCTTCTGCCCCGTGGCGAGTGGTGCGCGGAACGTGAGTCCCTGCTGCAGCACCTCGATTTCCTCGGGTACCTCGCCGAAGCCGGGCGCGGCGAAGCGCGGCAGCTGCTCGAGCTCGCGCGCCGCCGAGTCGTCCTTCCAGAACAGTCCGCGCGGGCTCACCACACGGCGCACCGCGGCGGTGATCTCCTCGCGCAGCGCCTCCATGCCGGCGGTGGCGATCTGCCCGACGACGAGCTCGCCGTAGCGATCGAGCACCAGCCCCGGCAGCAGGTCCGATTCTCCGAACACCCAGCGGCAGTAGCGCGCCTCCCCGAGCCGCTCGCGCAGCGCGAGCGCCGCCCGCAGGCGCCGCTCGATGAGCTCGGCGCTCACCGGCAGCGACGGATCGCGCGACAGGATGCGCGCGCAGATCAGCGCGTGCGGGTTGACGTAGGCGTAGCCGAGGAAGGCGTCGCGGTGCGAGCGCAGCTGCGCCACGGCGCCGGGCGCGAACACGGTGAGCGGGGTGCGCTCAGTATCGACTTCATTGCTGAACACCCACAGGTGTCCGGCCGCGAGCCGCCGATCCTCGCCGCGCTTCAGGCACAGCACGGGCGTGGGGGCGTCCGCGGAGTCGGCGTGCAGGGCTTGCGGAGCTGGCATGGAATCCGGGGCGGGAAACGGGGGACGCGGAGTATACCCAATCGACCCAAACGCCTCGCAGATCCTTCGGCGATAGGCGAACTCGGCGGCTCATCGACGCGCTATGATCTAAGCTGTGTGTCGCACTGCCATGTGAGGTGGCACGATGCCGATAGAGAAGGAGGACGGGCATATTCCCGACGCCGCTGGCGTGTATCAGATCCGTTGTAAACGAAACGGCAAGATCTACGTCGGCAGTGCTGTGAATCTTCGGGCGCGATGGGATAACCACCGTCGCGATCTGCGAAGGGGCTCGCATTGCAACCCCTATATGCAGAATGCCTGGAAGCTTTACGGCGAAATGAACTTTGAGCTTCTGGTACTAGAGTACGTCGACGCAGCCGGGCTTCTGGAAGCCGAGCAGCGGTGGATCGAGCAGACCGGCTGCA
>Ga0210394_10001066_pt1 | contig 47023 bp, 40 predicted proteins | sample IncBWC12MmetaG_FD_160121 | JGI IMG/M metagenome (GOLD analysis project Ga0210394, IMG submission 160121) | Forest soil microbial communities from Barre Woods Harvard Forest LTER site, Petersham, Massachusetts, United States - Inc-BW-C-12-M | ecosystem: Environmental > Terrestrial > Soil >...
GTTGCATTGATTTCTCTAAGCCCTCAGGATCCTTGCGAACAGAATCCCAGGTTTCTTCGGATCGCTTGTCCGCGCGCACGTGGTGGACGCCCTCTCTGATTCCCTGTAGCGTTCGCTCAGCAACCTGGCGGGGAGGCGTCTTCGGTTCATCCGCACCTGTCAGTTCGGAGGCCATATCCGTATCGATGAAACCTGCATACACGGCCAGAACTTGTGTGCCTTGCGCCTTGAGTTGAATGCGGGCAGCATCGGTGACCGCCAGGGCGGCGTGTTTAGAGGCACAGTACGTTGCGTTGAATGGGTATGTGAACCAACTTACGACTGAGAGCATATTTGCAATCGCGCCTCCTCCGTTTTTTGCAAGGATGGGAGCAAACGCCTGGATCATTGCAAGCGTGCCAAATACGTTGACGTTCATTTCACGGCGCATGGATTCGGCCGATTGTTCGGAGAGCATCGTTGTTTTCAACATGATGCCGGCATTATTGATAAGGATGGTGACGTCGCCACACCTTTGCCTCGCTGCTTCGATATCTGCGGACAACGTGACATCAAGTTTCAGCGGTATCACACGAGAGTCGGCCGCACCCGGCGGTTGTCGAGCTCCTGCGTATATTTCCTTGGCCCCTGCTGCAAGCAAGGCATCGACATAGGCCTTTCCAAGTCCACGGTTAGCCCCAGTCACAAGAGCAACGCTGCCCTCAATGTGCATGGCCACCTCCTGACTCTTTGATGTCAATCCAGTATCAGAGAGTACAGGTTGCCTGATAACTCCTGATTTGTCGTGCCGGACAAGCGGTTTTGTCTCGATTTCACTTGGCTGGTAGTTCTTGGATTCCGAACCACAGTAGTGCTATGAAGGCGTATCGCTTTGAGCGGGAGAGTCGTATGGGCACAGGCGGAGAGTGGGTCGAAGCCATTCTGTCCGGAGTATTCTGGGGCGGCGCTATGCTGCTTTGGGATTTGTGGAGCGGAAGCGGCGAGCGCATGAAGCAGGTGCTGTCGTCATCAAGCCTGTTAGGTCTCGCCCTGCTTAGCCTGACGTTCGGTATCGCAACGAAGTTTCGGTGGAAAGCGTTCCGGTGGCCTCTGATTCTGGTCGTTAGTTGTTACCTTTGTCTGCGGCGTAGTTTTCGCGAGATTGGCTGCGCGGTAACATAGTTCTGACGTCTAGCTCCCTGCTCCCAGTCTGCGTGTCTGACGCTCGTTTTTCACCCCTGTGGTCTAACTCCCGATAGGCCCTGACTGCGTCGTCGACTTGTCGCTAGAGCGAGAAACTTGTCCGAACGCATCTGTTGATTCCAGGGAACTTAATAAACAAGTCTCTGGAGAGATGTACGGTCACGCTAACCCGGACTTACCAGCGGTCGCTCAATTTGGCGGCAGCGTTGTGGCGCACAATACGTTTCTCTGAGGCATCTGATCGCTAATCGCGATCCGAAGACTCGTCGGCTTTGCAGAGGTTGCCGATGTGGCCGGAGTTTCCAGGCTAGATTGCACCATCCGGGATCGTGCCTTCCGCGCACCGGGAGTGCTCGGATTCCAAAGATCAACTAAAACGCGCGGTACCCCAATCAGACAGTCCGCTTCCGGAACTTGCCGGCAAGGACAATCAGGCCCGCGCTAATCAGCATTAAGGAGCCGGGCTCCGGCGACGGAGTCGCGACGAAACCGTTCACATTCGTGCCATCAGAATAGAAACCCACAAGCTGACCGTTGTCGTTGATGCCATTGATCGTCGTTCCTGTTACACCAAAAGCGGCAGTGGACGATGCCAATGGGTCGTCGACAGTCTCGTACGTGTTGGTAAGGGGATTGTAGAGGAGCCCGTGGGTCAGACCGCCGGCATCGACATAGCTGCCTGCTATTGCTCCCAGGTTATTGATGCCCAAAAACATGGTATTTGTGCCGCCGGGAAAGTCGAATGCGGTGAACGTGCCACCGTTGTCGGTGAATCCATGCGTTCCGGTACCGTCGGTAAAGAAGCCTGTCACCACGCCGTTGTTGTCGATGCCCGTTACTGTGGTCGACGTGGCACCGGGGAAGTTAATAGCAGTGAACGTGGCGGTGCCGATGTTATATAGGAAGCCGTGCGCGTTTCCGCCAGCATCCAAATAGAAACCGGCGGCCACGCCATGGCTGTTCACGCCGAGCAATTGCGAGGTTCCTGCTGCACTGGGATCAGTAACCGAAGTGAACGTTCCGCCCTGGTCCACGAACCCAAAATTATTACCGCTGCCGTCGATCCAAAATCCGACAGTCGTGGGACTCGCGAGGTTATTGATACCCACAACCTGTGTTTGAACCGCTCCCGGAAAGTTCTCATTGGTGTACGAGGCTCCCGAGTAAGGCGGCGCCACGGTATAGCCGCTGTTCGGAACCGTTGTGCCGTCGCCAAAGTATCCTACCGCGGTGCCGCTGTTGTTGATCCCGAGCAGTCGGTTAAAGGCTGGGTCGCCGCTGTTGTTGACCGTCTGAAAAGTGAGCCCGTCCGCCCGGATCGTCGTGGGCATTAAGAGAAGGGCTGCCAAGCCCAGGGTGAAAGTAAGTCGTGTCATTTGGTGCGTGCCTCCGTCTCTCGAGAGCGGCGTCCGCGCGGGTGTCGCATTACCAGCCGACAGCTTGAGAGATGACGTTTGGAAACGGGAAATGCAACACTCCCGTAGATGCGAGCAATCGCACATCCATGAGCGAGTGCGACGCCACGCGCGGATAAGTTATTGGTGCGTTGTCACTTGGGCCGTACTGGAAATGAAGCGCTTCCCAGGCTGCTGTCCGCCAGTTATGGCAAAGTACCGTTTATATGCAAGCCCTTGCAGAATCGCCGAATTGAAGGCAACAACCTGAGCGGTAATGTCAGTGACGAAAGCTGCTTGCGGAAGTGATCCTGCCGAGCGATTAAATCCAGTTCACCGCACTCTGTGCTCGCCGGAGACTGACCTTCACATAGGTATCATGAACAGCGATGACCCACCAGCTGATCGGCAAGTGCCTGATAAACGCCCCGTAAAGTTGGTACGAGCCGCGTATTTGTGCCGCGCGCAGAGACAGTAACGGGCAACAGCAGCCGATCTACTCAGTGACGCTCAAACAACCTTGCCAATTTTGCTCCGCGCGATAGATGCCAGTCGCCTCGAAGTTCTGACCGATCTCTCATTTGTCGACTGTACTCCTCCGCGCGAGTGAGCTCTGTGAATTTGGGGCCACCGTTCGCTGCCTGTTGCCGCCACATTTCGCAGGAGTCGGCCATAAATCTCCGAACCAGCTTTTGGAGCCACGTGTGGCTGATGCCGAGATCTCTGGCCCAAGCGCGGCCGGACGGCTTTCTGCCGCGGCAGGTGAACCACTGAAACACGAATCGCCTGATCATCCGACTCTCTTGATTGCTCCGCCAGGGCCGGGGTTGGCGCCACGTCGCCCGCGCGCTTGCGAAATTTCGCATCGAAGATTCGTATGACGGCATCGCGCCTCCTTCGCTCTCTCCCTCCACCCACGTTTAGGGGAGTTGCCAGCTACCTCGAAGCTCATCCAAAGGACTTAGCTGCGCCAGAGGGAATCATTGGCAAATTATTTTTCTGACTTTTCGCACTACCTTGTGAGTACCCTTCAAGAAGCTCTTCCGTGAGAACTTTGGGGCATTTGGCGTCGTACTTAGCACACTGATCCCAGATGCGCCGTACCCATGCGATCGGTGTTTCGCCTTCTTGGCGCGGGGTTTCCTTCACTATTTCTGCGAAGCGTTTTCTTTTCTTTGGGCCATCCTGCGAGCGCGTCTGCAAAAGTTCGTGCGCTTCCGGAAATTGGCGAGCAAGGATCTTCAGAATTTTGATTTCCTGCCGACACAGCGGGCGGCGTTCGGTCTCCACCTTTATAAGCTCGATCGTGTCCAGCAACATGGGGCCTACCGCAACACGCACGGCTGCCCTGGTGAAAGCATGGACTTGCTGCTCTTCCCAGTGGGTCAGCGGTCGGCCCGGGGCATTCGCCCGTGCGCGAATCTCCTTCGCCTGTCGCCAGTATCCCTTGCTTTGCCATTCGTGCAAATTCTGGAGGTAGAAGCTCAGAAGTTGGTGCGAAGTACCGAGCTCGCGAGCCAGGGCCCGCAACGATGGTCGTGACGACTCCAGGGTTTGCTTCCATCACAGGAGGGCTCCGCGAAACTCCATTGCCCGAGATTCCTGCGTACACTTTCGCCCGCTCGATGGACGTATGTTCTTCTGGAGAGCTTACATTCTGCTTTGTCTATGGCGTCTCAGTCCGACTGTAAACTTTACAGTCGTCGAATAGGACGATTTCCCGAACGCAGTCCCATTGACTCGGGTCCTCCCCCCTCCCGGATGGGCGGCGGCGTTCAACCTTGACTCGCGCGACTGCATTAAAACCCGCTCTCAGGCTACTCTCTTGAAAATCCCGTCAAATGGAATGGTTGGTCGGAACTCAGGAGGCGGCATGGAGCGAGCCGCGCCCTCGGCACCATTCACATTTCTTCGCGCAGAATGTCCAAGTTCGACCGCCGACTACTCGCCGCCTCCCGCCCCGTCCAGCTGAGAACACTTCGTTTCGCGGTCAGGCTGCGTTCGCAGCAGCTGATGCCGCCGCGGCCACGAAATGTCAGCAGTCCGAGTCACGCCGACGATCGGGCGGTCGCCGCTAGGGCATGGTTTCCCGTCGTGGCCAGCCAACAAATGCAGCAGCAATGCATCGGTCTTCTTGTGTGCGTCGCGGCTCAGTTCCAGATCCTCGTAAAACGACACGTCCTTATCCCGGCGAATCTTTTTCGCCTCTAGGATTACCGCCACAGCGTCAATTCTCAATCTTTCGTGCTCCGCGCACACCATCTTCGGCCCCATGGCGCACGATTCTATAACCGTTCCCAGTATCCGCAACGGTACTTCGGTACCACTCGCGCGTCTTGGCTCTCGCCGCCAGCCTGAACGAGCACTGGCCCCGCAATCGAAGGGAAGTCACCACTTGCGACTAGGACTTGACTTGCTTCGGCGTTAATCAGTTGCTATGCAACCATGCTGAGGGATAGCCTGGCGGGACTCATCGAGCCGATGCAAAACAGCGCGAGATCTGATCCTCTCGCGCTAAGCATCCAGAACAGGCAGCGGGCGATAGACCCCCATGCCTTAACAATCCCCGCCCTGCGAGCCCCACTAATGGAAAGCGTCACGTCTCCAATTCAGGCTGAGTCAGCACCCGGTCTGTTGGTCATTTGCCAGCAGAGGCGGGGTTATTTACAAGCTGGTCCATTCTCCACTGCGGTTAGCACGTTCGCGGCAGCCGTGAGAGTGCGGCTGAAGCAGTTGCCGAACGGGTCCTTAGAGATGTAGGTCTGCTTGCTGCTCATGTTGGAATTTGGGCCTAGCTCGAAGCCGTTCGGCGTCGCAATGAAAAGCGCGAGGTCAGTGGGAGTGACTTCATTCGATACGCTGCTTTTGAAAATGGGGAGTCCTTCGAGCGTATCTGTTTCCTCCCGTTGAAACTTCTGATCGATAGAATTCTGCTGCGTGATATTGCCATCGCTCAGAACTTCCTCGTCGAAGCTCGCCGCGATGGGATAGGAAAAATCCGTCTCTTTGGTGGTAAAGAGCGGTCCTTCGGAAGTGGTGGTCTTAGCATGCGTGGTCGAAGTCTGCACGATGCTCTGAATGAAGGCGGTAGCGGTGCTGGTAACGTTTGTAACGTTGTTGAAGTTGAGCTGCTGCTCAACCCTTGTCTGCACGCGGCCGTGCGAGGTATTCACGAATCCGGTGATGGTAAAGTTGTCGGTATTAGCAACCGTGACGATACCGCCGCCCAGACCGCTCGAATCAAGAGTAACGGTGTTTGTTACGGACGGATTGGGTAGGGTCAACGTGTCTTCGGTCAGTGCTCCGGTCACCTCTTTCGCCCCGTGGTCTTCATAGACCAGCAGTTGCGCGGTCATGCTGAAATACTCGAACGCGTTGAAGACGCTGACTCCGACGGTGTGTGGCAGTCCGTCATCTAAGGTACCCGCAAACGGTGTCAGGTCCACACGGTACGGAACGAAATTCAGCGTCTGGACACCGGGGATGGGCACCCACAAGCCTGGATCAATGCCCCCGGTATAAATCCATGGGTAAACAGGTGCTGCACCAGCGGCCTTACCGTCGACGCTGATCTCAACTTCGCGGAATGCAGTATTTCCGCAAACGCCGAGCTGGGTCGCGATGCTGTTCGGAAGGCAGAAAAACCACTGCTCTTCTTCGTTCTGGCTCTGCGCGACCACGTCGAGATAGACGGCTTCGGTGTTTTTTGGAAGCGTGAAGCTCTGGATCACTCCTGGATTTGAAGAGTTGAGCTGGAAAGAGCTGTTGCCGTTGCTTTGCACCGGAAGCACAGCATCGGCGGTGCGCGGGGCCGGATTGAAGAAGTCTGTTCGATAAAACTCGAGCTTGAATGTGCCGAAGATGATCGAGTTCAAGCCATCTGCACCTACGATATTTCCGAGGCTTGCGTAGCCAGTCTGTGCCGTCTTGAACAGCGAGCTGTAATCAGTGAGATCGCGCTCCACGTGCCATGAGTCGGTCTGCGATTGCAACGGCTCAGCGGTGGTTCCGAAGTAAATGTTCACTCCGGCGAAGAAGACTTGTCCTGTGCGGTCAAATTGCACGCCCGGCTGGATGGAGAAATCCGCAGTGAAGATGACCTTGGACCACGGGCCCGGGCAACTCGAAGGTGGCGTGAAGTTGAAGTCTTTGTTGTTGAAGTCGGCGAAAGCCTGATCAGTCAAAAGCGTAACTTCGCAATGTCCCGTGTTCGGGCGTTGTATCGCGGGGTCGGCAGTTGCTACCAGTGATGAGCCGACACTCAACTGACTCGATTGAGCCGAACACAATGCTGAAACTGTGAGGCCCAAGGCCAGCAGGCCGGCGGAGAATGCGATCGTCTTTAACCGCGCTAGGCACGCGTACATAGAGTGAATCTCCTTCGGGTGTAACAGCGGCGCAGAGCATAACACAGCGACGCCATTCCTGGAGCGAGCGTTCTAGCTGGATGGCACCGGACGAGGGTGATGCTGGTTTAGGGCGGAATCCCATGCGGCCACGGTGGGTGGCGTTGCTTCAATCCGCAATCGCTCCCGCACGAGTTCGAGCCTTGCCTTAACGTCGTCAAACGTGAGCTGCTCTGCAGAAGCCGCGATGAGCGTCTGCGAAGACGCAATCACAAAGCGGTCCGCATCCGAGATTTCCATACCTGCGCTTAGCAGCCTCTTAGCAAAAGATCCAGACCTCTGAATCACAGCATCGATGTCGAAAGTCTTGACGTTTATGTCCGTGTGTTTGCGACAAACCAGAATCGAATCCAGGCTGATGGGGTCTTTGGCGGCCGTCTTAGGGCTGGCTCCCCGCTGTTCGGCATGGACCGGGTGTGCGGCGACCACTTCAAACCCAGCCGTGGTGATGGCTTCGTAGATGGCTGCCCAACCTTCTGCGCCGGAATGATGAAAACTGAAGGCGAGAACACCGTCGTCATTGAGAACACGGCGGCATTCAGAGAGTACGTACGAAAGCTGGCGCGCGAAAGCACGCGGGTCCTTGTGCTGCACCTCGCCGGAATCAGAGCAGTTCGGCCTGTCGAACCACGCATAACGTTGGCGAAGGACCGGCGAGAGCCATGCAAAAAAGAAATCGCTCAGCTCGCTATAGTGAACAAAGTCAAAATACGGGGGATCGGTCACGACTGCATCGACGGACGCATCGGGTATTGGAAGATGGGAGCTGTTGCCGTTGAGGATGAGCGCCCCCTGCCCTGTCTTGCCCAGTTCATCCCACGCGTGAAGTCCTACTACGCCACATACCACGTAGCGCTATCCCTGAGTCCAATTTCAGTTGAAGATTCGGTTCGGTCGAATGGTTCACTTACGCCTTGGTTCAGTCGAAAACCATTGAACTCTGTGCGACTCTTCGGCATCCTATACAGCAATCAAGCCAATTCAGGTCAAGCTGACCGCAATGTAGGAGGAATCATGAGCTCCTCTCCACACCTGGCAAGCGAGTCGCCGGAGCCGAAAAAAGCTCTTTTCATCGATGCTGACCCAGAAGTTCGCGCGATGCTTGTCAACATTCTTGATCCGTTGGTGTGGAGCGTGCGGCATGCACCCGACAACAAGGCTGCGCTCGCCCTTGCTCAGGCTGCACATTTCGATTTTATCCTTACTAGTGAGAAGACATCCGGCGAGGAAGATGTGGAGCTGCTCCGCAGGATTCGCGGCATACGCCCCCACACCCGGCTTATCATTCTTACTGAGGAAAGTACGCCAGCCGAGGTCATCGTGGCCATGCGTGAGCACGCCTTTAGTTACTTTTCAAAACCGTTCTCGCTCTCCTCGCTTGCGGACATGGTGCATGCCGCCTCTGAGGGACCTTGTTGGGATGACGGTATCGAGGTCTTGTCGGCAACACCGGAGTGGATTCGTCTTGCGGCTAGTTGCGATATGAAGACCGCGGACCGACTAATCCAATTCATGCACGAAATCGCTGACTTGCCTGAGCCCGAAGCCGACGCCGTTGCAATGGCTTTTCGCGAACTTCTGATGAACGCGATTGAGCACGGTGGGAACTTTCGTCCCGACCAATACGTCGAAATTTCATACGTCCGAGCCAAGCATATGGTGATGTGCCGAGTTAGAGACCCAGGTGAGGGGTTTACTCTCGACGAAATCGATCATGCTGCCGTTGCCAATCCGCAGGAGGACCCAGCTCGCCACATTGCATATCGCGAAGCTAAAGGGATGCGTCCGGGCGGCTATGGCGTTTTGCTGGCCCAAAAACTCGTTGATGAACTGATTTACGACCAGAAGGGTAACGAAGTTATGCTTGTTAAGTATCTCGATGTGACACCCTTAGAGCATTTATAAGATCGGCGCCGATGCCTGGTGCACGCTGTAAACCGATGTACTGCCTGATAGACGCGTACCGGTATAGTGGCTTCTCGTACCCAAGTGTCCGGTTACGCGTGCCAGCTCAATCGGTCGATGCAACACCATCCAGTGCGTTGCATCGGCAAAGCTTCCGTGAGAGCAACATCTGTTTGGCTATACTCGGCCAAAACCTAGCCAGGGCGGCGTTCCTGCTGGTCTAACCCAAGCAAGCGATTTTAGCTTTTGTTCGCAATGCAAGGTCGGTTCGAGCTTAGTGTTGCATCGACCCATTGAGACCATCGCGTTAATCAGGACCTAGGGGAAACTTGAGACCGATCTCCGGATTCGGAGTTGAGCGATGATTGGCTATGCGGTTTGTGCGAAAACATGGCTACGCGCTATGCACCCCGTCTAACCTCGCGCGAAATGCCTTGGCCCAAGATCGGAAGGCGGCCTCAACGTCGCCCCATTTCTTAAACGTATTAAGGCCGCTGAACCACCTCCGCCCACTTTTACCGGTCACAAACGCTACCAAGCGCTCGCCCGACACTGAATCGAGAATTTCCCCTTCGATACTGACCCTGCCCACGCTCAACCTAGGAACCAACAGACTTGCGCCGGGTGCTACTCCCACAGTTGCAGCAGTCGCAGCTCCCTTTACCGCGGCATTCTTCCCGCCGCCCGTGGGCTCCACATTCGTGATTGCCACTCGCAGCTCGGCGACGTCCGGACCTGGGGCCGTCACGATTTGATAGGTTCCGGATTTCGCAAGCTCATCCTTGACGGCCTGCTGGAAATATTTAGCCAGGCGCTCCAGATCGTCCGGGTCAATACCGCGGTCTCGAGCCTCTGGAAGCAGATAGATCGTAATCGGGTCAAAAATGAACTTGTTGTATTTCTTAAGGACCGTTGGGTCCTTCTCATAGAGAAGTAAGTCGCCATTCTTCGCATCTGGAGCAAGCCCAGCATAGTCGCCCAAGAACGGGTCGGACGTTTGCTGTTGGTCAGCGGCCTCCTGCGCGCGCACGGCGGACCCGATGACGAGAACTGAAATAGTCAGCAGGCTCAGAAGCGCCAAAGACGAAAGTAGTGTTGCACGACTCATTCGAAAATCCTGGGGTCGAGGGCCGATTCCACTATTCGCGGACTTTGTTTGATTCTGCATATAAGCCTCCAAGTGTGAGATTTCTTGCAGTGGGGTTGCTTTGCTGTCTGTTCGGTCCGAGTGCATGAAAGCAGTACAGGTCAGTCTTCATCCAAAAAAGCTGCATCCTCGGCATCGGCGACAGCCTTTTGATCAGCGGCGCTCAGCCCAGAAGGCGAAATGTCAATCGTCACTTTCGTGATCGTTCCGGTGAATGCGTTGTCCCCTTCTTTGTAGTCGTCGGACACTGCAGTTTCAGCATCTAATCCAACGTCGGCTCCTTCGTCTCCTGAGAAGATAAACGGCACGGTCTTCGGAATGTGTCCTTGCGCCACTTGTTTCCCGTCTACGAAGAGCACGCACTTCCCTCCGGTTCCGGGCCTTGGTGCATCGGGAACGAACTCGTACTTAATTACGTGTTTACCGGCGGAAAGTGGTGCGGCGTCACCGATGTTCGTTCTCTCCACCCCAAAGAAGTTGTATTCGTGATGGACCTTGCCGGCTTTCATGTAGAGAGTCCAGCCACCGAACCTGCCGCCTTGCGAGATGATCACGCCGTTGGTGTTGGCGTCGTGCAGTTCTACCGGTGCAGTGACGGTGTAATGACGGTTTTTTACATTGATGAATGCGTTCTCCATCATACCCACCATGCCGGGATACACCGTCAACTCCGTGCGGTTTCCCATGAGATCTGGCCGTCCCGCGAGCGCTGGATTGAACCGCTCCGACCGGCGATCGTCAATGGGCAACACATGATTTCGGATCGCCTCCTTCGTGAATAGGTCTTGCATCTGTTTCAGCTTGGCTGGATCTTTCGCCGCAAGGTCGTGGGCTTCGCTGAAATCGTCAGCAGTGTGGTACAGCTCCCATACGTCCTGGGTGAGCGGCGGATTTTGCGCCTGGATCCAGGGGATGGAGTGGCGCGTTGCCGCGATCCATCCGTCGTGATAAATGCCCCGGTTGCCGAACATCTCGAAGTACTGCGTGGTGTGGGTTTCCTTGGCTTTGGAATCCTCGAAGCTGTAGATCATTGAAGTCCCATCGAACGGCCGCTGCACCGTCCCGTTCACGCTGTTGGGAAACGGCAGGCCTGCCGCTTCCAGCACGGTCGGCGCAATATCGGTGACATACGTGAATTGAGAACGAAACTCCCCTTTCTCCTTGATCCGCGCTGGCCAATGAATCACCAATCCGTTGGTAGTTCCGCCGTAGTGCGAAGCGATCTGCTTGGTCCATTGGAAAGGAGTGTCACCGGCCCACGCCCAGCCGATTGCATAATGGGGGAACGTACTCGGGCCGCCCCACTCATCCAGGTGCGGCAAAATGCTGGCCGCATCCTGAAGAATACCGTTAAGCGCCATGACCTCGTTGTAGGCTCCTGACGGACCACCCTCCGCGCTGGCGCCGTTATCGCCGACAATATAGAAGAATAAGGTGTTGTCCATGACTCCCATTTCATTCAGCGTGTCCACCAGCCGCCCGATCTGTTCGTCCGTGTGTTCGCCAAAACCGGCGAAGGTTTCCATCTGCCGCGCTTCGAGCTTTTTCTCGTCTGGGGATTGCGAATCCCAGGCGGGAATCTCTTTGGGACGCGGGGTCAAGTCCGCATTTGCCGGAATGACCCCCATCTGTTTCTGGCGAGCGTAAGTCTCCTGGTTGAGCGAGTCCCATCCTTGATCGAACTTGCCTTTGTAACGCTCAATGTATTCCTTGAAGACGTGGTGGGGTCCGTGAACTGCGCCGGGCGCGAAGTAGACGAAGAACGGCTTGTCCGGCGTTAAAGCGTGCTGCGCCTGCATCCAGTTGATCGCCTGATTGGTCATGTCAACGGTGAAGTGGTAGTGGGGGTCGTGCGGCGGTTCCACACGGATCGTGCCATCAAAAATTGCGGGCGCCCACTGATTGGTCTCTCCACCGATGAAACCATAGAACTTGTCGAAGCCGGAGTGGGTCGGCCACCGATCAAACGGACCTGAGACGGAAACCTCCCAGGCCGGAGTCTCGTGATACTTGCCAAACGCTGCGGTGCTGTAGCCGTTGAGGCGCAGCATTTCCGCCAATGGAGCCACGCTAAGTGGACGAATGCCAGTATTGCCGGGAAAGGAGGTGGCGAGTTCCGTGATAGCTCCCGCGTTAGCGGCGTGGTGATTGCGGCCGGTCAGCAGCGCGTTTCGTGTGGGCGAACAGAGCGCTGTCGTATGAAAGTTGTTATAGCGCAGTCCTCCGGCCGCGAGCATATCGAGCGTGGGCATGTGGATGGGGCCGCCAAACGCACTGGATTGCCCAAAGCCCATATCGTCCAGCAGCACTATCACAACATTCGGAGCCTCTTTCGGGGCTGTGACTTTGAAAAGCGGCGGAGCCTTGACGTTGCGGGCATCGAGTTCAGTGATCACCGGAGGTTGTGGTCCAGGAATCGGCAGCACCGTACGGTCTAAGGCGTCCTGCGACCAGGCCGGCGCGGCAACAGCGCAAAAGATCACGAGTCGCAAGATTGACCCTAGAATCTTCATTGAACCACTACCCCTCTGAAAATGATCCCGTACCATCTTTTCCGTCTCCGTTGGCCAAACTCAGACCGCGCAAACCCACCGATCACTCCAGCGTGGAATCGCGTCGGATACTCAACGCTGCGGGCGTTCCGGTCTATTGGCAAAACTGACAAGTCCTAGTTGAACGCGGGATGGGCTGTCTAGCGCGGCTAGGTTTTGACAAGTTGGGCAACAAGCGCGAAACGTAGGATTTGCGGCTCCATGCATGAAAGCAAGGCATACGGACCTATGGGCTGGTTACGATTGTGCGTACTGGGGAGCATTCCCTGATTTCATGATTCCTGCAGTGTGCCTGTGGCGAGAGACCAATGTGCGAAGACGGGTCGAGGTACTTTTCACGACGACGGTTGTGATCTTGGTTGTGCTGGCTGCTTGCAGAACGCGCAAGGCGTCGGGAGAGAACGACAAGCAGGCGGCCATGAATGTATTTCTGGCGCACAAGTAAGCATGCCAAACGAACGATTTCGACAAATTGGATTCTCTGCATCAGCCGGATTCGCGTGGGACCGAGGAGTCCTATCCGCAGCCATTCCAGCCTGACGAACGCCGAGGCCATCCAGCGCGAAAGGACGCTGGCATGCGCATGACTACCCATGGTCTGCGCCAAGCGATCAAAACGTGCAGTTGTGTCAGTTTTGACAATGGACCTTCGCTCGACTCTGGGGTTAATAGCTAACTCTGGGAGCGATCCTGCGGATGCACGACGCGAGGTGATTTTGATGAACAAAACGACTGAGGTGCGAAAAATGAAAAATGCGATGCCAAGGATTCACATGCTGGTTCTCGCCACATTGTTGACAGCCGGTCTGCTTACGATCGGAAGCTCGCCTGCATTGTGCCAAAAGGCGGAGACGATTGAGGCCACTGCAATGGGGACAGGTACTCAACTGGGTCAGAATGTTGAGATACGCCTAATCATTAGCGATTACTCCACCATGGAGGAGAGGCAGGTTTTGGTGGACGCATTCGCGAAAGGTCAAAACCAGGGGTTAGTCACCGCGCTGCAAAAGATGAGAGCCGTGGGTCGCATTTCGCTGACTGGCACGGTGGGGTACGACGTTAGCTTCATTCGTATGATTCCGACAGCGACGGGCCGAAAACTGCGCTTTATCACCAATCGCCCGATCCGATTCGGCGAGGCTTGGACGGACTCCCAGTCCCAGTCCTTTGACTTGAGCGGCGGAGAGATAGATGTCAACGACTCCGACAAGAGCAAGAGTACCGGCGTCTTGTTTCCGCGAGCCCAACTGGTCATTGACAAGCAAGGGCAGCTGCAAATTGAGCTGTCTCAAAACTCATGGAAGTTGGTGGACGTGCTCGACTGGAAAGGAACACCCGGCGTCAATTAACTGTAAGCGGCGTGGAGGCGCACAGCGCGCCTCCACCGCTTGCATCGAAATGCAATATTGCCCGATTCGGAATCTTCGTTGCGGCATTGAATCGTGAATCGTTCATGTTCGCCGGCGAGGCAATAATGAGTTCCCTCGAAATCAGCTTGGTTACGACGGCGGTCGTTTTCGCAGGTGCGCTGCTGGGCATCGCCCTGCGCGCCGTATTGCCTCAGAGTCAGTTGAGTGGTGAATCGAGGGAAGTTGTAAAGCTTGGCGTGGGCCTGATCGCGACGATGGCCGCGCTGGTTCTTGGTTTGCTGATCGCTTCCGCCAAGTCATCATTTGACACAGAGAATGCCGAACTTACGGATATGTCAAGCAAGATTGTGTTGCTGGACCGCATCCTCGCTCACTATGGACCTGACGCAAAAGAAGCGCGCGATGTGCTACGCAGTTCCGTTGTTGGCGCTCTCGATTCACTGTCTACCGAGACTATTTCCGCTCCTTCTCAATCCGGCTCGTCCTCCAATGGCGAAGTTTTGTACGACCAAATCCAGGGGCTATCGCCGAAGGACGATGCGCAGCGTTCGATGCAGGCACAAGCGTTGAGCATCATGGTGGGTGTGGGGCAAACGCGGTGGTTGCTCGCTGCACAAAAGAGTAATTCGGTTTCCGTGCCGATGCTCGTAGTACTGGTTGCTTGGCTCACCATTATATTCATCAGCTTCGGTCTATTCGCCCCTCCCAATGTGACCGTGGTCGCCAGTCTGTTGGTCTCCGCACTTTCGGTTTCCGGCGCGATTTTCTTGATCCTGGAGTTGTACTCTCCCTATGCGGGACTGATTCACGTTTCGGGCGCCCCGCTCCGTGCGGCCCTGGCACATCTGGGCCAGTAGTGAATGTAGTGGTTTGCGCGGGGTAGACTGGCCACCGAATTAGGCGCTCCCTGCCTGCGACAACGGAGAGCACGCTATAATGGCCTCGAGGTGGCGCAAGTGTGCTGCTTGGACTCTGATGGCGATCATTATCTTGAGCCTTGCACTTCGTCCCGGCGGGTCCCAACCGAGCCATTAGCTACGTGTTTAGGTAGATTTCCCCGGCGCGGGCCACCATCTCTGATTGATTTACTTGTACTAGAGAACTTGATACGTTGGCAGTATTCTAGATTCCAGCCGACGATTAGTCTCTGACAAGCCTTGAGCTTGAGCGTGTGGTGCGGTTTCAGCCCTCTCCACCAGTCCCCGCAGAACAAGTTCCGGCATGCCAACGAGGGAGATTACAAACATGGGTCTATTTAACCCGAGCTATTTCCTGCACGCCGCAAACATCCTGCTGCTGGTAGCGTACAGCGTTCGCGACATTCTTTGGCTGAGGTTGTTTGCGGTGGCGGCCTCGCTGATCTCGCTGCCTTATTTCATACTGCAGCCGGAACCGCTGTGGGAGCCAATCATATGGAGTAGCGTCTTTGCTGCGATCAATTCGATCCAGTCTTGGCGTCTTTTTGTCGAGCGACGTCCGGTTAAATTGACGCCTGAAGAGGAGGAAATTCGCCGGCTCGTCTTCGCGGAGTTGCCGTCTCGGAAAGTCCTGCAGATTCTGAGTATCGGAGCGTGGACAACCCTGGAAATTGGTGAGCGAATGCTGGAGCGTGGCAAGAGTGTTGGGGCAATCTCGGTCATTGTTCGCGGGAAAGTGCGGGTCACGAGAGATGATCGTGTCTTCGGGGAGCTCGTCGCGGGCCAGATTGTCGGCTCAGCGCTTCTCCTGAGTGGCGTCACAGCCGATGTAGATGCCGTGGTGGTAGAGCCTGTTCGGTGCATGCGATGGGAGGTTGAGCCGCTCGACCGTTACCTGGCCGCCAATCCCGAGACACGGATTGTTTTGCAGAAGTACCTCACTCGTGATCTGGCGGGAAAATTGTTAGCCGCTGGCAAACTTTAGACTCATCCAGAGGCTACCATCTTTGATAAATCGCAGATGGTCATCGAGGAACCACAGTCTACTTGGGTCGAAGCAGCCGAGGTTGTCAGGTATTCATGTCTAATGATCCGCCGAATCCGAGATTCGCCTGCGGTCTCGAAGTTGACCTAGAAAAGCCGCCGCGATTTTCATATCTCGCAATATCACGTGCTTTCATGTTCCTATCCGGACTTTGGTGCTCCACTGGTACTTTTGACAATTCCACACCGTGTTTCAACCTGTCATAAGAAGACCGGTCGAGTGGGGTTTGCAATGAGTCTCTACATTGTCCAGGAATTTCTTGGAGTGCTGCTCGTGATTGCAGGTCTGACCGGGACACTGCTTTTTTTCGGGATTGCCGGCATTCTGTTTCGGGAAGGAATACGCCGGGCCCTGCGTGGTGCGAAAACCCGCGGCATATCGATTGCAGGGTTAAGCGCTAGAAACCAGCGGCTCCAAAGAGCCGGGGTAGGTCCGGCCTCCGCCGGAGGGGTCCAAATTCGACTTGCACGTTTGAAATGATTCGTCAGACCGCACGGAGAGTTCTGGCATGACCGAAACGAAACAAACAGCTGGTGCGTATCTGACGTTTGCTGGCGGCGGGAGGAAGAACCTGAATCGCATACGTCTGAGCCGGTTCTGCCGTGCTGTCGCTTCCTGGAGTTGTCTTGCACTTAGCGGGATTCTCGCGCCTCCAGCAAACGCGCAGGAAATCCTGCCTTTCCCGCCCACAGCGTCGGCCTCGTATCGCTCGACTATTTCGACCAGGCACCGTTCGCCTTCAATGGCAAAATTATCACAACCAAGATCACGTTTCCGAAGAAATAGGCTCAGATTGCTGGAGCCGCATGGACGACGCACGCCCAAGTTCTGATTAGCATCTTGCCGTAAACCAGGCTCAAAACCCACGGCGCCTTGCGAAATCTGACGGCAGTCAGTCGGTGATCAAAAGGAGCCACAAGTTATGGCACAGATCTCTCGTCCCGTGTCCCCTCCTGCAGACAGAAGTGACGAAAGCGGAATCCGAAATCTGATACTGCTGGGCCTGCCGCCTCGCGAACGCGATGCGGTAACCAAGAAGCTGGAGTTTGTGGAGTCCAGGAGAGCGAGGATTCGAGGTTTCAGGCAAACGATATTTTTTCTGAGCGCGCTGCTTGCAGTAATTTTGACGATGCCCGCGCGCGCGATGGGCCAGGAGCCCGGAGCGTCAGGCACGAACGATGAACAGCAGCCCTCCGCGCAACAGCCAGCCGCTAAGCAGCCGGCTTGCGTTCAATCACAACAGAATCCGTGCCAGGCCGGATTGACCGAGAAGGAACAGCAAAACGCCCAGCACGAGAACGAAACCGGGGTCTCCAAAGACCGGATTTTCTGGACCATGCCGAACTTTCTCACAATGGAGAATGCGGACAATATTCCTCCGCTCACCGCGGGACAGAAATTCAAAGTGGTGGGCCGCTCGCTAATTGACCCGTCCGAGTTTGTCCTCATCGGGGTCGTAGCCGGACTGGGCCAGGCCAGCGATAGCAATCCAACGTACGGGCAGGGCGCGCAGGGTTACGCGAAGCGGTATGGAACGTCATACGCCGATAACGCAGTTGAGAATTTCATGGCCAGCGCTGTGTTGCCTGCACTGCTGCACCAGGATCCGCGCTATTACCAGCTGGGTCACGGCAGCTTTGTGCGGCGAGCCGGCCACGCACTGGCGCGCGTTGTGATCACGCGCACCGACTCTGGAAAGAAGCAGTTCAATTACTCTGAAGTTTTCGGCGCGGGAATTGCTGCCACCATTTCGACCTACAGCTACCATCCAGAGTCCGAGCGAAGTTTTGGCAACGTGGCAAGCGTGTGGTCCACGCAAATCGGGTGGGACGTCGCGACCTATATGATCAAGGAATTCTGGCCCGACCTTCGCAAGAAACACGATAAGTAATACTGTGCCGCAGGAAAACATTATTTACTTCGAATTCGAATTCCCGCAAGTAGAGCCGTGGTTCCGAGTTTACCCATCACTACTTTACCTGGGTGGCCAGGTACCGAGTTCGTGACCGGCATCGGACCTCCGGGCCCGCATGCTCGATCGCCGTTGGCCAGCATGTTTCAGGGGTGATCCACATTCCGAGCAGGTTCGGTGAGTGACATCTCCGAAGTCCGCTACACGCGCAATTGTCAGAACCGACAGCGTGAGTCGCACAAGGCGAGCTGGTAGTTCATTAGGTCTTATTTTGGCTGGCCTATCCAGGAATATTGCCATCCTACCGAGACGCTTTGATAGTTTCCGCCGAATCGCACATATGTGCCATCGCTATAGCTGGCTTTAATGGATTGGTGTTTGCTGATCGGGATGGAAGCAGTCGCCCCAATTCGCGATCCAGTTTGCTTCGTCTGCAGATTCTTTACGTCGCTCAGGCTGGTGATGCCGCCGGCCCAGAAATTTCCGTCCAGCGACACCCACAAGCGCGGCTTAACGTCATAACTCAGATGGGCTTCGAAGGCGCCTACGGGTGCTTCCGTCTGTGGGGCAACGACGGGCCCATCGAACGATGCCGAGTTCCGGGTATAAAACCAAACCCCGGCGTAGCCGTCTAGCACCCAGTGGCCCCAGCGTTCGGAATAGCCGACCTCCGGCTTAAAAGCCCACCGATTGCCACCCCAATTTACCAGTTTCGTTGGGCTATATTGTCCTGTCGGCGCAACTACCTTCAGGCTTACTCCCAGCAATCTCTTCCCCTTCCAGGTCGTCATCTCTTTCGCTTGCATGGCGCGGCCGCCGAACACGTTCACTGAAAATCGAAAAGTGGAATCGAGCAGACCCGAGCGGTATATCGTTTGAGTTTGGCCTGAGACGTCACCCTTAAAGTTTCCCACGCCGTAGGGCAACGAGGCGGTGACGTTTGCCGAGCGCCCGAAGAAATTCAGCGAGTGATAGTAAGTGAGAATCGGAACATAGTAGGTTCCAGTGGCGTTGGCGATAGGCACGGTGCCATTAAAATTCACGCCTCCGTCGAAGAAGCTCCAGGTGATCGTGACTGCGTTGGAGTGTAATGGCGTTATTACGTAGGCGCGCGGAGCCAAATCCTGCGCGGCGAGTTGCGCGGCCCCTGCGGCAAGTGAGGCGAATGCTGTGAGGAAAATGCGAAGGCGCATAGTCGGCAAGAAATCGAATTCAGATTGGAGGACAGCCTATCGGAGCGAACGGTAACCGTTCAATTGTCAGAACGTACAGTATGCGCGCCGTGGCGGTGCGGGATACCAAGACTACTTTTCAGCAGTGTAGGTGGCAACGTCTGGTAACGCTGGTAATGCGGAGACATGCCGCTTGCACTGTCAATTCTGACAGTTCCGCGTTTGGCTGACTTATGAAAGCATCGCGCTGCTATTCCTCTTCATACAAAGGGAATATCCCCGCAGGGAGCAACAGCTGTGGCGTCTTCGAGAATCGCTGCCGTATCCGCGGGTTGGATATCGAGCTTTTTCGATGGTCTAGCCTCGCAGGAGCGCAAGAAAATCCTAGCCGCTGCAAAGCCTCGCCGCTTCGCTGCCAATTCCGTGATAACTAATCAGGGGCACCCTGCAGACAATTTGTTCTTGCTTACGAAGGGCCGCGCCCGATATTTCTTCGACGAGCTGGGGGGACAACACATCTTGCTTCATTGGCTTGCGGCGGGCGACCTCATCGGAGGAAAGGCGCTGCTGGCAAAGCCTGCTTCGTATCTTCTTGGCTCGGAAACGGTAAGAGAGTGCAGCATGTTGGTGTGGGACCGAGCCACCATCCGAAGTTTCGTGGCCGAATATCCGAGCCTGCTGGAGAATGCCTTGTCCACTGCCTCGGACTATTTGGGGTGGTATCTTGCGGCGCATGTCGCGCTCACTTGTCACTCTGCCGAACAACGATTGGCCGGTGTGCTAAGTAATTTGGCCGGCGTGATGGGGCAAACTGTGCCAGGTGGCGTCGAAATCGACGTTACCAACGAGGAATTGGCGAATGCCGCGAGCGTGACTGCCTTCACTGCCAGCCGTCTGCTGAGTGGGTGGCAACGCCGCGGCGCAGTAAAAAAGAGCCGCGGTAAAATCTTGCTCTGCCAGCCTGCACAACTCTTTCCGCACTAATTCTGACCGCCGTTCCGCTCGGCTTTCTGCACTGTGCGTTTAGTCACCTGGTTGCGCAAAAGCAAGTCACAGCTTGCTTCAGGACAACGACACACTTTCTCCAGCATGGGACGCTTGCCGGCGGTCAGAGGTTCATCACCACCAGTCCGCCCCTATGATCGTGAACTCAAAATGGGAGAGAGCTATCAGCGAACAATCGTTTGTCCGCGTTCTGGTTGTAGAAGATTTCGGCCCTTGGCGAGACTATATCGCCGAGAAGCTCCGCGAAAATCAAAGTTTGCGCGTAGTTGACTTTGCGGAGGATGGCCTTGAAGCAGTTCGGAAAGCGAGAGAAGTAAGACCGGACTTGATTCTGTTGGACATCGGACTTCCAAGCCTGAGCGGAATCGAAGCCGCGAGACAAATTCGCAAGCTTGTGCCGGAATCTAAAATCATCTACTTGACCGCAGAAACCTCTGCGAAAGTTGCGGAAGTGGCGCTCAGTATGGGCGTTGAAGGCTACGTCTTGAAAATTAACGTTGACCGCGATCTGTTGCTGGCGGTGGAAGCAGTTATGTCAGGTAATCGGTTTTTCCGTCAGCATTTGACCGAATGATGGCGTCACGCTCTCGCCTAAAGCGCTCGCGTGCGAATTCCGGCGAGATCGCCAGAACGCTACGGTAAAGGATTCATTTGCTCTCCCCGCCCGTGAACGGGCGCAGCAGGCATTGCCTCGGCTCATTTCTTTTGGCGTGACGCTCCGTAATTGCGCTTGCGCAAGTTCCAAGTTGCGCTGTCGCAACGACGTAGTCATCTCCGCATGTGAAACTGTGACTTCCGAAATTGGTTCCGCATTAGCGGTGTGTCAATCCGGTCTAGAACTCAGAACAACCACGGCTACGGGCCCTTCCAGGAGTTGCGGATGGTCGAAGGTCAATGGCGGGACTTATACAGAGCCGCGATTCTGGAGCTCGATCCGAAGCAACTTCAGGCTCGAGTGAAAGCAGCCGAGGACGCGATCCATGCGCGTGCCACTTGTGAGGCCCGGGTATCTCGCGACGAACGACGAGAGATGAACGACGCGTTGTCCACCTTGCGAATTTTGAAACGCAAGCAGTCTTAGCGGTCCGCGGTCGAAGTGGAAGAGGCTTGCGGCAACTGACGGACTCAAGTCATTTGCTGCATCCGGCCTTGGCCTCCCCGTTGCGGGCTCCTCCACAATAGCCGCGACGCCGAAAACCCGCAGAATTGGTTCCGCAAGGTTCGCTTTTATCCCTAACACTCTTTCTGCTTTCCGGCCCTCGACTTCGGCTGCGATTGAATTTGGCGATTGATTGAAGCGAATCCGCAGTTCGGAGGTAGGCCCAGGTCGGCCGCTGCAACGTGCTCTGCTAGCACGACTTGGGCGGATCGGTACTAACTTGAGCGCATTCAATCGCCGTGCTGTTTTCGGGCAACCCGAGCAGAACGGCGGGGCGCCAAGACGGCGAGGTGCCGATTAGCACAGACCAATGCTAGAATTGGGCCGCGGAGGAGGCTCTATGTCTTGCAAGAAGTGCGGATCCAGCAACGAACGGAGCTTCAAATCGGAAATGACACTTGCTTTCCGCGAACTTGAAAATGTGGATCAAGCTCCGCTCTACCTCAGCCAAGATATTTCAGTCTGTCTGGATTGTGGCCACATAGAATTTACCTTGCCTTCGGCGAAATTAGAGCAGCTCAAACACGAAGCGTTGATGCGGCATAAGCAGCGCCGCTCAGCTAAGTAGGCTCCCGCGAATCGCGATTCAGAGAGAACCTCTCGCACTGCCAGAAGACAACCCCATCCGTTTCGATTGCGAGCGCGCGACCCGCCGCGCCAGTTAAATGATTTTTTCCTTCTCCAATTGTTGAACGATCAGTTTCGCAATTGCATCGATAGCCTTCAGCGGTGACTGCGGATTGACCGTATCGCTGGTTCCGGTCCAAATGAGCTCGCCGTCGGGCTTAGCCGCTGAATAAAAATTCGTTTCTATTTGCGCGGTTTTGTCCACGCGAAGGTAGTCGGGGGAATAGACCACCGGGTAGATGGCGCTATAATAGCCGTAAAACGTGCCGTAGTACGGATATGGCAGGTAAGCCTGCCCCGGGATGTATGTGACGGTCTTGTTTACTTTTATTAGCCTGGAGGCCACGATGGCGTCAATATTTTGCCCGCGAACGACGTCCCTCAATTGATTCATATCGATTGGCGTCGACTCAGGTCTGGGAAGAAGCGAATAGCTGGGAATGGCTTGAATTCCCGGCCGGGCGATCGCCGCAGAGAGTTGATCTTCAAACTCCGCTCGATTCTCTACCTTTCCGTTTATGCCAAGCACCAGAATATTCTGGAAATGCGCGCCGGAATAACTGGGGTTCTTCCAAGTGAACACGAACTTTGAGGATTTGCCATTCACAAATGTCAGCCCGGCGAGCGCCGCCAGAATGAGGACCGCGTGTCTTCTCAATTTTCTTCTCCTGTGACGGGCGCCTTCTGTGCGATTGATTCTGCGCGGACCGCCGAACCTCATCGCTGGTAAGGACAGCGTGGGCACGATGCCGCTCCGTAACCTAGAAAGACCAACCAATTCCCGAGCTCACTCCCAGCTCATTTCGCTTGGCGGTCGCCGGGGGTCTGCTATCGAAGTTATCCCAGAACGTGAACGCCAGATGAAAGTTATTTCTAAGCTTGATCGTGAGTGCATTATTCGTTGTCGCGCGAATGCGGCCGCTGTCGGTCAAACCCGGAAATGTCAACAACTGCGAATCGAATTCCCCGAAATTGAAGCGAATCACGCTGTACTGCAATCCGACCAGAGCCTCGGCGCTCTGGTCCGTGGGTTGCGCCGCAGTGACGTCAAAGGACTCGTTAACGAAGACAACGCCTGCAATCCATGAAAGGTTGGTATTGGTGGTCCGTTTCAAGTAACGTCCGTAGCCGCCGCCGAGAGTCGTGCGTAAGGTCAGGTCTTGGCGGCTGCTGTGGAGAAAATCGGACAGAGCTAGAAGGTAGGAATTTCTGTTCAGATACTTGGCGAATGTCGTCTGAAAATCTTGACGATTTGTCTTGGACGCTCCCGCCTGACCGCCGAACGTGGAGTCGTACGCGGTCGTGACCTCCCATCCGGCGGTCCGATATGCGGCGTTCGTGTTGACGTCCAATGCCGTTTGGCTATTGCCACTGGAGTAGCTGTAGCCAAGATCCATCGATCCCTGCAATTGTCTCCAGAAAGTAGGCTTTTTCGTTTCCATGCTCACTATTTCTGCCGAAGGTATCTGCACCTCTTCTGTCGCTTCACGAATCAGGAAATCCGTTTCCTTGGCATTTTCACGTGAGACCTTCTCGATTTTTCCTTCTATTCTCTTGCCGTTGTTTAACACAATCCGGTAAGTAGCCGTGCTCTGGACCGACTCCACCTGATTCCAATCAAGCGCGATAGTGCCGGATACGTAATCCGTTTCGAGGAACAGTAATCCGTTTTGCAGCCGCTTTACTTGTCCCGTGAAATGATCTCCGTTGTTCATCACGACGACGTCGTTTCGTTTCGCCTGAGCCGAAGAACATAGAAACACTACAAACATCGTTAAAAATAAAATGCGAGTAGTCTGTGGGAAATTAAGCAATCGAACGATCATTTTTCGACTCCTGCAGGCAAACAAGGTCGCGGATGAGCCCAACTTCGCGAGTAAACGCGGCTGACCTGTCCGGCGATCGCTTGGGGCAGGTGCTACCTTGGGCATCGTCCGATCGGCTCGCGTGAATTCGGCCCAGCCAACCCTAAGAAGACCCTGGCGCCGCGGATGGCATCTTATTGCATCAGAACGCCTCGCCAACGCCCATGCCGAAGGTGTGACCATCCCGGCCCTGCGCGATGTCGGCTCGCAGATTGACGTGGTACTTTTGACTTAGCGCAAATCGCAATCCCCCACCGCCGCTCGGCAGGAATTTGCCGCTCTGCACCCTTTGTAACAGTTGACTGCCGCCGGGAATCGTTCCACCAAGGCCGCCAAACACGACTAATCCGAACCTCTTGGGCAAGACCAGGCGGTACTCCAATTGTGTTGCCGCGGTCTCGCGAGTGAAATATTTCCCCGCGATATACCCTCGCAATTGATTGTTAGTTCCGTAGATGCAGTTTCCATAGAAAGGAGGCGCTCCGCTCGTCGCGCAGAAATCGGCGTCATAGGCCAGGACTTGACGTGGGCTCAGACTCCAAAATCTGGAAAACTCAGTTTTGTAGGACTGGAAAGAATACTTGCTGCCTAATCCCTGGGAAAAGAAATCAGATGTGAACGTGAAAAATGTTCCGCCGAGTGGATAAAAGTGGTTGGGGCGGGTGTCCCTGGTCAGTCGCGCGCCGAGGGAAGTGAGATTGCTGTGCAACCCGACTTCCGGCGGAATCGGAACGATGCTGTTGCTATTGGGCGCGACAGTAACAAATGATCGTCCGGTTATAAATCGAGGTCCCACAAAAACTTTCCAGCCAACGCGGCGCAAGAATTCCCCAAAGAACGCCTCACCGGTTTGCACGAGGGGCAGCTTGAGGTTCGAGGCAATCCCGCTGCCGTAGATGTTGTAGTCTACGTTCCCGTGGACGAAACCAGCCGTGATCTCATAGGTATTCTGTTTCAGAAAGAACTGCCCTCCGATAGCGAATCCGCGGCTGCCATTGTCTGTGATGAGGCCAGCCGCTCCTATGGTGGACGGCGGAGAAACCTTGTCGTTCTTACTGAACGGGAAGATATAGCCAAGCACCGGTACAATGCCCGAGCCGATAGCGGGGCTCGATATTGGAAGCGGCGCGACGACAATTGCCCCTCGTTCCTCGATCTTGTTCTTTTTTTTCGGCGGTTTCTCGGGCTTCGCAGGCGCGGTTGACTGCGAGTCTTGCGCTGCCGCCTTCGGCGAATTCTCCTGTGAGGCTGTAGGCGCCGATGACTGCTCCACTCGCGGATCTTCTTGCGCAAGACACGGGATGCTGGCTGAGTAATATCCGACGCAGACCAGCAATACACTCAGATAACGTTTGGGCCAAGTCGTCGATCTGCCGCCAACCTCGGATTTTCGTGATGTGCTGCTAGCGATTTGCATGTGATCGGCTTTATCGGCAGAAACGGGCGTTTCCTGGAACTATGCCTCAGCTCCAAGTTAGAGCTTCTAACGCGCGGCACCGTGCGCTTTGCAGCCCTCACGTAAATCGCGATGCGCAGGGTAGTGATCAGGTGACGCGCGGATATTCCGATCTTTGCAGCCAGTACTCCGCAAGGCGCGATCAACTCAGCTCGCTAATCGGGTTCCTCAGGCGTACGAGGTACATGTTCCTCAGTAAATGCATAGGCAAACCCAGCCTGAACCGACCCGCATCGCAGCAGCCCGTAATCGATGCACGCACCCCGCTCTAAGCTAATGGTTACCTGTAGATAGTCGGAGACAAAAGGCACCGTTGAACATTGTCAGAACTACCAGTTCGATGTGCAGGAACACCCAGGATTGATTTCGACACCGCGGGTTCGGGAGATTGACAGCTGGCCCGGTCCACCGATCTGGAAGAAACGCAGTTCAAACAGGGTATCGGCTGTTTGCCGTGACCTGTAAGTTTTGACAATTGAGCCATCGTGGCCCCCGACTTATCTTAGAAGGGATCTCGACGCAATTCGCTCCAAGCTCGGACCGTGGTGCGCAAGCGCCCTGCGACCTTTGTGCAGGGCATTCGTTGTGAGCTGAGACGCGGCCAAGTTAGTGGTGGAGAAAAACAATGAAGCGGAAGATCGCAATGCTAGGGCTGGTGCTGTTGGCGTTTTCGTTGGAAGCAAGAGCTCAAGAACAAAGCGCGCCTCCCCAGCCCAACCAGTCGATTTACCATGTCACGATGGTAGGAAAGACGGTAACGGCAATCAATTACCAGCACCGCAGCGGCTCTACGATGATCGACTTCCGAGGCACACCGCTGCTGCCTCTGGCCAAGGGTCAGGCAAAGATCGATAGCAAGAAAGGGTCAATCACGATTGACGCGAAATTCAACAATTTACAGCCGGCACAAATGTTCGGCCGCGAATATCTGACCTATGTGTTGTGGGCGATTACGCCCGACGGTAAGCCCACCAACCTGGGCGAGATAATGTTGAATGGAACGGACAGCAAGCTTTTTGCGACGACTCCGTTGCAATCGTTCGGACTGATCGTGACGGCCGAGCCATACTTTGCCGTCAACACGCCCAGTGACGTGGTGGTTCTCGAAAACATCGCTCGCTCTGACACGAAGGGAACCACCCAGGACGTGACCGCGAACTACGAATTGCTGCGTCGGGGCCAGTACACCTACACGGTATCCGGTGTAACGGAACCGATCACGAATTTTTCACCGAACGTGCCGTTGGAGGTCTACCAGGCGCGCAACGCGATCCAGATTGCAGTGCAAGCTGGCGCCGATAAGTACGCGGCCGACTCCTTAAACAAAGCAGAGAGTTCCTTAAATCAGGCGGAACGGCTTCTGAAAAGCAAGGGGAATAAGAAGGAAGTGATAGCGGCGGCGCGCGACGCCGTACAGACAGCGGCCGATGCGCGGCAGATTTCGTTGAAACGAGCCGAAGCCGAGCGGCTCGCCACCCAGCACGCGGAAGCGCAGAGCGCTACGGCAGCGGCGCAGGCGGCCGCCGCAGCGGCCGAAGCGAAACAGAGACAGGAAGAAGCGGCGCGTCAGCAAGCGGAAATTCAGAAGTTGCAGGCAGAGCGCGATGCGGCACAACAAGCAGCTTCCGCGGCCCAGGCGAATGCGGCAAGTCAAGCCGCTCTGCAAAGCGAAAAAGAAGCGCAAGCAGCTGCCGCTCGTGCAGAATTGGAGAAGCAGCAACTGCGCGCCAGTTTGCTTGAACAATTCAACCGCGTGCTTCCAACAACGGATACCTCGCGCGGATTGAAAGTGAACATGGCCGATGTCCTGTTCGCGACGGCCAAATACGATCTCCAGCCTCCGGCACGCGAAGCACTCGCAAAACTTTCCGGCATCGTACTCGGTCACCCTGGGTTGCGCCTGTCGATAGAGGGCTATACGGATAGCACTGGAACGGAAGCATTTAACCAGACGCTTTCGGACCAGCGCGCCAATTCGGTGAGAGATTACTTAATTCAGCAGAGTCTTGACGCGACGGCGGTGACGGCGACAGGATTTGGCGAGGCAAATCCAGCTGCCAGCAACGACACCGCGGCTGGACGTCAATCGAACAGGCGCGTAGAGATCATAATTTCAGGAGAAGTGATTGGCACGAAGATCGGTGGGGCGAATTCGATGTAGTGAAATTGGAAGCGTGGGAGTTCAGCTTGCGGAAATAGGCAACGGCGACGGTCGTTCGCTTATGACAAGTCTAAACTCGAAGGAGAGAACATTTGAAGCCTCTTCCCAATTCAATATCAAGCGCGAAGCGAGCCATACAGGAGACGGCCCCAGGAGATCTCCGCTATCCGAATGCTAGCGTTGGAACCCGCATACCCGATCAGAATTGCTCAAGGCGGGGATTCCTGCAGACAGCCGCGGGCGGGACAATGCTCGGCTTTCTCACGGGGATCGGCGCGGAGCTTGCCGTCCCACATTCCGTCCAGGCTCAGAGCGTGCTTAGCCCGGAGGCTGCGCTCCAGGAACTAATGAACGGAAATCAACGCTTCACCTCGGGCCGCATGACAGCGTTCGAAGAAGACCTCGGTATACTCAAACAAAAAACAGTAGAAAAGCAGGAGCCATTCGCGGCAGTGCTGTCTTGCGCAGATTCCCGCGTGCCCGTTGAGCTGGTGTTCGACCAAAGTATCGGTCATATTTTTGTTACTCGCGTCGCCGGGAATGTCGTCACCCCCGAGATCATCGCCAGCCTTGAATACGGAGCCGCTGTGTTAGGCACAAAGGTGATTCTGGTGATGGGGCACGGCAGCTGCGGAGCGGTTAAGGCAACGATTCAAGCGAAGGAAGTCCCCGGACAGATCAGCGCCCTGTATCCACACATTCAGCCTGCCGTGGATCAGGCGGGATCGAATCTTGAGGCAGCGACTAAGGCCAACGCCAAGATCCAGGCCGCTTTACTGCGGGAAGCATCTACTGTCGTCGCGGGATTAGTGAAAGAAGGAAAGCTCAAGGTTGTCGCCGGGTACTACGACATTGCGAGTGGTGGTGTGAGCTTGTTGGAGTAGACGGACAGACAGCTACTCTGGGGTGGTTATTTTGCACGTTCAAAAAAAGGAAAAACTATGAATCCAAAAAAAGTAATCTGCGGTGTGGTTCTATCGCTCGGATGTATCGCGATCCCCAGTACCTCCTATGCGCAGGGAGCAAGCGACAATGCCAGCGTCACCGGGCAGTTGACCGATGCCAAGGCGATCGTAGTCAAGATCAAGAAGGATGCGCTACAGATGCAGTCTTACGCGCAAACCACTGGGCTGAGCTGGCAAACCCACTCTACGGCGCTTGAGAAGATCAAGGCTGACGTCAATGCACTGCAGCAGAATATGCGGGGCTTACAATCCCACCGGACTGTGGCAAGTCAGTGGCAACAAGAGGCAATTGATCGAATTACCGGATTCGCGAACGACCTCGCAACCAGTATGAACGCCACTATCGATCGCCTTAACAAGAGCAAGAGCCGTCCGACCGCTCCGCCGTATCCTGAATATCTGAAGGCGAATACCCGAATCGTCAGCGATCTCGCAGACGAGATCGATGCAACGATCGATTACGGGCAGAACAAAGCGAAACTGGACGCCCTTGGACAACAGTTAGATTCTTCCGCGAAATAACGTCGCGGGAAACTTCTGAGCGAGGGCGGCTTCCGAAGGCCGAAACGGGTCGCCCACGAGGCATCGCTGTTAGAGTCCGCGTGTAGAGTAATATCGTTTTCTGAGCGATCGATTGTGATCCTGGTCTGGGAATGGCGGCTTCACGCGCCAGCGTCATGAGCCGTCCGCACAGTCCGACTCGGTTTATCCCTAGAGATGTGCCGCTAGGTCGAAGGTAACCAGAGCAGCAAGCACGGCCAAACGGTGCGTAGAATCAGATGATACCGCCATTTCTTGTTCTCTTATCTTCGTTCGTCGGGCTCTGGATGTCGGCGCGGATCGGTGCTGCGTTTCGCACGCGGCAGCTCCTGGACGAGGACCTCCGCCATGACCTTGATGTCGTCGTGGCCGCGACCCTGACGCTGCTCGGCCTGATTATCGGATTCAGCTTCTCCATGGCTACCAACCGCTACGATCAGCGCAAGAACAACGAGGAGGCCGAGGCTAACGCGATTGGCACGGAATATGTCCGGGCAGACCTGCTGCCTGCCGCCGATGCGACGCGCGTGCGTGCATTGCTGGTTGAATATCTCGACCAACGCGTAGGGTTCTACCAATCCCACGACACGGATGCACTCCGACATATCAACGATGCTACGACCCAGCTGGAGACCGAGCTGTGGTCCGCTGTCACGGCTCCAGTGGTTGCACCGCAGCCGACGCCCGCGATCGCCCTGGCCATTTCAGGCATGAATGATGTGCTGAACTCGCAGGGATACACAGAGGCCGCCTGGCGGAATCGAATTCCGCCCGCGGCATGGGTGCTAATGGCCATGATTGCGATTTGCGCCAACCTGATGTTCGGCTACGGGGCGCGCCGCGCGAAAGCCGGACCGATCCACGTTCTAATTCTACCGCTGGTTCTGTCCATCGCGTTTTTTCTCATAGCAGACATCGACAGCCCGCGCAAAGGTATCATTCGTGTGAATCCGGAAAATCTAATAAGCCTCGCTGAGTCCCTGCACGCGCGCTAATCGGACGGATCCTGCAATGTTATGGGCTGCTTCCCTGCGGCGATGATATCAGGCGTCGGTAGAAACCTCCACACTGCCACTCTGCGCCGGACGAGCTGCTTACTTTGTGATCGGTGGTCTTCACACCAGCCGCGAGACGTCCCGAACCGCCATCGCGAACGAAATTCTACGCTTGCTGCATGGCTCAAGAAGCGGCCGGCAAGGATCCGGGCTGCTGCAGTCGAAATTCGAGAAGAGTTTCGCTTGGGATCGTTAGCTGCTGGCCCTTTTTGGAGGCAGCGACAGCTGTGCCAGCGCCAGCGCCGGCAAGCGCACCGATGCCAGCACCTTTTCCGCCTCCTGCGATTCCGCCAATCAGCGCGCCCAGTCCGGCGCCGCCGACAACCTTTTTCGCGGTCTTGCTGCCTTCACCTTGTCCCTTCACGTCGTACGTACTCGTGAGCAGCGGATAGGCGGTGCCCTTGATCACGATATCGGTCAATTCGAGCGACAGTTCGGAGCTGCCTTTCATCCTGCCCGCCGATTCAGCAGACACCAGGCGGCCGTACACCGTGGCTCCCCTGGGCGCCACCACTATGTTGTCAACCACGAGATTCGTTTCCAGGCTCGCGGTGAAGCGGTCTCCGGCCTTTTGTTTGGTCGAATCTATGGAGTCAATCATGCGGATCAAAATGCGCGTTCCGGCAGGCACGTAGATCTTCTTCGTACTTTGCGCTGCGGCAGACGCAGCGGTGGCGGGGGCCGTCCTCAAGGCTGCTGGCGAGACCTTGGCGAAGGAATCGCCCTGTATGGATACAATTCCGAGCAGAATGGCCACGGCACAAACAGACGCCTTTCGCATGTCTTTTCTCTCCTTCGTTGCGCTCATGAGCCTTCTCCAACAATCGGCAGAGAAGAAGCGATCTGAAGATCAATGATCAAAAGCAATTGGTCCTCAACCTGCGCGAACCGTGCGGCAGTCACCGCTCCCAACGCATCCTTCACCTTGCCATAGTATTTTGCAAGAAGTTCCGAACGCTGCTTGCGGTAGTTCAAAGCGTTTTGAATCAGTTCGTCCGCCTTTTCGTCGGTCATTTGCGAATAATTCGCCGCATACTCCTTGATGTTTGCGACTCGCAGATCATTGACCTTGGATAATTCGGTGTCGTACTCGCTGTAGATCGGCCAGAATTTTGCGGCATCGGCTGCGTTCAATTCCATGACGGAGCCCATGATCTCGGCCTTCTGGTCACGCACATTGGCCCGCATGAGTTCGATGTACTCCTGCATATTCTTCTTCTGCGTGGCGCTGGCCGAGGATTGCGCGGACTGGCTCTTGGTTCCTGGCGACTGCGGATTCGCTTGCGCCAGAGCCGCAGGACTAGCGGCGACGAGCATGAGAAGTGGAAGCCACACTGCAATTCGTTTCTTCATCTTAAATCCTCCTATCAGGGTCACGTCACTACAGCGAAGCCGGCCGGGCGTTTAGGAAAGCCGCAAATCGCTGCAACAAACGTGGGAGTCCGAATTTGGCCAAGGAACCAGGACGCTATCGCTCCATCACATTAACAAGGTTCCACGGTCCCGAACCATAGCTTTCAAACACCAACTGATTGTCTTTATCTACCTTGACGCGCAGTCCAACAATCAAACTTCCCGAACTCTTCGACTTGTCATTGCTCAGGTTAAATTCGAGGGCGGACAGGTCGTAGTCCGTGGAGCGTCCGTTTTCGCGGGCCTCCGCTATATTAATCGGGCGGTCGGTGATTAGGCGTATTTTGCGGCCGTCCGGGGTCGGGAACGTTCTTACGTACCCGATGTCATAGCCCAGTGTTCCGGTGACTGCTACGCGACCCTTCGTTTTCATTTTCGAGAGGGTTTTTGAAAGTGCCGCCTGACCGCCTTGAGCGAAAGCATCAAGGAGCGCCTTCTGATCGTCAGGCGTCGAGTAAGACTCTATTGAGACGGTCACGTTAAAGTTCTTGCCCGCAGCCCTGTTCTGACCCATGGCTTGCGCTTGAATGGTTTCCCGTTTGGGATTGTCCTGTGCGCCGGTTTTAAAGACTGCTGTGGCCAGGATGACTGCGATCAGAGTACTGACTAACCACTTATAGTCGAATCGATGAGTCCTCATAGTCATAGCGCCACCAGCGCTGGAGCAAACTGCCATAAGTCCCTAAATTTTCTAATTGTCAAAACTAACAGGTGGTAGAGATTCCGGCCCCAATCCCAGACGGGCCCAGAATCGTCGAAATCCCCGACCGAACGATCCTTATTTGCTTGATCTCGGACTCACCCGAAACCTCGGATAGTCCACAACCCGAATGGCCGCTCAATGACGTTCCACTTCACGACCATTCGAACCCTTTACCCGATCCGGTCACCCCGGCAGGTGCTCCAGATGTTCGGCGTCATTCGTGCGTCGGAAAAAGTGCCAAACGTGAGTGTCCGGAAGAACTCCGTAGGCGTATCCGCGCTTCGCATCGTCGTGACGGACGAGCGTCGTGAACATCAGAAAACCTGCCAGAGGCCGTCAATCGGTTTGCGCTCGCATCTGGTCCAGGATCAGTTGAATGTTGAAGGATGCGGATCGCTGACGCTGTGGGAATTCCTTGAAGGTCTGGAGAAACTGACCCACGATTACCTGCGCGGGGACCATGATCCATAGTTTGTCGCCATACCAGGCGCCGTACAGCTGAGAGTCCGGCGTCACCTCGAATGGATCTTGCCGAAGGTTGACGACGAGCGGCACGGTTCGCGGCTTCGCAACATCGGCCCACCAGGAATCCTTGGTAGCAAAGGTGATTTTCCAATCGCCGTAGCGAAGCGCATTGAGGCTGCCCGAATCGTCGAAATAGAAAATCTCCTTGCGCTGGCCGGGTCCTTTGCCAGAGAGAAGCGCGGTCATGTCATACCCGTCGAGGTGAACTTTGAAAGTTTTTTCACCGGAGCTATATCCTTTCAGGAGCTGCTCCTTCACGTCCGGCACGCCGGCTGCGGCGAGGAAGGTAGGCGTCCAGTCCTCGTGCGAGGCGATGTCGTTGATGATGGAGTTTGGCTTGATGACGCCGGGCCAGCGAGCCACGCAAGGCACGCGGAATCCTCCGTCCCATGTCGTGCCCTTTTCTCCACGGAAAGGCTCGGTGCCCCCGTCCGGCCAAGTGAACTTTTCGGCGCCGTTGTCCGAGGTCAGAACAACAATGGTGTTGTCCGCGATCCCCAGGTCGTCAAGCTTCTTCAGAAGTTGACCGACGACCCAATCGAGCTCCATCATCCCGTCTGCGTATAAACCGTAGCCGCTCTTGTCTTTCCACTGCGGGCTCAGGCGGGTCCAGACGTGCATGCGCGTGGTGTTGTGCCAGAGGAAGAAGGGTTTTCCGCTTTTCACGGACTTGTCCATGAAATCGAGTGAGACCTGAAGTAGGTCTTCCTCGACCGTCTCCATGCGCTGGCGAGTGAGGGGGCCGGTATCTTCGCACTTTTGTTTCCCCCAAGCGCCAAAACGCGGTTCGGCGGGCGCCGCATTGTCAGAAGTCAAAGCAACGCAACGGAGCACGCCGCGGGGGCCGAACTTCTCGTGAAAAGTGGGATTCTTCGGATAGTCCGGGTCTTCCGGCTCTTCTTCGGCGTTGAGGTGATAGAGGTTTCCGTAAAATTCGTCGAAGCCGTGGACCGTGGGCAGGAATTCGTTTCGGTCGCCAAGATGGTTCTTGCCAACTTGTGCGCTGGCGTATCCCAGCGGCTTGAGCAGGTCGGCGATTGTGGGGTCTTCCTTCTGCACGCCGAGAGGCGAGCCCGGCATACCGACGGTCAAAAGGCCCGTGCGAAAGGGATGCTGCCCCAGGATGAACGCCGCGCGTCCAGCGGTGCAGCTCTGCTGGGCGTAATAATCGGTGAAGAGCGCGCCTTCATTGGCGATGCGGTCGATGTTGGGCGTTCGGCCGCCCATCATGCCGCGATGGTAGGCGCTGATATTCCAAACGCCGACGTCATCGGTCATGATGACGACGATGTTCGGTTTTTTCTGCTGGGCGTTGACGCGCACCGCCGTGACCGTTAGCAGCAGCAAAATAATCGAGGTTATGGCGGCTTTGCGTAACATATTTTGATTAACCTCTCTCCACGTTCAAAACGTGCTACTTTGCCTCGGAAGCGCGGTATCAAGCCGGGCCGGTCCGAAAAAGTTTTGTGCAGCGTGATCGCAGTCAACGAGGTGCGCGAAAATTCTGAAGCTCGGACCGGCTATTACTTCAAATCCACCGGAGGACCACTGACTCGTTTCCCTGCAAGGTCAACATCTACCTCGACCCGGTCAGCGATCTTGATAAAGGGAATGCCGCTGTTCATGCCGTAATCCTTGCGGTCAAAGGCCATCGTTCCCACAATTGAGCCCACGCCTTTCCCTTTGCCGTTAACTTTAAAAGTCAGCTTTTCCTGCTTGGTGACACCGCGAATCGTGAAGTCGCCGTCTATTTCAATGGTGTCGGGACCGGTCTGTGTAAGCTTTGTCGAGTGAAAGGTGATCAACGGATCGTGCTCGGCGTTGAAGAAGTCTTTGCTTTTCAGTTTGCCGTCCTTCATGCTGCTTCCGGTGTTCACCGAGGCGGCTTGAATTTTGATGTCCAAAACCGCTGTCGCTAACTCAGGCGAGGTGAATGTAAGACTGGCGTCCGTCTTCTCGAAGTTACCCTCTATCGGTACGGACGCCTTTACGTTGAACTTAATTTTGCTGTCTGCCTTGACGATCTCGAAAACCGGAACGCCCTGTGCCGGTGTTGATGATGCTACCAGGCCCAACGTTGCGACAGACAGCGCGACCAGCATAGTTCTTGCGATCCAAGTCATACGTACGCTCCTCTTTGAATTCCGGCCTTAACCGAAAGACGCTGCTGCCATGAGTTTCGCGCAGAGGCGCGCGGCACCTTGGCAGGTTTCGCGATGCTACTCTCAGCGAACGCCGGTCGGTAATTGTCAGAACTGACAGTGTAGGTCGCGGGGCTATAGAACGACGCGGCTTGATCCAACGACGGCAGGCAAATCGCAATCGCTCGCGTTAACAGAAGAGCTGCAAACGGTGTTGCGTACGTTGCCGGATGAATCAGTGCTGCGCTGGCTCCCAAGAAGCATCGGGATTGTAGGCACTGATTTTGGATGCGAGGTCGCTCGTTTGCTCACCCAGGTCCTGCTGATACACAACACCGTCTTGATTGACGATGAAGGTCATGACGCCGCTGGAGTGATATTCCGCCGGGTACGCAATGAGTGCGAAGCCGCCTGTGAGCTTTCCATCCACAAGATAGCTCTTCGCTCCGCCGGGCGCGTCGGGACCTTGCTCGGTTAGAATCTTGTACAGGTAGCCGTAATAGGGCGCGGGCTTTGCGTCCGGCTGCTTTGAATAATCCTCCGCAGCCGCAGTGGCGACCAAAGGGCCCATGGGGCTCTGAGGCTCGCCTTTGGAAACGGGCCAGTACAGGCCATCGTGCTTGTCTGGATTACTGTGAAATCGCTGCGCGTAGATGCCGCTGGGATTGCCATCACGCCCTTTGGAGCCGTATTCGACTTGGCTTTGGACGTAACCCTCACACACGGCGATGGCACCGAGTTCGTTGCGGCCGACGCGGCGATCCAGTATTTCCTCATTGCCACGCTCGACATCGAAATACCAGACTTTGCCGTCGCGAACGATCGGAAAAGGGAAAGGCCAATTGCTCTCACCCACTTGCAGAAACTCGAATCCTTGTGCTTCAACCGAGAGCGAATGTTTTTCGCCATAGGCTTTGACGAAGCCAGCGAGAAGGTCCTTAGCGTCACCTGCGTAGCCGGAGACTAAAAGCTCCTTCGCTTGCGGACCGAGCAATGGTTCTAGTTGCGCGGTATCTCCCGAACGTGCCGCGTCCACCAGAGCGTGCACCGCTTCCATTGGCGAGGAGAAAGTTTTCTGCCCACTGACTGCTTGCGCACTCAGTGGCGCAGCGGTCATTAAATAGAAAAGGCCCGCGACAAAAAGAAGTGACTGTAGGTGAACCGAAGATTGAGTTCTCATTGGCCTCCCCTTTTTGCCTGCGTGCTAGCTGCGCCACGCTGGCTCGCGGTCCTCTCGAATTTACCGGTGTTTCCTGCTCCTTCGAATGCCCCGGCCGGCCGAGTTTGCGCGGGAGGTTTGGAGGCTGGACGCGCTTGCGACGAAGTCGCCGAGCCCGAGGGATATCCACGATCCGGCTTCACAGCCTGCGTATTGGCCTGATTGGCAGGATTGGTCCTGGCGTTTGGTGTGGATGGATTCCTGGAGGCATTGTTGGTCGGACTACCACTCGTCTTGTTCCCGCCGTTGTAGGTAGATTGCCCCTTCCAACTCTGATTGGTTTGAGTGTTACCGGTCTTGACTGCCGTGTTTCCCGTCTTGTTGACCTGGTTGCCGGTATTGATCGTGACATTGTTACCGCTGACGTTCCGATTGATCGTGTTATTGCTTTTGTTTTGATTGTTAGTGTTGCCGCGGTAATTGTTGTAGTAGTTGTTGGAATTGTAGTGGGTGTTACCTGGATATGGCCGGTTATACGCGTAGGCATAATTCGGCGGGCGATGGTACAAAGTCGCGCGGTGATAGTTGGGGCCATACACGGGGCGATACGCATAGTGATGGACCACCCAGGGACCGCCCCGGTAGTACACTCCGCCGCCGTATCCCCAGTGCGGGTAATAGTAATTATTGCTGCTGAACATGGATCCGACCGCCATGCCGACTCCAAATGCGATGAGTGCACCCGCGACCGCCGTCTCGGCACTCACCCCGGAACTCTGCGGCGCAGGCGGAACGTAGACTTGAACCGGATTGTATTGCGGCACGTAAATGATCTGGGGATTCGTGGGCTGGATCACGATTACCTGTTGGGTGCCGGCTTGCTGCGTCACCACGGTCTGTTGCGGAGTGGTTTGCAGATTCCCAGCCTGCTTCGCCTGCAGCCGAAGCCGCTGGACGGAATCTAGAACTGCACTCTGGCTCGCGGTGAACGCTTCTCCCAACTGCTTGGTCCAGTCAATTTCGGAGCACATCATGTCTACGACCTGCGGAAAATGAAACAGCGCCATCATCGCGGCGCCAAATCCAGCCGCTTTTGCGGCGCTATCGAGTTTATCTCCCTCCAGACTTTTGTTCTGAAGCAGCCAGTTGCCTCCATCCAAGACTTCCTGAGAGTTTACGGAAGCTGCCAAGACCTGCATGAGCAGGGCGTCCGGATATAGCGCGACGGGGGCCAAGAGTTTATCGAGCTGATCCGGCGCCGCGGCGGAAGAGTTTCCGGCCTGTGAGAGACCCGCGGCTCCGCCCGCCAGGCTCAGGTTCATGCAAACGGCGAGAAGCACCACCATGAACTGTTGGACTAACGAATGAACTGGCGAGCCGCGTCTTTCCATACTGGCCTCCTGGGCGATTGCGACAAGACGACTCGTTTAACGCGAGGACGAAGTCAAACGCCAGCGAGTGTTTGGATCTCTGCCCGTTTTCGCCATTGATAAACGGAACGACGCGGCCGTAAATGAACTGAGTGCCGCGACGCAATGTCGCAGATACAAGGATGCTGCTCTCAGCCATGAAGCGATGTAATTGTCAAAAGTAACAACCCACTGCGTTCGGTCAAACAAACGATGAGGGATGACTCTCGGTAGTCCGAGCTTTAATTGCACGAACCATCGTCCACAAACTGACCACTCGCAGCCATGGACCCCAGCGAGTGCCCGCAGGCCACAATGCGTTGGTTCAAATCATCGCTCTGTAGCGCGTCGGGCGAAATATACGTCATGTTAGTGCGCGCGGCGATGTACTTGTCGGCCAGGTTCGCCATGTTCTGAAACTCGTCGGTCAACAACTGAAAGGCTCTGCGATCCGAGTTCGTTTGGATTGCGACCGAAGCCAAACGCAGATTGGTAGCCGCCTGATTGCGATACGGCGCAAGCCAATTTGCCGCGACAGGAATTCCATTCTGAATAGCAGCCGCAAGCGCCGTATGCCATTCCCGGACGGTGGCCATTTGCTCTATACCAGCCTTCAAGAACGCTTGCGAGAATCCGGGATTCGCTGCTGGAGCCGGAGAAGCTGCGGGCGCAGGCGTCGCGTTCGAGATGGCAGATGAGCCGGGAAGGGTCAAGGCGATCTGGTTTCCAGAAAAACTGAGCGAGCCATTTGCCGCGCGTGTTAGCGCTTCCAGATCAACGTAGGAGCGACCGTTGACCTGGATCACGGCTACGCTCACGGGCTGGCCATTTACGAGGAGGGTGCGGTTCTGGTTTGCGTCCTGCGCCAGCGCCATGCCAGAGACGGCCAGAAGCACCGCCGCCAGCATCCACGCAAGCGTTTGTCTAGTTCGCATCGCTCGACTCCTGCGCTTCCGGATTTCCGAATTAATTCCCGAGGTAAGCAAAAACGTTAGCCGTATTGAAGATGGGGCGAACGTCCTGGCTTGGCTAACGATAAAACTCGCTCGCGGCGGCTTAGTAGCCGCCGAGTTTCTGGTAATTGGAATTGGTGGTAGTCACGACGAGCTGTTTGGCGGTGGCGTTAAGAATCGTCTGCTGCGCGTAGCTGGTTCCATCAGGCAGAGGGGCCATCTGCACCTGCAACGTCACCGCATCTTTTGCCTGACCCATGTAGGTGTTGACGCTCAAGGAAACGATCTTTTTTATCTCAGGGCTAAACACGAGCGTCATGCGATCCCCGGGCTGGGCATAATCGTTGAAAATTAAGTTCACTACGCTGCCGGCGGGATTCAGTGAGAGTTTGCCGGCCTGAAAGGCTAGTTGCATTCTGTCGGGGTCGGGCGGAACGTACATGCTCAGGACGCCCTTCACGTCATCCATGTAGTCCACCATCTCCGCTTTTTTCTTTTCAACGACCCTTTGCTTCAACCTGCCGCCGCTGGGTGCTGCCGGTGGAGGACCGATCGGAGTTTTCTGAACCTGGCCGTCAGGACCGTACTGGCACAACTTTTCTGTCGCAGGTTTCGCATCTCCTTTCAGCGTCAGCTGCGTTGTTTCCGTCCATTGATACTGGCGGAGTCGCTGCCTATTTTCAGCGGCAGACTGTTTGGCAGCCGCAAGCTTCTGCTGCAATTCGCCATTCTGCGCAACGGTGGCGAGGCTTGCGACGAGCGCGATAGCCGCGATAATTGCCAAGCGCCTGCTCGTCGGAAGAACAAAACCGCTGACGGGCTTTTTTCGACAGTTAATCGCAAGTTCACGACTCATCTGGCTGCTCCCTTAACCTCTCGGATCACACATGCATTTTCGGAGGTGCGCTGCGTCTGACAGGACACCATCGCGAACGGATTCACCAGAGGCCGCCACTGAATTTGGCTCTGGCTTGAGTTTTTGGAGGACCCGGAAAAGAGTCTTGAGAGAGGCGTTGGGGGCCCGTCTCAAGAATGGAGCGTGGGGTTGTCTCAGCCCGGGTCCTCCACCCTAACCAACACGAGAGTACGATTCGCGCAGGTTCGCGCGTATTGTCAAGATTGACAGGTCTCGCAAAAAAATCAGTGAGACCTCCGACTTCGATTCCTCACCGAATACGGAGATGGTTTTCATGCATGGCGCGGAGGATCGACGGCGCGTCGCAGAAAAATAAAGGTCGCGCTGTATGCACATGAATCCTCGATTTGAATCGGCGGATGTAGCTCTCGAAAATCTCTTTGCCTATTTGGAGGTGATGCTCACGCCAAACAGCACCCCGGAAGTCGCGACGTCCAGGTATGTGCCGGAGGCGCGACGCCGGTCAACGTAGAGGTAGCGATAACCGGCTCGCGGCGCGAGCCCCGGTTTGATGCGATAGGCCAGAAGACCGAACACCTGGTAATCGATCTGGGATCCGACGCCCCAGCCGCCGAAGTGACCTGCAACGGTAACTTACACTTTGGGCGTCAGAATTCCAGTGATGCGTCCTCCAACCAGCGGGTCCACCCAATTCTGGGACCCGGAAAAATTCAGGGTGTGGGTGGTGAACGATAAATTCTCACCAAAGTACCGATAGCGGAATCCGAGGTGATTCGTGCCTGTGCCAACTTCTCCCTTCCCACCGGGACCGCGGCCTATGCACCATGGGCCGGGAAGCAATTGCCGACCGAGGCCGAGTAAGGAATTCGCGGCACGAGGCGCCCTGACCGGAAAAGCTATTTGTTTGGGGCGATGAGTTTCGGTCGAAGGGAGAGTGGATGGCGTATACGTTTCAGGGCGAAATTCCCGATGAACGAGACAGGGGAAGACCACTACATAGGAATCACTGCAGTTCGGCGGTTTCCGGCGAGAAGTGACCACACTTCGATCATTCGGGATTTTTGAAGTCGATCACCAAGAGAGTTATATCATCCTCTTGACCTACTCCTTTGGGATGTCCTGACCAGCGCGACAACTCATCCAGCAACGAATCTGCGAGTTGGCCCGCTCCGACGTCGTGGTTGTCTTCCACAAACCGCTTGAAACGGTCCACTCCCAACATCTCCTGCGACAGGTCGCTGGTTTCCAGAATCCCATCCGTGTAAAGAATGGCCTTATCGCCCGGTTCCACAGGGATTTGCACTGACGAGTAGATTTCCTGGGGAAAATGGCCAAGTAACAGGCCGTTCTTAGACACTTCCGAGGCACTTCCGGTAGACCCGTGCCGCAGCAGAAGTGGCGGATGTCCCGCACCAGCATAGCTCATCGAGTTTTTTTCCATGTCCACAAACACGTAAGCGGCTGTGACAAAATGACGCGTGAACTTCCCGCACAGGGCATGATTCAAACCGGCAAGCACCCGCCCCGGATCTGAGGCGTGAGCGAATTGAGCAGCGAGAGAGACCTGAAGCATGGACGCAATCAGCGCAGCCGGCAGTCCGTGCCCGGAAACGTCTGCGATCAGAATGCCGACGTGTTGTTCGTCCACGATGATGAAGTCATAAAAATCACCCGCTACCGAGCTCATCGGAAGGTAGCGGGCTGCAATATCCAGACCTCTAAGGTTGGGGGTTTCGTGCGGAAGAATGGACAGCTGAATCTGTCGCGCCATCTCCAGCTCATTGTTGATCGCCAGCAGTTGCCGGGCCAGTTGCTCGCCGGTTGCGCGTAGCGTCAGGTGGGTCCGGACTCGCGCCTTCACTACCATGGGCGAAAAGGGTTTGTGAACGTAGTCCACTGCTCCCACTTCGAAGCCTCTGGTTTCGTCTTCGGATTCTGTCTTGCCGGTAAGAAAGATCACCGGAATATCCCGCGTCTGCGCGTTGGCCTTCAAGTGATGACATACCTCATACCCGTCCATGCCGGGCATCTCAATATCCAGCAGGACGAGCGCGGGCATCGGCTCGATTTTCATCAACTCCAGGGCCTTTGCGCCACTGGTGGCCACACGGATTCTAAACTCGTCCTTGAGAATGGCCTGCGCGATATGAATATTCGCAGGGGTATCGTCCACTAACAGGATCACTTGTTTGTTCGCGTCACTGCTCATCGTGATAGTCACCGTGAAAGTAAAGGCGTTCGATTTCGCTCAGTTGCAAGAGCGCCGATGCAAAGTCGAAGTTGCTTATGGCTACTCCCAGCGCGTCCAGTCGAAGTTTGTCCAGGGTGTTGGGCGCAGCATCGCTGAGAGCGGAGAACGCTTCCGTGGCGTCGCTGTCGCTCGCCTCGAGTAATTCCCGAAGGCGTGCAGCTGCGGACGCAGCTCTGCGAGCCTCGAAGTCTTGATTCGCGTTGCTTCTCGCGCGATGGGGGACGACCTCCAGTAGCGCTTGCTGGATGACCTGAACTTGATGGTTGAGGAGAGAACGAAATGCTGTCAGTAGAGCCGGCACTGCAGGATCCCCCTTGCGAATTGCCTTTTCCATCTGGTCAGCCGAAGAATAAATCTTGCTGATACTCATGTTGCCGGCGACTCCCTTCACAGCATGGGCAATGTGTTCGGCTTGCTTCGGATCTCCGCTCTCGAGTGCGGCTGCTATCTGTGCAGCCACGTCACGATGGTCTTTTGCGAACCTTAGCAGCAGGTCGCGATACAGCCGCCGATTGCCGGCGGCGCGCGTCAGACCCTCTCTCACATCAACTCCGTCAATTTCGGGAATCACGACTGCGGCTGCTCTTGCCGGCCTGGCCTCGGTGCTCGCAGTCGGCACCTGCCGTGGCTTGGCCCAGCGTGTCAGTGTGGCAAACAGCGCGTCGGGGTCAATGGGTTTGCTGACATGGTCGTTCATCCCCGCGTCGAGGCAATGTTGACGCTCCTCCACCAGTGCGTGCGCAGTCATCGCGATGATCGGTACACCCTGAAGCCGCGGCTGGGTCCGAATATGCCGGGTGGCAGTGAATCCATCCATGTCGGGCATCTGCAGGTCCATTAATACAACGTCGAACGACGGGTGCCCTTCGCCTTCCGTCAGGATTTTCACGGCCTCCGCGCCGTCGTTGGCGATCCCGACGGTGGCTCCCACGCTCTCCAGAAGTTCAGTCGCCACTTGCTGGTTTACCTCGTTGTCTTCGACCAGAAGAATCCGAGTGCCAGTGAAGTCGGGTGAACCAGTGCTCTCTCTCTTAGGCTGCGAGCGGCGCCGCTTCGGCTCCACAACTCCCAAGATTTCCATCAAGGTGTCATAGAGCAGCGACGGGCTTACCGGCTTCAATAGATAGCCGTCGATCCCTATCTCTTCTGCCTGGGTCTGCAGGTCCTCTCGCCCAAAAGCAGTGACCATCACGATCTTGGGCGAGCCCTTCGAACGCTTGCCGCGCATGATTTCGCGGCTGGCCTGCAGCCCATTCATGCCAGGCATCTGCCAGTCCATCAAGACCACACGATACGGATCTTGCGAGTCGGCAGAAGCTACTTTTTGTATCGCCTCCTCACCGGATGAAGCCGAGTCTGCTCGCAGGGAAAATCCGCGAAGCACATTTGACAGGATCTCCCGGGCTTGCTCGTTGTCATCCACCACCAAGACGCGCACGCCCAGCAGGTCCGGGATCAGGCGCTTGCGCTTCGGCTCGCCCGGCCCGAGCCCGAACCAAGCGGTGAATCGAAAAGTGCTACCCGCGCCGCGATTACTTTCAACCCAGATTTCCCCTGCCATCATTTCTACGAGCCGCTTGGAGATCGAAAGACCAAGTCCAGTGCCACCGTACTTTCGAGTGGTGGACGTGTCGGCCTGAGTAAATGGTTGAAATAAACGGGCGGACTGCTCCGGAGTCATCCCTATCCCGCTGTCGCGCACTGAGAACTTCAGCTTGATCCGGTCCGAAACTCGTTCTTCCAGCGCGACAGTCACTACCACCTCGCCGTGGTCGGTAAATTTCACCGCATTATTGACGAGGTTGATCAGGATCTGACCAAGTCGCAACGCATCGCCGACAATATTTGCCGGAAGATCGTGCGGTGCGGCGATGAGCAATTCCAGATTCTTGTCATGAGCTTTCTGGCTGACGACGCAGGACAAGTTTTCCAGCACATCATCGAGGCGGAAATTCGCATTTTCCATGTCCAGCTTGCCGGCCTCGATTTTTGAGAAGTCGAGAATGTCGTTGATGATGCCGAGCAGGGCCTGGGCGGCAACCTTTGTCTTGGTCAGGTAGTCGCTCTGTTTTGGAGTTAACTCCGTCTTCAGGGCCAGGTGCGTCATACCGAGGATGGCGTTCATCGGTGTGCGGATCTCGTGGCTCATGTTGGCGAGGAAGTCGGACTTCATTTTGGTGGCTTCCTCGGCCAACTCCTTAGCCTGCCGCAGCGCGCGTTCGGCTAGTTTGCGCTCGGTGATGTCCACAAGCGTGAGCTGAAATTGTTTTCTCCCGTGGTGCGTGAAGGTTGTCAGATGCACTTCGGCATCCCAAACGGCTCCATCCGGACGTTGGTGGCGCCATTCGAACACCGAGTGGCCTGTTTCCTGGCCGATTTTACTCCGCTTCAGGGCTGCGGATTGCGAGTCGGAACCGTCGTACTGGGTGGGCGCGGACACATCGAGAGTGGTTTTACCCAGTATCTCTTCGCGACGGGAATAGCCGTTTATCAGAACCGCAGCCCGATTGCAATCCACGTATCGCCGGGTCTCACAGTCCAACACGAGCATCGGAATGATGGACTCCTGGAAGAGCAACTTGTTGTAAGCTTCGCTCTCGCGCAACGCATCTTCTGTTCGCCGGCGTTCCGTGATGTCTTCCTGCAAGGAGGCCACGTACTGTGGTCTGCCCGCCGTACCTCGGAGCAAAGAGAATCTCACGCTGGTAACGACGATGCGGCCGTCGCGGCGAACCAAGCGTTGTTCCCATTCGTCCTTTTCGCGCTTCCCCTGGACAAGTTCGGCATATCGTTTAGCGTCCGAAGCACTCTCATCAGGAGGGGTGATCTTGTCCCACGTCTCCAAGCGGCTTAACTCCTTCTCGGAGTAACCGAGCATTTCTTGCAACGCGCGGTTTGGACTAAGCTCCTGTTTGTCGATATTGAAAACACCGATCCCGATTTGGGCATTTTCGAAAATCGACCGGAAGAGCTGCTCGCTCTCCCGTACCTTTTCCTCGGCGCGCTTGCGCTCAGTGATATCAACAACGGTGACGACGGCCCCAGTGATCTTCCCGCCCTCAAGAATTGGAAACGAGGAATATTCAACGGGAACCGGGGTCCCATCCCGTCGCCAGATCACTTCCGTGTCAACGCGGCAACCCTCCCCTTTCTTGAACGCGCGGAAGACGGGACATTGCTCTACAGGATAAATGGAGCCATCCGGCTTGTGGTGATGTACCAGATCATGCATATTCCGACCCAAGGCTTCCCCAGGTCGGTGGCCAATCATTTCGCAAGTGGCCCGATTGATGAATGTGCAGTTCCCTTGCAGGTCGATCCCGTAGATACCTTGGCCGGTAGATTCCAGCAACACTTGCATTTGTTGTGCGACGCGGTTTCGTTCCTGTTCCGCCCGCTTGCGTTCCGTGATGTCTTCCGTTAAGGAGGCAACGTACTGCGGCTTGCCTGAAGCGTCCCTGACCACCGAGAACCGCGCGTTCGCAACGACGATGCGACCGTCGCGGCGAACGAAGCGTTGTTCCCATTCATCCTTTTCACGCTTGCCGTGGATGAGCTCCGCGTATCGTTTCGCTCCTTGAGCACGTTCATCCGGATGAATGATGGCGTCCCATTTATCTAAATCGCCGAGTTCTTTCTCGTTGTAACCAAGCATTTCCTGGAACGCTCGGTTAGTGAAAACCGCATGGCCATCAACGCTGAAGAAGCTGATACCGATCTGGGCATTCTCGAAAATCGAATGGAACAGTTGCTCGCCTTCACGCAGCTTTTCCGCGGCCTGCTTGCGGCCGGCGGGATCGGGGATGCTCTGTATCTCTCGGTCGTTCATCTCAGCCGTTTCCTAAGGGGGCAGGGACGCACCTGGGCAATCTCTCGAAGAAAACCAAGTCCAAACGAAGGTACCCCAACGAGAATTGCAGGCTATTGTCAGTAATGACAGGATGGCACCAGTACCCTTATTGCGAAGGGCGTGTTGCTTCAACCGATCACCACACGCGAACCATCGGGCACTACGCATCTCGTGCGCCGCACGAACAGGAGTTGCGCCGCTGCGAGCGCGCCCATGAACGAAAGAGCAACCTCCCGCATACTCTTCGGCTCTGGATCAGGCCGTTGCTGATTGGCGAGGCTGTTAGTTCTGACAATTGTACGCCGGAAGCGTGAGGCGCAGTATCGCCACTCCTGTCGCTTTTCAGCCAGCGAAAAGAAGGTGGAGGGTAAGTAGACTCACTCGACGGGCAAGATGACGTCGGCTTGTCGAAACCAAGCTCATCATAACCGCCAACGAAGAGAAGCCAGGCTCGACGGTCTTTCGTGCATGGAGAGAAGAAAATGACCAGGATCTTCGTTAAACAGCTTTTGTCAGCGATGCTATCCGTGCTGCTGTTGATCGGCACTGTGCCACTGGAAGTCGGAGCTCAAACGGGTCAACCGGGGTATTCGGGACAAGGCGTGCCGCTAACTGCGGACGAGTTACAACAATTGGCGGCGCCCATCGCCCTCTATCCCGACGCGTTGGTAGCGCAGGTCCTTGCGGCTGCGACCTTTCCGGATCAGATTGCCGCAGCGGAAAGCTGGTATCAGTATCACAGCAATCTGAGCGGCTCAGCCCTGATGGCGGCCGTAGACCAGCAGCCGTGGGATCCCGCCGTGAAGGCGCTCTGCCAATTTCCCTCCGTGCTCGGTAACTTGGCTTCCAATCTCACCTGGACTTCGTCGCTGGGAGAGGCGTATCACACGCAGTCAGGCGATGTGATGACGGCCATCCAGGTGTTGCGCGCGAAAGCATACGCTGCGGGCAACTTGAAATCGAGTACGCAACTTGCTGTGGTGCAACAGTCGCCGCAAGTGATCGTGATTCAACCGGTGAACCCGCAGGTGGTTTATGTTCCCATGTACAACCCCGCTGTGGTGTACGGCTATCCTTACGTGGTTCCCGCATACGTTTACGTCCCACCTCCCGCCGGTGCCGCGGTCGTGGCGTTCGGAGTCGGCATTGCGGTCGGGGCCATGATGGCGGGCGGCTCTTACGGCTGGGGATACAGCAGTTGGAACTGTGGATGGCACGGCAGCACGGCAGTGGTGTATCACGGCGGCGCATATTACGGAAACAGCGCCTGGCATGGCGGGTACTACGGCTCTAGCGCCTCTGCCTACAACGGCTACGGCGGCAGCGCTCACGCATCAAATGGCTACAACCCGTCTACCGGGACTTACGCGCGCGGCGGGACGGTCTCAAACGGTTACGGTAGCGTAAGTGCCGGTCAAGCTTACAACCCAAGGACCGGGGCCTCTGCCTCGACAGTGCAAGGGTCCAATGCGTATGGCAGCTATGGGGCCTCAACCGCTTCGAAGAATGGCACCACCGTTGACAGCCAGCACCAGACCAACGCTAACGGAACCACTGGGCAGATGCACAGCTCCAGCGGTGCCTCGGCTTATGGCGCGACGGGCAAGAACGGCAACAGCGCCGCCGTGGGCCAAACCGCAAATGGCGACAAGTATGCGGCGGCAAACGGCAAAACCTACAGCAATACCGGCAGCGGTTGGGACCAGAAGAGCGGAAGCCCGTCCAGCTACAACAAATCCAGTTCCAGCGGCTGGGGCGGCCCGGAACACAGCGGCGGCTCATCGGCCATGAGCAGTGGCGGCGGCGGATGGAATTCGAGGGCTTCCAGTGCTCGCGGTTCGTCAAGCTACGGCGGTCGTCGTAGGTGATTCCTACGCCAGCTGAGCAGTTACAAGCGAGCTCAATTT
>Ga0210394_10001067_pt1 | contig 46989 bp, 43 predicted proteins | sample IncBWC12MmetaG_FD_160121 | JGI IMG/M metagenome (GOLD analysis project Ga0210394, IMG submission 160121) | Forest soil microbial communities from Barre Woods Harvard Forest LTER site, Petersham, Massachusetts, United States - Inc-BW-C-12-M | ecosystem: Environmental > Terrestrial > Soil >...
TCGAGCTTCTGGAAACGCAGGACCTCGGCGCCGGCGGCGAAATTCAGCTTACCGACGCGATGATCGCGCTTTCGCGCACCCAGCCGTTCTACGGCCTCCAATTCGAAGGCCGCAGCTTCGACTGCGGCTCCAAGGTCGGCTTCCTCACCGCCAACGTCTCCTACGCGCTCGCACGCGCCGACATCGCGCCCGGCTTCCGCGCCGAGATCAAGCGGATGCTCGGCGATATCTAATCAAGCCGGCGGACGGTGCCCAAAAGCCGGAAGAAGGTGACGACGGCGCGCTTCTTTGGCGAGCGTCGGCGAGGTTCAGCGCTGCAAATGCAGCCCGAGCAGGAACGACGTGGCCATGTAGGTGAAGGCGGACTCGGTCGCGAGTTGCCAGTCCTGCCGGACCTCGCCCCGGAGCTGCACCTCGGGTGTGAATTTATAGGTGAGCCCGGCGGATACGAAATAGCGCGTGTCGCGCAGCGGCGAGCCGACATAGTCGTCGGTGCCGTAGCCGGCTTTGAACGTGCCGATGAGCCAGCGCAGAAACGCGTGATCGACCTGCAGCGTGAGGTCGCGGCTGAGCTCGCCGGAGGCGGGGGCGATGACCGTTTCGTAGACTTGCGACGTGGCGGTGAGCTTGGCCGTGGTCAGTGCGGTCGCCTGCCAGATCAGCGACCCGTCGGTGATGAAGCCGCTCACATCCGGCAGCGTCGGATCCTTGTAGGAGCGATCGACAAAACCGCCCGCCATCTCGCCGCTCAGCGAGCCGAACAGATCGACGGCGGCGCCGGCCTTGGCAGAAAAGCCTATCGAGCTGCGCTCGAGCCCGCTGCGGTCGAACTCCTCGTCGTGAATGCGCTGGTCGCCTTCGACCTCGACGAACGGCTTGAGGCCGGGATCGAGCTCGTAGCCGACGCGCAGGATGCCGGCGGTCTGATTGAAGTTGCGGTCGGCGTTGCTCGTGCTCTCGCCGTTGGTGAGTACGGAATCGTCGTAGACGGCGCGGTCGAAGGTGCCCTTAAGCGTCACCGACAGCCGGTTGAAGCTCTGCACCACGCCGAGTGTGCCGCCGAGGTCGGTGTTGATCGGCAGCTTGGCGAGCCCGGCGGTGAGGTTCGGGCTGCCAGGATTGTCGGTCGAAAGCAGAAAGCGGTTCTCGAGGATGATTTGCGTGTCGCGCGAGACGTCGATGCGGCCATCGACCTTCGAGCTGAAATAGGGAACGTTGAGCGACGGCACCAGTCTGTCGGCGTATTCGGTGTAGGAACCGATGATATCGGCGGTGAGCGAGTGCCGCTCCCAGTCGGAGCGGACCTGCAATTCCGGCGCCCCGATGAAATAGGCCGAGCCGGAAGACCCGGTCACGCGCTCGGGATTGGTACTGAACCCGGCCGAAAGATCGACTGACGGAAGCAGCAGGAACGAGCCGGCGCGAATGCCGAGCGCCGCGTAAGGATCGCCCGCGGCAATCGGCAGCAGCCGTTGCGGCAGCGTTCCGAGCGGCAGCGTGTTCGGCAGCGGCGCGGTCGGCGGCAGCGTGTCGGCGGTCTCGTAGGGCTCGATCGGCGGCGGGATGGTGATGACGGCGCCTGGCCGGTTTGCCGCCACGAGCGGATGCACTTCGGACGGCGGGTTGCTCAAGGGCGGCGGCTCCGACACCGGCGGCAGCAGGGCGCCGGGCCGGTTAGCGGCCTTGAGCGGGTGGATTTCGGCCGGCGGAAGTTTCGCCAGCGGTTTTTTCGCCGCGACCGGCAACGGCGGCGACGTAAGTGTCGGCACTGGCGCGAACGTCGTCTCCGGCTGCGGTACGAGCGAGGTTCCGACCGGAGGCGCTTTCTCCGGTTTCTTGCGCCGCGGTTTGCCGCTGGAATCGAAGCCGGTGTTGCCGGCACCGAAGCCGGTCGGACTGCCGTAGATCGGCGTCGCGCCGATGCGCGTCGGCGCAGTGAACCTCCCCGGCGGCGGCGACTGGGTTGCCGGCGGTTGCGCCGGGTCGCCCGGACGACGAAAGCGCGGCGGCGTAACCGGCTTGCCGTCGAGCGAGGGCTGCAGCAGTTCGGCGACGATGTCGGAAGGCGGCGCCGGCGTTTGCGTCATGCCGGTCGTCGGCGCGAGCGCAAACGCGATGACGGCAAGGCCGGCGGCGCCGGGCGCGCAGCGGCGGCGCGCCAAGAGCGACCGCCGCGCACCAAAATCGCGCCCAATCCCCGCCGTCCGCCTCACCTCGGGAGCTGCCAAAGCAAACCACCGTCAAGGAGCTACGCCGGCGCGCGGGCGCCCCCGAACGGCAGCCGCGCAAAACCCGGCACGGGCCGCCAAGCGGCGTCCCGATGGTTAACGGAGTTAGAACCGATATGGTTAACGCGAGGTTGAGGGCCCTTTCCGCCTCTGCGCCCGCGGGCGCGGAAGACCAGCGCGTGTCCTCACAAATCGAGGTCGGTGAGCAGCATTTGGTCGATGACCGCTGCGCTCCTGAAAGCGGACATTCCTCGGCGCCATCTCGACGTCCGCTTAGGGCCAAGACCGGACGCGGCGGTCATATTGAAATCTTCTAAAGGCGTGTCTGAAAGGACACGTTTTCCAAGCCATGGTATGTGGAAAGGTGGAATGAGGGCGCGATCTATGTGGAAAAGGTTTTGGAGGAAGTGGACGGTCGATAGGCCAGCGGCCTTTGGTGATTGGCTGTGGCAAGTTTGTGTCGTTGAGTTAGCCGCTTTTCTAAACCGGTTGACTTTAAGGCAAGCTATTGCGTTCATCCCCGTCGTAATTCTAGTCTTGGCTTACGCGAACAGAATCCCACTTCCCCCGGAATTGATGCTGGTCGGCGATGTGCTGGCCTACATCGACATTTTTTCGATAATTTTGTTGCTCAGCCTTGTGGGGCGCGCGGCAGCGATTTTATACATCGTCCGGCTGGCAGGCGAACATGTGCTCAGGCTCGTAAGCCACGCGCGCACGAAATGGCTCCGTTCGGATTCCCGTCATCGGCGAGTGAGTGGTGCGAGGCGTTTGACCAGACGAGCGAAAAACGATGACGATGGACATTTTCCCATTTATGGCGTCGCTTGGGCGTAATGGCGTAAATCTCAGGTGACGCCGAGCGAGGTACGGTTCGCGTTAGCGTTGCCACTGCATAATCGGAACGGCGCTGATCGCATTCGCCGGCGAACCGTTGATTATCTTGGTACTGATAGCCAGGTAGATGATTGTGTTCCACGGCTTATCGACCAAGCGATAAATACGAGTGGTCTTGAAAAAGATGCTCGTTTTCTGACTAAACACCTCTTTCTTTTCATCTAGCTTGGCTAGGTCCACGTCGACTGGACCAATTTGTCTGCATGAGATCGAAAAATTAGATGGATCTTCGTTTAAACCTAATGGCTGACCCCACCCGCCTTTTCTAGCCTGCGAAATGTGGCACACTACGCCAGGCACTTGCGGATCCTCAAAGACGCTAACGCACACTTTGTCGTTGGGAGAAAGCGCGTTGAACGTCGTGCTAATACAGTCCAGGTCTGTAGCGTGCGCAGAATGGATCGATATAACGACCGGTACGGCCACAATAAAAAGCCACTTCATTGCAAAATCTCCGCAGTGGTTTGAGCGGCTTGGTCACTTTGCATAGCCCTGCGATCTCAGCCAGTCGATGCGCAGCGTACCGTTCAGCCACTCATCGACTTCGGCTTTGCTCTTGAGTCCCTTGATGTATCTGGTCTCGGTCCCGGGATAGTCAGCGAGGATTTGCCAGTTGTCCTCGGCGATCCGCTGCATTTTGAACGTGACTCGGAGTTTGCTCATGGTAACGAATATGGCTCCTTCGGCCCGGGTGGCAAGCCTTTAACACCGGTTGTGCGGGGGCAAGCGACGCCGTCGATCAAGGCAACGGCATCCGCTTCTGGCGGAGCTCAAGATGAGGCCCGCCCGACTTGCGGCTTTGGGAGTTCACGCCCAAATCCGGAAGGCGGCGATCAGACCCAGCCCTTGAGCTCGCGCATGGCGAGCTGCCAGATCATCAGCATGCCGGCCTCGCTGTCGTTGAGGCAGGGGATGGCGGCGAAGTTCTTGCCGCCATGGCGCTTGAACACGCGTGCGTTCTCCACCGCGATCTCCTCCAGCGTCTCCAGGCAATCGGCGGAAAAGCCGGGCGTGATCACGGCGAGATTCTTCACGCCCTTCTTGGCCAGCGCCTTCACCGTCTTGATCGTGTAAGGCTCGAGCCAGCGGCTGCGGCCGAAGCGCGACTGGAAGGTCATCATCAGCTCGGTTTCATCAAGCCCGAGCTGCGTGCGCAGAAGCTGGGTCGTGCGCGCGCATTGGCTCTCATAGGGATCGCCCTTGGCCACGTAGTCCTGCGGCATGCCGTGATAGGAGGCTACGATGATTTCGGGATCGAACGTCAGCGCCTTCAGCTCGGCCTTGAGCGAAGAGCCGAGCACCTCGATGTAATACGGATCGTCGTGGTAAGCGGGCAGGATCCGCACGGCCGGCTGGCGGCGGAGGCTCATCAGGAAGCGGAACACCTCGTCGCACACCGTCGCCGTCGTCGCCGCCGAATATTGCGGATAGAGCGGCATGACCAGAATGCGTTCGCAGCCGCGGGTGACGAGCGCTTCGAGCCGTGAGGCGATCGAGGGGCTGGCATAGCGCATCGCCCAATCGACGATCACGTGTTTGCCGAGCGGCTCGAGGATGCCGCCGAGCTTTTCCGCCTGCGAGCGCGTGATGGTCTTGAACGGCGATTCGTCCCGTTCGCGGTTCCAGATCTTGCGGTAGTCGCGCGCCTTGCGGCGCGACCGCAGCGGCAGGATGACGCCGTTGAGCGCCATCCGCCACAACAGATCGTTGCGTTCGATCACCCGCGGATCGGTCAGGAACTCCTTCAGATAGCGGCGCACCGCGGCCGGCTCGGCGGCGTCGGGGGTGCCGAGATTGACGAGGAGCACGCCGATGCCGTTGACGACCGGCGCCGTTTCGCTCACTGGGCTCGCTTCGGCGGCGGGCTTGCCGGCCAAGGCCGCCGTGAGCTCGTGATCGAGAACCGGATCAACCGGCGCCGTTGCCGGAGCCGCCACCTCGTCGGCGGGCTCACCGGTCGTTCCCAGAATGGGCGGCGGTACTTCGTTCATCGCTGCAACCACGCTATCTCGTCCAGAACGCCGCTATCATTCCGCCGCTTTGAGCAACGCCGGCGCGCCGGCACGGAACTGCTCGAGGAGCGCCGCCTGGTCCGCCTTGGCGGCGGCGAGATGGCGCTGCTTGACGTGGCCGAAGCCGCGGATTTTTTCCGGGATCGCGGCGAGGCCGACGGCAATATGGTGGTTCTCCGGCGTCAGCCTGCCCAGCACGCCGTCGAGCATCGACAGGTAGTCCTCGATCAGCTCGCGTTCGGTGCGGCGCTCGAGCGAGCGACCGAACGGATCGAACGGCGTGCCGCGCAAGAATTTGAGCTTCGCCAGGAGCGCAAATGCCGGCAGCAGCCACGGGCCGAAGCGCATCTTGCGCGGCAGGCCGGTGACCTTGTCGCGGCGCGCGAGCAATGGCGGCGCCAGATGAAACTCGAAGCGCAGCTTCTCACCGTCGAACTCGCCGGCGACCTGTTTGAGGAACGAGCCATCGGTATAAAGCCGCGCGACTTCGTACTCGTCCTTGTAGGCCATCAGCTTGAACAGATAACGCGCAACCGCGTCGGCGAGTCCCGATTTGCCCGGCGCGCGCGCGGCTTCGACCTCCTTGACCTTCTCGACGCGCGCGCGGTAGCGCGCCGCATAGCGCTCATCCTGATAGGCGGTAAGGAATTTCACGCGCCGCTCCACCGTCTCCTCCAAGGATTCGGAAAGATTTCGCGAATCGCCGGTCACCGCAGCCGCGGGCTTGGCGATCGCCTCGACCTGGGCGCGATCGAGCGCCGCGCGCCGGCCCCAGTGAAAGGCGGCCTTGTTCATGGCGACGGCTTCGCCATTGAGCTCGACCGCCTGCTCGATCGCGGCGGCGGAAAGCGGCAGCGCGCCGAGCTGATAGGCGTAGCCGACCAGGAACATGTTGGCGCCGAGCGCCTGGCCGAACAGCGCGGTCGCGATCCGCGTGGCGTCGATGAAATGCACCTGGTCGCGGCCGGCATCGGCCACGATGGTCCGCTTGAGCCGCTCGGCGGGGAGCGAGAAATCGGCGTTGCGGGTAAATTCGCCGGGCAGGAATTCCGCGGTGTTGACCACCATCGCGGTGGTGCCGTGCTTCACCGCGGCCAATACTTTGCGGGTGCCGGCGACCACGATGTCGCCGCCGAGCACGAGATCGGCGCGGCCGGCGGCGACGCGGATGGCGTGGATGTCCTGAGGATTTTCGGCGAAGCGGATGTAGCTGAACACCGCGCCGCCCTTCTGCGCGAGACCCGCCATGTCGAGCACGCCGACGCCCTTGCCCTCGAGATGCGCGGCCATACCGAGGATGCCGCCGATGGTGACGATGCCGGTGCCGCCGACGCCGGTGACGACGATGTTGTAGGTCTGCGCGATCGCCGGCAGCTTCGGCTGCGGCAGCGGCGGCAGATCATGATCGGCGGCGACGCCGACGCCCTTCTTCAGCTTGGCGCCGTGCACCGTCACGAACGACGGGCAGAATCCCTTGACGCAGGAAAAGTCCTTGTTGCAGCTCGATTGGTCGATGGTGCGCTTGCGGCCCCACTCGGTCTCCAGCGGCTGCACCGAGACGCAATTCGATTGCAGCCCGCAATCGCCGCAGCCCTCGCAGACCAGATCGTTGATGATGACGCGCTTGTCGGGATCGGGAAAAGTGTGGCGCTTGCGGCGGCGGCGCTTTTCCGCCGCGCAGGTCTGGTCGTAAATGAGCGCGGTGACGCCGGGAATGTCGGCCAGCCCGGTCTGCACCTCCATCAACTGATCGCGATGATGGATGGTGAGCCCCGCCGGCCACAGCGTACCGGGGGGATATTTGTCCGGCTCGTCGGTCACCACGACGACGCGCTTGGCGCCTTCGGCGGCGACCTGGCGGGCAACCGCCGGCACGGTAAGGCCGCCATCATTGGCCTGACCGCCGGTCATCGCCACGGCATCGTTGAACAGGATCTTGTAGGTGATGTTGGTGTTCGAGGCGACGGCGGCGCGGATCGCCATGTAGCCGGAGTGATTGTAGGTGCCGTCGCCGATGTTCTGGAAGACGTGTTGGCGGGTGGAGAACGGCGCCTCGCCGACCCAGTTGGCGCCCTCGCCGCCCATCTGGGTGTAGCCGAGCGTCTTGCGGTCCATCCACTGCGCCATGAAGTGGCAGCCGATGCCGGCATAGGCGCGCATGCCTTCCGGCACCACGGTCGAGGAATTATGCGGGCAGCCCGAGCAGAAATAGGGAATGCGCTGGGCGACGTCGCGCGTCTCCGCGGCGATGCGCTGATATTCCTTCAAGCGCGCGACGCGCTGGGCGATCTCGTCGTGGCGGTGATACTTCAACAGCCGGTCGCCGATGCAGATCGCGACCTCGTTGGGATCGAGCGCGCCCTTGACCGGGAACAGCCAGTTGCCCTCTTCGTCCTTCTTGCCGATGCAGACCGGCTGGTTGACGGTGCCGTAAAGCTCCTCGCGCACCTGGACCTCGATGAGCGAGCGCTTCTCCTCGACGACGATGACCAGATCGAGCCCGGCGGCAAATTCCTTGAGCTCCTGCCGGCTCAGCGGCCAGGGGCAGCCGACCTTATAAAGACGGATGCCCAGCGCGTTGCAGGCGACCTCGTCGATGCCGAGCTCGTCGAACGCCTGGCGCACGTCGAGATAGCTCTTGCCGGTGGTGATGATGCCGATCTTCGGATCGCGCCCGCCCGAGGTGATGGTGCGGTTGAGCTTGTTGGCGCGCACGAAGGCGAGCATGGCGTCGCGCTTGAAGTCGTGCAGCCGCGCTTCCTGGGTCAGGATCGGATCGCCGAGACGGATATTGAGGCCGCCTTCGGGCATGCGGAAATCGCTCGGGATGACGATGTTGACCCGGTCGAGGCTGCCGTCGATCGCCGCCGTCGACTCGATCGTCTCGTGCATCGTCTTCAATGCCACCCAGGCGCCGGTGAAGCGCGACATCGCCCAACCATAGAGGCCGTAGTCGACGACCTCCTGCACCCCGGCGGGGTTGAGGATCGGGATCATGACGTCGATGAAGTGATATTCGGACTGGTGCGCGGTGGTCGAGGATTCGGCGGTATGGTCGTCGCCCATCAGAGCGAGCACGCCGCCGTTCTTCGCCGTGCCGGCAAGATTGGCGTGGCGGAAAACGTCGCCGGTCCGATCGACGCCGGGGCCTTTGCCGTACCACATGGAGAAGACGCCGTCGTACTTGCCCTCCCCGCGCAGCTCCGCCTGTTGCGTGCCCCACACTGCGGTCGCGGCGAGGTCTTCATTGATGCCGGCCTGGAAACGGATGTCGTTCTTCTTGAGGAAGCGCTCGGCGCGCTGGAACTGGCCGTCGAGGCCGCCGAGCGGCGAGCCGCGATAACCGGTGATGTAGCCTGCGGTATTGAGGCCGTTGCGGCGGTCGAGTTCCTTCTGCATCAGGCAGAGCCGCACCAGGGCCTGGAATCCGGTGACGAAAACCGGGTTCTGGCCGAGATCGTATTTATCGTCGAGCTTGACGTCGCGCAGCGGCATCAGGTGGGCCTCCTGCCGGCCAGTTTGCCCTCGCCGACCCGACATTGCCAGAGGGCTGGGGATTACCGCGACATATGGGGTTGCGCGCGTCGCGGACAATGCGACCGGCGGACGGTTAGTGCGTTGCCGAATTCAGGCCGAACACGATTTGCGGTGCAGCAAAGCCGGCCACCGGGAATTCGCCGCGGCGGCTGAACTCGTTCGCGACATGCGCGGCAAAATCGGCCGAGGCGACGATCGTTTCGCCGAGCTTGGAAGCGACCTTCTCCAGCCGCGCCGCAAGATTGACCGCCGGCCCGATGCAGGTGAAGTCGAGCCGGTTGCCGCCGCCGATATTGCCGTACATCACCTCGCCGGCGTGAAGCGCAAGGCGAAACCGCGTGGCCTCGCTCTCGCTCTTGCGCGGCAATTCGGCGATCCGCGTCTCCACTTCGCGCGCGCAGGCGAGCGCGCGGCGGCAAACCGCGTCGGCGTCGGCATCATCGGCGATGGGAAAAATCGCCAGCAGGCCGTCGCCCATGAATTTGAGCACCTCGCCGCCGTGATCGAGGATGGCGGGGACCTGGGCGCCGAAATAGCGATTGAGGAGATCGATCAGCTCCTGCGGCGGCAGCCGCTCGGAGAGCGTGGTGAAGGCGCGCATGTCCGAGAGCCAGATCGCGGCGCGGATCGCTTCCACATAACCGCGCCGGATCTTGCCGGCGAGAATTTTCTCCCCGGTTTGATGGCCGACATAGGTATCGAGCAGATTTTCCGCGGTCCGCCGCAGCGCGCGAATTTCCGCAACCCGCGCCAAAGGCGCGATCACCGATTCGAGATCGGAGAACTGCTTGGGCGTGAAGCCGCCCGGTTGCTGCGTCGTCCACGTCGCCACGTGCACCGCGCCGTCGAAGAACACCAGCGGGAACGCGGCGTAATCGGTCGCCCCTTCGGCGCGCAGCTCGCGTACAATCGGAAAATCGTCCGGACAGTCGCGGTCGGCAAGGTGGCGGCGGATCGGCTTGCGGCTCGCGTAGATGGCAACGACCGGGCTATCGAGATATCGGGCGGTCTGCATCATCGCGAACGGCGCCGCCGTGACCTTCACCCCGGTTTGCTCCTGCCAGACGAAACTGCGGCCCATGATGTCCGGGTGCAGCGTGTTGACAAACACGGCCACCCGCCACAACGGCAACCCGCACTCGAGCAGCCCCCGGCACAGCTGGTCCAGCACGTCCTCGGAGCGGGCGGCGGATGTCGCGCCGTCCGCGAGCCAATCGACCACCGTCTTGATGTCCCTCATCGCGGCTCGCTCGCTTCGCCGTTGGCCGCTCACGCGTTCGCGCTCGGACGCGCCGAGACCTGCGCATGCCATCGGCGCAAATTCTTGCATTCTTCGGGAACGGACAGTTTGACCCAGCGCGCGAAATCGACCGACACCAGCGCGGTGATGTCGGCGAGGCTGTAGCGCGCGCCGGCGACGAATTCGCTCTGCGCCAGACGCGCATCCATGAGCTCGAAGAAGCGGGCGACGCGGGCGCGCCCGCGCTCGGCGAGCGCCGGGATCTGCGCGTAGTCGTCCGGCCCGGGCAGCGCCCGATCCTTGAGGCGGGGCGTCGCATTGCGCAGCGCGTCCATGACTGCATAAAAGCCGTTGCGCTCGGCGATACGGTGCCACTCCGCGACGACCGCCTTCTCCTCGGCGCCTTCGCCCATGAGCGGCGGCTGCGGGTTGGTCGCCTCGAAATAGATGCAGATGCCGATCGCGTCGGTGATGCGTGTGCCGTTGTCGAGCTCGAGCACCGGCACCGTCGCATCGGGATTGATGGCGCGAAACTCGGGCTTGAGTTGTTCGTTGTTGCGCAGATCGACCTGCACGGTCGGCACGCTGATCCCTTTCTCGGCGAGAAAAATGCGGACCCGGCGCGGGCTCGGCGCGGTCGTGCAATCGTAGAACTTCATCGGGCATTCCCTCTCGGCTTAAGCGCTTCGCATCACCAGGGCAGGCCGCAGAGATCGATCGCGCCGCCTTGCGGCGCGAGCCGCAGATCGAACACGAACGGGGTCATCGCGTCAAAGCGGACGCGGCCGCCGGGCTGCTCGCAAAACAGGTCGCCCGCGAATTGCCGCCAGCCGAGCCCGCGATAGAAGGCGAAATTGTGCGGTTCGCAGACGAGCAACGCGAAGTCGGCTCCGCCGGCGTCGCGCATCTCCGCGACCGCCAAACGGATCGCGGCCGAGGCATGGCCTTGTTTGCGCGCGTCCTCGCGGGTGATGACGCCGCCGACGCCGCCAATCCTGACCTCACGGTCGGCCCACTTCGCCTGCCGCAAATAGACGCCGACGTGGCAGACAAGTTCGTTCGTGGCATTCCGCACCAGCACGCGCCGCTCGGCATTGGCCCAAACCACATGCGCCCAGGATAAGGTGGCGTAGACCTCCGGCGGCCACACCGCATCAAAGAGCGGGCTGGCCTGTTCCCAAGCGGCTTCGCCCGGCCGGATTTCGACGCGTGTGCCGGCGGGCAAGCGCAAATTCGCTTTCGTCTCGACGCTCACCGTGCCCTCACTCACCCATCGGCTGACATGCGCCCGCGGCGCGGCTTCAATCTCGATCGTTTCGCAAGGAAGATGTGGAAGCTTGCAGGTTACGCGCTGCGAAGGCGCTATCCTACACGAACGCCGCGGGATCGGCACGCCGCGCAGCGCGGCATGCGCTGGAGCACACGCGCGGAACGTCGTCACTCGGACATCGCTACTTCGCGATCTTGAAATTTCGCGTCGTGGCCAGCACGGTCCCGCACAACGTCTCCTTGCCGGCAGCGACGACGTACACATCGGCGGCGCCGACCGAATTGGTATTGCCCGCCTGAAGCACGCGTCCTTTGGCCTTTAATTTCTCGCCCTTGGCGAGGCCGGTCATCTTGATGGTGAAATCGAGGGTCGCCAGCGCCCAACCCCGCGGCAGCAACGACAGGCACGACGCAACCGCAGCCACGTCGCCAGCCGCGCCAACCATCGAGGCGGGGAATTGGGTCGGCGGACCGGAGAACCTCTCGGCAAACGGCAACTCGATCGTGACTTCGCCCGGAGTGTAGGAAACGACGCTGATCGCGTATTCCCGCACGAAGGGCAGCGCCAAGAGAAACGATTTCAGCTCGGTTTCGTCGAGACGGTCTTGAGCGACTTCCAAGGGACCCACTCCTGAGGCGTTCGTCCTTCGCGGAGCCGATACCTCGGCCCGCGCGTGCGCGCACAGCGACAATAGCGGGAAAGGCGAGACGTTGTCGTGCGTTGCGCAAAGACAACGGTGCCGGTTCAAACGCCTTCGATGGCGATCACATTGGCTTTAGACACGCGCTGCCGAAGCGGTTTGAGCGGGCGATACTCTTCAGAAGTCCACCAGCGCTTGAGCGCGTCCATTGTCTGGAACTCGAGAACCATCACGCGCTTCGGTATCCACTCGCCCTCCAGCACCTCGGCCCTTCCCAATCGCACCAGCGCACGGCCGCCATATTTGGCGAAGATCGGGACCGCCTGGCGGCGGTACTCGTCCAGTGCGCTCAAATCCTCAATATCGAGGTCGACGATCATGTACGCGGCCATACTCTTCACTCCCTTTTGCCCATGCTGACGACGGCGCGATAGGTGATCCGGATCAGGTCATCGACCAGCGGCGGCGGCGCCTCACGTCGCTGCAGATGCGGCCGCACCGCGGCCCCCGGTGCATCGGCCAGCACGAATTGAGCAAGCCGCAGCTCATCGGCACCGCCGCCGCCGAAAGCGTCGAACGCGAACCGTTCCAGGCAGGCCTCGAAGCGCCGCGCCTGGTCGGCAACGCCCTTCTTCAGCCGCGCCGGCCATTCGCCCTGTACGAAGTCGTGCCGGCTGTAGAGCAGCAGCAGCCGGGCGTCGTCGATATGCAGTCGCACCCAAGCCGGCATGTGCAGCGCCGCCGCAAGTCCGTCGCCCGCCCCGATCGCCGCAATGAAGCCTTGCTGAAACGACAGCACGGCCGCGAGCCAAAGCTCGCCCAAGAGCAGGTCGCGTGAGGCGAACCGGTAATAGAACGAGCCCTTTGGCGCCTTGAGGCGCTCGGTGACCGAGCCGACGGTGACGCCGGCCGGACCACGCTCGGCTGCGAGCTCGCGGGCGGCCACGAGAAAGTCGTCATGCTCGAACAGCGCGTGTCCCATCGAGATGTTGACTAATCGGTCTAGACCTTATAGTCAACTCCTGTTTTGCCCGGCAAGTTGCGGCCGTCGGCGGATGGTGGAGGTAGACGATGACGACGACCGAAGGCGTGGACCGGTTACTCGCCGCCGCGCGGGACACGATGGCGAAAGTGACCGACTGCTGGGCGGCGACGCCTTCCGCGGACGGTGGAGTAAACCTCCGGGTTGTCGCACCGATTCCCGGCGTGCCCGGCGAGGACGATTGGACGATCTGGCTTGCGACGGGAGGCGGCTCGCGCAAGGCGGGGGAGATCCGACGCAGCGGGCGGCTTACGCTCGGATATCAGCATCATCCCGACCGCGCCTACGTCGCTCTCATCGGTCGAGCCGCACTCTTCGAAGACCGAGCCGAAATTCGCCGCCGGTGGGTTGAGACATGGCGCATCTACTTCCCGCGCGGCCCCGATGATCCCGACACGGTTCTCGTCAAGGTGAACGTCGAACGCATCGAACTGTGCGTGCGCGGCGTTTCGCCGGAGCCATTCGGTTCACGGCCTTCGGTGCTTCAGCGCGATGCGGATCGCCGGTGGAGTGTCGCCTCCGCCTGAGCGTGCGTCCTGACTGCGCAGCGGCAAACAGGCCGCGCCGAAGATTCAGGCCGAAGAATTTTCCAGACCGACGCCGTGCCGGAGCAAGCCCTCCCCTCTGCGGGTGCCGCAGCGCATAGAAAATTCCCAGCTTCGGCGAGGATGAAAACCGTATAGGGTGTCGCGTTGCGGTACGAACCGTGCGGGCCTATTTTCCGGTTCGTCGCGCGATCACGACCAAAAAAAAGACGATCGCTCCGTCTCAACAGCCGCCGCGAGGCAAATCATGGTCAATTTCACCCCGATCTCCGCCGCCATCGGCGGCGCGCTGATCGGGCTTTCCGCCGTCCTCCTGATGCTGCTCAACGGCCGCATCGCCGGCATCACCGGAATTGCCGGCGGCCTGATCGATCCGATCGGCACCGACCGCGTCTGGCGCGCGGCCTTCATCGCCGGCCTGATCGCGGCGCCGCTCTCGGCCATGCTCATCGGCTACACGGTGCCGGTGCCGCAGATGCCGACCAGCATGGTCACCATCGCCGTCGCCGGCCTCCTGGTCGGCTTCGGCACGCGGATGAGCAATGGCTGCACCTCCGGCCACGGCATCTGCGGCATGGCGCGGCTGTCGACGCGTTCGATCACAGCGACGGCGGTGTTCATGGGTGCGGCCATCATCGTCGTCGCGCTGACGCGGCATGTGGTCGGAGGCTGAGCCATGCGCGCGCTGGCAAGTCTCGTCTGCGGCTTCGTCTTCGGCTGGGGCCTGTTCATCTCCGGCATGATCCAGCCGGCCAAGGTCCTGGGCTTCCTCGACGTCTTCGGCATCCCCGGCGGCACCTGGGATCCGAGCCTCGCCGTGGTGATGGCGGCGGCGCTTGTCGTCGCGAGCGTCGGCTATGCGCTCATCCGGCAGCGCCAACCGATTCTCGACACCAAAGCCTATTGGCCGGCGCAGGCGCCCATCGACCGGCCGCTCATCGCCGGCGCGGTGCTGTTCGGCATTGGCTGGGGCTTGGTCGGATTGTGTCCGGGTCCGGCGATCGAGAACCTGGCAACGCTGTCGTCGCCGGTGATCATCTTCGTCGTCGCCATGGCGGTCGGCATGGCCGCGCATAATTTCTGGCAAGCGCGCGCCGCGGCGTCGACCGCGAGCACGCTCGCGCCGGCAAGCGCCGACGGCTAGAAGCAACGCAATCGCCCGCAACGAAGCGCGCCGGCAGTCGATCGACTACCGGCGCGATATTTCGCGACGAAACGTCGGGACGGATCGTCAGCTGCCGGCACCGCCGGAGATCAGGTCGCCAAACAGGTTCCAGGTGGTCCCGTCGAACTTCATCAGTTGCATCTGCTTGATCGGAGCAAAGTCGTCGGCGCTGGTCGACAGCGTCAGGCCGGGGAGCGACAGCGGTCCATTCTTGATGTGGAGGTTGGCCGCCTGCTTCATCACGTTCTCACGGGTGAGATTGTCGCCGCACGCCTTGAGCACCTCGACCATCAGATACGCCACACCATAGCCGTAGGTGTTGTTGGCGTCGGTGAGATTGCCCGCGGGATTGTATTTCTTCATCCACGCCACCCATTCTTTCATGTCGGGTGCGTCCTGCCATTGCGGGTCGGTCGGATCTTTGCCGTAGGTCGCCGAGATGATGCCGACGCCCTTCTCCGGTCCGGCGGGCTTCATCACCGCGCCGACCGAGCTCGATACGTTGCTGAGGAAGTGCATCGGCTTCCAGCCGATGTCGAACACCTTGCGGATGGTCATCGCGCCGAATTTGGGAATGGCCGCCGTCACCAGCGTATCGGCGCCGCTCCCTTGCAGCGAGGCGATTTGCGAATCCACCGTCGGGTCCGAGGTCTCGTAGGACTGGGTGGCGACGATCATCTTGTCGGCTTTGTCGCCCAGGCCTTCGCGCAGGCCGATCAGGTAGTCCTTGCCGAAATCGTCGTTCTGATAAAGCATGGCGATCTTGGCGTTCGGAAGGTTCTTGACGATGTAGCGGCCATAAATGCGCGCTTCGATCCGGTAGCTCGGCTGGTAGCCCATGGTCCAGGGAAAGTGCTTCGGGTCGTTCCACTTGTCGGCGCCGGTGGCGACGAACAGTTGCGGCACCTTGTTGTCGTTGAGGTAGGCGCGGATCGCGGTATTGGGCGGCGTGCCGAGCGGATTGAACATCAGCAGCACCTGGTCCTCTTCGACCAGCTTGCGCACCACCTCGACGGTCTTCGGCGGACTGTAGCTGTCGTCGCGGCTGATGAAGTTGATCTTGCGGCCTTTGATGCCGCCCTGCTCGTTGATCATGTTGAAATAGGCAGCCTCGGCCTTGCCGATGACGCCATAGGCCGAAGCCGGGCCGCTATACGGCATCGTGTTGCCGATCTTGATTTCGGTATCGGTGACGCCGGGCCCGTATTGGCCTGCGGCGAGAGCGAGCCCGCTGGCGAGCACCAGAGTGGCCGCCGCGAAGCCCGTTGCAGTAATCCGTCTCATCATCATAACTCCGATTTTCTTACGTGAAACTCTCCATCGCGGATATTAGCGGCATTGCCGGCTGCGTTGAAGCTCCGGCGCCCTGGCCGGGCGGATTTTCGTGGTCATGGTTTCTTCTTGCGGATCGTCGGGTCCAAATGGAAGATTCTTGCCGCATTCAGCCCGAGAATGTTGCGTTTTGCCTGTTCGGACAGGAACGGCAGATCGTAGATCGCCGCCGGGAGATCGAAATCATAGTGCGGCCAATCCGACGAAAATAGCAGCTGACTCTCGGCATTGATCATCTCGAGCGTGATTTCCAGCGCCCGCGGATGCGTCGTCTCCATCGGCTGCGTCGTGTACCAGCAGTTCTGCCGCATGTATTCGCTGGGCAGGCGCTTGAGCTGCGGCGCCTCCGATTGCCGCATCAGGAACTGATCGTCGAGCCGTTGCATCAGGAACGGCACCCACGCCAGCCCGCTCTCGATCCAGATCGATTTGAGTTGCGGAAACCGCTCGGGAATTCCGTTGAGGATCCAGTTCGTCATGTGCACGAGATTGCACCAGACGAAGCCCAGCGCATGCATGCCGACGAAGCGGTTTATGGTGGCGAGCGACTGGTCCTGCCAATGGTAGCCGGAATGGAACGCCAGCGGCTTGTCGAGCTCTTGGATCATGGCGTAGAGCCGCATGTAGTCGTTGTGATGGACCGGCTTGTAGCGGGTGCTGGTCACACAAAAGCCGATCACGCCCTTCTTGTCGCCGAACTCCTTGACCGTGCGCTCGGCCTCTTCCGGCGTATTGAACGGCAGGTAGACCAGGGTCTTGATGCGATCGTCGGCGGCGAGCACGCGCTCGACGAGCCATCGGTTGTAGGCGCGGCCGAGCCAGACCTCCATCTCGGGCTGCGGATGCATGCCGAGCATCAGCATTGGGGTGGGAAAAACGACCATGTAGTCGATGCCGAGCGAATCCATCGCCCGGCGCGTGAGCACGACGTCGCGATGGGTGTCGGTTTCGGTGATCTTCTCGCGCTGGCCGTCCTGATGCGGAATGCGCCCGCCGACCGATTGGTAGCGCAACGCGATATCGCCGTTGAGGCCGTAGGGAATGCCGATCCGGTCGTGCTGGAAGCGTATGGCATTGTCGCGAACGACCGGATCCTCGATATAGGTGACGATCTCGTTCCACGACGCGGTCTCGAAATGGTGAGCGTCGATGTCGCAAATGAGCCAGTCGGCAAAGCCGCGCCGGCGCGCGTCGTTCCGGGCGTGCGCCAGGATATCGCGCGTGTCGGTGAAGACATCGATGGTTTGCACCGGATGCGGCTCGGCCGAGCGAGCGGGCGGAATGGAGACGTTCATGCGTTGCCTCGCCTAGTTTGGCTTGTTCAGGCGTCCCGATAAATGTCGTCGTCCGGACGGCGGCGATACCATAGCGCCAGCTCCATCGGCCCGAGCCGCAGCGCGCGCAACAGCTCGGAGACCGCGGAGAGGAGCTCGGTCGCGGTCAGCTCCTCGTCTTTGCGGCCGGCGATCGGCCGGAACGTGCGCTCCTCGCCATCGGACTTCGCCACGTATAATCGAATGGCGGCGGTCATGATCTGGGCGACCGCCTCGTCGGAGACCCGGCGCGCTTCGCCGTGCTCTATCAGGTCGCGGGCCGCGGCGAGGAGCTTTGGCGCAGCTTCATCGATCCAGGCGTATTCGTCGTTCCGCCGGGGATCGTCAGGGCGTGACATACACCCCTCCGTCGCGGACGATGACGCTCGCTTTGCGCAGCTTCAGGGCCGCGCGACCCGGGTGCTCGCCGGTTCTGACATTGTATTCATAGCCGTGCCAGGGACAGACGATATGCGTGTCGTCGGCATGGTATTGCAGCGCCCGCACCGTGCCGTCGCTCTGCACCGGCTCGACGACACGCTGCATGATCCGGCCCTGACACACCGGACCGCCGCGATGAGCGCATTCATTGTGCCAGGCGTAGAACTCGCCATCGACCAGGAAAACTCCGATCTCGGCCTCGCCGCATTTGAGCAACAGGCGGCCGGTCTCCTTGAAGTCATCGACGCTGCCGGCGCGATACTCGGTCATGAAAGCTCCCGGATGAAGGTCAACTGCCGGCGCCGGAAAGCACCGGACCAAACAATCGCCAGGTGGTGCCGTCGAACTTCATCAATTGCATCAGCTTGATCGGAGCGTAATCGTCGGCGCCGGTCGAAACGGTGATACCGGGCAGCAACATCGGCAGCTTCAGGTCGCGGATATTGGCGGCCTCCCTCATCACATTTTCGCGGGTGAGATTGTCGCCGCACGCCTTGAGCACCGCCGCCATGGTTTGTGACAGCGCGTAGCCATAGACGGTGAAATTATCGGCGACGTTCCCCGAGGTGTTGTACTTCTTCATCCAGGCGAGCCAATCGCGGTATTCGGGCGTGTCCTGCCACTGCGGATCGGTCGGGTCCTTGAAGTAGCCTGCCGAGATGATCCCGACGGACTTGTCCAGTCCCGCCGGCTGCAGCGCCGCCTTGACCGAGGTCGACACGTTGCTGAGGAAGTGCGTCGGCTTCCACCCGAGGTCATAGACCTTGCGAATGGCCTGCGCGGCAAACTTGGAAATAGCCGCCGTGAGCAGGATTTCGGCGCCGCTTGCCTGCAGCGACACGATCTGTGAATCGAGCGTCGCATCGGTGGTCTCATACGACTGGATGGCGACGATCATCTTGTCGGCCTTGTCGCCGAGCCCTTCGCGCAACCCGATCAGGTAGTCCTTGCCGAAATCGTCGTTCTGATAGAGCACCGCGATCCTGGCATTCGGCAGGTTCTGCAGGATGTAGCGGGCATAGATGCGCGCCTCGATGCGGTAGCTCGGCTGCCAGCCCATCGTCCACGGATGGTGCTTCGGATCATTCCATTTGTCGGCGCCGGTGCCGACGAAGAGTTGCGGCACCTTGTTGTCGTTGAGGTAGCCCTGGATCGCGGTGTTGGGCGGCGTGCCGAGCGTATTGAAGAGAATGAGCACGCGATCCTCTTCCACGAGCTTGCGCACCTGCTCGACGGTCTTCGGCGGGCTGTAGCTGTCGTCGCGGCTGATGAAGTTGATCTTGCGGCCGTTGATGCCACCCTGCTCGTTGAGCATGGCGAAATAGGCGGCGTCCGATTTGCCGATCGCGCCGTAGCTCGAATTCGGGCCGCTATAGGACATCGTGTTGCCGATCTTGATCTCCGTGTCGCTAGCGCCCGGCCCGTATTGACCGGCCGCCACGGCAAGCCCGCCGGCGACGATGAGGCTCGCCGCCACAAGGCTGTTCACGATGATCCGTCTCATGTCACAGTTCCGGGTCGCGCCGGCACAATTCTGGCGGTGCGAATACTAGCGGCCGATCGTGTCCAAGTCTCGGGCCGGAAGTTTTGGGCCGGCCGCCGCGGTTTCTTGCCCGGCGGCCGGATTTGGTGGAGACTTGCACGAACACGATCGAACCGAGGGCACGCCGATGGAAATCGTCCCGCTGGGTCCGGGTTTCGGCGCCGAGCTGCGCGGCGTCGGCATCGCCGACGTCGCCGCGGAGGAGGACGCGTACCGGCAGGTCCGCGCCGCGTTCGAGGAGCATTCGGTGCTGGTCTTTCGCGGCCAGGACGTGACCGACAACACGCAGCTCGCCTTCTCGCGCTGTTTTGGGCCGCTCGAGGTCACCAAGGTCGGCGCGCTCGGCGCCGGCACCAACCTGGCGATCCTCTCGACCATCGACGAGAGCGGCAAGGTCGTGGCGGCGGATCACCGGCTGGCGCTCGGCAACAAGGCCAACCAGCTGTGGCATACCGACAGCACGTTCAAGCGCGTGCCGGCGCTCGCCTCGGTGCTCTCCGCGCGCATCATTCCGGCGCGCGGCGGCGAGACCGAATACGTGTCGACGCGGCTTGCCTGGGAGCGGCTCGATCCGGCCTTGCGCCAACGGCTCGAGGGAGCCTTCGCCTGGCACGACTACGCTCACTCGCGCGGGAAGATCGCGCCCGACCTCGCCAACGCCGAGGAGCGCGCGGCGCTGCCGCCGCAATGCTGGCGGCTCGTTTGGAAGAACCCGATCAACGGCCGCAGCGCGCTCTACATCGCCTCGCACGCCTATGCGATCGAAGGGATGGAGCAGAAGGCGGCGCAACAACTCCTCGACGCGCTGATCGAGGCGGCGACGGCGCCGGAGGCAAGCTACGTCCACAGCTGGCGCGGCGGCGACGTCGTCATGTGGGACAACCGCGCCACCATGCATCGCGGCCGGCCCTGGCCCGCGCACGACGCGCGCCTGATGATCCGCACCACCATCTCCGCGACCGCGGCGGACGGGACCGAGAGCGTGCGTTTCTCGCCGCGGCAGGCGGCGGAGTGAGGCGACGAACGCTTCGGCGCTCCGGTCGCAGGACGCCTCAACGGCCGCCGGAGACCGGCAGAACCGCCCCGGTGACATAGGCGGCCGCGGGCGAGACGAGAAAGCGCACGCAGTCAGCGACCTCCGCCGCCGTTCCAGTCCGCGCCATCGGCACGGTCGGCGCCATGCGCTCGACCCGGTCCGGCATGCCGGCGGCCGCATGGAGCTCGGTATCGATGAGACCCGGCGCCACCGCATTGACGCGGATGCCCTCCGCGGCGACCTCGCGCGCGAGGCCGACAGTCAGCGTGTCGAGCGCGCCCTTGCTGGCGGCGTAATGGATCCATTCGCCCACGCCGCCAAGCTGCGCGGCGCGCGATGAGACATTGACGATGCTTCCGCCCGCGCCGCCTCTGCGCGTCGACATCCGCCGCACCGCTTCGCGGCAGCACAAGAACGCGCCGAAGACATTGACGGAAAAGACGCGAGCGAGCGCCGACGCGGGCAGGTCCGCGAGCCTGCTGAAACCTCCGGTCACTCCACCATTGTTAACCAGCACAGCCGGAGCCCCAAGGCGCCGGTCGACGGTCTCGAACAGGCGAATGACATCGGCCTCTTCGGCGACATCGGCTTGCACGGCAATGGCGGTCCCGCCACTGCCGACGATCTCCGCGACGGTCTTTGCCGCCGCGCTTTCGTTGCTGGCGTAATTCACGGCGACCGCATAACCGTCCGCAGCGAGACCTTTGGCGATCGCGGCGCCGATACCACGCCCGCCGCCAGTCACGATCGCGACGCCTTTGGCGCTAGCCATGGCCATGCTCCATCGGCGGCCAACAATTCATGCGCATGAAACCTCCCGCATCGGCTCGGATCAAACGTGCAAGGCGATGACCTGGCCGCCATCGGCGACAATGGTCGTGCCGGTCATGTAGCGGCCGGCGTCGGAGACAAGAAGGAGAAGCGGACCGTCGAGATCGGTGGTCTCGCCGAAGCGGCCCATCGGGATCTGGCGTTTCATCGCCGCGCCCGCCCCGGTCGTCAAATACTCGCGGTTGATCTCGGTGACGATCCAGCCGGGAGCGATGGCGTTGACGCGGATCCCTTTGAAGGCAAGTTCGAGCGCGAGGTTCTTGGTGAGCTGAATGACGCCGGCCTTGGCGGTCGCGTAGCCGATCACGCCCTTATCGGCGCCGATGCCGAGCACCGAGGCGATGTTGACGATGGCGCCGGCTTTGCCGGCGGCGAGCATGCGGCGGGCACCCTCCTGCGCCCAATAGAAGACGGCATCGAGATTGGTGGAAAGGACGCCCCGCCAGCCTTCCTCGGTAATCTCGACGGCGCGGCCGGCCTGCACCACGCCGGCATTGTTGACGAGGATGGTCACCGTGCCGAACGCCTTTTCCGCGGCGTCGAAGGCGCGCTGCATCGCCGCGCGCTCGCGCACGTCGGCTTCGATGGCGACGGCGCGGCCGCCCGATTTCTCGATCCGCGCCTTGACCCCGGCGAGTCGATCGGCGCGGCGCGCCACCAGCGCCACCGCCGCGCCGTTCTCGGCCAAGACCTCGGCGAAGCGCACGCCCAGCCCGCTCGACGCGCCGGTCACCAGCGCCACCTTGCCGGCAAGGTCGAAAATCTGCGCCGCGGTCATGGCATTGCTCCCTGTCGCTTTCGGCGGCGAGATAGTACATGCCGGATGCGAGTTCGCCGATGCTGAAAATCGATCTGTGCTATCGTGGCCGCGGCCGCGATGGCCGATCGGCCGAACCCGGGACATCAGATGGCGCAGATGCGCAAGGAGACCGACAGCCACGGCGCAGTCGACGTGCCGGCCGACAAGCTATGGGGCGCGCAAACGCAGCGTTCCATCGCCTATTTCAGTATCGGCCGGGATCTGATGCCTCCCGAAATGATCATCGCTTATGCGATCTTGAAGAAGGCCGCCGCCACCGCGAACCACGCCGGCAAAAAGCTCGACGGCGAGCGCCACGCGCTGATCCTTCGCGCTTGCGACGAAATCCTCGCCGGCAAGCACGACGACATGTTCCCGCTGCATGTCTGGATGACCGGCAGCGGCACGCAGTTCAACATGAACGTCAATGAGGTGATCGCCAACCGCTGCTCGCAGTTTGCCGGCAAGCCGCTCGGCAGCAAGGAGCCGGTCCATCCCAACGATCACGTCAACATGTCGCAATCGTCGAACGACACTTTTCCGGCGGCGATGTACATCGCCGCGGCGGTCAATGTGAAAGAGCGCCTCATCCCCGCGGTCGTCGCACTGCGTGACGCGATCGACGGCAAGGCAAAAGCGTGGAACGACATCATCAAGATCGGGCGCACGCACATGCAGGACGCCACCCCGCTGACGCTCGGCCAGGAATGGTCCGGCTATGTTGGGATGCTGAGCGACGATCTCGACCGGATCGACGCCGCCCTGCCCGGTGTGTACCGGCTGGCGCTTGGCGGCACCGCGGTCGGCACCGGCATCAATGCCTGGCCGGGCTTCGCCGAGGCTGCGGCCGCGGAGATCGCCCGGCTGACCGGCCTCCCCTTCGTCACCGCTCCCAACAAATTCGTCGTGCAGGGCGCCCACGACGCGCTGGTGCAGCTTTCGGGAACGCTGCGCACGCTCGCAGTGTCGCTCCACAAGATCGCCAACGACATCCGGCTGATGTCATGCGGGCCGCGCGCCGGATTCGCCGAACTGTCGATCCCGGAGAACGAGCCGGGCTCTTCGATCATGCCCGGCAAGGTCAATCCCACCCAGTGCGAAGCGCTGACCATGGTCGCCGTGCAGGTGATGGCGAACGACGTCGCCGTCGGTTTCGGCGGCGCCGGCGGCTACCTGGAAATGAACGTCTACAAGCCGCTGATGATCTTCAATGTCATGCAATCGATCGTCGTCATGAGCGACGGCTGCGCGAACTTCCGCAAATATCTGGTCGAGGGCGCCAAGCCCAATCTGAAGAAGATCAACGAAGACGTCGCGCGTTCGCTGATGCTGGCGACCGCGCTGGTGCCGGTCATCGGTTACGACAAGGCGGCAAAGATCGCCCACCATGCCATGCACAACGATCTGACGCTGCGCGAAGCCGCCCTGCAATTGGGCATGATCAGCGCCGCCGACTTCGACCGGATCGTCGATCCGAAGAAGATGCTGCAGCCCTCCTGACGCGGCATCGGCCGGCCGGCATCGCAACCAGCCGCCCGGTCTACGCCCGCGCCCGATAGGATCGGCTCGGTATCTGGAAGCCGCAGCTCGAGCCGTCGGTGACCGCGACCTCGTCCTCCCACGGCAGCCGGTATTTGCCCGCCACCAGATCGCGCATGTAGGTATACGGGCAATCCTGCGCGCCGCCTTTGACCGCGACAAAGCCGCGGTGGCCGAACTGATAGATGTTGTTCTCCACGCCCCAGAGCCGCCGCGCCTCGTCGGCGAGCTTCGGGCGCACCTCGGCGGTGATGATCTCGTCGGGAGCGCCGTTGCCGGTGACGAGCGGCACGCCGTCGAAATTGACGATCATGCCCTCGCCCATGGAATTGAACACGCCGTCGGTTCCGGCCATGCACACATTCGCCGTGTACATGAGGTTCGAGAACGCATTGCTCTGATTGCTGACCTGCCAGGCCTGCCGGATCGGCGCGGTGTAGCCCGCGGTGCGCAGCATGATGTTGGCGCCCTTATAAGCGCATTCCCGCGCCATCTCCGGGAACATGCCGTCGTGGCAGATGATCAGCGCGATCTTGCTGCCGTTCGGGCCGTCGCACACCGGGATGCCGAGATTGCCCGGCTCCCACGGCTCGACCGGCACCCAGGGATGCATCTTGCGGTAATAGAGCTTCAGCTCGCCGCGCGCGTCGATGATGACGCCGCTGTTGTAGGGATTGCCGTCCGGATTGTACTCCATGATCGAGAAGCAGCCCCAGATGCGGTTCTCCGAACACGCCTTCCTAAAGCTTGCGACCTCCGGCCCGTCGAGCCGCGACATCAGCTCGGCGTTGGTATCCATGGACAGGCCATGCAGCGAATATTCGGGGAAGACCACGAGGTCCATGGTCGTCATCCCCTTGCGCGCCTTCGCCACCATGGCGCAGATCTTCTGCGTCTGCGCCGCGAGATCGCTTTTGCTGGCGATCGTCGGCAGTTGCAGTTGGACGAGCCCGATGACCACACCGTCGGGCGCCTTGTTCAATCCGCCAAGCCCGCTCATCGATCGTCTCCTCGCTTGCGTTGTTGCCGCCGCGGTCGGCATGCAAGAATCGTACAATTTGCATGCGGCCGGCGCGGTGACAGTCGGCCGGCCCACACTATAATGAGCCGGCGAGAATTAAAGAGGCGCGCGCATCATGGCGCACGATCATGACCACGACGATGATCACGAGCACGGCTCGGAGCTTTCCGAGATGCAGCTGCGCGTGCGCGCGCTCGAGACCGTGCTGGCGGAGAAGGGCTATATCGATCCGGCGGCGCTCGACGCGATGATCGAGGCCTATGAGACCAGGATCGGCCCGCATATCGGCGCCCGCGTCGTCGCCAAGGCCTGGTCCGATCCGGCCTTCAGGCAGGCGCTGATCGCGGACGCGACCAAGGCCGTGCAGACGCTCGGCCTAATGACCCGCGTCGGGGATCACCTGATCGCCGTCGAGAATACGGCAAGGCTCCACAACATCATCGTGTGCACGCTGTGCTCCTGCTATCCGTGGGAAGTGCTCGGCCTGCCGCCGGTCTGGTACAAATCCGCGCCCTATCGTTCGCGCGCGGTCAACGATGCGCGCGGCGTCCTTGCCGATTTCGGCCTCAAGCTGCCGGCGGACACGCAAATCCGGGTCTGGGATTCGACCGCGGAGACGCGCTTCATCGTGCTGCCGATGCGCCCCGCCGGCACCGAGGGCTGGAGCGAAGAAAAACTCGCGGCGCTGGTCACGCGCGATTGCATGATCGGCACCGGGCTGCCCAAAAGTCCGGAGGACGTCGTGTAGTGGACGGTGTGCACGATATGGGCGGCATGCACGGCTTCGGCACCGTTGAGCCCGAGCCGAACGAGCCGGTTTTCCACGCCGAATGGGAGGCGCGCTGCCTCGCGCTCAACCGCGCCATGGGCGCGGCCGGCGCCTGGACCATCGATGAGGGACGCGCCGGCATCGAGGAGCTGCCGCCGGAGGTCTATCTGTCGCGCTCCTATTACGGGAAATGGGCGCTGCGGCTGGAGAACATGGTCGTCAAGCTCGGCTTTGCCGGCGCCGATGAGCTCGCCGCCGGGCATGCGCTCCGCCCCGGCAAGCCGCTCAAGCGCAAATTCGACCTTGCCGCGGTTGCGCGCACGCTGACCCGCGGCTCCTTCGGCCGGCCGGCGCCAACGCCGGCGCGCTTCAAGATCGGCGACCGCGTGCGCACCAGGAATATCCTCCCAGTGACGCATACGCGCCTGCCGCGCTATGCCCGCGGCCGCGTCGGCGTCATCGAAGCGTTGCGCGGCTGTCACGTTTTCCCCGACTCGGTCGCGATCGGCGCCGGCGAAGACCCGCAATGGCTCTACACCGTGCTGTTCGCGGGCCGCGAACTATGGGGCGAGAATGCCGACCCGACGCTTAACGTCTCGATCGAAGCCTTCGAACCGTATCTGGAGGCGGCGTAGTAAATTTTCCTTCCCCGTTTCGCGGCGGGAGGAACAAAAACGGGAGCCAAGCGCGGAGGATGGATAAAATTGGGATCGCGTGCCGAGAGCAAACAAAGACCAGCGAAGAAGCGATTGAGATGAGCGTCGATCTCGCCACCCTGCCGGCGACGCCGTCGTCGCAGGGCTTCCCGCGCAATGAAGATGGGCCGGTGTTTCACGAGCCGTGGGAGGCGCAGGCTTTCGCACTCGCCAGGTCGCTGCAGGAGCGCGGCGTATTTTCCGCAACCGAGTGGGCCGCGGCGCTCGGCGCAGAAATCAAGCAAGCGCAAGCCGCGGGCGATCCGGATACCGGCGAGACCTACTATCATCACTGGCTGGCAGCTCTCGAGCGGCTCGCCGCCGCCAAGGGCCTCGCCGATACGCGCACGCTGGCGCGCAACCGCGAAGCGTGGCGGCGGGCCTACGCCCGCACCCCGCACGGCACGCCGATCGTGCTGCAACCACGCGACTTCGGTGATTGATCTAGCCGCAGCACCTCGTCCGACAATCGATGACCTGAGCCGTAACGTTCGCAACGTTTGCGGCGCATAGGTGCATTGCAACGCTCGCCGCAACATCCGCGCTCCCGGTACCTATATCGCTGCTACCCAGGAGCACGGAGGCTGATATGTCCGGCAAGATCATCACTGCGACGGTTGCGGCGCTGCTGCTTGCGTCGACCGCTCTGGCGTCCGCCAAGCCGCACGCCGCACGCCACCAAAACGAGCAGCGCCCGTCCTACGGCGAGCAAGGGCGGTACTATGACGTGGCGCCGGGGCCCAACTATGTGCTGCCCAATTTCGGACCGACCAGCGGAGAAGAAGTTATTCCGTCGGCGCGTTTCCCCGCTCCCCAGGGGCAAGGTCGCTAGGCGCTGTTTGCAAAGTGGGTCGAGGCGCGACTCAAACTTCGATTCAAGCGAGAAAGAGCTATAGCTTCATGTCTTTTTAGTTTTGTGTCCTTTCGCTCGCTTACCCGCCGGCGCTTTCTTCTTCTTTGCCTGATTGTATTCAATAGCGGCCCGGACGAGATTTTTCAGGGCACGTTCGTTGATCTTATCGCCCTCGAATAAATCGATTGCTCGCCACACTTTGCCTCCGAGGCCGGCGTTGAAGAGCTTGTCAGGATCGGGGAGCTTCGCCCCGTGAGCAAAGGTAAGCTTCACTTTCTCTTTGTGGGCGTTGCCGACCGCGATGATTCCGTCGCGAGACCACACTGGGCTCCCCATCCACTTCCATTCCTCGATGATCTCCCGGTCGGCCTCAAGGATGCTCTTGCGGACACCGGCGAGCGTCTTGCCGCGCCAATCGGTGAGTTTTGCGATCAGCCGGTCGATACGTTCCGACGGGTTCATTGGATCTTTATGCCTCGAATTCCGGTCCTGCTTCATGCGGCCGCAACACAATTGGGGAAATTTTGAAGGGTGAGTCAATATCTTGGAAAATGCCGCAGGGGTGTCCGATCGTGTCTGGCACTATGGATAGAATTTAATACTGGCAAGTCTTTCAATAGCTTGTGGGCACCTCCGCAACTGCTATAGGCTTAAACGCCCGTTTTTGCGTTGGTTCGTTATGGCAGGGCTTCGCTGGCTATGTGGCTCGCATTTGGTTTATTGGCGCGAAAATTGATCGCGGTTGCCCTTGTTTCGGCGATGGCGGTCATCTTCGGCCTTGCGGCACCGGCTAGCGCGCAGACGAAGGTCGCCCTCGTCATCGGCAACGGCGCGTATAGAAACGTGCCGCAGCTTCCCAACCCGCCTAACGATGCCACCGACGTTGCCGCCGCTTTCCTACGGCTCGGCTTCTCGGTGCGTCTGCTGACCGACGCCACCTATGACGACATCCGAAAGGCATTCCTGGAATTCACCCGGAAGGCGCGCGACTCTGAAATGGCGGTCGTGTTTTTCGCCGGTCACGGCATGGAGATCGGCGGCGAAAATTGGCTTGTTCCGATCGACGCCGAGTTGAAAACCGACCTCGATACTGAGCAAGAAGCTATTTCTTTACGAGCAATCATGCTGACCGTTTCGGCCGCGTCGAAGCTCGGTCTAGTCGTGTTGGACGCGTGCCGGAATAATCCATTTCTCGCCAAGATGAAGCGAACGATTGCTTCGCGCTCGGCGAACAGAGGCCTTGTTCGCATCGAGCCGATGAACAATGTGCTGATAGCGTATGCGGCCAAGGACGGCACCACTGCCGCGGATGGCGACAGTCGCAACAGTCCCTTCACTGCCGCATTGCTCAAGCACCTGGAAAAACCCGGACTCGAAATCAACTTCCTGTTCCGCAACGTGCGCGATGACGTCATTGCCGCCACCGATAGCGAGCAGGAACCCTTCGTCTATGGTTCGCTCTCCAAGGAAGCCATCTATCTGAGACCTCCAGTTGTCGGGCCGATTCCGGGCGGTACCGACCAAGTTGCCTGGTCGGTCCTTAAGGAGACGACGGACGCGGCGGCTCTCAAACGGTTCGCGGCACAATATCCGAATAGCCCGCTGCGCCAGGACGCCGAGGCGCGCGTTGCCGCACTTGAGGCAGCGCAGGCGGCCAAACCGGCGCCGCCGAGCCCCGATGAGGTCATGTGGATGCTGCTCAAAGATACCACGGACCAGGCGGCGCTGAGACGCTTCACGTCGCAATATCCCGATAGCCGGTTTCGCCGGGACGCCGAGACGCGCGTTGCGGCGTTGGAGGCGACCAAAGCACCGGCAATCAAACCCGTTGACGCTCACGAATTGGCGCGCTCGTTGCAGTTCGAGCTCAAGCGCGTCGGCTGCTTTACGGGCGCTGTAAACGGCGAGTTCGACGACGCCACCCGGGCGGCTTGGTACTCGTTTGGCAAAGCTGCCGTGATCAAGCTCCCTGACGAAGAAACGCCGGACGCGGTGAAAGCTGTGCGCGCGGCCGAGGCGCGTGTTTGTCCTCTGGTTTGCTCGGACGGCGAGCGCGCCAAAGGCGACCGCTGCGTCGCGGTTGCGCCGCAAAAGGAGCCGGCAAAGAGAGGAAGCGCCGAACAGGAGCCGCCGCGGAAACGCGTCAGCAGGAATTCCGGGACCTCGCGCCCAGCTCGTGGTCCGGCCACGGCGGGGCAAGTCCCCTTTTCGTCCGGCAGCCATAGCGGCAGCGCCGGGTGCGGCGGCGGCCCGACAACGTCAGACGCGCGAGGCGCTAGTCTGCCGTGCAATTAACGCGCTCTGCCATCCCCTGAAGTATCTGCTTTCTTGTTCCGCCGGGCCGATCACCAAAATGCCGGCGCTGCCTGGGTCAAGCTTCCTTCCAGGGCAAACGGGCATCGCAATTTAACAACGGCACTTCCGCCAATGCGACGTGGCGGCGCGCGGCGGCTCTATAGTTCCTTGCCGATCATGCGATCGACCGAGTACGGCCCGCCACCGCGGATCGCGATAGCGAACATCACGATGCCGAGTAGAAGCACGTATTCGAAGCCGCCCTTGTCGACCGCAAATCCCGCTTTGAAATGCACGGCGAGGAAGGCGATGCCCAACTCGATAGCGATTGCCGCCGCGAAAAACCGCGTGAACAGACCGATGATCACGCAAACAGCGCCGACCGTTTCCAGAAACATGGCGGCCACCGCGAACAACGGGGCGGGCTCCAATCCCTGTTTAGCCATGAAACCAGTAACGCCGGCGAGGCCGAAAGTGCCGACTTTTTGCCAGCCATGCATGAGCAAAACATAGCCGATAATGACCCGGACCAGCGTATAGGCAATGTCGCGCCAGGATTCGTAAAATCCCGCGAGGCCCGGAAAGATCAATTTCGTCTCGGCCGCCGCCATGGTTTTCCTCCCCTTGCTCCCGCCGATCGGCGTGGTGTCGGCGTCCCTGGAGGAAAACCTACAACGCACCACCGGCAGGCGATATTCAACAGTCCGTGCTGTTGCGGTGCGGCACGCTGCTTCCGGCCAAAGCCGATATCGGGAGGGCCGCGAGGAATGTTCGCCTTAAGGCATCAAGCTGACGCCCAATTGACGTGGCGCGTATGCCGGCTTTTGACCCATCCCGGACAATACGTCAGTTCTCAAGGATACAGGCCAGTAGCCCCGCACGGTGTCGAACCCATGCCCACAGGCCCTAACGGGCCTTCTGCTCGAGGTCTTTGCCGAGCGGATGATGGTGTTTGAGGCCCGCGCCTTTGGCTGCGGCGAACAACTGGTCCACGGCTTCACCAATGTGAGCAGCGCCGGTTTTCATGCGCTCGGTCGAAGCGAGGCCCGTCCGGGCGGTTTCCTGCGTGCGGCGGACCGTCTCCTCGATAGCTTTCAAGCCCTCGGTCACCGTCGCGGCATTGGCGGCCGCACGGCTCGCGACTTGCGCGATGCCCTGCGTTCCCATGGCCTGGTCGTTGACGGCCCTTGCAACCGCTTCGACAATTTCAGCGATACTGGTCGCGGTTTCGCTGCCGATTTCGCTACCGCTCTTGAACTCTGCCACCGACCGGCGCATGGCATCTTCGATGACTGCAACCTGGCGGCCGATATCTTCCGTCGCCTTCGAGGTCTGGGAAGCAAGGGATTTGACCTCGGCCGCCACCACAGCAAAGCCCCGCCCAGCATCGCCTGCGCGCGCCGCTTCAATGGTGGCGTTCAGCGCCAGCAAGTTGGTCTGCGCAGCAATCTTGGAAATCAGGTCGGCGACAGAGCTGATCTTTTCGACCGCGTCTGCAAGCGACTGGATCGTCACATTAGTTCGCTCGCGCTGTGACGCCGTGCGATGCGCCATCTCGGCGCTCCGCGTCGCCTGCTCGTGGATGTTCAAAATCGACGTACTGAGCTGGTCGACAGCCGCCGCCATGGTTCCGACATTGGCGACCGCATCGCTCGCCGCCGCGCCTGCTGTTCTCGATTGTGTGGAGGCGGTGTTGGCGAGCGCATTAAGCTCTTCGGTGGTTTCGCTGAGCGACGCGATGGCGGTGGAGGCTGCGCCGCGGACTTCTTCCATCTTCGTGCCAAATGCCTGAATCGCGTAGTCGAGTTTGGTGCTGCGTTCCTTCGCCTTGATGACACGGGCTGCATAATGGATCGCAACCGCTGTCGCGACGTCCAGATTAAGCACGCGCGCCGCCTCGTCCGCTAAGCGCACCGCACTGCGGCGGCTGAGCCACTCGCTGGCCAGGGCCTGATTGAGGGCGCATTCGATTGTATTGGCGACGGCAGGCCTAGAGCGCATGTCGAAACCGAGCGCGATCTCTATCTCAACGCGCTTGGTCGCATCCTCGCTCCAGCTGTCGTCGAACGACCGCGTGAACAGCCGCTCCGTTCCCTTGATGATTGAATCCTTGTAGGGCGCGGCGTTTTTGGTCAAGGCCTCGCGAAACGACGGAGCGTTCGCGATCGCTTCGCGGAAATGCTCATCCAGTGCGGCGCCGAGGCTCGGCTCGATCAGCGCCCAGATCTTACGACGGAGCGCATTGGCCTCAAATTCAACGCGGTAGATGCCGAATGCGAGCTGGAACTCTATGGGAAGCGCCATTGGGGACCGATTTACCGCCGCCGATCTTGAGCTTCCGTTACGCAACAACAGCGTGCTCGGTTTCCCTTAAGCCGACTATGACCGCTGGAGTTCCAAGTGCTGCTTGCTCAAGTTCGAAGGGGCTCCGCACGCACTGTGTCAATCCCGCGCAAAAGGCCCCTCGGCACCTCAGGAAACTCCTTCGAAGGCTACCGCAGACCTTTTCGCAAAGCGTTGCGGAATAAGCTTTAGGAAACCTTAAATCAGCCGGTCCGGCGAGCCGATCCGAGATACTGTCCCAATTCTTGGCGCCGGCGCGAACGCTGCCGCGACCTTGCCACCGCTTGTGGCCCTGAGCGCAGCCGCAAATAGAGAATCGGCAGCTGATCAGTGGGCCGCCGTCAGCGCGGCGATACGCTTGTCGAACCAGTCGAGGTCCTGCCGCCATTGCGAAGCGTCCGGGTGCTGCTCGATCAACTGCGCAATGATCGCGCGGCCATCGGCGAGGGCTTCCTGCGCTTGCGACACTTGCTTCGCCTTCAGATAGACCTCGGCGAGCTTCGCATATGACACCGCCAAATCGCGCTGCAGGCTGCCGTTTCCGGTCTCCACCTTCGCCAAGCGGTCGGCGATGGCGAGATCGGCTTTGAACGAAACCATCGCAGCGGCCACGTCGTTCAGCCTCAGCTGCAGGTCGCCGAGCTTTTCATAGGTAGCCGAAAGGTCGCGTTGCCATTTGGCATTGCCGGGATCGGATTTGACCACTCGGTCCTTGATAGCGATGCTCATCTGATAGGAGGTAAGCGCAGCCGGCAGATCGCCCAGCGCCACCTGCGTGCCGGCGACGCTGTCGTATGACAGCGCCAGATCGCGCTGCCAACCGGCGTTGCCGGGGTCGGACTTTGCCACGCGGTCCGCGATGGCGAGGCTCGCCTGATAGGAGTTGAGCGCGGCCGGCAGGCTATGCTGGGCCACCTGAATGTCGCCGACATGGTCGTAGGCAAGCGACAGGTTGCGCTGCGCGGCGATATTGCCGGGGTCGGACTTCGCCAGGCCGTCTCTGATGGCAAGGTTCGCCTGATAGGCGGTCAGCGCGGCCGCCAGATCGCCGAGCGCCTTGTACGCATCGCCGAGCTTGGTGTGGGAAATCGCAAGATCGCGCTGCCGGCCGGCGTTGCCGGGATCTGACTTCGCCAGGCGGTCCCAGACGGCGAGGCTCGCTTGGTCGGAGATCAGCGCGGCGGGCAGGTCGGCTTGCGCCGCCTGTACGTTGCCGATCCGCTCATGCAAAAGCGCCAAATCAACCTGCAAGTCCACATTGGCGGGATTGGCCGCGGCCATGCGATCGGCGATGGCGAGACTGGCCCGAAAGGAAGCCAGCGCGGCGGGCAGGTTATGCTGCGTGACCTCTACGTCGCCAATCCTGCTGTAGGAATTTGTCAGATCGCGCTGCCAGCCGGCATTGCCGGGATCGGACTTCGCCAGGGATTCCCTGATGGCGAGGGCCGCCTGATAGGAGCCGAGCGCGGCGGACAGATCGCCTTGCGCCTTGAGCACGTCGCCGACATTGTTGTACGACAGCGCCAGATCGCGCTGCCGGCCGGCGTTGCCGGGATCGGATTTCGCCAAGCGCTCCGCTATAGCGAGGCTCGCCTGATAGGACGCCAGCGCTTCCGTCAGGTGGTGTTGCGCCACCTCAATGGCCGCGACATGATCGTACGACAGCGATAGGTCGCGCTGCCAGCCGGCATTGCCCGGATCGGACTTCGCCAGCTGGTCCCTGACGGTGAGGGCCGCCTGATAGGACGTCAGCGCGGCCGGCAGATCGCCAAGCGCCTTGAACGCGTCGCCGACATGGTTGTCGGAAACCGCGAGATCGTGCTGCCCAGCCGCATTGTCCGGATCGGACTTCGCCAAGCGCTCCCTGATGGCCAAGCTCGCCTGATAAGAGGTCAGCGCGGCGCGAAGATCGCCCTTACTCTTCAGCACGTAGCCGGTATTGTCATACGAAATCGCGAGATCGCGCTGCCAGCCGGCATTGCCGGGATCGGTTGTCGCCAGGCGCTCCCTGATGGCAAGTGTCGCCTGATAGGAGACCAGGGCAGCCGGCATGTTGTTCTGGGCGATCTGCACGCTACCGATCTTCTCGTATGAAATCGACAGTTCACGCTGGAGGCCGGCATTGTCGGGATCGGCCTTCGCCAGCCGGTCCCTGATGGCAAAGCTCGCCTGATAAGAGGTCAGCGCGCCGGGCAGGTCGTGCTGCGCCTTGAGCACGTCGCCGATGTCTTCATACGGAAGCGCCAGATCGTGTTGCCGGCTGACATTGCCGGGACTGGCATTCGCCAGGCGATCGGCAATGGCGAGACCTGTCTGAAAGGCGATCAGGGCAGGTTGCAGGTCATTCTCCCGCATCTGCACGTCGCCGATCCTCATGTAGGCAACCAATAGATCGCGCTGCCAGCCGGCATTGTCGGGATCGGACTTAGCCAGAGGCTCGATGAGGGCAAAGTCCGTCTGGTAGGACGCCAGCGCCGCCGGCAAGTTACCTTGCGCCATCTGTACATCGCCGATCTTGCCATACGAAATCGACAGATTGCGATGCCAGTCCGCATTGCCGGGGTCGGACTTCGTCAGGCGCTCCAAGATGGCGAATGCCGCCTGATAGGAGATCAAAGCGGCGGTCAGATTGTTCTGCGCCACTTGTATGCTGCCGATTCTGTCGTAAGCGATCGATAGGTCGTGTTGCCAGCCGGCATTGGTGGGATCGGACTTCGCCAGACGATCGGCAACGGCAAAGGCTGCTTGAAAGGAACTGGCTGCCTCGGCCCATTTTCCTTGCGCCACCTGCACGTCGCCAAGGTTGTTGTAGCAGACCGACAAATCGCGCTGCCAATACGCATTGCCGGGATCGGACTTCGCCAGGCGCTCGGCGATAGCGAAAGCGGCCTGATAGGAGGTCAGCGCGGCGGACGGATGGCCTTGCGCCGACTCCACTTCGCCCACCTCGTTGAACGACAGCAAAAGATTGCGCTGCCACCCGGCATTGCCGGGATCGGACTTCGCCAGGCGGTCTCTGATGGCGAAGCCCGCCTGATAAGAGGCAAGTGCGGCCGGCAGATCGCGTTGCGCCGACTGCGCGATGCCGACATTCTCGTACGCGGACGACAGATCGGTCTGGCGGGCTGCATTGCCGGGATCCGATTTTGCCAGCCGCTCTCTGATGGCGAGACCCGCCTGATAGGAAGTGAGCGCGGCGGAATAATCGCCTTGAGCGACCTGAACGCTACCGAGCTTGTTGTAGGAAACCGCCAGGTCGCGCTGCCAGTTGGCGTTGCCGGAGTCGGCCTTGGCCAAGCCGTCCATGATGGCGAAGCTCGCTTTGTAGGCAGTCAGCGCGGCAGGCAGATCGCCCTGCGACACCTGCACGTCGCCGACATTTCTGTAGGAAGCCGCAAGATCGCGTTGCCGGCCGGCATCGCCGGGATCGGACTTTGCCAGCCGCTCCATGATCGAGAAGGCTGCGCGATAGGAGGTCTCTGCGCCGGAGAGATTTCCCTGCGCCGCTTGCACGTCGCCAAGCTTGACGTCGGACACCCATAGACCGCGCTGCCAATCGGCGTTGCCGGGATCGGACTTCGCCAGGCGCTCGGCGATGGCGGAACTCTTTTGATGGGAGCTCAGCGCGGCGGACAGGTCGCCCATTGCCATCTGCACGTCGCCGATTCTCTGGTAGGGAACCGAAAGATCGCGCTGCCAGCCGGCATTGCCGGGATCGGCGTTCGCCAGCCGCTCCATGATGGCGAGGTCGGCTTGATAGGAGGTGAGCGCGGCCGGCAAATTGCCTTGCGCAACCTCAACGTCGCCGATCCTGTTGTACGAAGCCGCCAGATCGTGCTGCCAGCCGGCATGACGGGGATCGGACTTGGCGAGACGCTCGGCAATGGCGAGGTCGGCTTGATAAGAGGTCAGCGCGGCGGGCAGATTATTCTGCGCCAATTGCACGTCGCCGACCTTGTCGTACGACGCCGACAGATCGCGCAGCACGCCGGCGTTGTCCGGATCGGATTTCGCCAGCCGCTCCATGATGGCGAGGTCCGCTTGATAGGAGGTCAGCGCGGTGGGGAGATTGCCTTGCGCGACTTGGACGTCGCCGACATTTCCGTATGACGTGGCAAGATCGTGCTGCCAGACCGCGTTGCTCGGATTGGATTTGTTGAGCCGGTCGACAATGGCGAAAGCCGCCTGATAGGAATTCAGCGCGTCCGGCAGATTGCCCCGCGCGATCTGGACGTCACCCACCTCCCGGTACACCATCGATAGGTCGCGCTGGCGGCCGGCATCCCCCGGCTCGGCTTTTGCCAGCCGATCGGCAATGGCGAGATCTGCCTGATACGAATTCAGCGCGGCGGCGAGATCGCCCTGCGCCGTCTGCACGTCGCCGATCGCCTGATACGAAAGCGAGAGCTCCCGCTGCCACAGCGCGTCGTTGGGATCGGCCCGCGCCAGGCGGTCGGCAAAGGCTTCGGCGGCCTGATAGGTAGCGAGCGCAGCGCCAAGGTTGCCACGTTGATTCTGAATATTTCCCATGCCGAGCTGCGCCCCGAAAAGCGCCCGGTCATCCCTCCCCGGCTTGGCCGCGGCGATCACGCGCGTGTAGGCAGCCTGCGCCGCGTCGAGCTGCCCGGCGTCGAGCTGGAACCAGCCGTACAAATACATGCCCCACATATCGGAGGGATCGAGCCGGGCGGCCTGCGCGTAATAATCCCGCGCTCGACCGGGGTCGGAAACGGCTGCGATCGAAGCCAGATTGCGGTACGCCGCCGCCGCATCGATGGCATTCTTGTCGGCGCGCGCCGCCTTGTCTTCGGCGACCGCCTTCAACAGCGGTTCGGCCTCGCCCGGCTTGCCGGCTTTGAGAAGCGCCAGCGCCTGCGCATAACGGGGGTCGGTTGCCGCGCCTTCCGCGATCGCGGTGATCGCTTCGGTCAGACTTTGCCTGCGACCCGGAACCGCCGCCTCCGCCGGGGTGGCGAGACTGTATTTATCGACCAGTGCGGCGATCTCATTGAGCGTCTGCCTCTGCTGATGCGATTGCCAATAGAACCCGCCACCGGCGAGCCCGAGGACGACGATCACGGCGCCGACGGCCGCGCGCAACCGGTTTTGCCGTCGCCGTTCGCGCTCGGCGCGGCGGTAGACGTCGTCCGGCGCAAGCCCGATGAGCCGCGCGACCACCTTGGCAAGCGCCAGTTCGAATCCGTCGCCTTTCTCGCGCAAATCGGCCGCCAGGACATCGACATGCGTGTCGGTGATGGCGCCATCCGGCCCGACGACGAAACGCAATGCCGGCGGGAAGCACTCTTTCTCGGGATCGCCAGTGTCGCCGTCAACGAGAGCGGGATGACCAGCCTGCTGGGATGGCGCGACTTGAACAGCCGCACCTCTTCGTTCACATATTTGCTGCGCGCCGCGGCAGGCGAGGCCAGAAGAATAAGCGCCGCGGAATCATCGAGAGTGGCGATGGTCTCCTCGCCCAGCGATGCTCCCGCGTCGAAATCTTGCCGGTCGCGGAAGATCGGCCGCAAGGTTTTGGGGATCGCTCCCATCGGCGTGACGCGCCCGACAAGCTCCTTATCGAGGTGAAAGCCTTCGAGGCGGCGATGCACGCGTTGAGCCACGCTGGTATTGGCATGGCTGTAGGAGAGGAAGGCGCGGTACTTAAGTGGCTCAGTGTCCGGCACGCTCTCCCTCCTGGAGCAAGCGCTAAGCCCATTGACCGAGTTCAAATGGATGAATCCCGGACCAACGCACAGTGTAGCGATATTCTGGATTGCTCAGAAGTCGAATGGGAAGTGTCGGTGGCCGAAGCGGCCGCGCATTCGATCCGCGAGGATGTTGCCCCGGCCGGGCAATGTGCGCTTGTGGCGCTGAGCATCACAGAGTGCGATGCAACGGAATGACCGCCTCCGGGCGAAGCGGACTACTGACAGTCGATCATCGCGCCGTTCGGGAGGACGGCGCGATCACTGAGCAGCGATTCCTATTTGGGATGAAGTGTGGGGTTGCCAGGCCCCCGGTTGGCGCCGCGGGGATCGTTGCCGCTCGTGGTTCCCTGCGGTGAAGGAAACGCGCACGCGCCATAAGTCCTATGACCGCATCCTGCAGGACGACGCTCGACGGAGCCGCCCGCCGAATTACTGCCGTGGGCGGCGGAAGTGCCGGATGTCGTCACCTGACCTGGGCCGCCGCCACTCTTGGCGAAGACGGGACTAGCGCTCAACGTCAATGCCATTGAAATCGCGAGGAGCGAAACCACTGTCGGGACCGTTGTCATAACCGTTTCCTCTTTCTGTTGCCGATCAATCACACTGAATCATCGGACCCCGATGTGGTCCTGCTAATGCCCGCGTCCATGTCCGCCAGAGTCATTCCTGCGGTCCAAGATAACGGGAGCGTTGGTGGTCTTATTTGGATTGCTCACGCCGCCCGGATTGACTGGCTGGACCGGACGAGGCTTACGGGTTGTTGGCGGTCCCACGGTCGTCGGCGGGTGCGGATTGCGCAAGGTGCAATGGATACCTCTGCAGGGCGGCGGCGGAGTTTGCTGCTTTGGGAGTGGGGGGAACCCTAGGCAAAGCCAATAGTTGTCATTGCATTGTTGATAACAAGCGTCATGCGAGCCTTCATCGGTACAACCAGCAAGGCAACCGCGCCTGGCTGCTCGACAAATGATAAGGTTCAAGTCCGCAAGACTTTCTGTCGGCAATAGTGTGCTCAGAGCGCAGCAGAACGCTCCTAACGCAAATATGTTCGTCTTGATCCTAAATTTCATCATTGCAATAACCGCTAATGCCCGCGTCCATGCCCGCCGCCAGAGTCATTCTGGCGGTCCAAGATAACGGGAGCATTGGTGGTCTTATTTGGATTGCTAACGCCGACTGGCTTAACCGGCTGGACCGGACTAGTCTTACGGGTTGGCGGTCCTACAGTTGTCGGCGGGTGCGGATTGCGGAAGGTGCAATGTATTCCTCTACAGGGCGGCGGCGAAGACTGTTGTTTCTGTAAATTATCGAAGACGCAATGAGCGAAGTCTTCATCGCACTGATCATAACAATCTTGTCTGCCGTATTTGCTGCAATTGGTGTAGCAACCGCTTCTGATTGCTCTGCAAGCGATATTGCGCAAGTCCGCAACACTTTCTGTAGGAAATAGCGCGCTCAGAGCGCAGCAGATCGCTGCTGATGCAAATATGTTCGTCTTGATGCTCAATTTCGTCATCGTGCCCGGCCGACTTTTCGTTGACAGACAAAATTCCGGCATAAATCGCAAAGCGGAAAATTCTTGTTCAGGCGTCCGCTGCAAAAAGGCGGCATCCCTCAAGCTTACCGCCGCGTGCGGGCGCGCCGCCTCTCCCGATCGGGAGAGGCTCAGTTCGTATGTGACGGGAATGCGTTGCCGGCGCTCGCCGGCCGGAGTGATCAGCCCAGCAGTGGGCTGGCGTAACCGGCAAAGATCTTGACCAAGTCCGCCTGCCGGCGTGCGCCGGTCTTCTCATAAAGACGCTTGAGGTGGGTTTTAACCGTGCCCTCGCCGATGCCCAGCGTCTCGGCGACCTGCGGTGCGCCGCCGATCTCCACGATGGCCAGCAGGACGCGCAGTTCCATCGCGGTCAAACGGTATGTCTTGGCGATCACTTCAGGCGGAGAATGTGTGGCCAAAGCCGCCTTCTGCACGAACAGGACAGCCGCGGCTGCATAACTCACGCCGGCGCCGCGGCGTGCGCCCGACGAGAGCGGGAGGACGTGAGCGACATAGCGCTCGCCGTCGCGCGCGACCAGCGGTACGGCCACACCCCTGTCGCCAATCGCCGCGTCGCCGTTAGCGGCGGCCAGAAAGGTGTCACGTAACGCGCGGTTAACGTCCGGATCGTTGGCGAGGAGCCGGCCGAGTGAAGCATGTAAGACCTCGCCGTCGGCAATCATGGCGGTGCCCGCGGCATTGGTGTGGGTAATGCGACCGCTCGCATCCACGAACAACATGCCGGCGCTCAATCCGTCGAGCGCGTCGGCGAACGTCGCGGCTTGCGCCGTCTTGAACTCGATGAGTTTTCCAATCAGCACGGCGCGGCGAAGGTGCGGAACCAGGAGCCGCAGCCGCTCGCGCGCCGGTTCGTCGGCGAGACCTTCGCGCTCATGGCGAAACAACGCGAAACCTGCGTGGCCTTCGGGCGTTCTGTCGAGATAGACAACGATGTTGTCGATCCAGCCCTGCGGCCGGATCAACTCCTTATAGAAGCGCGATTGCAGAAATTCAGCATGCGACATGATCGTCGACGTGCTGAAGACTTCACCGACGTCGAGCACGAAATAAGTGCCGAACATAGGGTCCATCGTCATGTATTTGTCGAGATAGACCTTGCGGAAATTAGGGTCAGTGCCGAACTCGTAGAATACGTTCCCGCTGCGTCGCGTTGAATGATGCGCGAACAGGCCGCCAGATGATCCGCCGACAAAGGCCCCGATCCTGGGCAGAACGGCGTTCCAGTTATCGGGGTTCAGCGCGGAATCGTAAATTCCGCCGATCAGATCGAGCAAAATTTCTTCGCGGTCCATGCGCCGGCGCCCCCAGGCATTCGGCCGCAACGGTAACATATTAACGGCGCGCTGAAATTAAGCCGGTTGATGCTTAAGGCCACCTCGATTTGCGGCCCTTGCGTTTAGACCGCGCTGACGAATGTCCGCTTTGCCCTGAGCGCAGACTTCAATCTATCTCCGCCAAATCTATGCGTGCCAAAATCTATTCGCGTGCTAAGACCTGCTCCAGGGCCGCAAGGAACTTCTGCCAGCCGTACTTGGCGCCCTGGTAGGCCTGCTGCTGATCCGGCCGGAAGCCCGACTGCTCCATGCGCAGGTGCGTACCCGTACTCGTCGGCGTGAGAGTCCAAGTGACGACACTCTCGAGACCATAGGCAGCCCACGTGTAAGACAGCGTTTTGTTCGGCTCGATTGCCAGGACCTGACAGTCGACAGCGCCCCAGTCGGCGCGAAGATTGAAACTGTGACCCACGACCGGCTTGAAGTCGTTCTTCATCAGCCACTCCTCGATCAGGTGCGGTTGCGTGAGCGCGCGCCAGATCTTTTCCGGCGGATAAGGTATCTCCCGTTCGACAACGACGGAGAGCGTTTCGGTCGCGGGATTGCTCATTGGTCCATCCTTTTGAGGAGATATTCGAGTTGGTCGAACCGGCTTTGCCAGAAGCCGGCCATCTGGCTGGTCCAGTCGATCAGCGGAGCCAAGGCGCGAAGCTGCGCGCTATAGTGCGTCTGGCGGCCTTCGTGACGGTCGCGCACCAGCCCGGCCTGCTTCAGCACCGCGAGATGCTTTGACACGGCCGGTTGCGAGACCCCGGCCTGAGCTGTCAGCGCCCCGACCGTCTGCTCTCCTTCGCGGCATAGGCGCTCGAAGATTGCCCGCCGCGTCGGATCGGCGAGCGTCCTGAACAGCACATCGTGAGCGTTCGGCATTTGCGATCGATAACCTGCTGGCTATTGATCGACATATAACCGCCGGGATATGTGTGAGTCAAGCAGAGAGCGGCGCCGGGCAGCTATTGCGATTGCTGCCGCGCCCGCTCCCGGTTGGCGCCGCGTTCGATCAGATATTCGCGGTCGAGCAGCGTAACCGAGTGATTGAGATCGGACTGCGCGATGAGCACGCCGACATCCTTGCCGCGGAGCGCGCCGATGACCTCGGCGAGCCGCCGCGACAGCGCCGGGGCCACACCCTCGAAGGGCTCGTCGAGGAGGAGGAGGCGCCTGCCGGCCTGCAGCGCGCGGGCGAGCGCGACCAGTTTCTGCTGGCCGCCGCTGAGCACCAGCGGCTTGCGCTGGCGCATGGCCGCCACTTCCGGCATCAGGCCGTAGACGAAATCGAGCCGCGCCGTGGCGTCGTCCGCTTGCGTCGCCCAGCTCGGCAGCAGGATGTTTTCCTCGACCGAAAGCTGCGGCACCAGGCGCCGATCCTCGGGCATGTAGCCGATGCCGAGCGCGGCGCGGCGATAGGTCGGCAGCGCGGTCAGATCTTCGCCGCCACAGCTGATCCGCCCCGCGCTCGCGGCGATGAGGCCCATCACCGCGCGCAGCATCGTCGTCTTGCCAGCGCCGTTGCGGCCGAGCAAGCCGACCATCTCGCCGGCGGCGAGCGACAGGTTGACGCCGCGCAGAACCTCGACCGATTGCAGCTTGACGCGCAGCGCTTCGATCGCGAGCAGGGTCATGGCGTCATTCCGGTGACGTAACGTTGCACGTCGGCATGGCCGAGCACGGCGTCCGGGCGGCCGTCGGCGATGATCCGCCCCTCGTAGAAAGCGAGCACGCGTTCGGCATAGCGGCCGACAACCTCCATGTCGTGCTCGACGAAGAGCACGGTCGCTTCGCTGCCTTCGAGCGCGCGCATGATCACGTCCATCAGCGCGAATTTTTCTTCGGCGGTAACGCCGCTCGTCGGCTCGTCGAGCAGCAAGAGCTTGGGCTGATGCGTCACCGCCATGGCGATATCGACCAGCTTGCGCACGCCGCCGGGCAGCGCCGCGATGGCGTGGTCGCGATACTCGTCGAGGCGAAAGCGCGCGATCAGGTCCTCGAGGTCGGCGGTCATCGCCGCCGAACGCGCCGGCTGCCAGGACGAAGTTCCTTCCTTGCCGGCGACGCCGAGCGCGATCAGCAAATTCTCCTCGGGCGTGAGGCTGGCGAAGAGCTGCGGGATCTGGAACGAGCGGCTGACCCCGTGCCGGCGCACCCGGCGCGGCGCGAGCCCGCCGATGTCCTTCCCGTCGAGCACGACGCGCCCGGCGTCCGGCTTGAGATAACCGGTGACCAGGTTGACGAACGTGGTCTTGCCGGCGCCGTTGTTGCCAATGAGGCCGAGCCTCTCGCCGCGGCGCGCAGCGACCGAAATGTCCCTGGCGGCGACCACCGCGCCGAAGGATTTCTGCAGGCCGCTCGTTTCGAGTAGCGCGGTCATTGGCTCGTCTCCGCCGGAAGCGGCGCCGGCTTGACGCTGCCGCGGCGGCGGCGCTGCACCAGCGAGCCGAGCCCCTGCGGCAGGAACAAAATGACCAGCAAGAGGAATATGCCGAGCGCCCCCTGCCAGGTGTTGGGGAAATACTGGCTTGAGAACGAGCGCACCAGTTCGACGATGATGCTGGCGAAGAAGACGGCGGCGACGCTGGCGTAACCGCTCAGGATCGCGAGGAAGACGAATTCGCCGGATGTGGTCCAGAAAGTGAAGTCCGGATCGATATGGCCCAGCGAAAGCGCGGCAAGCGCGCCGCCGATGCCGCCGAGCAGCGCCGCGATGACAAAATTGACGCCGCTCACGCGGCGCACCGAGGCCCCCAGATATTCGACGCGGATCTCGTTGTCGCGCGCGGCAAGCGACAGGAGCCCGCGCAGCGAATCGAAATGGATCCGGCAGAGCGCCGCCGCGATCACGACGGCCAGGCTGGTCAGCGTAAAAAGCGCGTAGCTGACCGCCTGCGGCGTCGGCGGATGATAGCCGAGGAAACTCGGCGCGTGCAGATTGATGCCGTCGGAGCCGCCCAGCGAATAGGTCTTGTCGAGAATGCCGTAGGCAATCATCGACAGCGCCAGCGTCAAGGTGGCGAAGAAGATGCCGCGATAGCCGGCAAGCAGCGGCGCGATGATGATGCCGAGGACGAGGGCCGCGATTCCGCCCAGCGCGACCAGCAATACCGCGTCGCCGATGCCGAAGCTGCGCATCGCCATCCCTGCCGCGTAGGCGCCGGCGCAGAAGAAGATGCCCTGGCCGAAGGACACGAGCCCCCCGCGCATGAGCACGACGAGGCCGAGCGCGACGAGGCCCTTGGCGAACGCCAGCGTGGCGACGAGCACGAACCAGTTCGGCAGCACGCGGCCGAGGAGCGCCAGCGCCGCGAAGGCGACGAGCGCGGCGCCGAGCGTGGCGAGACGCCCGGACATCAGATTTTCCGCAAGGTGGTGCGCTGGAACAGCCCTTCGGGCCGCAGCGCCAGCACCAGCGCCATCACCAGATAGACGATGAAAAGCTCGGCCGACGGCATCAGATGAATGGCCGCGGATCGCGCCAGCCCGACGATCAGCGCGGCAATCGCGGCTCCCTCGACACTGCCGAGACCGCCGATGACCACCACGGCGAAGCTCAAGAGAATGACGGAAATGCTGATCCCCGGCTGCACCGAGATCTTCGGCGCGGTGAAGGCACCACCCAGCGCCGCGAGGAATACGCCGAAGGTGAAGGCGAGCACGAAGACGCGGTTGACATTGACGCCCATCGCGCCGCTCACGTCGCGATCGTGGATCACCGCCAGGATCACCTTGCCGGTGATGGTCCGGTTCAGCCCGAGCCAAAGCAGGATGCCGGTAACCAGCGCCAAGCCAACCAGCGCGAAATCATAGCCGACATAGCTGAGTCCGAAGAGCGACACATTGCCGAGGAGGCCGTAGGGCTCGTAGGCGTAATAAGGATCGACCCCCCAGATGAGCTTGGTCGCGTCCTCGAGAATGAGGAACAGCGCGTAGGTCACCAGCACCAGCACCACCTCGTCGCGGCGATAGAACCAGCGCAGCACGCCGCGCTCGAGCAGCGGGCCGATCGCCACCGCGACGAGGAGCGCGGCCGCGAGCATCAAAAAATATCCAAAGAAGGCCGGGCCGATATGGCCGCCATAGTACCAGCCGGCGGCGCTCGCCGCGGTGTAGGCGCCGATCGCGTAGAGGCTGCCATGGGCGAAATTGAGAATATTGAGGACGCCGAAGACGAGCGTCAGCCCGACCGCCACGATGAACAGCCAGGACGCATCGATCAGTCCATCGACAAGGATCGCCGCCGCGAGATTCACGCGCCGTCTCTGGAGCAAGGAACAGCCGAAGCGAGCAACCCGCTCGCTCCGGCTCCGACCTCAAACCTATCCGGTCAGTTGCGCTTTGTCAGTCGCACTTGTCAGTTGCATTTGGCGCCGGCGAAGCCTTCGGCGATCCAGTCCGCCACTTTGATCCCAGGAGGCGGGTTCACGCAATCGGCCGGAAAGCGCACGATATCGACGAGCTTCACCATCTTCGCGTCGGCATCCCACTTGGTGCGACCGGCGGCGTTCGATTGAATGGCCTGATGGCCGTCGCCCAGCGCCATCTTGATGTGGCCCGACGGCGCATCCCATTCCTGGCCGACCATCGCCGCGGCCATTTCCTCGGTGGTCGGCTTCTTGCCGCCGTTCGCCGCCATGGCTTTCTCGACGGCGGTCTTCAAGGCAAGCACGCCCTGCGCGCCGCGATAGTGCGGCTGCACGGTAAGCACGCCGGGACGCGACTTCGCCATCGCCGCCACAAACCAGTCATTGATCGGGCTATGCTCGGCGAATTGGCCGTTGGAGCCGCGCGCGCCGACGATCACTCCGTCCGGCATGCGGTTGCCGAGCGGCTGCAGTACATGGTCCGAGGCGCTCAGCACGACGACGCGATCGCTGAGTAGGCCGCGCGGAGCCGCTTGCAGCACGAACGCTTCGAGGTCGCCGCCCCATAGGCTCGAATAGACGAGGCTCGGCTTTTCCTGCAGCAGCGTCGAAATCTCGGTGCCGTATTGGCCGGCGCCCAATTTCGGCCAGAGCTCGACCTTCGCTTTCGCTTCCGGCTCGAGTTGCGCCAGGCTGCCTTTAAAGTCGCGCCAGGAATCCTGGCCCCAGGCATAGTCCTGATTGATGGCGCCGATATCGGTGATCTTTAGCCCTGCTTTCGTCAGGTAGCGGGCCATGGCGACGTTATCCATGCCGCCATGCGCGGCCGAGCGGAAGACGTATTTGAATTTGTTCTCCTCGAAGATGCGCGGCGTGCCGCAATCCATCAGCACCAGCATCTTCTTCAGCGCCTCCGCCGCCGGGGCGACGGCGAGGCAATCGCCGGAGCTGATATAGCCGAGCACCGCGTCGACATGGTCGCGCTCGAAGGCGTTGCGCAGCTCCTCGACCTGCTTGGTGGCGCCGCCCGCCTCGTCGATCAGAACGACCTCGATCTTCAGGCCACCGAAGCCGACCTGGTCGTAGGGCTTGATCACGCCGCCGGCGTTGAGCGCTTCGATCACCGTCTTGGCGCCGTCCCAAGCCGGCTTGCCGAAGGATTCCGCCGCCGGCCCGGAGAGAAAGGCGACCACGCCCAGCTTGAAGACCTTCTCGTCCTGGGCCGCGGCGCCGGCCGTGCATGCGCCGACGACGGCCGCAGCCGCCAACAGGCGAATCGTGGATCCACGCCAATTCATGATTGCTCCTCCCATCTGGCGAAGTTGATTGCGGGTGGCGCGTCTCGCGCGAGCCGCCCGCGCCTTGCCGATAATGTGCACGGCTTCAGCAGACGTGTCCATGACCCCAGAGGGGATGAGGAAGGAGCCGGCTACGGCGCGGCGCTCGGCCAGACCGGCGCATCAGTGCCGAGCGGCACTGCGGGCCTCGTCCATGCCGCCGGCGTTTCTGCAAGCTGCGCCGCATGCCGCATCGCGCGGAACAAACCGAATGGCGAGCGACTATCCTCGCGCAGATCTTCCACGTCCTTGAGCGAGGGCAGCGGGCAGGAAAATCCGTTTTGCACGCGGCCCAGATGCCAAAGCCACCGCGCGGTCGCGGCAAGAGAGACGCGCACCAGCCAATTGCCGCCCTCGCTCGCCTGACGGATGCGCGCCATGATGATGCCGAAGGCGAGGAGATAGCCCGAAGCGTGATCGATCGCCTGGCACGGCAATTCCTTCGGGCCCTCGACGATGCCGGCCGCGCGCGCTTCGGCCTCATTGAAACCGGTCGCGGTCTGCACCAGCGAATCGAAGCCGCGGCGCGATCCCCAGGGTCCAGCCTCGCCATAGGCGGACAACGACGCGTAGACGATCCCCGGACGCAAAGCCGCGACGTCGCTGGGTGCGAAGCCATGCGAGGCGAGCGCGCCCGGCCGGAAGCCTTGCAGAAAAACATCGGCATCTTTGACCAGGCGTTGCAGCGCGGCCTTGCCGTCCGGCGTCGTGATATCGGCGTAGGCGGAGAGCTTCCCCCGCCCGGTGTCCTTCACCAGCCAATCGATGAACGGCAGACCGGGCGCGGAAATCAGCATCACGTCCGCGCCGTGCGCCGCCAGCGTTCGCCCGGCGACCGGCCCGGCAATGATGCGGGTGAGGTCGAGGACGCGAAGACCGCCGAGCGGCCGCGGACCGCGCGGCAGCGGCCGCGCCGGCGCTTCGCCCAATTTCTCGATCCGCACCGGCGGCATCTGCGCGACCGCCGCGGCCTGCGGATGCATCGCCCATTCTTCCGCCGAGCGCATCGCGGCGACAACGCAGCCGCGCTCGTAGGCCGCGGTCTCGAAGGCGAGGGCGTCCCATTTTGCCAGCGCCGCCAGAATGCTTTCGCGTGTCGGCGCACAGTCAAGCAGCGTGGTGACGCGGTCGCGGTGATGCGGGAAGTTCATATGCAGCCGCACGTAGCGGCCGTCGCCGGCGCGATAAATGCCGAACAGCGGATCGCCGTAAGCCGCCGGCGCCTTGCCGTCGATGCGCAGGTAATGCTCGCTGCGAAAGTCGGCGGCGGCGTGGCGCATGTCGACGGCGACAAGCTGACGCGACGCGCCCGCG